>Ga0065711_1028457_pt1 | contig 41106 bp, 35 predicted proteins | sample Hoacrofraction12_FD_59098 | JGI IMG/M metagenome (GOLD analysis project Ga0065711, IMG submission 59098) | Hoatzin crop microbial communities from Cojedes, Venezuela - Epithelial fraction 12 v2 (version 2) | ecosystem: Host-associated > Birds > Digestive system > Esophagus > Crop | place...
AGGCTGCCGGCTGGGCGCCGCGCCCGCCGCCGGTTGGTGCCCGGTCGCGGTGCGGTGCCGGGGCGCGGGGCAGCTCCGGGTGCGGGTGGGCTGCTTGCCGCCGTCCGCGCTGCGGGGTCCGGCTGCCTTCCGGCCGGTGGAAGCGCGAGGTGATGTCGAAACTGAAGTCGTTGGTGTTTCTTGTCGCTTGACAGCAGAACTTTTTTTTTCCGAAGGGATTGTGCCTTTCCAGGTCTGTGTTTTTTCTTAAAAGCGAATCAGGACTATTATTTCATCACTGGTGGACAATTGCTTGGTGCTTAGACGAGACAATTATTCCCTAAAAGCAGCATGGGAAATCTTTATTATGGGTATATGGTTGCGTTGAGCCAGTCTGCAGTTTGTTGTTAGGTTTGCGGGTTTTGGGTTTTTTTTTAATTTTTATTGTAGGCTTTGTTTGATTTTTTGTTTTGTTGATCCTTGACACAAAGAAGTCCCAGAGGAGCCCAGCAATCTGGTACCCGGTTACTCTTATTTTAATACAGCGGATATAAGGGTGCTCTCGAGCAGCACGCTTCTCAGAAGAAGGTGTTTAAGGAAAAGCTACTCGTGTTAAATAGAGAAGCAAACTCTCGGCTTGCAAATTACTCATGTGATGATGTTGAAATAATGGCAGAACTGGGGAAAGAGTCTTGTGCTTTAGCAACTGACTGAAGTGCTTACATTTAGTTTCATTTTTCCACTGTAGGTAAAACCAGTTTTTTAACTGGGAACCTACGTAAAGCATACTTAGTGATGTAATTTCTTCATGTACCTGGATTGTAAAGAATGATTTAGAACATTACTTGAGTGCCCACCATGGATACTGATACAGTTTTTTAGGAATGAAAGAAATGAATGAATTCCCTGTTGGCAAATGAACACCTGTTTTTGTCAGAGATGGAAATATAATATAAATTTCTTCATAATTCAAAAAATCAGCTTTACATGGTTTAGACACTGCTTTCATTATGTAAACATTTAGTGTTTAGGATTTGCTAGCTACGGAGAAAAACAAAAGGTCTGCAGCTTTTCTCAAGCACTAAAAGCACAGCACTGAGAATATGCAGGTTATAGTCACTTCTTGTTATTCAGAGCTTTTTGGGTAGTAGTGAAACTGTCAAGATTATTAGTAGTATTGTACTGTAGTTTGGGAACATTTTGAGGAGCAGAACAGAGCTGGCACTTATGGGAAGCTGCATTTGGTCTAAACTGTACAGATGTCTTACGTGTGAAAACTTATCAGAGAGTGAATTAGTTTAATTGTGGTAGGTACTTGTCTTTATCCACAAAAGACTAGAGCAGCGAGAGGCTCATGTTTTTCTTCAGAAAGTCCCTCAGGACTAGTTTCTGACTTTACCTGACTTTACACATGCAGTCTCTCTGTTCCTTTTATGACTGGACTATTTCTTTTCTCTCCACCCCCACGAATTCAGCACCAAAAAAAGCACAAAGAATAGAAGTCCTGCTGTGGGGACAAATAGAGATTTCCTTTATAATACCGAGTAAACGCTTTCAGGCTTTGTTACCATCCTTTAGGTTGGATATAGAGCAGGAAGGTGGGATGCTAGGGGTTAGAAAACACCCCTAGCATCTTTTATTTCTTGTGTAGGTTGGAAAAACCTGACCTCTCTCATCACCCCAGGTACAAAGCGTGGGTGCTCCCTGCTCGAGTAGTGCTGGCAGCCACGAGATTTCCTACCCAGCTGCCCTCACGCTAGGGGTGCCATCAGGTTGCCTTGGGGCCGGGTGACCTGGTGCCCAGTCGCCGTGTTCGGGGGGCACGGTGCTGCTCTGCCACCATCACCCCGGTGGTTCCAAAAGGAGCGCGTTGCACCGCAGGCTCTCCCTCACCTCGCCTTCTCGCCGTGCTGTGTCTGCTGAGCTGGCCTGTCCTGCCTCTCGAACACGCCGCACGTGGTCCGAGCTCCTTTGCCAAGTCAGCCGCGTCATTTTACTCGGTTTTCTTCAACGTTAGAGCTGACGTAAATACCCTAACCCATGAGAAATATGTGCCGCAAAGCTTCCACATCCTTGCGGGGAGGGTAAGAAAGATAATGATCATAACCAGAAACTGTATCTGGGTAAACGGCGTTGCTTCGTGGCCTCAGGGGACCCAGTCTGCTGCTTGTCCTTCACATAAATAGGTTGTGCTTGCTGCCTGCCTTTTTTCTTTTTTTAAGTATCTTTTTGTCTGGTTGTTACCTTTTGCCCAAGATAAGTGGTTGCAGTGGATTATGAAAGAGGGAAATGAAAGCTCTCTAAATAGGGCACACTTCACTCGGTTCTGCTAGAGGAAAAGGAGATGCTTCTCTTCTTCGCTATTAGCAAGCATGAGGCAGGGAGAATAAAACTCAGGACCTAACCATGGAAAACTTATTTTTCACTACTACGTGGAAATCTGGATGATTGTACAGTAGCTTGATTCTTTTGTGAGCTGTCATCTTTTTTTTTCCTGCAAAAAAATCCCCTGTTATCTCAGCCTTGTGATTACTAGTTTTTCTTTCCGTGAAGCCGGCGAAGCAAGTGATCATATGAGCATAAACCAGTCCTTCTGCTTGAGCTGGTATGCCAACGCTTTATTTGTTTTGCTTTTTTAATAGACTGCTACAGAACGCTGTGAAATTATCATCAGTGGTAAATACAGGTTCAAGAAACATGACGACTTTACGGATTATATTGAGACGTTTTTGATGGTTTTGTGTGATGCAACCAGGATAAATACAAGGTAAGTGCGCCTAGACATTTACATGTTGAAAACTGTATAAGTATTTTAATGACTGACCATGCGTATATTTTTAACTTGAATGGAGTAACTCTCTCCGGCTTGAAGTAGGAACCTGGAGTGGCACGGGACTGCTTGGGATGTCAAATACAGTTTCTAGTAGTGAAAGTCCACTTCAGCAAAATGATCAAGATTAATCTTTAAAAAGTCATTGTTCGGAATAGTGAGATTAGAGCAAACTGCTGGAAACTGCTTTAAAAGCTCATTGGTTTTATGATAGCTCCATTTCTGACTTTCTTCTGAAACTGGTGAATATTTCAGTTCAAGTCCAGTTCTGGTCAGTCATTTGTGAAAAAGATGGGTTATATATCTCAGGTGGTGACTTGTGCTTTATGCAATGATAATAACAAATGTTTATTACTAGTGGAATGATGTTGCTCCATGACCTTCTCCTCTTTCTGGACACATTGCATAAATTGCTCATAAAAACTTGGGGACAAACTTAATTGAGTACATGTATATCTCTTTGTCATTCATTTCCAAACAATTAAATCCTTCATTTGTATTGAGGGTGTTCCTTCATTTTTCCATATCCAGCAAAATATAACTGCTTTGTGCTTCCTTACTGCACCAGTTCCTCTAACAAAAAGCTTCATCAAAGTAAATTCCAAGAATGAATGACAGGGGAGATTCACTAATAACTTCTAGATAAAATTGCACTAGCAAAGACTTTTTCTCAATTTCCTCTTCACCCAGTCTACTAACTATGATTTTCTTCATAATACAAATTAATAATTTTAAATCTAACTCTATAATGAGTTGTCTGTCACACTGATCACTTCTTTTCATTCTTAGTTTGCTAGAACAAATTTGGGTGAAAAGTGTTTTCAGGTTGGTTTGTTTGTTTTTTTTTCAGGAGTGGTTTTGCAAAGTGGACAGTAATGGAGTATATGAGCACGGGTAGCGATAGCAAAGAGGAGATTGACTTGTTGCTAACTAATTTAAATATGTCTGAGGTGATAGACATCATGGAAAACCTTTACCCAGCTGGAGACCTTGCAGTGTACGAAGACAGCTTGATTACAATGTGTGAAGAGGCAAACCAAAACGAAGAACGTGCTGAATCTTTACTGTTTTGTGAAGGGGAGGTTTCTTTGATGTCCTCCGTCAAATATGGGACTGTGGAAGACCTGCTTGCTTTTGCAAATCAGGTGTCTAACACTGCAAAACAGTTTAAAGGATGTAGACAGCAAGAATCCGGAATCCTCTTGAATATGGTATGTCCCTTTTATGTTTACATGAAAATTAGTAGGCCTTAGGAGTTGGAAGTTATTAATGAATCTAAATAAAGATCACCCCCAGTCCCGGGAGTAACAGGCTGTTGTTCCCTGTGCAAACCTGGGACTGGAGGGCATCTCTGAGGTTATCAAGTCTAGCCCCTGCAGGCTCAGGCAGCTATGGAGAAAGGTCTTTTGTTTGGAAAGATCCGCTCTGTATTGCTTCTTGGTATCCTTGGAGATTAGAAAACATTTCCCAACGTTGAGCAGAAACTTGAGACACACAGTAAAAAAGCAAAAGCCACAACTATGATGGCTTCCAGGTTTGGGAGACAGTAAGGGTTTTCCAGTGCATTGTGTTCATGCAGTAAAAAGAGTTCATTGTGCAAAACTCCCAAATAAAGGTCTGGAATCTATTTTGATACAGTTACTGAATTCACTCTATCTGCACAAAATGTGAAAACTAGTAATGTAAGGAGAAAAAACATGTAATATCAACTGTGACTTTCAGAATTACGATATTATCCAAAATTTACATATAGGTGCATTGTTTTGGGATGTGTTTTTTTTTTCCTCTGAAATGATTTTTGTTCTACAAGCATCTGTAGATATTAGTGTCACTGAACTTCTATTTAAAATCAGTTGCCCTGGAAACAATCAATTATAAAATGGAAGTTTATTCATATAAGTTTGTGCTGCTGTTTTAATTTTCTTAAGATGTTCTGTATCTATCATGTTAAATATCTTCCATGTAATATGTTTTATATGTGAACACTGGTTACTTGAGGCTTACTGGTTACTCAGGTGTGAAATAGCACCGGGTATTGCTTTATTCTGATTTGGACAGAGCATTGCAGTATTGCAGAACAGTCGCTTTTTAAACTCTGTAACATTGAAATGACACTTACTAATACTAAATGTGTCCTATACTTAGGATAGACACTGTTCTACATACTCGTGGTTGTTTTGCTTGCGTATTGTTTCTGCAGATGCATACAACTGGTATGAACCAAGTACTATTAGGTGCACGTGATCCCATTAAGCAACTGGGGACTGGAGGCAGGGCATTACCTGTGAATGCTTTTCAGCACGTGCATCTGCATACATTGTAAATATCTACAGCATTTTAGTTAGGAGCTGGAGCTTATTGCCTGGTGATCCCACTGACTGCACTGTGGCTCGCGTTATGAAGGGTCTTGGAGTGCACAAGCTGGATTTCTTTCAGCTGAAACTAAACTGGAGGATGTGTTACAGCCACAAATGAGCATTCAGTCCGCAGGACCAGGCTAAGGACTAGTCCTGAAAGCCTCCTGAAAACTTGAATAGTGTGGTAGTTGTTGCTCTCTTGCTCTGCAAATCTACTCCACTCAGTCTGTGTTACTCTCCAGGATAGGCATAACCCACGTGGATTAGCTAGTCTCAGCCCCTGGCAATGTAGAAGCAAGTAGGCGAGATGTACAGATTGCTAGAGTCTTTATCTTCGTTCTAACAAGTAGAGGGGAGGCTCATTCTGCATATCCTAAGCAAAATACTTTTAATAAAAAGACACCTACCCACCAATAGTTAAGAACTTCTCCCCAGAATTAAAGAACTTCTAAGAATTAACTTATTTCATGTAGCTACTAGTCACAAATGACAGTTTTAGCAGTCAGTAAGATACTTTCCTAATTGAAAAACATGAAGGTAGTTTAAGCACAGAAAGATTATGTGAGTTACATCTTAAAAAGAAATCTAAACCCAATAATCTTCCTCATATGCTGTTATCATAAAAGGGTAGCTGAAAGATCTGGGTACGTGAGACCATGTGATAGATATGAAGTGATAAATATCCGTGGTCTTCTTTTACATATCTTCAAGCATCTTGACAAAGTAGCAGTAAGCAGGTTAATGATATTCCAGATACTGACAATACTGTATATCCCTGAATTAACTGGAAGCATATCTCCTGGAAACACCGCTACTAATTCTTTAGCTGAGAGAATATGAAGAGACTGAAGAAAGAACACCAAATCTCAAGCAGTAGTCACACGGCTGTAGTTAGGAGTTTGGTCTCTGTCATGTGCAGAGGGAGGGAGCTGTTTTGGAGGAAGATTTAGAGCAAGATACTGACTTAGATGCTCTGAACCTCTTCCTGGAGGAGCCCTCCTGGCCTCGTTGACAGTACATAGAGAACCAAAGCTCCAGACGTGTTACCCAGCCAAAGCAGTCTCCCACTCTTGTTTTTTGAGCTGCAGCATAAAACTAGAAGGCGGTGGCTGGTAAAGTTGCAGCAGTCTTCTCTGACCGTTTACTAAGCAGCAGAAACTCTGATACAAGATGGAAAATTAAGATGTGTGCCCCTGGCAGTACATGTGATATTAGGAAACGCTGAAACTCTTGCTCACATCGTGTGAGATAGCCTGTGAGTAACAGGTATGTGGCATAACGAGTTAGCAGATTACAGGAAGGACAAACATGTGCAGGTAGATCTAATAACAAGAGGTGGTTAATTTCATTAACCCAGCTGCTGTTGTTGTTGTTTCAAGACAATTAATTGCAACTTACACTTTGCAAGTTAGTCACTGGAGAGAAACGTGGATGCCTGGGCTGTGAATGAATGCCACACCTCACATGCTGTTCCCATTTGGTGTTTCTAAATAAAGACTGCTGAACAGATCGCATGCATCATGCACATATATAAGTGATATTTTAATTTTTTTCTACTATGTGTAAAAAATTAATTAGGCTTGAAGTGGTTTTAACTTCATTGTGATTTTTTTTTTAATTATTATTATGTAACTCTACAGATCACACCCAAGAATGGGCGCTATCAAATCGACTCAGATGTGCTCCTGTTTCCGTGGAAGCTGACTTACAGGAACATTGGCTCTGATTTTATTCCTCGGGGAGCTTTTGGGAAGGTGTACTTAGCCCAAGATAGAGAAACCAAGAAACGAATGGCATGCAAACTGGTATGTTAGTTCAGTAGTTTTATCTCTGAGCAAATACTGTACGATGTAGTACATACAGTGCATTTTTAAATATGTCAGCATCAAGTTCCACTCTTAGGCTGATGACCATTTCGGTTGTGTTGGCCTATACAACGTAGGAAAAATGCACATTTTTGAACTGTTAACTGGTTTTAATTTTTTGGCTCTGAGACTGCAAAAGTTTCAGCATTTTGAGAGTATCTGGAAGTAACTGCCACGTGGGCAGGCCTGCTGCGGTGCAGGGGTGGAAGGATTTGTACTTGTCCTGCTGTACTCACGGTGGTAAAATACCAGCACAAGATCCCATACCTGCTGAAGGTGATAGCAAAACCCTGTTGCTGCAGATGGTTTTAGGTTCTCATCCTTTAACTGGGGTCTTCAGACATAAGTTTTCTTTACTTCAGTGCCGTTAATGTCCCTGAGAGCTCAGCTTATGTGCAACTCTCATGGTGTTTTGGGTACTGACTGAGCATAAGGTTGTGAGATGTCTCAAGAAAACTGCTGAGCACACCCCTATTTTTATGCAAGCCAATGTTTTCTTTCAACATAATATTCTGAACTGAGCAGTAAGTATGTGGGCCCAGTAAAAGATCAGCTGGGGCACTGCTCTATATCCCCCAGCTCATGAATAAGTACCCGTGTTATTTCTGCATACGAAAGAGTTGGGGAGTCAGTTTTATACCTTCCCTTGTAGCCAGTGTATCTAGATGGGGACAGATTTAGTTTGTTGCTTCTGCGTAACCCACTGCAGGATTAAAGCTTCCTAATGTTTCTGAAAACACAAACAGTACTTCTCATTGCAGTAAAAATATTAGCCTCTTATTTGGTTCACAGCCACAAGTCTGAGGGAAGGAGAATAAAAAGAGCAGTAGTAGCCTTTCTCTGTGTAAGCAAACACTGCCTTTTATTGTCTTAGCAATTTGCTGTCAGTACTTTCTAAAGAAATATAGCGCTGCCGGGTGCTCGCTTTGAAGCAGGTTTTATTTCTTTGTTTATTTTACAAGCCACACAACAGTGCTGGTAAGGACTGAATTGAGGTCAGCAGTGGTCCTGAGCATGGTTAGTCTGCAGACTGTGCTGAGCACTGCGAGCACTGTTCCACGTGTCAGATGGGTGTAGACTTCTGGTAGAGCAGATGAGACTGTACAAAGCTAGTGGAAAAAGCAGTGTGATTTTTATGTCCTTCACCAGGAAGTTTGCATAAAGCCTTTGCGTAAATACCAGATTTTGACGGGAATAACTCTTGCTACATTACTTTTTGTGGAAGATTGCCATTTTTGTTTGGGCATGATTCCAAAAACTCTCTCAACTTTAAACAGGATTTATCTCAACTAGAAAGGAAGGACAAGCTCTGTATTTTAACAAGTGGGTAGGAGTGCTTTGCTTCCTTCTTCCATCTTAATCTATAGGATAACTAGTGTTGGTATGGATAACTTGTTTTTTGAGCTGCTTTTCTGTGGTTTTGTTTCAATGTCCTAGGTCCCAGTGGAACAGTTCAAACCGTCAGATGTCGAAATACAGGCATGTTTCCGTCACGAAAACATTGCCGAATTATACGGTGCTATTTTGTGGGATGAGACGATCCATCTCTTTATGGAAGCTGGAGAGGGAGGATCTGTCATGGAGAAGCTGGAGAGTTGTGGTCCAATGAGAGAATTTGAAATCATTTGGGTGACAAAGCATATTTTGAAAGGACTTGACTTTCTCCACTCCAAGAGGATTATCCACCATGATATCAAACGTATGTGTGTGTGATTCCTTGGGGTGCTTTCTGGTCCAAGCTGGGCTGGGGCTCCAGTGCAGAGCCTGAGGATGAGCTGGGGTGGGTAGCCTGCGTCTCTGGGAAGGAGGGATGCATAATGCTCAACAAATTACAAGGTCAGGTTCTGGAGATAATTATTACTTACACTGTTTATTAATTCACTTCGGTGGAGAGGATGATTCGAAAGTCATAGTTCCTTTGCCTTTCTTGAGCAACTCGATTTGAAATAAAAACCTAAAGAAAATGAGCAGATTTATCAGTCTGTGTTAAGCCAGAAGTTTTCCTCTTCCCGTGTAAATCCATCCTCAGTTCTTCCATGCCCACCTTCCACTTGTCCACTTGCACCTTCTGTTAGGTTTTGTGTTTGTGCATGGCTGTTCCTCATTTTGAGCCACTTTGGTACTAAATACATAGATTGTACTGGGTTTTTTTTTTTTCTTTCAACAATTACTGCTAATTTTAGTATATATTTGCTTTTAAAAAGCTCTGGGTATTAACATGTATAAATAATCAAAATGTATTGATATTAAACCTAAATTTAATAGATTAATGTTAAATTGCTTTAAAATTTAATTTTAATGCATTGCATTTAATTTAAATACTGCTTCCCCCTGCAGACAGATAAATTCTGCCTTTCTAGTAACAGTGCTTCTAATAAAGACGTATGTATTCTTCAAGTTAATTTTTGCTAAACTTGGGGGTGTAAAATCGAAATGTTCAGCTGAAGTGTGACAGTAAATAGTTGACAGAAGACGATTATCAGGAGTTGATAATTTTTGATCTCAGTTTTGCGGTTTTTTTTTTTAGTGAATGTGGGTCAGTACTTCAGATGTAAGCCTTTGGGAATCTGACAACTAGAAAACTGCTTAGTTTTCCCATTAGTTGTGCTCTCTTGCTCGTAGTAAGAGTCTTTCCTATGGGTTTACTGTAATTGGTAGTTACAATGACATTAATTAAAAGGTTTAAAAACCAGTCTGGCCAAAACCCAACACACTACATCCAGATAGTGGACAGGAGAACCGGCTCGTTGTGAGCGTGGCAGATGTGAGTGCGTTTTGCTTTTCCCGGCCTTTTTCCGCATTACTGGATGCAGGGCAGGAGCCGAGGGCCGATGGCGGCCAGGCCTGTGGGCGCCTGGGTGCAGACCCGGCTCCTGGGAGGGCAGGGAGCTGGTTTGTCCGAGGGGTTGAGCTGGGAACCCAGGCCCTTGATGGCAGCTGTGCCCGTGGCCATTTTTAATTTCTTCCTGACCATGTCCGCTCGTTCTGAGTCTCTGTCCTGCTGACGCAGGAGGAGATGGGGACTTTGGCGAGAGAAAGACTGCCCGGAGCTGGGAAGGGGAGGAGGACTTTCTGTTGGCTCTTCAGAGCGGTTCAGTGCTGCCGCTCATTTTAACTGTTTGTTGGAAAGCAGTTAAATCGTAAGGTTGTTTGCTGGGGGGAGCTTCAGTCCAGAGCCAGCCAAAGCTGGGGCTGGGTGCAGTCCCGAACAGGCAGCAGAGCTTGCTGTGCACTGGCAGGGCGGCCCCCCGCACCGTCCTGTCTGTGTTGTTTAAAGTCCGTCCCTTCAAAAGTATCGCTGAAGTTACACGTTTATGTGGGTGGCTTTGTAGCCCTGGTGAGGAGGCAGGTCTGTGAAGGGCTGCTTTGGGAGCCGGCACCGCTGGAATGAAGCCTGCGTCTTCCCTCGAGGTGGTCGCAGTGGGGCTGTTGAGGTGGGAGATGACCCACAGCTGGTCATCTCTGGCTCTGGGTCTGGCACTGGCTCTGGGAGCACGTGCAGGCCTGTCTGTTGTGTGGCTTCGGGACTTCGCTTGTCCACATCTTCTGAAGCAGCACACAAGAATGTCTCAAGGCTTGCACAGAGTGCTACCTTCATAAATATTTTATCAGAAGTCCAGCTGCGAAGAAAGCCTCTGAGTGCAAACTTGTGCTGTAGGCAGAGTTTTATGAAAGAAAGTGAATGGAGCTCCTAGATATTGCTGCAGTTCAATGGGATTTTGGAACTCTCCATGTATTACTTTGGCAGCCATAGTCTGTCCTCTGTCGTCACGCTGAGCTGCTCTCCCTGACCGGTGCAGGAGACTGGTGTGGCTGCTGTGGAGGGGCTTTGATTCCTCTCTACTTCTGCCTTCATTTAAATCCTTAGTGTAGAGAAACTTCTTATATTGTGTGTAGGCAGACCTGCGCAGCATGCTTTCCACCTTGGAGACCATTAAATATCTTCAGAGCAAGCCTTGCTATGCTGATGTGCCTGCCAGTCTTCCACCTTCCTCCTTACCTTCAGCTATTTTTTCTCTCTCTCTTTTTTTTTTTTTTTTTAAAGATAAGAAAATGACCAAACATTGATTCTTCTTTTACATAAAGCAGTCCAGTTTGACTTTTAGGATGTGCTTTTTATTGGACTGTCGCTCACAGACCTGCTTTGGCTAGGAGGAGGACGGTGACAGTGGCTGTGCTAAGCTCCCATTTCAGGCAAACATCCAAAGGAAACAGACATGTTGTAAAATAAATGCCCAACGTGCTAGAAACTTAAATGCTGTCATTTTTGTTTTTCTTTTAGCAAGCAACATTGTCTTTATGTCAACTAAGGCTGTTTTGGTGGATTTTGGCCTAAGTGTCCAGATGACTGAAGACATATACTATCCCAAAGACCTTAGAGGAACCGAGGTAAGAAGCTGTAGGGACAAAACCTCTTACATTGTTTTACATCCGTGGCTGTGACGCTTAGGCTCAAATGTAGAGCTTGAGAGTAAAAGCTTGGGCAAAAGAGTTTTAGAGTAACTTATCAAAAAGTTACAAACAAACATTAATATAATCTCAATTATATTTTTATTTTCAACTTGCTGAATGGAAAATCACTTTGAAAGGCATGTCACCTTCTCTGCAGGCCCATTTGTTAGCAGTTATTAAATCTGAAGTCAAAAAGAAATTGGGGTTCACTGAAGTCAAAGGAGCAGTGCTCTGGGAAGGGTTGTTTGGAGTGCATCAGCTGCTGGTCAGAGACGCTTCACAGTGGAATTTTGGTTCTTTGCTGCAGCAAAGATTTCTTCTGAGATACCAGCTATGGACTAGGGTGACCTGCTCAGCACAGTAGTTTGACTCCTCCTTTGAAACCACAGAAACTACAGACTTCTGGGTTTCGTCCCTTGGCGTTTCTAAGCTCTGTTCGCCATCTGCATGTAACCCTCTTGTCCTTTGGGGGTTGTGTATGGCGCGGTTGGTGATTATCTGGTAAACTGTTGGGGCATTACAGTGATGAAGGTGAGGGACTTCTAAATTTTCGCAATGACTTTGACTCTGAACATGTGCAGAGGTCCTGCACGCCACTTGGGCTACCAGCGTGTTTCCAGGGCTGGAGCTTTAGCAAACAACCAAGCAGCAGCAGTTAGCTTGGATAGCTGCCGCAAATGTGGCCGGAGGAGGTTGTTAGCAGGAAACGCTTCAGCTGAAGTGTTGGTGCTTACGGTTTTGATAGTTTTCCACAGCATAGGCATGTGTTTAGAGGAGATACTCGTGTAGCTGACAAAGAGCATTTCAGTCCTTGGAAGGGTGGGATAAACCAAGATTTCACAGGAGGTCAGGCTTGTTTGCTGATTTGTTTTCAAGATACTGGGAAAAATACTTGAACATTTGTTTTCACTTTCTTTCTAGTCAGGGAATTGAAGAGCTTAAAACACTTACTGTACTGGAAGCAACATGCTTTCTGGCATTTAATGTGCATGCTTTGTGGGTGTTTTAATTTGGTTTGGGGTTTTTTTGTTGGTTTTTTTTAGGGGGGGGTTTGTGTGCTGTCAATAAGAATAATGGTGGCAATGAGTTGGAAGCTCTGGTAGGGTATTTGTCAAGGGTGGTGATGTGTGTAAACAGGAAATTTCCAGCTTTGTGGAGTGGACTGGTGATTATCTGCTCCTGACTGTTAGAGGGCAGGCCGAGATCGTAGTGGTAAGAACAGCTGCAAAAAACACTTAGTTCTTCATTTAGTAGGAAGAAAATTATTCGTCACTTTTGAGCACCTGCAGTGATGTCCTCAGAAAGCAGATAATCCCCACAACCCTGAAACATGGCAGTGCTTGGTGTTTGCTGTCCCAGGGAGAGGCAGCCAGTCCTCGGAACCAGCAGTCTTGCTGTTCTGTCCCAGCATCGAGGGCCAGAAATAAGGTTGCAGCAAGAGCTGGAAAAGATTTTCAAATACCAGTCAAAGATTTACAGGAACATTGTGAATTCCCGTCTGTAGGTTTTCTGCTCATAGTCTTCCTCCTAGGCATCGTCCTCTCCACAGTGCCTGTGTTCAGCCTTGTGGGGTGCCTAATCCAGTCACCCACAAATGCCTTCTGTAGTCTTTGATAGCACAGGCTTTCTTGATTTTTTTCAAAGATCGTGACTGTCCAAAGTCCTCCTGAGTCTTGCACCCTCTGTATGCAGCCTTAAGAAGCAGTGCAGTTGTCCAGGAGTGCTGTTTCTAAACATAGCTGTGCACCCCCTTGTTAGGGCCGTATCACTGCTGTGCAGCATTGTGCCTGTGAGCTGACTGGTTTCTCTGACGTGTCCACGAAGGAGGTGGCAGTTGGCGTTATCTTTCTCCTGTGCATGTTCTTCTCTGCGGATTTAGGATTTTTATTCGCTTCTATAGCACAGAAAGTCTAAATGTAGTGAACCTTCTTTGTGTTCATGAAAATGAATAGTTGCAATTCTGGTCAGAGTGATTGAAAGATAGTTAAATTTTATTTAGTTGGTGTAGCATGAAAAACCTGGGTTTTCTGAACAGTGTGTGTACAACGCATGCAGCACAATATACCGTGGTTGTGATGAAACTGCTCTGCAGGAAATACATTTTCCAGGCGTTTGCTACATGTTCTGTTATGCTTCTGTCACTCTGTTAAAATACATAAGCTTCAGTTACAACCATTTGAGGGGAAGAAGTAGTTGTCTGCTAAGGTTTACTGAATGTGGAAGGTGTGATTTGTTTGCAGGAATGCTAAACTAAAACTAGCACAGCAGGAGGAAAAGGACTGGGTTTTAGCTAGGTTGTCTCTGGACTGACTGGCAGACAAGTGCCAGCCCAGCAGTAGGAAGGAGTGGGGATGGGAAGGTGCCTGAGGCTTGGGCTGCCTGCTTTGGTGGCAGCAGAGTCTTAGGTCAGTCTAAGTCAGTCTGTACTCACAGCTTTGGTGCACATCTCATTTTTTGCGTCTTGTCCCTGTGCAATCAAGGTGCATCTTGACCATTTTCACCCTTTAACTATAGCTGCAGACAGGTTCTTGTTCCAGCAGCTTTTTCTTCCTCCAGAAGGCAGCCACCTTTTCTTTATGTGGATTTCACTCAAGTTGCACTGTATTTGCTAATGACCCTTTTTCTACAAAAGTAGGAATTGTGTTCTTTGCTCCCTGTAAGACTAAAACGTGGTGGGTGCAGACACGCTTATTCTGTCTTAGCTCTGAAGAAAGCAGTGGCTGGGAGTAAGCAGCAGCTGTAGATGCCTGCTGAACCTTGGCACACGCTGTGATCTGAAGCTCTGTTTGCAGATATGATATGTGATTTACTGGGAAATATTCCTTGGAATTTGCGTGAGCCCTACAGCAGTTCTCAGTCTGTGGTAATAAGTAGTCAAACCATGCGGTGATGACTTAACTTCCTGCCCTTGTGTCGGTTAATGGCTTTTAATGTGATTCTTTGTGGCAGCATGACTTTAAGCAATTAAAGTTCTGTTTGGCTCCTTTAGAGGGAAACTGGGTGAGGGAAAAGTAGAAACCAGAAGCAAATACGGTGGCTTGCTAACCTAGCGTGTTGTGGGCTGTGCCCACGTTGTGCTGAGACCTGCTCCCTGGGCCGGTGGCGGTGGCAGAGCCGTGCGGCAGCTCCCGCCCGCCGCGGGCTGTGCCTCCTGCATCCTGCCCCTCTGTTCTCCTCCGGCTGCCCTCCGAGCTGCCTGGAGCTGGCAGCATCTTCCCACCATCTCCTTCTTCAGGGTCATCACAAATCCAAACGTTTCAGTCAAAATGTTTGCATGGAAACTGTGTTTTGGTTTAGATGAGATTAGGACTTTGGGTTTAAAAAAAGGATGGAAGAGGGATGTTTGCCTTAATAGCTGGTCTGGGGATAACCTGGTGGAAAAGGCACGCAGCAGAATTTAAGAGACCTGGCTTTTAATTTGTGCATTGCCTTAAACCGGGCTTGTTCCTCACCATCCCATTTCTTCGGGTAATGCCCCAACATGCAGGTTAGTGGATAAGGGGGGAAGAGGAGAAGGGTAGGGAAGACAGGAGGGTGTACATCTGTCAGCTCTGCCTGGAAGAGTTGTGCAGTGTCCGATGTAACAGGGATTTGAGGAGTGGACTCCTGCCCCAGCTGAGAGGCTAGCAGCAGGGTCGCCCTGCTGCCCACGTTGTTGCAACAGAATGGAGCAGTGCCGGCAGCGCCCAGCAGAACAAACTGGCGATTCAGGCGTCTCCTTTTGCTGTGGAGGGATGAGGTTCCTGCTACCCAGCTGTGATGACAAACGATTTTGGGACAACAGCTGAATGCAGCAGAGCTGTGGCTTGAAGCTCAGCTTCTCACAACTCAGCAAAGTCCCCTGGCCACTGAGCTGTGCCTGTCCAGCAAGGGCAAACCTGGAATATGAGTTTGTGCAGGTGCCAGACTAGAAACTCTCTGTGACTGTGGTAATGTGCAGAGCAAAAAATCTATTCCCTAGCTGGTGCTTGGTCTTTAGGCTGCAGGTACTTGTGGGGTGCATCCCTTCAGAGGGGGGTTTCACAAAATATCATAACTGGTCTCTGCTTGTTGTTTTTCCCTATTGATTAATCTTTTTTTGTTTGGTTTTTTTTTTTTTACTATTCTTCATAGATTTACATGAGCCCTGAAGTTATCCTCTGCAGAGGCCACACAACAAAAGCGGACATCTACAGCGTGGGAGCTACTATTATTCATATGCAAACTGGCATCCCACCCTGGGTGAACAGATACCCTCGTTCTGCATATCCATCCTACCTCTATATTGTAAGTGTCCTTAGCAAAGCTGTAGCTCAGCTTCAGTTGAAGAGTCTCCTCTACTATTGTTGGGAAAGCTCCAGTCATATAAAAACTCTCAAAATATTTGTCAGAGAGATTGTATCATCCTTTTGGCTTTGGGGGAGGGAGGGAAGAAGTGGGTTTTGATCATTTAGGGGAAGACAGAGGCTGAGCTGGAGTCATCTCTGTGGTTTGTGTTACAGTTTACAGGCCTTGGGTTTACTGCAAGGACAGGGTTAGAACAGTGTGAAACTTGAATTTAACAAGCCCATCTGTGTTCTACTTGTCTGTTTTACTTAGAAGTTGCAAATAAAAACTGGAGCCTGGTAAATTTGATTCTCTGGTTTGTCCAGTCTGTTGAATTTCCATTGCACGGAATTTTAGCCTTGTTTGGAGTTACTCTGAGTTTTTAAATTCATGATAGGATCTGATTTTAAAAAGCTGGATTTTGTGCAGTTACATATTCTGTTCTAATTGATCAGCCCAGCTTAGGGAGATGATGAGTTGTAAGTGGGGAATTTCCAGACCACTCATGTGGTTATCTGTGAACTTCCTCTTCCATTGTTTTTGGAATAACTGTTTCAATGATCTTTTTTTATTTCGACAGATACACAAGCAAGCTCCCCCCTTAGAGGACATTGCTGAAGACTGCAGCACTTCTATGAGAGAGTTGCTGGAAGCAGCTCTAGAAAGGAATCCGAATCATAGGCTGTCTGCAGCAGACCTGCTGAAACACGAAGCCTTACACCCACCCCCAGAAGATCAACCGCGGTGCCAGAGTCTGGACTCGGCATTGTTTGAGAGGAAGAGACTACTCGCAAGGAAGGAGCTGCAGTTGCCAGAAAACATTACAGGTAACGATATCAGGCTTATTTACATTGTACCTTGTAGATTTTACTGTGTGTCAAAACTCGATGTGAGTGTTTAGAAGAAAACGAAACTCAAAAAGCTCCTGGAAAAAGACAGTAAAAATCCCAATCAGATGAGATCAGACCCAGAGCTCATTAAGTGTTATGTAAAACGCCCTTTGACTTCAACGAGGGAAGAACTCAGCCTGAATCCTGCAGCTCCGGAAGTGCTGGCTCATGAAAAAGCCCTGGCAGTCATTCAGGGCACTGCTTCACGAAGTGTAGGCTGCTGTCCAAAATCGCCTTAGTTTGCCACAGTAGGAGAGATGTTTTATTGATACTAGTGATTTGTTTGTTAACAAAAAAAAAAAAGTCCCAACAACCACCACCACAACCAACACTTTTTGCTTCCTTAAAGACACACGCTGTATAAACCAGAACTGTAATGTTGCTGCAGTACAAGCCCTTTGTTTTAAAAGCAAAAATGACTGTAGAATAGAACAGAGTTCCCTTGTGCATTAATAAGTGCTTTATGAAGGATAATAGATGAACGAGTAGAAAACTCAGTGTGTCCTCAGATAATATCAAGACCAAGGGAGATTTGATGCCAGCAACCTGCTAACTGGCTTCAAAATGCTTTTCTTCTACTTCTAAAATATGTTTGGAGCGTCCTAACAAAAAGCATTTAATAACTGACCCCAGGCAAGTGGTTTATTGGATTGAGATAAGTGTTTGAAAAGATACGTGTGCAAAGTTTTGGGTGCTGTGATGCATAAATGTTAAGTGAATTCGTTGCAACAGTTAAATCAAGCAGAGCTTTTGCATCTAGAATGACATTGCTCCTTCTGGATTTTGCCTTGTGGGTGCATAATCCTTTGACCAGCTCAGGCCATCTGAATCAGTTGTTTTGAAGATGAAAAAAGTATTTGACCGCTAAACTTGGAACTTGAGTGCAGATGCTTGAGATTCCAGGACACTCATTACACAAGTATTCAGGGGAGTTCTGCCATTGCAAAGGTTTCTTCAGACCTTAATTTAAGAGAAAAAAAAGTTGAGGCTTGATGGTCCCAGATTTGTTCTGTATTGTAACACTCTGTGATACAAAGAGGATGTCATCTGTTTAGATGAGAATTCCCCTGTAATGAAGGGGAATTCTCCACTGGCAGAAAGCTAGCAGAATTTTTTTTTTGCACCAAACTCTCCTTTAGCACTGTGGCTCAGAGGATGAGGAATCTCTGCCTAGCTGTCCCAGCTCATGGAGGGTTTTTTTCAGTAGTTTTTCTGTGCAGCAGAGCACACTTGCTGTTTTCAGAAGCAGAAGCAAACTGCTTACCTTTCATTGCCACAGAGTTGTGGATTGATGTGGTATCTTTTATTTTGTTTTAGATGAGGTTTATGCTATATTGTCCATAAAAATGAAGCTTTCTAAACGACAGATTGATGAAAGCAAATATTAGGCCAATTATTCCAGTAACATCTGCAACCATGGAACTGAACTAATGCAGCTATTAGTGCAATAAGAACGTGCTTTGTCTCTTTCCTTTTTAGATTCCTCATTGTGTACCGGGAGCATGGAAGAGTCGGACCTGCTAAAGAGGCAAAGATCACTCTACATAGATCTTGGAGCTCTAGCTGGTTACTTCAATATTGTTAGGGGTCCACCAGCCTTAGAATACGACTGACTCAGTAACGTTGTATGTCGGCACGTCAGAAATGGACCTCTACCTCTTAAAACTTGACTTTAAGACTTGATTTTCAAATTTGTACATAAAAAATATTGCCATTGTAGACTGTAAAATGTGAATAGTGTTTAATTGCACAGATGATTAAGCTAAACCCTTAACGGGCTCTGATAAGCTGATCCCAAGCAACGATATTTGTGCGTCTGCTGGCTGACCAACAAGAAGACGGCAAACAGAACACTGCTGGGCATGTCTTAATCCAGGATATCTTCCTGTGCTGGGCCTTGCACTTTTATAAAATTTGTAATATATGCTTGCAAATACCGCCATCAGGAAAAAAAAAAGAGCATGTGGGCTGTAAGACTCAGTCTGTTGGAGCTGTCCTTAGAGAAAACCTTCCATTAAAAAAAGTCCTTGATTTAACCAGTCAAAAACTGGTTTGGTCTCGTTCTGCCTTTGAGACTTGGCCAGTCTCTGGTCACTCTTAATGGAAATCAGGGCCTCCCTTAAGCCGAGGTAATTTCTATCAGCTGGGTCTGGAGCCAAAGCATCATTTGGTTACAGCTGTGTTTTAACTTTATCTTCCCTGGGCTGTCAGAGCTAAGCAGGGCGCTGTTCCCCTTCTCCATGGGCGCAGCGAATCCTTCACTGGCGTGTGGGTTAGCTTTGGGAACAGCACAGCGAGCTGGCCCGGACAAAGCACGGCAGTGACTCTACCTGCTTCCTATGTTACAGCTACTGCAAGGATATCTTGGGTAGTTTTCAAGGGTAGAGCGAATGTTCCCTATTGGTATCAGTGGGTAGGCTTCAGACTCTTGCTTTTTAATACTTTAAAATTGTACACATGTATAATTGCCGTGAGTGCTATGGTTTGGAAAGCGTGTCATTAGTGACAGGCTATGTTTATGTTCCTATGGAAATGGAATTGTTCTTGCTGTGCCTCATACATTTGAAACATGATGTTTTGGATGATAGTAAAACTATGTAAACTGCATAGTTCTGTACATCCCATGGGATGAGAACGTAAACTTTTATAAAACTCTCTTTGATGCTTAGGATGACTCTTTATAAGCATTTGTGTTAAAATGGCATACTGTGTATGTTGTAGACTGAATCTTTTCTGAAGCACAGTCTCTTTTTCATATGTCTGTTATTTAATGCTGCTCCTATCTAACATGTGATCTTAAACAGATGATTTCTAGTTTGATACTGATATGGTCAAATGAATAAATCCACCTCAGTGCCTTGAGGCGTGGTCACTCTGTTCTTTCTTTTTTGGAAACAGCGTGGGGCTGTGACCATTTTTGGGCCAACCTCACCTGCCGTGGCCCAGGTACACTACATGCATCGTTCCACTGATTGGGAAGCTGGGTGAAGGTCATTGTTGATGGATTTTGGACTTTGGCAACAGACAATGAGTGTTTCTGACAGTCTGTTTCTCAGACCCCAACACTCCTCTTCAGCTGCGTAGATGTTGCAGAGCGGTTGTGTACAACACGCAGCACTTCAGTCCTGTTGTTAATTGGTACAAAAGATCCTGCTGGGAATACCCCACCTGCTCCAGTACTGTGTGCAATATCTCTAGGTGACCGGCTGCTTAGAGGAGAGCTGTGCAGGGGAGCCCTCTTCATATTTATCCTGGCTGTAGTGATCAGGATACTCAGGGATCAGACTTGTGGTGTAGCTGACTTAAAGAAATCATGACCTAATTGTCTGGGTGCTCACCTTTGCCTTGAGAGACCTGGGTTCAATTTTCTGGTCTTTTGCTGGTTCTGTTAGTCTTTAATGAGATTCATAGGATTTGTAGGAAGCAGCTTTTCAAGTAAATGGATGTGGGTTTAAAATCTCTTCCCCAGTGTCCCTTCCATAAAATGAAGGTGTTCATCCCCACCAGGTAGTGGCGGGATGTTATGCAAATGCTTATCAATTGGCCAGATACTGCAACAATGAGATCCACATAGGAATTAATAGGCTGCTAGGGGGCTTTTGCCATCGCTTGAAATATGTTACACTGATTTTAATTCTTTTATTTTTTTTTTTCTTTAATGCCGTCCTCCTCTCCCCCACCCAGTTACAAGATTTAGCATGGAAATCTGCATATAGGGACAGACTCACTACTTAGTATTAGTTCTTAGTACAAGGCTGTTACAGATCTTCACACTATGCAAGTAGTAAGTGACCAGATTATCCAAAGTAATTACAGTTTAAGTATTGCCAGACATAGGTGATAATATTTGGCTGAGTGAACCAATAGCTCTATATAGGCATATCCGCAGGTCTCAACAGTATGAGGCTTCATGATAACTATAATTTCAGAGGGCTGATACACAGTCAACAAAGAACTGTTCAGGCACACCGAACACCAAGCATTGCTACCAGCTCTGTGAGGTTTCTAATAGCTGAGGAGTGTTTTTCAGGTGAGCCTCAGGCTGCAGCTAAGCAGGGGTTTCTCTCTGGAGCAACACATCACATCCCAAGCATATCGCATCCCTCGAGCGCATCCCACAGCAGTTGATCCCTGTGTTGTGTAGGTTCACTTGTTTGTGCTACCACCCAGGGAACGAGGTCAGGGAAACAAACTGGGTTAGAAATGACCTGGGAGGGGATAGATTGTTTCTCTGGTGTGGTTAACTGAGAAGCGGTGTACTTGGAGCAATCAAGGCTGAAGGTGAGAGGGAGGGAATGAACAGGGATGGTGGGAAAACCCTGCCAGCACGGGCCCCAGGGAGATGGCTGGTTTGTACTGAGCTATGGGATTCTGCAAATGGTTTGCTTCTGTGGATTTCTGGTGTGTGGTTTCATTTTCTCTTGGGGGAATTCTGAGACCCATGCTAACTGCAAAGGGAAATACAAATGTGTGAGGGCACCCACTGCTCACACTAACTGATGAAATTACGGAGCCAGAGGTGCCTTTTCTCCTCCTGAGCTTAGCAGGTTTCTTGTCCTCACATCATCCTGTGACCATGAGACGGAGCCCACCACCGTGCTCCTCCACAGGGCTTCCTGGTGTGAGCAGCCTACAGCAGGTTTGGAGATCGTTCGAAGACATGCTGAGCTCCCCGCTGTGCTCATGAAGGAAGATCAGGTTTAGGTCATGCCTTTAAAACGACGTGGGGGGAGAGAGAGAAGTCAAAGTCTCTTTTTTCATGTTTTGTTGTAGCTGCTGCTTCTTTGCACCCCTTGCCTCCCCTTCCTCCTGTCTCCCATGCCTCCTGCAAGCGAGAGGGTTTCGCTTGCTGTCTGGTTCCTGGAGGTTTCTTAACTCCTCCTAAGTTGTAAGAAAAACTCCCTTGTTTTTCTAATCCTGCAAAAATGTCAGTGGACAGAGGAAGCTGGGGGAAGCAATTGGAAGAAGCAGAAATAAGGGTTTCCTTGACTGGAGGTTAAATGAGTTTTCAAATGGAAGTTTGAGGGAAGCTGCAGTAGAAGTACAGTGCAGTTTGCCAGGCCCTCCCCATGCGTGGTGGTGGTGAGGGTGGGATGGGAGGCTCTTGGCTGAGCGCTGATCCCTGTGTTGGGACCTTGGGGAAACCAGTATGTTGCTTTTCTGGCTAAATGGCAGAAAACAAAGAGGCAGCTGGGGAAGGGACACTGGAGGTGTGACCCATGCAGCAGCTGGGAAGACCAAGCAGGTTGATTGGGAAGGGCTGGGGCACAGGGAGCTGCACGGTGGCCAAAACTGGGAAGGTTTCTATGGCGGGAACAGCTTCCCTTGGGGCTATGCTCGCTGCTCCCAAGGCAGGCTCAGACACCGGGGGTGAGGACTTTGCTTCCCACACTTTGCTTTGCATCCCATGCCCAGGGAGGAAGGACGTTACGAATTCCCAGTAAATGAGCACTAAAGGAGCCCGAGCATCCTTTCTTTTTCTTACAGCAAAGGCCCTGAAAGGCCCATTTCTGAAACTGCCACCGTCCAAAGCTAATCATTTGGGCAAGGGAAAAACAAGTCCTTTATACATGGCATGTGCTGGCCAAACTCAGCAACACCCAAAAAAATCCGGCCGGACCTTGGGAGTGGCTCATTACAGTCCCGTGGGCGCACTCGTGCTGCTTCAGGCTGGCCACCAGAAACAGCCCTGCCGACAGATCCTGGGGCATAGTGACTCACCAGGGCGGAGGCGAGCTGCCATGACAGCCGCCAGCCTTTGCTTGCCCGTGTCCCCAGCACCATGTGCCACCCGAGCACCACCGCGTGCCACCCGGACAGCACCTCGTGCCTCCCAGGCAGCACCTCGTGCCACCCGGGCAGCACCGGTGCCACCTGAGCAGCACCTCGTGCCACCCGGGCAGCAGGGTCCGCAGCCATGTGTTGATCTGAGCATGTCTGGGAGAAGGTGGGTTTGTCTGGAGGGAGGAGAGCCAGGGGTACTCCAGTGAGGTGTGCAGGAGAAAGCGGCTGTGCATAGCTGGTCCTCAACAAAGCTACAGGTAACGGGAGCATCACAGTCACCCATAGATTTGGTCTCAAGTGCAGACCTTGTTCTAGTAGGAGCCTGTTTCAGAGGAAGGATGTGGCCATGGTATCCACACACAACAGGGCAGTGCCCCACCTTCAGGCTACAACATTAGGCAAAACTTTGCTGATAAGAAAAAGTAAAATAAATTGTGATGTTTGAAAAGTTTAAAATCCCTCCTGGTGCTGATAGCAAGCCTCTCGCTGGAGTGGCATGCAGCCAAAGAATGGTGAGGGATAGAAATGAGAGACAGGCTGGGAGGGACTCGGCAAGGTGTATGGGGAGCCCAAGAGGAGGGGGTGGCAGGAAGGCTTCCATCAAACCTTGCACAGAGCTGAAGATCCACAGAGCCAGTGAGCAGCCTGGGGGCTGCTGCGGCTGCTGACAGTGTGAAGGTTTGCCTTCTCCTGTAACTCTCACTTACAGTATGCCAAGGTCAACTTTTCTTCTTCCCCTGCCCCTCTGAAAAAAGAAAAGAAAAACACGGTTTGCCCAAAGAGGAAGTCTTCAAAACCGACATGTGAATTCCCAGTGTAGGTCTCTTCTGTTTGTCAGCTCCTCTTCTGCCTGTCTAAGCTGCAAGCGAGCACGAGCTGCTGCGTATGGTCCTGGTACATGTAAGATCATGGCAAAGCTGACCCTGAGCAGGGCCAGTGCCTGTATCACACCGTCACTGCGGATGCTACTTCAGGAGACTTTTTATCCACCAGTGATACAAAGATCCCCTCCAACCACTGAGCTGTTGTGCCTTCTTTTTGTGCATAATGAGAGTAGTTTCCAAGCCAGACTTGGTGTTCCCATCACCTATGCCAGCTTCCCTCCCATCCCACAGCATTTGTTCTCCCTCTGCAAAGTCGTTTAGTCCCTTCGAGCCAGCCGGCCTGGTGGCCCTCTGGCACGGGCTGGAAGGATGCTGGAGGAGGCTGGCACCACAGCTCAGCTTCTGCGCTGGGTCACTGATTGCTTGGAGGTGACTTGACCTCCAGTAATGTCATAGGCAGAGCTGTCTGGGGAACCCGGCTCCTTCAGCTGCGGAACTCCTGCCTGGCTGCCTGGAGGTGGTGGGTTTCGGCTGCTGCCCTGGGCATGGCTGGGAGCGTGGCCGTGTCCCAGCGATGACAGCAGCCCAGTGGCGCCGTGCTCCCATCCCCCAGGTGCTGGTGGCCCAGGGACCACCTGGACTCTCAGGAACATCTGACAGGCAAGTCCCTGCTAGGGCACCAAGGCTGGGCACCGTGGGGAGCACAGCTGTGCTTTCTGGCATAAAGAGATGGCAACACCAGGGCACCAGGGATGCCATCAAAGGCTCCCGCTAAGGGATGTGTTTGAAAAATGGTCCAAAAGCATCATGTAATGATGTCTGGTCTAACCAGTTCCCCACTCACCCTGCAGACCCGCTGCAGAGAGACACGTATGCTGCATCCATGCGGCTTTGAATGTAGGTGGTTTTGAAAGAACAGAAAACCGGTTCCACTGTCTCAGGCAGAGTTAACCAAACACTGTTTTCATGTACGCACTGTATTATTTTCAGGGAAAACTGAACCATTTTCAGTGGAAGAAAAGATCTTTTAAAGCAAGCAAGGAATACCATTTGAAGTTAAGTTGGCTCTTCCACAGAAATATGAAAACATCTTTGGCTGTAACACGTCAGTAACTCACCTTGCCAAAAGAGCAACATTTCAGGGAAGGGAAATGACCCAAATACTTTTAAAAATGTTCAGGAAGGTCTGCGTCCCTTGCTGAACTATTTTATGCAACTACTACCCGAGTTGGGTTGTATTTTTGCAGCCTTGCAGCAAGAGTCCGGTATTAAGTGCGGCATCTTCTCTTAGCCTTCCCTGAAGTGTGTGTGAATAAGTGCAGATTTGATAAGAAGTCAGAAATAACCTGGAAGGAGGAGGCTTCGAGGTGTGTCTCTGAGCGTGCATATCTTAAAGAAAGGCGTGGTGTTTCCTCCTGCGCCCCGTGAAATTCGTAAATGGGGCCAGAAGCATTCCCCCTGCCATGATGACTGGGGGGTGACTTCCAGTGCTGGTTTATCAGGTGGACGCTTGGGAAGCGTTGCACATTCATACACCTGAAGCCGGAGTGAGCACGTGTGTCTGGCATGCATGGCCAGCACTGGGCATCCCTGTAAGCCTCATGTTCTGGCACGCCAGAGGACAGGAGGGACCACCCAACAACCCTCTTCGTAAGCAGGTCGTGGGAAGAGCCCACTTGCATGCACACCTCTAGATGACGTTCATCTCCATGACACATGGGAGGTGAAACCAGGATGGTAAGAAGGCCTGCTGGAGATGGTCAGCAATAAAGTCCTTTCATCCCTCAGCTGCCTGGGAAAAATTCTGGATTTAAATTATGGATTTAAATTTTCCTGGAGGAAAATTCTGGATTTAGGCAAGGAAATGTGGTGTTCCTTGCAAACTTCAGCTTCTTGCAAGCTTCCTCTAACTCCAGCTGTTGTAAGCTGGAATTTGCCTTCTCTTTGACTTTAACGTTTTTCATGCCCAGCCTTCATACTTCAGTAGATGCTATTCTTCTAGATTTTGCAGTAGTGATGATTACAGTACTTCATTGTGCCTTTTTATCAGAAAAGGTTTTATTTATATTTAGGAAGTGGTTTTAGTGAACTGGATAGTGGTGCTATATGAAAAGCCGTCATGGCAAAGTCAAGCTTCTCACAGGAGCCATTAGTGCCAGAAGCCGTGAAGACAGATCATCTTCTCCAGAATGATATTGTCGGTGCTGCATTTGCAACTGTTGTCTCAGGCAACATCACCTCTGCCCCTAAAAGATTACGAAATGAGGCAGAGGTTAGACACCAGGAAAACATGTCCAGCTATTAAATATCGGCCTGTTGAGGATGATTCATCTTTGTAACACTCCCTGCTGAGTGCTCCTCTCCCGAGTCCCGTGAGGTTGTGACTATTAAGCTGAAGTCACGTACTCGCAGCAACATAACAGTTTCAGACCAGGGTTTTTAAAATACGAGCAACTAACTAAGTGTGTGAGACTGCATGCACAATTTCAACTCTGATTTATAAGGTCAGTTGCCGTAAGTTTGTAAATTGGTACTTTTACAGATACAGGGACACATCTTCAAAGCTTGAATGGGACAACCCAAATAACCGAGTGCGACTTTGCAGTCCGCCCTGCATGGAGCAGTGGTTAGGCTAGAGATACCTCCCGCTCCACCTGCACCCTGAGGTGCGACAGACAGCAGGGGAAAGCTGAGCCACCCAGCATCCCGTTGCCCGCTGACCCACGGTTTGGATGGAGAGCAGAGGGTGGCACATGACAAGGCAGACACAAAAAGGCAAACCTTGTCTGCCTGCACACTCAGCTCTGGCTGGTGTCCCAGAACAATGGGACCCTTCCCTCTCCTCTGCTTGCTTGCCCCACCTCACCTCCTCGTCTTGCAAGGTCTCAGGAATGGCTTTTGTAACTTCCACCTCCCCATGACACAGTGTCTTTTACTCCTTGTCCCTGCAGCAGTTCCAGGCTATTCCTTGTGCCTGGCAGAAATTACAGAAGGGAGACTTGTTTCTCCCATTGAGGCAACTTCTGACATGCTGTGGGGCAGGGACGTGCCTGCTGTCTGTGGGACACTGTACTCCGATGCTTCCCCCTGGTTGACTCTGTCATCTTCTGTCGCCTCCCCTCTAAGGTCACCAGGAGAGGGACTACCGGAACCTCAGTGCCTTTCTGCGCAGAAAAGTCCACATAAGCACTAGCGCTGTTATATGAGGGTTACTCTCCTTTCGCCTGCCTGCCCCTGCAAGAGAAGGTTTTCCTGGGAAAGGAGCCAAGCAGAAAGCCTGGAAGGGTACAAGCCTTTAGCAGAGGATGAGACTTGGTGCAGCTTCACTGTCACCAAAACGCGCTGAGGAGCAGAGGCAGGCTGTGCACTGTGCTCGCCCTCAGCCAGCGCGCTGGCAGTGCTGGGCTGCCTCAGATGTCTGTACTTTGGGAAGCCGACTGCTGTGGGAGCGGGTCCTGTGCTGCCCACCGGCTGGTGAAGAGCAGCCATGGCACCTGGCACATCTCCTGCAGGAGCACCGGTGTGGAAGGTTAAACATTATTTCCACTTTCCCAGTGATATAAGTGCCTCCACCTTCTCTCAGGACAGGAGACAGTCAATCTGAAGCCACCTCATGAGTTACAGCCATAGGGTGATGCATGCACCAAAAGGGCACCAGGGAGGCAGAAGGTGACCAGAGACACAGGGTGTAGTCTGACCCTGTTGATTTGCCTAGTGCATGGACCCATAATGTGCACGCGGGTTTCTCTTTTCTTTGACGTAAATCTCTTCCAGGCCTTCATCTAGCACATGCCTGCCTATTTTGCAGGATGCTGCCTAGCAGTGCTCTCTCTGCACCTCGCTGGGCAGCCTGGGGTTTCTGGGTTTAAATCCCTTGTCTCCTTTAAGTAAAGGAACAGTCTGGCTTGTGCCACCCTGCCCTCAGGTGCCCTAAGACACTTGCAGTTTTGCTAGACTGATGCTTTCATGCTGCTTGCCTTGTGTCTGCCTGAGTCCCATGCAGTCTACATGGAGCTGTCTAGCCAGCAAAACAGCAAATCTGCCTGCGTTCAGCGACCCTGCCCCTGCCCCAGCCCCAGCCCCAGCCACGGAGGCTGAGCTGCCTCCTGTCACTCCGACACTTGAGCTCTGAGCTACTCATTTGTGGCAGGGTCCTTCTAATCATCTCCTCCTCCTCCTCGGCAGCCAGTGGCATAGTCGCAGGCATGCACTTCAGAAACCCCATATGGAGCACGTTTGTCCTGCATCTGCTGGGACAGCAGGCAGCCACATATATTTAAGGAGCTATGTTACTGGTAGTGATCAGCTTCACATAGCTTTCCATCCAGGGTGGTGCACGCAGGATTGTTCCCAACCTCCACAACTCCCACGGACTCACTCCCGGCGTGTAGCTGACTCCCAGGGTCACGCCGCTGACCGTGTGGGCGTGCTGCCAGGGACAGCAAATCTTCCTGCATTTCTCCCTGCTGGTAAATGGTTTCTCAGCCGTGTGCACTGGAGCCTTCAGCTTATTTCCTTGCTGTTGAGAGGGAAGCATGGTATGATGTTTATTTGTTCCAGAAACTTGTCTCACCTTTCACAGGGTGTGGGAAGGCAGGCGCCTGTCTGGAGAGCAGCGTGTCCGCATGCCCCGTGCGAGGCCGAGCTCGCAGCCTGCCGCGCTCCCGGAGAGGAAAGCCGTGGAGCCCGGGGCTGCGGGAGGGAATGCGGCTCCCCCAGTTTCAGGCTGGGCATTTTGGCAGTGGCACGCTCTCTGTCTCGTGCCTTCCTCCGCTGTGGTTCCCCGGCCCTCGAGGTGCTTTCCACAGCAAGGTTTTGTGGATTCACTATGGCGACGGCGGAGATGCCCCAGGGATCAGACCTTGCTGCAGACGGGCTTGGGCAGAGGAGAAAGTTCTGATGTGGGGCCAAATGAACAGAGCAGATGCGTGACACAGAGAGAGGAAATGGTTCAGAAACCTTAAAACTGAAAAGGGTAATTATTGTCTTGACTAACTTTTTGCACAACACAAGCTGAGGGACCCCTCACAAAAACTCCCCTAGCTCCTGTGCCCTGCCCTGCTCCCTGGAGCCGGAGGGTTGGAGAGCGGTGGACGAAGTACCTCAGAAATATGAGAAGACCTGAATGCCATGGCTGAGTGACACCAGCTGTGAAAACTGGCCTCATGGACGTGAGCTATGTGGGTTTCTGCTGCAAGCAGAGTGCAGCAGGACCACTAAGCAAGGCCAGGCAGTGTGGGCACTGCAAGACGCCTGAGCTGGGGAACCTGCAGCAGGGGGTCCTCTCCCATTTCTGCTGCTGGCAGTGGGAAGTGCTACATCGGAAGGACACAGGAGCTGGCTACTGTCTCTGGTCCATCGCATGTCCCCAGCGTGGAGGCAGCCACCCTAGGAGCCACATCCCTGCCTTCATCTGCCTCATCCAGTGTCTTCACCTCTTTGCAATCCCAGACCTGCTCTGCGCTCACCCTTCTCCTGCACGGACCAACGAGCCCCAGGCTCTACCCCCTTCCCTCGCAGGCTGCCGCTTGGTGTGCAGATGGTTTCTGGTGCCCTCCCGGCAGGCAGAGGCTGCTGTGTGTGTGCTCGCTGCCGGGTGCGTCACCCCAGCAGCACCCATGGGCACTGAGGCGTTGGTATTCCCTGCCCGCCTTCCCCACGACCTGCCTGCCCCGGCCTCCGACCCTCCGACCCTCCTCGGGCACCACAACCCCGCGTGGAGGCACGGAAAGGGAGGGGACCCCTCGGCGGGGGGCTGCTTCTGCTCTGCACCCCTCGACAACTGTCTTACAGAAGTCTGTCTGAGGCCTTGTGCACAAGATCAGTGCAGAAATGAGCTGGCAGTGGGGAAAGGCTACTTTAAAAACCACTTTCAGGCTTTACCTGAACGTAGAGAAAAGCTCTTTTTCTGTTACATTTTCAGGTGCCTTTCTGTACTCTGGTAAGTCTAGGCTAGTTTTATTTTCAGCCCTTCTCGCTTGGGGATTTCCTGAGAGCTTAAAGGAGGAAGGTGTCTGGAGCCAGATCTGAAAAAGTACATAGGAACAGAAGTCCAGCACCCGATCAGCTGATGCCAGCCCTTGCTCACGTCTAAAGGCTTTTTTTTTTTTTTCTTTAAGCCCAGACTTCCCTAGAAACTGGAGGAAAACTAAAACTAAGGAGAAACTAAGCGGATGTAGTAAAAATACTGTCAGGGAAAATGTCTGTACAATCGTGCTGGTTTTCACAACACCCTGGGCACTGCCACATCATGCAGCAGACCTTGCACGAAAGAGGAAGAGTTCCTGTGGCGAGTTGTTTCTCCACTTCATTTAACCCACACTTTGCTGTTTGTTTTGACATCCTTTGACTGATTCGGCTTGCCTCATGACAGCTCTCACTTTCCTCTTTGACTGTGAGACATTCAAGGCATGACCTCGGCTGCCCAGTCCCCTTTCACAGCCTTCGTAGTCTCCTGCTTACACCCGAAACCCTTACTCCGCTATGAACGCATCCCATTAAGGATGGAGCCTTTCCACACCTTCTTCTTTCTCTTGAAGGGTGTTTCTCCAAGCAGCTTCTCATGTTCTGCTTGGTGGAGGTTTGGATAATGTATAGCCCATAAGTTTGTCAACACATATCTGGACAGGGAATTGCCCTGCCAGCCCACAACCCATTTCTTGCTGCTCGGGCTACCAAGGGCTCTGCGTAATTTCTCTCCTATGTGGCCTGCGTGCATCTGCCATGCAACCAAATAGAGAGCTCTTGGACACACAACAGCTGCCCATCCATACACCTGGAAGAAGTGGGCAAGCGTGCTGCGGTGGGGTGGCAGGCACGTGTCTGGTTCTGCAGCGGGGAAGGACATCACACGCTGGGCCTGCACCTTGGCATATCAAGTTCATCAGGAAAAAACCTGCTGGCCTCCAAAACTGTCATTGTTACCTCCTTTCTGGAGAGTGCTATCGGAATGCAAATTTGACCTTAGGGAATTTATAACAGATTGCTAATACTGCCCTGCTAGCACTTCTTTATGACAGGTTCAACAAACTGATTTTTACACTGAGAAAAATTGTTCTCTTTCCCATTCCCAAAGTGAGGAAAGCTTTCCATCCCCTCCCCTGGTACTATTCTCTTTCCTGCTCACTATCAACCCTATGACCCCCAGTGACATTCCTGCTGCTCTTATCTCTGTAGTAGTTAATTTTCTGTCTTTCACTGGAAGATCAAGATACTCCTCCATTTTATTACCTGGGCTGCCTGCATTTATGTATGGTCCTCTTGATTTCCTGGGTTTTTTTATTCTTTCTTTCTGTCTGACATCTTAGTGGAAACAGGCACAGTTCTCTCATTTACTGCAATGTTTCCTAAATAACTGTCCTTATCAGCACGACTACTTCCTTTCTCCTTGATTCACATTCTTCTGCCCTCTAGACTTCTTGTATCTCCTACTCTATCTTACTTTTCTCTTCCTGCCTAGTAAGACTAGGCATAGCAAACAAAGCTTTTTCAACAGTTGAAACTTGGAGCTGAATGAGAAGTTGCTCAGACAGTAGGTCATAGGCTGCAGGAACAATTCCCTGTCCAGATCTAAGTTTCAAAGATTTGTTTCTTTTTTTTTTTTTGTAAACTTGAATTATTGACTAGGATCAGCTGGGCCAGATCCAGCCCCCAAAGGTCAGTCTTTCAGCTGCACAGATTTCACGCTGTGAATGTCTCCCTAAAGTCTCACATCCACAAATTGTCCTTATAGCACAAAGTCTTGAAGCATCTGTTTGTTCTCACTGTGCAGCCAGGACTTTGAGACTGACTATGAAAAAGTCACAGTTACTACGTACATTAAAATATGGCCACTTGCTGAATGGGAAGAAATATTACCTACTTAAGGAAACACGATAGTCGGGCTCTATCCCAGAAACAGAGCATAAGCTTGGGCGAGTAAAGTAAGGCCTCGTGTTCAGAAAAACTGTTGTTTCTCAGCTCTTATTTCAGCAAAATTAAAATTTTGCAGTTATTTTGAGACCTTCAGACAGGAATTCTGACTGAGCAGCAAAACATTATTACTCACAAACATTTTCTGCCAGGCGAAACTGGAGCTGAGCTGTGGATGCTGATACCAAGTGGGTATTTTAGAGGGAGGAGAAAGTATGTGGCTGGTTCATAGGGATAGGCAAGTGTCAGAATTTGGTTTTCCTTTAGCTAAGCACAAACCAAATTATCTCATAATGCCCCTGTTTTATTTCCAAAACCTCCTGACTATGCCTGAACCTAAAATACCCTGAGAACGGCTTTTCTTGCTGCTTTTCGCTTCTGCTTTCGGAGGTAACTGGAAACCAGAAGCTCTAGCACACACGAAAATGGTGGTGACGGGAGAAGTAGAATTGCATTTACCCCTTTGAAGTACCAATGGAAAAAAAAAGCTAAAAGTTCCCAGATCGGTCTGAGCTTTCGGTGGAGCCTGAAGGGAAGAGGCTGATGTGACTGCAGTTATTTCTGCCAGGGCATGGGGTGAGGGCGAGGTAATCTGCATCCAGCCTGCATCCCAGATGCAGGGATTAAATATGAATCACTGACACTGACTACGAATCACCAAAGAACAGCTTTTGAGCTTGTGGGAATTCCCTTTTCCCTTTTTTCTGTGTATACATGTCCTTCAGGGAGGAATTCCCAGGGAAATCCCCCCACCAGAACCTTGCCTTGGTTGTGGAGATGGGGGCATTGGATCCCAAGCCCCTTGTTTTAGCAGAAAACTGCTTGCTAGCTCAGCCTGAGGCCTGTCAGGCTAATCAGGGGTTTGTGAGTGGCTTCCACTGGTAGAAGAAGCGGGTGGTGCAATCCCAACCTTCCTCGGACAACGCTGTAGAGCCAGGGGCAGTGCCCAGCAGCACTCTCGGCCTTGGCAGGAGCCAAGCCCAGCTGGTCAGTGAGTTTTCAGTGCACCAGCTCCTGCCTTTCGAGGTAGCCCTCTGCTCTCGAAGCCACACCAGACGTGCCCCAAGGGCTTTGCCCTCCTCCATCTCCTCGATGCTCCCCTCACCACTGGGTCCTTTCCCACACCTAGCCCTCACGCATCCCAGCCGTGCCTCTTCCCGCTCCCCTTTAGGGTGGCTCCTGCCCTTTGGCTCCCGCTACCAGTCTACGCAGTGTGTCAGGAAGACAGCAACATGATTTCATCCTCTTTCCATAACACCACCTTAGAAACACATAAATGTGCTTTAAATGGCTTCTGTGATCTTCCAGGATTTCCGACATTTAACCACGTCACAGTTGGATGCTTGGTGGGTGCTAACACCCTCGGATTGCCAAAAGAAAAGGGAAGTGGCACCAGAAAACTCCATAAAGTTCTCTCAAACAGTCCGACAGCATATTTTCTGAAAGACACCTGGCTTACAAAGAGTGACAGAGGGTAGGGGAGGTGTGTGGTTTGGATTTCCACTTCTGGGGAAAAACAGAGCAACTATTGGAGCTGTCACCTGTGAGCACCAGCCTTAGCCAAAGCCGTGCTGATACCAACCTTGTAATAACAGCACATTGCAGGTCATCTGCCCTGGCATGGCAGGTGCTCACCGATGCATTTCCCCTGGGTGCTGTAGCACAGTCTCCTGCCTACTGAAGTTCGCAGTGATCAAGCAGTGTTCACAGGGGTCAATGAAGTTTCTCTGCTCTCAGCTGCACGGAGAAACTCTTTTTCCTGAAAATGACGCAACCATGACTGAAAGGGTGGTTCATCAGATGGGGGGGTGGGCGTGCAGCACTGGTGCAACTCCCTCCTCTGTGGCAGGCTCCCAGGACTCTAGCCGTTCACTCCTGCTCCTGATGCCTTGGTGCCCACCTGCACTTTCCTGCTCACAAAGCCATTGAGAAGATGACAGCTGTGCAAACAGACCCTCTGAACTCTGGCTGAGAGTTAGTAGTTAGAAACCAGAAGATCATCATCTAGATTATGGCCTCTTCTTTCTAGCTATCTCACAGCTAGCTATATCTGGCTATCTAGCTAGCCAATTTCATCCAGACCTTCACTGTGTGATGTGGGGCTGCAGGGTATCGCAGAAAGACATGTCACTTAGAGGGTGGAACAAGAATGTGAAGCCCATGGCAAAGTGCTTTTATCCTTGGTTTCACCCTGCAACTGGGAGGACTCATTTTCAAGCTGCAGAGAGGCCACCAGACCCTGCCCGTGACTATGTTCATCCTTGACTCTGAGGAAGAGACAACCTGCCCTTAGTGACATGTGTTGTCTCCTGAGTCACTGGGAAAATCTGGGGCACAAGCACATGTAAAGGCCATCAAAATATGTCCCTGCAAGCCCATGAAGGTGATGTGTGACATTTTGCATGATGGGCCAGAAAATGCCGACAATTTGCTCAACCCCTTTTTTAAATTCAGCTGGAACTGAAACTCTGTGCAGATTGCCTGACAACAATGAATCATGCAGGTCATTTACACAGAAAAACAAGTTAATCATGTTTGCAGAATATAATGAGATATACCTCCCACAGCTTCCCCAGGGAGTAGCTTAACACCCAGAATGGCAAGCGACTTCCTTGCAGAAGACTTCTATTCTATATAAAGTTAAATTTCATTTTTCTTGGCCTCTCCTCTTTTGACTGCTTTTTTTTTTGCTCCCCCTTTTTGCAATGAATCAGGTTAAAAGTAATCCTGAACGCCGGATGGCGATGTGCCGGGGCAGTGCTGTGGGGATGGCTGACGGCTGAGAAGGCAGCGTGCTGCAGCCTGGGAGTGAGCCCAAACACTTTTATTCCCAAATGACGCAGCTGCTGCCACTCTGGGCACATCAGTGTTATTATTCCGGTCCGCTGACCAAGCTCAGGTTACTTGGCCATGCTCAGGAGCTGCAGCGGATGCAATGGGACGTGACTATTTGCATTGCCCCACTGGCAGGCAGAGGCCCTCCAGCTGTGCAACTGCCTCTGTCTCCAGCTCACCATGCTGGATTCTTGCCTTGAAACAAGAGTAAGTATAGCAGAATGTGGCTTGCTGCCTCTCCAGGAGGGAAAGGGTGTGGTGGCTGGAGCTGAAGAGGGCCATCAGGCAGCCCAAGATGTAGTTTCTGCCCCACAGAGTTATGTATAGGCGGGGGAAGTTGGACAATCGTTCTAGCCCTGCGCGGGGCAGTGCTAGCACGGCGTTTAAGCTCTTTCCTGCTCTCTCTGACTGATGTTTTTGCAGATCAGGTGGACTCCAGGAGCAGTGCTACCAAAGTCAGCCTCATTCCTCCTGGTGCCAAGAGCTGTTTTGGGGAGTTAAAGCCTAACCCGCATCCCTGAGCCTTGTGCAAACCCTCGGGAGACTCCAGCTCGGTTTGAAAACTTCTATCGCCATCTAGTGATGTCCCTGCTCCTTCTCGGGAGCTGCATGGCTGGGACCCGCCCAGGAGGGGTCAGGGGAAAGCAGCAAGCTCAGCTGAAAGCAGGGCTGTGGCAACCGCTGTGCCCTCGGTGGGCTGGCAGGGTGGTCGCGCATTGCACCAGCTCCGTGCTCTCCTCCGGGGATGCCGCGTGTCCAAAAAGTGGCTGAGCCTTGCAGGGAGGGCACAGGGATTACACCCTACCGGTGGGTACAGTGCCTGGCCCCGCAGACAGCACCTGCGACCTTGTCACCCCTTGCTCTGCTGGCAGCCGCCCACTGCCTGATGGACTGGGCAGCCAGGGAACATCAGCCAGTGCCCACCTACCAAGGGACCAGTGTGATCTCACTGTGTTTCACAGGTGAAGTTAGGAATATAAATGTCCTCGTAATTTGGTGTTACAAGCATTTTATGGGCGGTCCAGGTTTACCACCACAAAATATAGGGCAAACATTTACAGTCATCAGATGCAAGAGCTAATGTGATGCAGAGAAGAAACATGAACCATACAGCACGTAGATGTCCTCTATGCAAAAGTAAAATCATTAAGCTGTTCATTAGAAAATGGCAAGCATTTGTCAATTCACTAGTGATGTAAATTTAATCCACTGTAGCTGAATTTTCTCACACAGAACACTTTTAAGAGATGACCCAAGGTTTGTGAAGTAGGAGGGAGAGGATCCAGAGACACAAGATAAAAAATAAAATACCTAGGTAAAGAAGTCAAACAGCAGCATGGCTGGCTCACTGGGTCTGTCCTTCCACGCAGCTGTGCAGCAGCCACAGGCTGCCACCTCGTCTGGTGCGGTTTGTACCGCTGAAGTCATGCGAGCGCATCCCTGCTGCAGAGACAGAGCAAGGAGCTCTTTGCCCTGCTCCAGGCACTTGTTCTTATCCCTAGGCAGAGTATGTCTCCCTCTCCTGGTTGGATCTGACTTCAAAACAATCACACAACAAAATTGAGTAAATCTGGGAGTGAGCAGGTAGGGTTGGAGAACTGGAGAGATTTCTGTTGCCCTGCTGCTGAGCCTCTGATCCAACCCTGCACCCTCCGTGTGCTGTAGGACACCTTGACAACTGTAGCTTGCTTTCCGCTTTAGAGCCCCATTCCATCTTCTTTTAATTCCACTCTAATTCCTTTCCAGTCTCGTCCTTCTTCTTCTTCTCCTCCATGGGCTACTCACCTGCAGCTGTGGACATGCTCGTGCTGGTGGCCGGGTGGCACCGAGAGGTCTCCAGGCACGCTGGGCACATCCACGCTGGGCACATCCACAACGCTGATTCACCATGACACCGTGCAGATGCCACCAGCACTTTCTTCTCTCTGCGCCTCTCCTGATACGCAACATTTCTACTTCTCCCTTTGGTTCTCAGTCTCACTTTCGTCCAAATGACTTTTGCCCTTGAATAACACCATGCAGAATTTCACCCGGCGTGACTCAGCCCCAGGCTGGTTCCCTGGCTGGCTCCGTCTCTGCGCAGCATGGGAGGAAGCAGGTATGTGCTCTCTCAGGTCCAGATCAGACCAGCCGCAGCGTGTTTCTGGTGCCTGGGGTCCCTCAGGACTGCAGAGGCTTTCCATCAGTGGCCTCGGTGATCTGGCTGGAGAGGTCTGGGCTGGTGGATCTGCTGTGCGTCGGTCTGCCCTGCTTTTGCTGGCTTTCCAGCTCTACGGACTGCATCCCACCATTTGCCTGCATCTCTGCCCTCTCTCCTGCCCTCCTCATCTCGGGGGGTTCCCACCTCCTCCAGCCTTACACCATGTCCACACTCAGGTGGTTTCTCCTCTGCAGCGGTGGCTTGGCTCTCTCCTCTGCGGTCTCCAGCTCTTGTAATATGCTTTGTTCTGAGCAGGCTTCTTGCAGTACCCAAGAATTTTGTGATTTTACCAAGGTTATTTCCCCGACACCTGACTGCCTCACAGTTTCTGGTGACACTAGTTGGAAGTGCATGGAAATAGACCTAATCCACATATGCCCATAAAACCACTCGAGGAAGAAAAGCTTTACATTTGCTAGGTTTGTTTAATGATTTTTTAAAAGAAAATTATGTATTTTTCTAAACAGGGACAAGATTGGTAAAGCAATGCAATGAATGATGCACGTTAAATGCAGAGAGGGAGGAAACAAAAAATACAATCAACATTTTGTTTAATGTCTGAGGCTTGGAGGATATTTAATCACAGAATCATAGAATTATAGGTTGGAAAAGACCTCTAAGATCATCAAGTCCAACTGTCAACCCAACACCACCATGCCTACTAAACCATGTCCCAAAATGCCACATCTACACATTTTTTGAACCCCTCCAGGGATGGTGACTCAATCACTTCTCTTGCTCCTTACCCTAAAGCTGGAGCTGTTGCTCTTTCCTAACAGTATCAGCACTGGATGGAACAACATTTTATAACCAAACAGGAAGTAACGGGGTTTTTTTCTTGCTTTGGGAGAATTTGCAAACTTTATGTTGAGGCTTTCTTGGACTTTCCAGTGAGGTCACTCGTGGTGGCAAGCAAGGGACACAAACATAACAGCTGAGATAAAAATAAACTGATGGAAGTAACTTTTGAAAAAAAGGAGAGCTACAAAGAGATATAGAACTGAAAAAAAGTTTATTCGCCACTGGAACCAGCGGAACTGGTTTTATTTATTTATGTTTTAATCTTGGTCAGAATTTTAAAACAAGGTCTTTTGGATTGTTCTTAGCTTGTGCATCACTTCTAAGTAGTATTTTAGAAAATGAGTTCATGGCCAAAAAATGTCGAATAGGTGCAGGGGATTTCCAGCACATTCGAAGCCAGCAGTGCAGAAGGGTTGTAAGAAGTCAGCTTCACACTCAAAACCCACAAGCCATTTACCACTGAAATCTCTTTCTGAAATCTCTGAAAACACATATGCTGACCATCTCTGTTTTGCCCAAAGAGATCAAAAGCTTGGGCATGGTGTATTTAATTCTGAAATACATGGGTAAAAATCCTACAGACCAAAAATTATTCAGGATCCCTCCTCCAACATTTGGCAAATAACCTCAAGATATGACAAAATACCCTTCCCCCACCAATTAGCTGCTTCTGGAAAATTTGTGATCGGAAAAAAATAATTTTCCAAGTACTTCTTGAGTATTGATTCAGTTCTTGGGCTCTCCCTGGCTCTTCCCCTCCTGGCACTGAGAAATAGTCCAATTCTTCCTTCTGCTTGCAGCAGGCCTGAGCTGTGCAGGCATCTCACAGGGCTGCAGTACTTTCTTGTGTTGTGAGATAACTGTTTTCTAGAGCTTGTGCCGCAGGAGAGGATGGACAGGCAAAAAAATAGCACAAGAAGTCAGTCTGACTTCTTTCACTAATGGCCCATACCACGGTCCTGCAGCAGGGCCGTGATGTGCAGCGTGGGCTACCCGCTCTGCACGTAGGGGCTGGGAGGGTGGGCAGTGCCTGGGGACACTTCCTGGAGGCCCCTCGCCAAAACCCTGCTGCAGCCAAGCTGTTCTTCGCAGGCAGAGAACAAGAGGAAAAACATTGCATCATTTGGGACTTTCAAGTTTTCAAAGAATTCTCCAGCATTTAGTAAGCAGCGGATGTTAGACAGAGCACTTGTTCTCAAACGCAAAATTCATTACAAAGCAAAAGCAGTGTATGGTGGGTTTTGGGCAAACACGAAGACATACGAACTCCTGTAAATGGGGTTTGCTGAATGAATTTGCGTTCTGTAAAGAAAGCATGTCAGCAAGGATAAATTCTAGAATCATAGAATTACAGAATCATAGAATGATTTGGGTTGGAAGGGACCTTAAGGATCATCTGGTTCCAACCCCCCTGCCATAAGCAGGGACACCTTTCACAACACCAGGCTGCTCAGAGCTCCATCCAACCCAGCCTTGAACTCTTCCAGTGAGGAGGCAGCCACAGCTTCTCTGGGAAACCTGTTCCAGTGTTTCACCACCCTCATGGTGAAGAATTTCTTCCTAATATCTAATCTAAATCTGTCCTCTTTTAGTTTAGAGCCGTTCCCCCTTGTCCTATCACTACATACCCTTGTGAAAAGTCCCCTCCAAAAATTAAGTCAATGCGTGTGCTCACGGGTCAGACGGAAAGATATTATGCCCAGGAGGAATCAGAACTTATCATACCCAGTCGTTATTATCACTGTCCAGCTTTATAAACATCACCTTGCTTGCACAGCCAGATGCACAGCACTGTTAACCTGTTGACATATTAAAGAGGAACTGTGGATTTCCCAGAAGCTCATATCACTTCCTTGACAACGGTGCAAGGATTTAAATATATGTGCAACATATCCTGCTATCGCCTGCCTTCATCTGCAGGCAAGATCGTGAAGGCTGAGCAGAGCCGTTTTCTGCAAGCAGCTTTGCTTTTGTTGGCAAAGGGTTCCTGTTCCAGTGAAGAGCAATCATACAGTAAGGAGAAGATTAGCTGCTTTCTCTCAAAAAACTTTATTGATTTATAAAAAAATGGCCAGGAAGTTCCTCCCTGCTTGGCTATAATACAGCTTCCTTCAGCCTGCAAATTAAAAACTGCCCTTTGACTGCTCTGCTCTGTGTACACTACAGTCCCTATTAAATAACATTTGACTGAAAAGTATCTGGAAAGTCAAATAGAGTTTACAACTAGTTGATAGAGACAGAGGAAACTACATAAAGATAAGCACTTTCATGTTTCAATAGCAACAACAAGACCTATAAAAATAATCATCAGTATACAATGTCATTTCCTCGAAGTATAAACTGCTGGTCCTGTCTTTTACAAGCCTGGAATTTGTATCCCAAGAAAAGTCACGCACAAACCACTTACTGCTGGCACCGTAGCAAAAGCTTGAGCTTGCAACGGTTTCTGATGAAAAGAGTCCTCAGTCACTGGCAGTTTTCTGATTTTTTTCACTGTTCATATATTTTGTAACTATGTTGGTTCAAGCGCCCCATCAGTTGGTTCTAGCGGTGGCTCTTAAATCCATGTTTGTTTTACAAACTTTACCACGCTGAATCTTTCAGACTGACATTTCCTGGGGTTTGGGGGAATATGGTCAGGTTTTTTCATAACTTTAGCAGAAAAGGTTTACTTCTGTTTAGGACCAAGTGAAAATCATACGTTTGCCATGAAAATTTTTGTTTGGGATTGGGGGGGGGATGAGCTGGCACTGGGAGGACGGAAGGCTCTCTGGTGATTTCCACGGTGGTTCTTGTGGGAAGAGAATACTGATGTTTTCTGCAGAGGTGAGCTCACCGCTGGGGCGATTTGGATTTGGGAACTGGTTTTGCGAGGATGCTTGTGTGTCACTTCCATACAGATGTATTTACAAAACTAAACACTGCTAATGCTTTCATTAAAAAAACGCTTACAAATTTCTAACTTGAATTCACTTATTTTGGAGCTAAAATAAAAGTGTCTGCTGATGTAATATATACCATCAAAAAACTGTCTTGCGTGGCTATAGAGTGAAAGTCCTCAGACAGGGAAATTAGCTACTATATTTAAAGACATTCAAACCTTCCTCTAAAATGTTTTATACAACTTTCCTTCCTCTTTAAATAACAGTACTTCCCTATTTATGTTGTAGCAACACCAAAGCTTGCAAATTACCCCAAATTCTGCAAGAGTTTGGTTTTTCAGACTTCCTAACTCTTGCAGTCAGCAGATATTTATGAAAATTTTACTTTTCCTTAAAAATAGCCTAGTCCCAACGGCTGCAAGACATGTCTGCTGCCGTGAAGTCTGAGTGCCCTAAGTCATGAGAGGCCAGAAAATAACCCCACTGTTCCTATATTGGTGTTAGGAAACTTGGTAGTCTCCAAGAGAGCTTCAGGCAGTGGAGGGAGGCAGGCCTGACCCGCGGGTTGGCAGCACCTCGGCACCAGCCGGGCTGGTGGCTCCATGCCCAGCTCCCTGTTCCGACCTGCATTTTGCAAACATCACCATGTTTTCCCGGTATCGGGGACTGTCCCCCCTCTTCTCTCACACTCGGCTTGGGGACCGCTGGACATTGCCCCGATCCCACCCAGGCACCATCACCCTCCCCGCCCGCGTTGTTTTTCCAGGTGATGGTTCTGGGGGGCAGGAGAGCCTTCCCCCCCCGACTCTGGTGGTGGAGGACTAGTTGACCATGAGCCAGCTCATTGACATGCTGGTGGATGGCACGTTGACCATGAGCCAGCAGTGTGCCCTGGTTGCCAAGAAGGCCAATGGGCTCGTGGGGTGCATTAAGAGGAGTGTGGTCAGTAGGTCGAGGGAGGTTCTCCTTCCCCTCTACACTGCCCTAGTGAGGCCTCATCTGGAGTACTCTGTCCAGTTCTGGGCTCCCCAGTTCAAGAATGATGAAGAGCTACTGGAGAGAGTCCAGAGGAGGGCTACAAGGATGGTGAGGGGACTGGAGCATCTCTCCTACAAGGAGAGGCTGAGGGAGCTGGGCTTGTTCAGCCTGGAGAAGAGAAGGCTGCGAGGGGACCTTATAAATGCTTATAAA
>Ga0065711_1028458_pt1 | contig 41096 bp, 24 predicted proteins | sample Hoacrofraction12_FD_59098 | JGI IMG/M metagenome (GOLD analysis project Ga0065711, IMG submission 59098) | Hoatzin crop microbial communities from Cojedes, Venezuela - Epithelial fraction 12 v2 (version 2) | ecosystem: Host-associated > Birds > Digestive system > Esophagus > Crop | place...
CCTGATAACCAGTAGCGTTTAGCCCATAGGTGTAAGCAGACGGAAGTGACGCTGTAAACCTAAGCTATATAATACTGTGCTACCCATCAATAAACGCCATTTGCTGTCCACCACATTGGTGTCTGCAAGGCAACAAAAAAAAAACCCACAAAAAGCCAGAAACAAGTAAACAAGACACGATCTAAATTGCCTATGCCTTATCAATGCAAAAAAGATCAAAGCTAACCTGGAACCCAGGGGTCTCCTTCTGTCTCCCATTCCATAGGCGAGTGGCTGCTGGAGGGAGGATGTCTTGCAGAATACCCGAACAGACGTATCTTCATTTATACCCCCACCTGCCCTAATAAAACACTCTTAAAGGATTGATCTGGTATTGACTGTGCTCAGGCAGGCCCTGAGCATTCATGCCCGAGTAGGACCCAGCTCAGTCCTGGATGGACCAGAGGAGCCAACCTTGTGCAAGACTGCATCAGCTGGGTGGGTGTCCGGTGATCTGGTACACATGCAGTTCCGTAGCCATGTGAAATGGGTGGATAATGAAGCTGTTTTACTGCTAGTTCCATAGTTGATACCGGAGTTACTCTAGAAGCAATTGGATCTCACTGTGCTGGGGCTGTGCAGATGCACAGTCAGGACTGATATTTGTGTGAAAGAGCTTCTTATTCTCGTGGCAGATGTGTTTGCCATTGCCATGGAGGAGACAAGCAGACAAATATTTGGTTTATTTTTATAGGACCAAGTCTTAAGAACAGAAACAAGATTAGCACTGTTTTGTGAGCTACTTCACAATCATCTTCTCTTGCTGTTGATTTACTATTGCAAATAATGTGATGAATAGGAGGAAAAAGTATGTAGCATCGTGTTAGGATGGAGATCTTTTTTAGTCATAGTAACCGTTAATAGATATTCAATAACATGTGTTGAAGATAAATATTTTTAGTCAGCAGGTCTAGGTGCAGTGGGTCTATCTGTGAGTTCTAGAGAAGCCGCGGGGGGAGATTTCTGGTTCACAGATTTTCATTTTTAATACGATCCTTAAGACTGGAAGAAAGCTGGTGTGCTGCCCAGATTCAAAGTAGACAAGCAGATTGAGCAGGGTAAATATAGCCTGATATAAATCACAGTGAACATATGGAAAAAGCTGATTGAGGATTCAGCTGATTGGGAATTAAAGGCCATGAGTAAAATTAATTCTACTCAACATATTTTTATGGAAAGTAGGGCTTGTAAAACAAATGATTGACTAAAACTTGATTTTATTCTTTTAATATTTGATAAAATTACAAGTTTGATAAGATGATGCTGTCAGTGTAATAGACTTTGAAAAGCATTTGACTTACTGCCATGTGAAACCGATTAATAGAAACAAAGATTGAACTATATAATGAAACAGACCAGACCTGAATGAATAACAGACCAGCTAGCAGGTCTTAATATAGGATTATCAATAAAGGAGCTTGAAGGACCCATAGTGTTCTCATGAGGAGCAATGTAAAGGCCAATGATACTTAACATTTTCTTTGCTGACTTTATCAGCTGTAATTTTGCACTTTGAAATTTAAAGGTGCTCTGAAGATTGGTAGGACAACAATAACCCTGAAGACAAGGCAATCATTAAGAGAGATTGAGATGAGTGATCCAAATTTTTATTTTTTAATATGGAAAGATGCAAATAATCCATCTAGGAAGAAGGAAGCTAGCAGGCCATGCATGGAAAATAGAGGATGAGAGTAGAGAGACTGGAAATTTTGTCTGCGTGGTGGGAGTGGAGGAAACCAGTGTGAGTGCTGAAGTATGGCGTCAGAGCCAAAAGAGTAATGCTGTGTGTAGGGGGAGGCCATGAGCGTGACCAGGCTGATGATTTTACGCTCTGTATAGAATGGCTAAGAACGTTTAGAGCGTGGCACACAGCTTTGCCGTCTGCCCTCATCAAAAAACCTTAAAAGTGGCTAAAGTACATAACCATCTAACACTAATAAATACCTGCAGCATCTGAATTAGTGCTGAGGAGTTCTCTGTTTAATTAGTTCTGTCTGTGTAGTTTGTTCTTGATTGAGTCATCTTTACATCGATGTCCCCATAGCACATATGATGTCGCCAAAAACAAAGCAGTGGGTTTCGTAAACAGGAGGTCAGAGAAGATGATTTAGTATTCCCTGATGACTTTAAATGATACATCTATAGTGGACTGTGACAAATGAATGGTTTGGTGGAAAGCAAGGTGTTGTTTTCCAAAGTTCTAGAGGATTAGAAATGCTTCTAATTTGGTATATTTAGGAAAGCTTTAAAAATAATTTCTTTTTACATACCACTGTTATCAGCTACACCAGAGCTATGTGTCATGTGGTAAGTAGATTAAGACCACCTACCTGTAAAAAGAGCATACCTTAGACAATTTACATCTAGGTAAATGACTGTTTAGGTAATTTTAATTACCTGGACAATAGGTAAGAGATGGATGAGGAAGGCAAACCAGCAGGGGCTGAGTTGACTACATGATTATTCAAGAGCAGAATTTCGAATAGGACTCAGGTCTGTTGACGTGCACATGAGTGTTTAGTCTATGAAGTCATACTACCTCCATAAAAATTACTAGATTAAAGGCAATATCTAAATAGCATTATTGTTTCTATTAGTACCCTGTCCATGCCACTTAGCTATGATAACACTAAATGCATTGTTACTTGTTTCTGTTTGAAAGATTTTAAATGAAATAATTGTTTCTAATCAGTTTTTAATGTTACCTATTACTGTAAATGCTAGATAAGCTAAAGAAGTGTGAAAATTGAAACTAGTTGTTCACAAATATTTTAAATCATGTTATTGATACTTGCATAGTTAGCATAGTTGCATAAAATACATAAGCCCTATAAAGATTTGTCATTAAGTCATAAAGGCATTGCCGTTATCTTCAAAAACAAGCATTTTGTGCTTTTTATCTGTTAGAAATATAAAATGAAATGTGTGTATTTATCAACACTCTGTTTTTATATCCAAGTCATTAAATCCATTTACCTAATTTGAAATGGCTTTTAATGTTTCTATGGAGCTTTAAATAAGGTTGCTTTGAAACAGATTTCCTGGAAAACTGTTTACCTTTCCTATATTCTAATTACATCTATCTTTTACCGTGAGAAAAAATACAGGTATTAGGTAAATGAAGCAGAGGAAGTTTTTTGTTCAGTAGTAATTTTCCTCTCATTTGCAATGTTTAAGTTGTTCCCTATTCATTTAATCATGACTATATAGAAGAGAATGCTTTTTTTCCTATGTGCATGAAATATTCCGGTTGTTCTTACTTGCAGTTTTATAACCCTTTCACATTTCTAACATTGACCTTAATTTCAGTTAACATTCATAGAGACTTTTTAGTCTTAAAATGTTGTAACTGAGTAGAAATGCATGATCAGTTCATGCATAAAAACTCTGGGGAGCAGTATTACGTTTAGAAAATACGTTATTTAAATTTACATTAGGCTGAATTTCGGTAAATACACTGCTTTGCACCTCTTGCACCTTATTAAAGAAATATTGTAGCTGCACTTAAAAGGAAATTCAAGATGCCATGTGCTTGTGTGAAAGATAGCTAGAGGAAAAGCGTGTTCCCTCTGTAAACTGGAGCCTTAAATTGATTAAACTTTGAAATGTCCGTGAAGTGTGTGTCTGTATTAATATCCCAGTTAGGAATTAGTAGTACTCAGTACTAGTATAGTATAGTAAAATATGCCATGCTGTGTGCGTTCCACAATCATGTATACTGTTTATTTGTCAACACTTTTCCTTGGCAGAATTTGGAGTGAGCCAACCAGAATACTCCCAGATGATGCCTGGACATGGTTCAGGGAATAGCCCAGTGCATAGGTAGTATGGAGAACTTCCTTCAGAGGGAAAGGATGTAAGCCACAATGAGGTGGTTTCTTCTCACAAGTAGCAAGCTACAGGACAAGAGGCAACAGCCTCAAGTTGTGCTACATTTAAATTGGGTACTAGAAATATTTCTTCACCGAAAGGGTTGTTAAGCACTGCAACAGGCTGCCCAGGGCAGTGGTCAAGTCACCATCCCTAGAGGTATTTAAAAAATGTGTAGATGGCGCTTAGGGACGTGGTTTAGTGGTGGACTTGGTAGTGTTACGTTTACAGTTGTACTCAATGATCTTAAAGGTCTTTTCCAACCTAAATGATTCTGTTATTCTATGGTTCATTTGGTCTTAAGCTCTTAAAAATCAAGGGGAAGGTCCCTGTCCCATTTGGTTTAAAGTATGAAAAGGAGTCTTGGATTCTGCCTCCCAACAAATCCCTTCTATATGGATGCTGTTTTCCTAGCTCCTTCAGTGTTTTCAAAGTATCTGTTTTTGTTGTTTATGGCCAAAAGTGTCCAGACATGTGAGTCACAGCGAGGAGATCACTGGCACCAAACTGTGTTTTGTGCTGCTGCCAGATATTCTGCCTCAGGCTCACTGATGCTTTCATTCTTCCAGTCCTGTCTTTCTGTAGCTCATCTGTAAAAAGAAACAATATCTTTTTTAAAAAAAGAAGTGAAAAAAAAGGTGGATGTGTCTCACTTGATCCTTGTTCTTTTCTCATGCATATATTCTGTCCCTTTGAAATCTGGTACTGTACTTTGGCGTAAATATTATTATACTTTGCTTATGCATTCGTATTTACTTTGACTCCTGTTTGCTATTCCGTAGCTTCAACCTTTAGTCCATGTTTTTACTCAGAATAGGCATCTCAGCAAGAAGTACACAAGGTGTAACAAGTGATAGTTTGTTACGTACGTAAGAGGTATGTAGGTATAGAGAATCTTGTTTTGTACAAATCAGTGAACAGACTCTTGAATGAGCTGTCAAAATATATGCATTTTTTTACAAAAAGGGTAGGACAAAATGTCTGAGCTACAAGAGATCTTAAATAAATTATCTGGAGGAAAAGGCAATCTGCTGTATAAATATTTCAAGTTTTGAAATTGAAGCCTTTGCATTGATCCACACTTAGAGGCCTGGCCTTATTTTGTAGCAGCTAATATTATGTCAAAGCAATGTTTAGTTCTACACAGCAGCTAGTGTATTCATACTAAATTATGTCAGATTTAATCTTGAATATATTCAACAAGAGCACCCAGTTGTGCTGACAAACCTAAAATCATTTGCAGTTAAATATGTTGTGTTACAGATCGCTTGGGTACATTGCCTCTCTGAGGAATGACAAAGTCAGTGTGCAAGCTCAGCTTTATAATTCTCGCTGCCTGTTGAATTCCCGTATTATATCCAAACAACCCAGCCGTAGACCCGATAGGTATCCTACTGGAACGTTGCGGTAGCAGAGGTAGACAATGGGAGGCATTTTCTGAAGGGTATTACTTTCACAATCATTTTAATTGCACATGCCTGATTCACCACTGCTTGCATATTCATTTGTACTTGTTCAAAGGGAATGCAATTTAATTTTAAAATACTCTCAAATCACTGCAATACTCATTTTACATGTTGAAAGAACAAGGCAATGAAGTGGATAATCAGGTTTTCAGTTCTGTAAGGAGAACTGAAATTTTGCTTTGAGAAGAAACAGTAAAAGTCAAGGTTCACTTGTAGAATACTTCAAAGAGGGTCCTGTAAACCCTGGGTCAGACACATTGTACAGAGACGGCATCCTGTTAATTGCAGTGATGCTGTAATAGGAGATGACATAGAGATCAGGAGAACAGTGTGTGAGAACTTAGTTTAGCTGGAGAAAAGCAGACAGCTGTAGTCAATGGGACAAAATCAGGTCTTCTGGAGAGCACTTCATGGCAGGAACCAGGCTGGAGTGTGCTCTAAGGCACTCTCGAGAAAGGCCTTTCTCCTCCTTACTCACTGCAGAGGGAGCATAGGAAACTATATGTGCCGAAAGTGGGATGGAAAACACACTTCTCCCCTTCCCCAGCTAACTCCCCAGCACTTTCAGGTGCTCATTTACAATGTAGGAAAGGTCAGTTTATTTTTCTAGGAAAGTCTGAGTACTTGCCCTGCGTTCCTGCTGTATGCCTTAACCCCTTTCTGGTGTGGTTTTGGATTTAGGCTAGCCACCTTGTCTGCTTCTGCAGTTCCAGTTTGTATAAATAATCATGCAAAGGCTAGAACTCAGGTGTTCCCTCTTCTGATGAGTTTTGTAGTTTATGGTGTACAGTACTGTAGATAGCTTTGAATAAGCAATTTGCCGTCTCATGTGGTGCCCCAGTCAGCAGTTCCCAAGAGCTCCAAGGAGCAGTACGGCTCTAGGAGTTTTAACTTGCTGGGATATTTTGATTTGGAAACAAACATTTGTGTTGTAGATAGTGACAGTAAGAATCAGGGAGTTTGATGTGCTAGGTTAGGAGGACAGGTTGACCTCTATACCTCAGTGCTGGTTTCCAGTTCCAGTCTCTGCTCAGAAGACTAGACAAAGGGAAAAGCCATTTACAGTAGTGATTAAGAGACATCATTTCCTCTGTAACCTGAGGATTGAGGGAAATTCTTAGCATAGGCTGTTTGAGTAACTTCAAAAAGTGCAAATATCTCTTTATTTAACATTTGTAAGGCAGCTGCTTCTTTGCAACTTTAATTCCTTGTGGACTTAAAAGCGTTGTGTTTCACATCTGTAGTCATAGCTGAGGAAGTGCACTCTTCAAGGTAAATTAGTGCTGATCACTGTGAACTTTCTTATCAGTCTGGCATCTGGGAAGTACTTTCTCAGCTGATGACCATTTACCAAGAACGCACCATGTGGATTTCTAAGACTGTATTGTTATAGCTCTTTGTAGGTCACTGGTGATGATGATGGGGCTTGCAGGCAGCTAGTTTTTGCTCCTTCAGCATTCTCTGAGTTAGAGCTTGGTCCTGAGTGCAGTAAAAATAAGGAGGGACCCAGAATCATTCTGCAGTAGTTAATACTATCTCTCATGCTTGGTTGAGGGGGGGAAACCCAGCACATTTTAAAGAATAGATTTCCCTTAGGTTTCATTTCTGCCACCTCTTCACACAGAAAGGAGAAGAGAGTTTGATAGTGTGCTGCCAGTTAAGTAGATTTTGGGTGTTCAGGCTAGAAATGACAAAGTCTTGGCGCATGTTATGTGTTTTGAGTAGAATCCGAAATCCAGGAGTAGGAGCCTAGGTTCCTATACAGTACATAAGCTAGCACTTCAGCATGGCAATCCATGAAATCTTCTGTATTTAGTATACATACAGCTGTCTATCAGAAAGAGTTCCGAAGCAGGGAGAAGCTAAGATACCTAACTCAAAGCTGCAGGAAGATCCATCCCACAATTTACTTAGCAAATTTGTGGCCGGACATGTTTTCATTGGGGTAGATGCCTAAAATAACTCTTTCCAAGAATTGTGCAGGGTATTTGAAAGGAGAGACTAGATAGGCATTCAGAGCTTTAATCTCCTAAATCTACTTCAGAGAGCTATTATCTTTAGTATATGCTGGTTTTTAACTAGCTGGACTGATGCTTTATGCTTCTTAGGAGAGGCATTTGTATTTCTATTCAACAAGGTTATAGGAGTTGTTCACCAGCTTCCTTAGGAAAGTGTGATGATCTAGGTGTCCTGAGAACTTCCGAATCTCTGCCTGGAATTCATTAGAGGACTAGTTGGTAGGTGTAACTGTTATTCCTGGATATAATATGTAGACTGCTGGTATTTCACAATATTATTAAAATGTGATCATTCAGCTCTACATGCTACCTACGTATTGTTATTCTCTTATTTTTATTTACCAGGTTTTTTGTCTATATTTGCATAACTATTCCAAGCTACCTAGTCTGATGAAGTTGAGCTTCATTCTTCAAGTGTGATTTACTCTATACAGCCTAAAAACATGATGAAAAAAAGGAGCATACCTGCAAGCAAAGCTTCCTTGGTCCTCTTTCTGTGCCAAATGATTTCTGCATTGGACGTACCTCTTGACTGTAAGTATTAACCTGCTACATAGGTGCAGAATAATGGAAGACAGCTAAATAATTTCTGTATGGGAAGATGTAGATAACTCCAGCATGGAGCTAAACATGGAGTGTGTTTACTCACTGAAGTCAGGACCCTGTAATTATAAATATTTACATTAATTTACTGAAGATTTTCAAAAACTGCATAGAAAATTACTTACATGGTTCACTTGAAATGGGTTAACATAGGATTCTCATGAATACTCGGAGTTCAGTGTGCCTTTATTGAACACATTATCTGATGAAAATGGAGAAGGGCAGAGAAGCCCAGTTAAATGCTAAGTATTTGTGAAATTAAGATCATATTGACAATTTGCTGAAAACCCAAGGACAATTCCTAGTTGCTGTGAAAAATCACCCTTATCTTCATATAAGAGGTTTCCAGGAGCTGATATGAGATCTGGTAAAACATTCATATACCTAAAATTCAGGTCCTGGAAGCATCTTATTTTTCGATCCAGAAGAGTAAGTTAGGCTCTTAGATTTCCTAAGCAGTGCCTTAAAACAGTTAAATACCTAACTTTAAGTTAAAAGCATGTGTGCTGAGCAGGGAACTCCAACATTAACCAGTGAGGAAATATCTAGAAGAGGGGAAATCCCAAGATCTGAAATTCTTGTCTTACAGAAGACTGTTTTAGTGGGGAACCTTGAATGCTGAAAAGGAAGCAATGGTAGCTGCTGGGTTTTATAGCTCTAATAGCTAATTTTATGAATTTATTTATGCTTCAGGTTGTTATTTTCTTCTTAAGATAAGCATGCTCACATTTTCAGAGCTCAGTGAACCATGTTGCACCTCACAGTGACTATTCATTTGTTAAACTAATTGTCAGAGATGAGAACATTAGGGCTGGTGTTAGATTGGTGGATTAATACATCAGTAAATTTGTCTATGATTCTAATCTGCATGAATTTCTTTACCCCTATGTTTCTGATACCTTCCTACCTTCCATAAATGTATGTTTTCCTTTAATAATCATTGACATAAATTGCAACTGCTTTGGTGATTTTTTCCCCATGCATATTTAGAAGCCTCTCAAACCAATGACCTGTATTTCTGTAACAAGATCGATACATCTGAATCACATCAGACTTGTGATGTGAATGCCTTTAGAGCAATAAACTGTGTCTTAGAGAACTTTAAATGTTTGGTGAATTAATGTCTTATTCGCTAAACTTAATTTTTCTCTCTAATTATTTTTGCAAGCTAGAAATAGTGTTTTAAACCCATCTTGTAGTTTAGAAACTAATGTAAATTGTGCACCACTCTAATATCTTTTGTATAGAGCAACACTTTAGGTTAACCAGAAATGCATCAAAAGACAAAAATGAGTAGCGCTTTTAGATGTATCACGTTAACTCTCAAATAACACGTTCCCTACTATGTAATATTTAATAACTTTGTTAGGTCTGATAAAGTCACGTACTTGAATTTTTAGCCAAAAATCATATTAATGAAAATTACATCTATAATGATGTTGTTGCTTTCATGAACAATGGTTAGAATGGGCTCTGGGAGAGCACCACAAGGGAAGGAGTTACATTTTCTGTGGGTCTTCCCTACATATCCACCACAGAAACCTGGTGGTGAGAACATACTTGATTAGTTGAACCTTTAAGTTTTATCCAGGTTAGCAGGTCCTACGCTCGTCAGTGTCTCCAAGTAGGAGAGGGATGACTGACACCATAGCTGACCGAAAGCAGTTTGACGTGCTCCAAAACATTATTAATGAGGAGAAATGTATGCAAAATATTTGAAGTAAGCAATAAAGATGTGACAACTAAGATGATTTTTTGTAATTTAGTTATTTTTCAAACCAAAAGGGATTGCATGTCTGTTGAGTAGAATTAGGTGCAGTTTTTGTAAGAGTAATTTTAGCCTGAAGCATTCTCTTTGTTCTTCCATATGATCATATGGGTGGATTGATTTTGACTGCAGCATGAGAGCAATGCACTCCATTAATTCTGATTTTCTGTCTCCTCAGTATCAGTGCTTGTCTCCTTGTAAGGCCAAAATCACATACAATGGTTGCCCTTAAAAAGTCAACACTTCAGAAAAGTTTCTCATACCATGAACTTTGAGATAAATGTAGCAATACCTGACACAATGCAAATTGTAACTGGAATTTCAGGCATCGCTGTGTAGGTTACAGTGCTAAATGTTTTAAATGTTTTCTTTTTAATGGTAACCAGTGTATTTGTCAGAGATACTTATCTTCCCTCTCAAAAATGCTAATTTTCTTTTAACTAACAAAAATTTCTCTTTAATCTTCATTTGTCCATTCAACTGCTGATTCTGATGGGGGAATAAAAGCAAAACTTCTAGAAGAATGTAAGTTCCTGTCCATGAAAACTAGGCTGTGTGCTGCTGAAAATTAATACAGATTGTGTTGCAAATTGAATTTTCAGTCCAAAAATGTGTGATTCTGACATTTTGTTAATAATTTTGTTTGCTATAGCTAGATGTTTTGTGCATGCAGTGTTTGGAAAATACTACTGTACATAAATCAGTGTTCTGATGTTTTGAACAAATTAATTGTGTGCTTTTTGATTGTGTGCTACCTGAACATTAAAATCCTTACTCGATATCAGCATGAGCAAAGTTTTACTACTACTTTCAGGAGTAAATGTATTTGCTAAAAAATAAATTTATTGGAATATATGTAGTTACATACTATTTTACATGCCCAAGTTGAGGATACTTTTATATAATTAAAAAACAGTGGATACAGTTATTAAAGTAGACCTAATCTTTTATGGGATCTCCTAACTCAGCTCTAGTGTCATGGTTATTTTAATAGGCGTGAAGTGCAGTGCATAGCACAGGAGTGGAAACTTCAGGCCTTTGATGTGCATCAGACAGAATATCCTGTATGTTGGGCAGTGTTCATGTCATGTCCCTTTTCAGAGCGTGCTTGCTTTTCCGAAGTCAGCATCTGATGTGTGCTGACCCCAAGAGCTGCCTCTGAGATGGAAAAGGACTGTCTTCAAAGAGCCTCTCTAAAGAAGTACACAAAAAGTCATCATCATGTAAAAAAGTCGCCTTCCTCTTTGAAACACTCTCCTCTCTGCAGTGAGGAAGAGGAGCAAAACCCAGCCCTGCACGGCCTGTTCTGTTCTGCTTAGCTGCTATATCTTCATTGTCATTCCATGATCTCATTTTTTTCCCTGGCTATTCCTTGTCGGTAGGGCTTTACGGATGGCTACCTATTTCTGTACAGCAAAGTACTTAATGTACGGAAAACTTAAAAGAAAAATATCAGTTTTACAATTTTAATTGGCTGGAGTGAGGCATGAGAACACAGCTAACTCTAATGATTGAAATATTTTTCTAAAGTGGCTAGAAATGACCCCAAAGTAGTAGCAAAGTGTATTGCTGGACAGACAATTTATAACATTTAGACGAGGATGTTCACAGGCATGTTATTAAACTAGTTCCTTTAGATGACACTAAACTATGAATAGATGATTAATGTTAAGGAAGACACCTTACTGTCTTTATATCATAAAACAGAATTTTTGAATTTCAAAAATGAGCATGGATAATGGTAACATTATAAATTACTTTAAATATATAGGCACCAACTACTTTGTCAGGTAAATAAATTCTGTTTTGTGCTACTCATTCTAGAGTACTTGATAAATCCTAAATGTTAAATGCTTGTTTGTCCTGGGGCAATTGACAAGAATGACTATATTTTTGTTTGTTTTTTTTAAGGAGAATCAGTGCTAGACTTTTCATGCATGTTTACTCTATTTAGAAAACGGTTACTATTTTTGTCATTTTTTACAGTCTTTTACTTCTAACACATTTTTTACTCCTGTAAAGTAGCTCCTAAAAGCATGCTTTGTAGATTAATTCAGTGTGTTGAGCACAGTAAATAGATTAAAAGTTCACACCCATAGAGAGTTTGGAAATACATAGAATGTTCAGAAATACAAAGCAATGTGTTTTTTTTCCTTCTGTGTGGTGTAAACCATTTTGTGTGGGTATATGTCTCCCAACTATTCATTCAGGATATGTTGAACTTAGAATTCATGTGTCCTTTAGTTTTGTGAAAATCTGTTGAAATCTGATGTATGGAAATGATATCCATTAAAATTTGGGCCAAGATCTTCATCCATTGTAAATCCGCATGACTCAGTTGGAAGTTAGTATAGCTGCACTGATTTACAAGAGTAGAGGGGCTTCAGCCTGCTAATAAAAAGGACACTTCAATCCCACTCTTCTGTCAATGATTGGGTTGCTAGTTGCAATTCTGCTTTCTCTGCTTAGAAAAATATCTTTCTGAAACTTTGAAAATATTGTTAAATTCCTCTCTGTTTTTTGTATTCCATAATGAAGTGTTGCAACCTCCTACGATAACTCGGCAATCTCCAAAAGATTACATTGTTGACCCTCGAGAGAATATTGTAATACAGTGTGAAGCAAAAGGAAAGCCACCTCCTAGGTTAGTAGCATTTTGTTCTGCTTTTGTGGGCCTAACTGCATGGGAAAACTAGGAGAAAATGATGTAACTTTTGTAAACTATCCAGTACTTGCACATGCGTGTGTTTGCACACACAAAAACATGCACGCGCTCCCACCTTTGTAATTTAAACAGCTACCAGGTAGTGGTATAAATTTGATTCTTCTCATCCTTGAGATTGAAGTTGTCAAGTAACTGTAGTATTTTTTTCTCCTCAGAGCTCTAACAACAAAATAATACTTGATTATTACGGGAGCAGATAGGTAAATGCTCATGGAGAGCACTAAGAGGCATGCCATACTATGAACTGGATCACATTCCAGATTTAGGCATAGTGCCTAAGAAGAATGGACTTTGAGTAAATTTAGAGTAACTCTAATAAATTCAAATTGAATGTTTTGTAAATCATTCTGTTTTATGAGGCTGATTTTGAAATACAGAAGCATTTTGTCGGAAGCTATGTAATGTGTATCAGTTTTAATGGTCAGTAGCCTTGATTTACCAAGTGTATTTAATAGCCCTAAGTTTTGATTTTGGCAGAAATGGTAACTCTGTGGTAACCCTGTGTATAGATCGGATTCCTGATCATCTTTGCTTTTAAAGCCCTGTTTCAGTATCTTGAAATATTTAAAAACTACTCTTTTCAAGATGCTGAGTACCTGCACTGGAAATAGCAGTAGCCGTAATTCATTGTGGCATTGCTAGTAACTGCTTCTTATTTCAAAGACTATAGAGATGTCCATCTTTCTGTTCTCAGTACTGTTATGCTACAACTTCAGCAAGGTCAGTCTATAGTTGCTCATTCAGACACACACAGAGCTCATTAAATGTACTTCTGAATAACAAGGGTTTTTTCTACGTTATTCCTTCTGGTTGCCTTGGGACTGTGATCCTTATCAAGCTGGGCAGCAGAATAGAGAAGATGGAGACTGTCTGTGATACTGTCACCCTTTCTAGTGTTCTGTTAGTGGTCGGAGTGCCGTAAAGCTTCTGTGTTTACCAGCATTTTAATTTAGCAGCCACAATGCCATTCTCAAGGGTGTGGCTTTTGACCTGGAGGATCAGATGATTATTGTGCGCTTTGGGAGAACTGTACTGCTTCTGCGAATGTTTCTCTTGAAGGCCTTTTTTGGGTTGGATTTACCTGAGAGACTAAGAGCACTGTCCGTGAGACTGACATGTCTGAGTCACATGCCGGGGCTCTCATCTTTGCCATCAAACCTGTCTCACTTTGTTCCTCTGCTGCAGAGGAAGTGACAGGATTTAAGTGCAGAATTTTCCAATGAGTTTTATAAGCTTGTGCTTTGTGTTTCTTATTTTTAAATATATGACATCCAAATTATTTATTTCAGTAATTAGTCTGGTCCATCAGTCTTGATGACCTGCAAATGCATATTGGAACTTGTGCTGCTTCAAAGCTCTGAAGTTGAAGATGAAATTTCTCATCCCAGGGTGTGATTTTTTCGTTAAAACAGGGTAACTTCTTATTGGTGAGAACAGCTGGCATAAAGGTGTATGGACGTGCTGCTACGTATAGCTTGAGCAGCAAGGATTCTGACTTTCATGTATCTCAAATTCAGAGTTTTGTACCACATTTGTCTCCTCTCTTTTGAAGCTACATTACAGTTCCCTGTATCCTTCAGGGTTGTTGGTAGCAGAGCATTACAGGAACCCCACATTCTGCAGCCTCACCCGCAAGGTCGTAAGAAACAGGTTCACTATTGGTTCACTGTGCACACTCGTCCTCCCAAAAACACTGCAGTGTGGTGCAGCGCTGCTGGTCAGGTCCAGTTCTTCTGCACTCCCTCACCACAGAGTGCAAATAGCATGTGCAGTCGTGCCCTCCTGCTGCAGAAGGTCAGCACACAATTTGAGTCACTTTCTAATACTGCATGTGTTTATACTTTTAGGAAACATTCTAAACAGAAAGTATATGTAGTGTTTGCATTTATGAAGCTGAAATGTAACAAGTAAGAAAACTGCTGTTCACAAGGTTTGAACCTGTAAGTGCTCAGCACTTCACAGTCATTGGTCTAGCTCTCCAGAACTATACTTTTAGCCATTAACAAAGCAGAAGTAAGAGACTGGTGTTTACAGTAGTAGGTTGTAGACCATGAATCTCTGCTTTTTAACTTTTTTTTTTTATGAGTTCTAATAGTCTTCATTTTTAGCGACTACTTTTCAAAACATCACTTGCTTCGTGTAACACCAGTATAAATTTATCAGATTAATTATGGGCTATCAGACTGCAAAATTTAATTTAAAGAATCATGGTTGCTTGCGTTAGAGTAGTGAAAAGAAATCAAACTCACGACATGGTCTTTAATTCACTTGCATAAATTTAAAATGGCTAAACCAATTAAAAGAAATGGTCTCCTGCTGGGACCTGAGATGACACATTTCAGCCCAGAGCAAGTTTTTAAAGTCAGGTTTATAAACCCCTTTAACAATTGGTTTTATAATGGAAATGCTAATGCAGCTTTAGCAATATCAGTTCTCGCAGATGTTACTGTGTCATCTGTAGTAGAAAGAAGATCAGTTCTTTTCCGTATACGATTAACTTCAGAATCTTTTAATGTAATTTTTTTTAATATATTGACTTTGAAATGGCTCCTGTTAATAAGTTCAGCCAAGCCTTTTATCTTAAAGTATTGCCATATTTCTTAGATTAAAAAGTACTCTATTACTTTATTAGTTAATTTAGTTTGGGAACAAGTGTTACTTGTCTGCTAAAGAAAAAATACCTGTGTTATTGGAAATTACTTTTTTCTTCTTTCTCTACACATGATCTACAAAAGGCAACTGAAGAAGAAACTTTTCTTTTTGTTTTTATTATTTTAGTTTCTCCTGGACACGCAATGGAACGCATTTTGATATAGATAAAGATGCACAGGTAACAATGAAACCAAATTCAGGGACTCTTGTCATAAATATTATGAATGGTGGGAAGGCAGAAGCATATGAAGGAATATACCAGTGTACAGCAAGAAACGAACGAGGAGCAGCCATTTCCAACAATATTGTTGTAAGACCTTCTAGTAAGTTACACTTAATCTTCGTAAAATGTGAAACACTTTGGTTTGCTTATTTTCTTGTGAACGTTTTGGGTTTTTTTTTTCCTGTCTTGAAAATTTAATCATCAAAGTGGTCATGTTAGGAGGTATTATATAGTTTCTTATATTCAGATTTAATAATATATTGCATGTTTTCTCCAATATTCCATAGAAAATTTAATAACCAAAATTATTTCTGGAGGTTTTTTAGCGCATCTGGATGACCTATCATGTTTAAAATTGGATTGTGTATGTGACACTACAATTAAAATACGATGTTTAAATTCTTAATGCACATCATTCATGAGGACATTTTTTATTCTATTTCTGATGCATGTATACCGTAGTTTTTATAATAGCTTTAATATAAAACAGACTGGGACCAGAAAGAAGATAAAGCTAAAAAGTTTTTATTAATGATAGACTGTTTCTACGGCTTTTTATGTCATTTTTATCTCAGATCAGTTTTTCAAGCTTCTCAGCTTAAAATATGCTGTTCTCAGATGTTTTAAGAAAACTGCGTGTCTGTAATACTGTTTCAGGAAGGTCTACCTTTTTTCCTAATTTAGTGCATCACTTTTTTTTTTTTTTTTGCATTATCATAGTTAAAAGTTTCCAAGCTACTGTTACAGAACCTTTAGTGAGTAGTCAAAATAATTTGAGTCAGTTGATTATACTTTCAGCAAATAGTTGCTGTAAAATATGTTTTGAACAAAACCTACTTTTCTCCCAATAAAACATAGAAAAGAACAAAAATTAAATCTTTAGTAAATGTGGTAGGACTTAACATTCTGATGCGTTTAGTTCTTCTGTTTTTGTAGAATATCATGTTCATTTCTTCTTAAATTCTGGAATTTTTGTCAATCTGTAGTTTGTATGTGTGTTAAAATTACTTTCTATAGGATCCCCTTTGTGGACAAAAGAAAGACTAGAACCAAATCAGGTTCGAGAAGGTGATTCCCTAGTATTACACTGCAGACCTCCCGTTGGCTTACCACCACCTATAATATTTTGGATGGATAATGGTGAGTTTCTTATGCAGAATTAGTTTAATTTTTGCAGTTTTTGTACATAGTTGATCATTGCTTACCAAGACCACAGATGGTGGAGTTTCTCTCTAAGTTAAAATTTGAAGAATTTCCATTTCTGTAGAATGAAGAAAAAGCAGACGTGCAGCCCCAAAAGCATGAAGACAAAAGCAGCTGGAGATCTTAATGTAAGTTGTAGATTAACACACTAGGGAAGAATGGTAAGACAAAGGAGCTCTAGAGGAAACTTAGAAAGGTTGATACATTTAGAAACCTCAAAACAATGTAATTGAACAAATATGGAGTCTGCAGATAACAATAATAAGAGTGTGTATTATAATTGGGATAAACATGTTGTTGTTTTCCCTTAGCTTTCCAAAGGCTGCCTCAAAGTGAAAGAGTTTCCCAAGGTCTAAATGGAGACCTTTATTTTTCTAATGTACAACCAGAAGATACCCGGGAGGACTATATCTGCTATGCAAGATTTAATCATACGCAAACTATACAGCAGAAACAACCCATATCTGTAAAAGTCTTTTCAAGTAGGTATTGCCTTACCTAATTACATACTTACATAGTATTTATCCAGAATTCTCAAGTTGTTTGCCGAAGTTAAGTAGTGTTATGCTAGGGAATTTTGTCATTGTAATTCTGAATAAGAAATTATATTACTGCATAAACTTAAAATGTAATCTCCAATATTCCTGACATATAATTCGTTTTAAAAGCTGACATTTTTTCCCTTTATCAGGCTTTGTCTTTTGATAAAATATTTTGTAAGAGCTAAAATATTGAAAAAATACAGTGTAAAAAATAATAGTTTTCAAATGGTTTTCATGTCCAAGAATATCAAGCTATTATGATTATTGTAACTATCAAAACAAATTAATCAATCATTTGATTAACTCACCGTGGCCATATCATCACCTTTTGATTCCCAGTACTTTGGTTTATCCCTCTTGTATGCATTCTTCATGATATTCTGTTTATTTCAGTGGATTCATTGAATGACACTATAGCTGCTAATTTGAGTGACACTGATATTTATGGTGGTGAGTTACACTGGTCCCCACTGATACTCTTTGTTTCACAGTAGCACTTAGTTAACTAACTTCACCTACGTGGCTGCTTAACCTTTTGCTCCTTTTTCAGTTTCTAATAAAGGTATCTATTAGTGCTGGTGATAATACATACTTTAGAAAGGGACTGCACAGTGTGATCCTTTCACAGGTTTAATGTTTCAATGTTACATATGGCTCATAAAAAATACAAACTCTTATAGTAAATTATTCCTTTCACACTGGGCATATTTTAAAAATTGTCTATTTGATTGCTTCTATACTGTGTTGCTTTTTTATATTTTTATATTTTTCCTCTGATTTAACCAGTAGTGTGATATGTTCATTATCACTAGGACTATACAATATCACATGCTGCGTAATAAATAACAACAATTAAGCATTTAACAGATGCACATCACCTTAATAGTTTATTGAATGTACTATTCATTTTTAACATATTTCATAAGTGTGAAATCTAAACACCTTAATACTATGTGTATAAATAACTTTGTAGGGGAAAGATGAGTTTTGTTTGTCTGGTGTTTAAGCTGACCTTTACATTAAATTGTCTTGAATGATCTGTTGTATGTTGTGAAATAAATATGCCCAAGCAGGCATATGTGTGTTTAGTGAGGCTGACTTTGGAGCAACACTGATATGGTAACACTTGAGATTCTAGACTCTCCACTTGATGTTGTGTGAGGTAGATAAAAAATGCGTGATGTTTCTTCTGCTTTTGTCTTTCTCCTGTCAAATGAGGCTTTGTACATATTAAACCATATCTTACAGGAATCTAAAATAAAACAGGGGCACAGAATATTTTAATTCTCTGCATAAAAATAGGCTGTCATTCAGGAACAAACAAGAAATATGTATCTGAACACAGAATGATATGTTAGCTGCAATTAGTGAGGAAAACACCATGCAGTTGGCTCGCAACTCAGAAATACCAGAGGTAATTCTGAGTTTTCGTAGTCTTGCAAAAGGAGTCAGCAGTCCTTATCAGTGCCGAAGCTGGGTAAATTAGTTATTGCCTGTGACTATCAATTGCATTCCTCACTCTAGACCGCCCTTTTCTCCCAACTTTAAGTTGTTCATATACTAGTTTTTAAGGAACTCTTAGCACATACTTTATTAAAATTGTGTTCCCTTTATGTTAATCTATCAGTAAATCCTGTACCCTTATAAACAAGAGTTTATTATGTTTCTGCTCACATTTTTAAAAAATACAATAATTTACTGTAATGATTCAGACTGCTACTGCACGTTAGAGCAATTTAATCCTATATTTTAAAATTGCTATAAAAGAACATTAGCATATTTACAGAAAGCACTGTTATTAGAGAAAGCACTCTTATTCTGACTTCCATGAAAGCAAATGAAATACCAGAATACTTCAAAAGCCAACTGAGTATAATGTCAGAAATGGGTCTTATATTTATAGCTGTCTGTTTACTGTGGTTATTTCTTGTGGGTTAATCAATGGTTCTTTATTACCAGACTGGGCACCAGCTTGAATTAAAGTTAAATATATAGTAAGAGGAGAATACAAGGCTTAGCTTCTGAAAAGATGCCTCACATTGTCTAGAAAATATTAAACAAAGCATATTGCAAAGTGGAGTGTACCTTTTATCCCCTTGTCTTATATTTCTGAATACAGTAACTTTGCTTTATATGTATTTTGATGGAAGCCCAGAAATTTTGGTAACTTTCAGTCGTGCACTATGACTCACATCAGTGACCTCTTACTCCCTGTAATAGCGCTGCTGAAGTGAATAGGGGCTGCTTAGGATTAAGGCTCAGCATCCATCCACCAGACTGCATAGCTGCGTATGTAAGAACTATGTATCAATTGCTCCCATCTTTAATAATAATATTTTTCACGTATGTGTTCAAAATTATAGCATTTAACAGGTTGAGATGTGTTATGTATGTCAAAAATCTGATATGTTGAGCTGTGTAGTTGTGCAACACAACGATTTTCAAATAAATGGCCAACATGGAGCAAAATCTCCGTCCAAAATACGAGAATGGATGTATGCATTTGATCAGTATTGTAATAATATTTAGAAATTAATTATTTTTTTTCTTGTTCCAGCAAAGCCAGTTACACAGAGGCAGCCAGTTCTGCTAACACCGACAGGTAGCACAAGTACCAAAGTGGAACTCAGAGGAAATGTGCTTTTGTTGGAGTGCATTGCAGCAGGAATGTGAGTAATTTTTTAGACAGATTTCTAAAGAAAAATACAGAAACAGAGGGAAACATTTCAGAGATGCTTAAAATGTTACCACTGTATAAGGTTAGGTATTTCAAAGAAACAGAAATGTAAAATGGAAAAAGCTCTTTTAAGGAACTCCACCATTTACTTGGGCATCAGCAGATTTTAAAACTGACTATGAACATAAATATTATAGCCTCTGCATTCTCATGTCCCCAAACCCTATGCACAGGATTCAGGTTGTACCATTGTTTTTTTAAAGGACACAAGCAAGAAATGCCATAGGATAACCTTGGACACACATCTGCAGAACTGCACTCAGGAATCAAGCCTCTGTTTTTTTCCTAAATTTACAATCAGGCTCTCAAATTATATAAAAATAGATAAGAATCTGCTGGTCTAATCTGAAAAAGCTGCTCACATATGCTAATAATTACTTAGTAGATCAGCTAGGTGGGAGTTGTTAGAACATACCATACCTTCAGCTCCTTACATCCAATTTCTCATTGTAATTGAGTTTAATTAGTACTTGTTTCTTCGTGTAATGCAAGTTTGCTTTTGCTGGTTATTGTGCAAGTAGAAAATGACTGAAGAGCAATTTAACTCATGAACTAGTTTGATCTTAAATCAATTTCATTCTCAGGAAGAACTCTGAGAATAGATTGGTTAGTGCAGAAGTGGAAAATCTTTAGTACCTATTTCAGGAACTGTAAACATGTTTACAGTGCATAGAAGCATATAATTCAGAGTGCTCTCATGTAGCCATGAGGAAAGCCAATAATTGCAAATGATGCAGCACAGTATCGTGCAGATTTATTCACTTGCATAATCTCCACAGGGCACGCTCATGCACAACTTGACACAGCTTGGTACAACCATCAATGCAGTGTTTCTGTCTCAGCTGTGGTCTGCTCAGGTGTCTTCGCATCAGCACCACTAGCAAAACCACACCTATGAGTGGGAGTAGCAATAGCTGGGGTAATCTTCATCTGCAATATACTTACATGCTGTTTGACAACCCTGCAATAAAAGTATTCAGCAATCCAAACTCCAGTAAAATGGCTGAATGGAAGTGGAGGGAAAGAATAGAATATTATACATTGTATGTCTTTGTGTCTTTAGATGTCATGTACTTTTTTAAAAAAGTAATTCAATGAGGGAAGCTTACATACTTGTCCACAAAGTGGTGGATTGAATAGTGAATGGAGTTAAATCCAGGTGGCAGCCAGTCACGAGTGGTGTCTCCCAGCACTCAGTTTTGGGTTCGGTCTTGTTTAACATCTTTATCAATGATCTGGATGAGGGGATTGAATGCTCCCTCAGTAAGTTTGCAGATGACACCAAGCTGGGTGGGAGTGTCAATCTGCTTGAGGGTAGTAAGGCTCTGCAGAGAGATCTGGACAGACTGGATCGATGGGCCGAGGCCAACTGTATGAGGTTCAACAAGGCCAAGTGCCGGGTCCTGCACCTGGGTCACAACAACCCCATACAACGTTACAGGCTTGGGGAGGAGTGGCTGGAAAGCTGCCTGGCAAGAAAGGACCTTGGGGTGTTGGTTGACAGCCAGCTGAACATGAGCCAGCAGTGTGCGCGGGTGGCCAAGAAGGCCAGTGGCATCCTGGCTTGTATCAGGAATAGTGTGGCCAGCAGGAGCAGGGAGATGATCGTGCCCCTGTACTCGGCACTGGTGAGTCTGCACCTGGAGTACTGTGTTCAGTTTTGGGCCCCTCACTGCAAGAAGGACATTGAGTTGCTGGAGCATGTCCAGAGAAGGGCAATGAGGCTGGTGAGGGGTCTAGAGAACAAGTCTTATGAGGAGTGGCTGAGGGAGTTGGGACTGTTTAGTCCAGAGGAGAGGAGGCTGAGGAGGTACGTTATTGCTTTCAACAACTTCCTGAAAGGAGGTTGTAGTGAGGCTCTTCTCTGAAGTAACTAGTGATAGGAGGAGAGCAATGGCCTCAAGTTGCATCAGGGGAGTGGTGGAGTCCCCATGCCTGGAAGTGTTCAAAAAACTTGTAGCTGTGGCACTTTGGGATATGGTTTAGTAAGCATGATGGTGTTGGGTGAATGGTTGGACTTGATGATCTTAGAGGTCTTTTCCAACCTATGATTCTGTTATTCTATGATTCTGTGAAAGGGCCATATTCAAGATTTTGTTTAAAGCAACTAATCCTAATTACTGATACTATGTTTGAAAGTCAACTTTGCTACGTGTCTCTGTTATAAAAGATGTGATATTAGCTTGCTAAGGGGATATTTGCCTTGATTCATTACTATTTGAGAGAGGACATTCTACACAGTAAGCAACACCTTATAATTTCTTGTAATATTAAAAGTATATCTCCATGTGTTTGGACAGCTTTCAGCTTCATTGGACAACATGGGACACAGTCAAGATTTAGACTTCGTCCAGTGACAAGTAGCTATACTTGACTCAGCACTGATGTTTTTTTCTTGATTTCTCATAGTAAATATTTGTCTCCTTACAGCTCTGCTGTAAAATTGATGATATTCACAAAGCATTGGGATATTTCTCAAATGAAGGACAATTATAAACTTGTCATTATCTAGAAACTGTCTTTTAAAGCACCGTGAGCATGAATTTAATAATATAAGTGCAATAAGATTTGAAATACACATGTATTCATTTCTTAACCATCAGGGTTTTTAGATTATATCAGCAGACAAATGTATTCTATAATTATTAATCCTACGAACAGATGGCCATTGACAGTGTTACTGAGGCTTGTCATTTCCTAGAAACAAATGCTGGCATATTTTGCACATTTGCTGGACATGCCTCAAAATCTGGGTAAAGACTCTTAAAATAATTATTTGTAAAATATATGTTCAAAAAATTAATGCATTGAACTCTTGTCTTCCTTTTCCATAGTCCCTTAATTTGATCTGTGCTTTTTGTTCTCCAGACCCACACCAGTAATCCGCTGGATTAAAGAGGGTGGGGAACTGCCAGCCAACAGAACATTTTTTGAAAACTTTAAGAAAACTCTCAAGATTATAGATGTTTCTGAAGCTGACTCTGGAAACTACAAATGTATAGCAAGAAATACATTAGGTTCTGCTCATCATGTCATTTCAGTGACTGTGAAAGGTAATACTAAAATAATCCTTAATGTAATATTGTCAATGTCCAGAATACAAGATTGAAGTAAGATTTCTAGGATAAAATATAGCTAAAAGGATGAAAGGTAATGGTAAAGAAAAACCCAGAGGAAATGTTCATTAAACCGACTGAGTTCTACCACTGGAAGGACTTTACTATCTCTAATCTCATTTTCTTTTTTAATACATTATTTTATAAAGCAACAGGCTAAATTGAGACTGTACTGTAACAGTAGTAAAATAATTTCTTAGCTTGTACCAATGCTACAATTATTTTAGATCCTTTGATTAGCTGCGATTAAACTGCTTCTTTCCTTTGGTTTCCTCCCCATCTCTCTTCATCTCTTTCTTATATTCTCCATCTTTTCTGCTCTCCATTCATATAGCCCAGATTCTTTCTCTTCTCTATTTTACTATTTGTCTCATGGTCTTATACTCTTCTTCCTTTTACTCTCTTAATTCACATTTCTGGTTTTCTGTCTTCCTCATGTTTTTTACATGAGATGGTGTCTTACTAGTTCTAAAAACACTTGCAGTATGTTTTTCCAGATAGGAATTGTAAGTATGTTTTGAATATCATGAAACAAAAAAACCTGTAATGACAGCTAATTAGTCATTGAAATAATCAACTGTAGTGCTTACTTTGCATGCTAAATAGCCATTTATTTTATTGTAGACCAGCATCATTTTGTGATCACATTCAAACTCCTTTTAAGAGCAGAAGTTTAATTTTCTATTTGCATCTGTCCATCAATCCATAATCTGAAATTTAATTGCAAGATGTGATAACATATGCTGTTTGTGGTTATTTATTGTAAAAGAGATGGAGACACAGATGAATATCTTTTGGTAAGGACAGCATTCAATCCATTTAGATCTCTGTGTGTTTTTAGCTGTCTCAGGTAAACATCTGGCCCCACTGCAATCACCCATTCAATTCAGCAAGACAGAGGATTTTGCCATTGATGAATTTCACCCTTGCCTTCAAATCTTTTCATGTAACCGAACCTAAATTAATTTCTGACAGCCTAACTACTGTGAGCAAGGAGATCTCTGAAATTAATCAGAAGACCACTCTAGTCTCTGCAGATGCCATACTCAGACAAATTTTGCTTTCTTTAGGAAAGGCAAATTAGATTCAAAGCAGACATCCCTAAATGAAACAAAGAACCTCTTGTTATTTATCTCAGAATTTTGAAGTAAATAGCTACCCCTTTTTTAATGCAGCAGGTAGCCAATAGCTCAGTGTAGCCAAAGTATAATCTGCCAATTAATCATTGAGTGTCGCTTTCTTTTTGTTTTTAAAGAACAGTGTAAATGTAAGTCTGTATCTATACATACCTTGTTTGAATTATCTTGTGGTTACCATGACTGTGCCTTATGATTTTCTGTACATAATTTTGGAAAAAGATTGCTGTGTTTCTCTTCTTAACCCCAGCTGCCCCATACTGGATAACAGCACCCAGAAACTTGGTCTTGTCTCCTGGAGAAGATGGGACATTGATCTGCAGAGCTAATGGCAACCCAAAGCCGAACATAAACTGGTTAGCAAATGGCGTTCCCATAGCAAGTAAGATTCTTAATTACCTTATGGGAGGATGAGTAAAAGAATATGAGGAATATCAGGGTATTTTTTCAAATATAAATGAAGACCGTATATTTGAGTAGTTTTTGCATGACAGACAATACTAAATTATAAATGGGGTGATAAAAATACCGTGGTTCATAAAAGTGGAACAACAAAATGTGCTTCCAATGTGCTTAAGAGCACTAAAATTTGTGAATGTACTCCTGGTTATCCTGTCCAGTGTTCTGCTTGTAGTATCCTTGTGGAGATGGGGTCACAGTAACAAAGCTATGCCATCTCCTTTGACAGGGATATTGCTGGGGTATGATTTTTACCATTGTGTTGCCATGGCAGTTGCATTTACTACATCTGTCCTTTGCCACCCCACTGCAACACTGATTTTGTGTAGGAATTGTAAAGGTGACATAAAGAGTCAAGTCCTCATCTCTGTGGATGTATAGAGCACTTTTGCTGGATTTGCAGCTTTTAGAGTATGTTTGAGCCTACCAGGCTTCAGCACTAAAAAGCAGAAGCAGCAAAACTGACTGAATGTGTCAGCAAGTGCCTGGCAAACAGCTTGTGCCAAGTAGGTGTCAAAGAAAAGGAACCCCTAAGGCAGTGAAACAGCTGTTTCTGTGTGCATGGGTAAGAAAAGCAGCCCTGAATTTGTGACTGAGTCAATTATTGCAGTGTTATGACTGGCAACACTGTATGACAGACACAAGATAGCTGCTATGTGCTTAGGAAGAACTTGCTGGAGGACACTGCAGAGTGTTGTCAGTTGGGTTTGCTCTCGGCATAGCCTGTACCGTAAAGTCACGCTTGGTGCTTCTACGTTCATCCTTCCTCTTTCACAAAATGATAGTATAAAAACAGACAATCTACCCTGTTGACTCATGAGGGATGATATGCTCTAAAATACTGGTCTCTGCTGACCTGCTGAAAGTATGACGGTGTAACAGGAGATGTTTAAAAGTCTGTCAGTGAAGTAAAATGTCCTGGAGTTTGGTACATGGAGGAGGATTCTCTACAGTGAGAATCTAGGTCACAGCAACAGGTAAATGAGAACCCTCATTAGATGTATTCAAAATATTGGGGATACAAGAGAGATTAAACTGAACTGGAGGGAAAAGTGTGCAACTTTGGGGGGAAAAGTAAGGGTATATATTGAAACAGATCGAAATATTTCGCAAAGAACCTGTTTCAGCAATCTTAATTAAATGTAAGCTGAGATCTCTAGCCTGAGATTTAAAATGAGAAGTTTCCATAAGTTATGTGAGCAGACATTAACCACCTCATCAAACAATGCTATTACAGGAAAACAGAAAAATATCAATATATTTTTTTATTGTAGATATTGTACATAAATATATCATAATGCATGCCTTATAGACGAAGTTTGGTACCTGTCCTGCTCTTTGCTTTCTGTGTTTTGGATGGCCTCATCTTCTTTACTGTTTAGTTACCATTAACGTTTTTTGGTTTGTTTTGAGGAGATTTTTATCCTGCTGTCCTGAGGGCATAACTCTTCTTTTCAGGCCTCCTAATTAGTAACATCTCTTTCACCTGGCTGTGAGATTCACCTTTGCCTTGCACTGCTTTATTATTAAAGCTGTAGGACATGCTGTTCAAATGACAGACAAGTACACGTTCCAGAAAAGCAGTGATGTGTTCTGCATTGTTGCAAGATAGCAGTAAAACATTAAAAAACAGAGAGTTTTCAGTAGCAGCTGCGGAAATAAATAACTGGGTAGCTCAGCCTTATGTTAAAGGTCACTTTCACTGCTAAGAAAAGCTGAAGTTTTATCCACCTTAAATATTTAAGTGCAAGTTTACTGGATTCTCCAGTACACTGAGTCTGTCAGGGCATCTGAGAAAGAGAAGCATCACAGTCACAGAAAGTGCAGTTCTTAAGATTCTTGTGATTTTGTATTACTCTGAGTTATCAAAAGCTCGTCTACCAAGTACAGTGTGCCTTTTTGTTCACTTGTTACCAAATTATAGAATTGAGCCCCTCTTCTTCCAGCTGAATGATTAGTAAATCACTGTAAAAGGAAACTAAAGCAGCTGTTTCAGCTTCAGGGCAGTGCTGAGAGCGCTACACCCATGGCAGGATTTCAAAGAAAAAGAGCTACATTTGAATTTCAAAGCCCTGCTGTCATCATATATCCCACAATGTGCCTCCTGTGGCCCAGTAGTCTGTTTGCAGTACTGTAATTTTCTATTGGAAAGCACAACTGGGAGATGCTTAATTCTTCCAGTTTTGTTTTTACATAATAGAGTCAGATAAGGAAGGAGGAATGCTGAAGAAAGAACCATTCGTTCCTATCTCAGTCAAAGGATGAAAATTATATACCAAAAGGGAAAAGGGAAGAATAAAGAAAAATTTAGTGTGTCTTAAGCACCTATGAAGAAAAATTGTAATGGTGTAAATTTTGTTCCAGATTATATTAATCAGAGTAAAAATATATTTTTAAAGGAAGATTTTCGGTTTCTTTGAAATGTTTTAATTAATTTTCTTCAATGGTAGTGCTTAAAAGAAAAATTCCAGCATGTCTGAAAAATAAGCTGCTTCAGACGTGCTGGAGCGATAAGGACCTAACCTCCTAACATTTACTCACAGGAGTAATTTGAACTCTCATGCACAGTCCCGTTGAGGTCAATTAGAATTACTTTGGCAAGTAGCAATTGAAAGTTCAGGCCATGACTCTGTCTTGCCTTGTGCTTCAATTAACTCTCAAGGTCTGCATTATTTATACCGCTGCATAATCCGTTGTGTTGTACTGCTTAGATATTCAGCATGGTTTTACAAAAGGGAAATCATGCATAAAGTATCTCAACATTTAAGAAAGTAACAACCCAGATTAATTGGGAAGGGGAAGCACTTTCGTAATTGGACTTCAGAAAGACATTGCAAATACTGTACAAAAGACTAATTTATTGGTTCAGTGGTTTATAGTTCATGATGAGCTATTAAATATTAAATACGCACACTTAGATTTATACAAAGTAGTACACTGAAAGGCGCTGTTAGTCTTCTTTTAACCTATTCTTCACTTGTTTATATCACATTTCACATTGAATCTTAGGTTTTAGTTAGTCTCTATTAGTAATCACATTGAATTTAAAGGGAAACGTTAGCCCTAGATTTCCTTCGTGAATGGTCCCTGGCTCAGAGATTTGTCGTCCATCGTGTTCTCTGTGAGTGCAAACACAAGCTGTTCACCGCAGCCATGGGAGGGTGGAGAGAAATCTGCTGGACTCTGATGCCCTGAGGAGTTCAGTCTCGGAGAGGACTGCCAGGGCAGGCATTTATCCACCACTTCTGCTGTCGTCGTGTTGGAACTGTGCGTCTGGCCTAGGAACTGCAGCAGATATGAAAACATTTGATAATCAGGGTTTTTTTATTCTGCCCAAGGACAATCATGGCTAGTGCAGGTACTAACCTGCTCTCCCTTTGGAGGTAACAGTGCTATCAGAATCAGAAACTCGGAAACAAGGATTTCGATGATCACAGGGAAATATATTGCTGACGAGGAGCGAGTGAGATTGGTAAGAAAAGGAAAAGGACAACTTCTTCCGTGTCCCATTTCTTCCAGAATTAAGTCTTTGTCAGTTGAATGTAAGGAGTAGGGTAAGGCAAAACTGGATCACATAAGTTTCTTCTTTTTCTTGCTTAGGTTCAGTCTTGGTTTGACCCTATAGGTTCTCAAGTGTCTGATGCACTATACTGCTCACCCTTGCTATTTCACTACCAGTTTTCTGTTCAACTCTGAAAGCATAGCTCCCAAGCCACCCCACATCCACCCCCCTCCCCCCAAAGAAGAAAGGATTTTAGTCACTTAACATCCTCTAAATACATAATATGGTACTTAGGCAATATGATCAGAGATCTGAGAAGAGGTCTGTCTTGCATAATAGTCCCTGATTTGGGATCTCAAAAGTTACGAGGCAAGTCAGCTACAGCCAGGAAGATATTAACTGGATGCTCATTCATAGACCATGTGGTTTATGATTACAGAAAACCAGGAGGTCCATCCATAAGGGACTTTTCTCATCAAGCCACCTTGATGATTACGCACTGGATATTCCTCCCAGTTTTCTTGGCTAGTTGGTTGATAACATTAAGTCCTGATTCTATCACGTTCTCCTGTTGTCGTAGCTAACCTATCTGAAAACAAATGTCCAAAATTATACAGATAATTCTTCAGAAGTCCCATTTCACTCATTCAACTGTAGTTAGTTTTCACCACAGAAAGACTTTCCTAGTTTTGGAAGTGGTTACCATATTCATAAATTACTCATGAACATGAGTTTTTGGAGGAAGAAGTGGGTCAGGAAGAATGATAGGATACTTCTAGCAAAAGTTACTATAATACAGGTGATCCTGTTATCCTATCAGAACTTGAAAAGCATACATGAGCATGACTATACAAGGACCATATGTTTCTACCTTCATATCAGAGAAAACTACATAACCTTCTGTCTTTGCTTTCTTCATATTTTTCACAAAATAAGTGGGGTCTTTAAAGTTATCTCTGAAGTTAGAGTTGTTGAAAATCATGGCTTAAGAGACAGTACTGATCTCAGGCTTCTGTTTACATTCACCAATATTTCTGCATAAACTTAAGGACACAATTATAGTAATAGTAGAACTACAACAACAAATGTTCAGTATAAAGATGTAAATCAAATAATTGTCTCAGCTTCTCTAAGAAACTAATATTCTGCTATTGATGCAAAACAATAACTTTTCTAAAGAAATGAGTGACTAAGCACTATAGCACGTAAACAACAGACTTTGCGTTAGTACATTTGTTTTCCAATAATCATATATAGTGACTGTGAATGTATAGAAGGACATTACTTTTGTTTCGTAACTCTGATATGCTAAAAAAGATGCAGGCATCTGAAGATAGCAATGAATATTTCTGCTCTTTTCTAAAGAGAAATTATTCTCTGTTTTCACTGTGTTTTTCTGTGACATGTTACTGATCTAGGTAAGATTAGCTCTTCCACATGCCAAAGATGTATGTGTTTTCACTGATACAGGAAAAGCAGTGAAGTCATTTTGTTGCTTTCTTTTCCAGCTTATTTTCAGGCAGAGGGAATCTCTAGTACAATGAGGATGACATCAGCATTTTCACTATAGAATGGACACAGTTAGTACTCGCATATCCTACAAATGAGGATTGCAGTCCACAACATACTTGTGGAAAAAAAATATATACTACCTTAGGTTGCATCATATGCCTCAGGCAACAAAAGCCATCCTAGTTCATTGCCCTCTGGGACCTGGAGTCTAAGTTAGCAGAACTGAGAACTTCTGATGTCAACTGGATCTCATACTCACTTCATTGTATTTCAGAATGTGGTAACAATATAAGGAACTCTAATTTCAGGAATGATTAATTTCACGTTATTAGCTTTTTTGCCAATAATAGCAAATTACAGAATCACAATCAAAGGTATTTATCTTCTTCCCAGTGAATTATTTTCAATCATCTACATTGATTGTTAGGTTGTTTTAAAACCACAGTATCACAGCATAGTTGAGGGTGAAAGGAACGTCTAGTCCAACCTGCCTGCTCAAAGCAGGGTGTAATCTGCATCTGGTTGGTCAGGACTGTATCCCGACAGCTTGTGATAATCTCCAGGGACAGACTCCATTACCTCCTTGGGCATCCTCTTTCAGGGTCTGACCACCCTCACAGTAAAAAACCTGCTTTTTATGTTTAAGTTAATAAGCCCTGCAACTCCAAGCAATGGATTTTTTTTTCCAGTTTTACACCGAGCCTAAAGATCTGAGCTAAAGAATTTAAAGTTGGTAGAGCAATTTCATGCCTTAATAATTTTCTGCCCAAAATACATATCTTTTCTATAGATCAGGCTAAGTTTGTATCATTTGTTTGGACTGATAACATTATATTATCTACTGCATCATTAGTTGACAGTTATTCTGTTCTTCATTGTGTTTAGCTTCCTAAATTTGTGTAAATATACATTGACCAGCAATTAAAATTGATCAGGAAAATGAAATATATCAACAGAAAATGGTAAAACTTCTCAACAAAATCTGGACTTTCTCCTTCCAGTTTTAAGCATAATAGTGTGTTCTAACGGCTTCTGTTCAAAAAGCACATCTTATTCTGCCTTTTTTTTTCAGGAAAAATGAAATAATGGTGCCATAGTGGTTATTTAAGCATGCTAACAAAAGCAATTGCTTGGGCTGTCTAAAGTTTATTAAACAGATGGAAGCATGCTCTCAGGTGAACAGAAGATTTTCAGGGTGCTGATGACTAACTATGACAAAAATATCTGGTGGAGGCTATGCCTTCTCTGTACAGGAATATGCTGTACAGAGTCAAAAGCTGTCTTATTATACAAAGTGATGGGAAAATTAGGTGAAACCAGACAATCGGATCGTTGTCCAGAAAGAACATAGCACGTTCATAAGCTGAGACTCAATGATATTTGGACTAAATGTTGGCTGTTACAGGGCACATGTTCAACTGTCTGTTACAGCAGCAGAATTCCTGTAACAAATCATCACTCATTATCCTGATCGTACAAACCCATTTTAAGTATTATGTAATTCTTTGCTACTTTGCCTTTCAGTTCCAGATTCAGATTTGTCAGATCAGTCAAAAGCATTTTCCCCTTTTTGTGCAGCCGTCCTGTAATGTGACCAGAATCCTGGTAAAGGCAAACAAGCAGTGCTTAAGTGGCCCTGCCATCACTCTCTTTCCCCAGAAGGAGAAAAAAAAAAGGACATGGGAAGGGCTGAAGTACTGCATGCCTGCTTTGCCTTGGTCTTTACTAGCAAGACCAGCCTTCAGGAATCCCCAGTCGCAGAGACCAGGGAGGAAGGATGGAACAAGGTGTGCCCTTGGTGGAAGAGAATAAGGTCAGGGAATACTTAAGCAAACTGGATGTACATAAGTGTGTGGACCCTGACAGGATGCACCCACAAGAGCAGAGTGAGCTGACAGATGTCATTGCAAGGCCACCCTTGATAATCTTTGATTAATCACAGTAACAGCGACAAGTGCCTGAAGACTAGAGGAAAGCAAATGTTACTCCTGTCTTCAAGATGAGCAAGAAAGAGAACCCAGGGAACAACAAACTGGTCAGCCTCATCTTGATCCCTGGGAAGGTGATGGAGCAGCTAATACTGGAAACCATTTCCAGGCATGTTAAGGACAAGAAAACCATCAGGAGTTGTTAGTGTGGCTTCACCAAGGGGAAGTCATGCTTGACCAACTTGATAAATTTCTATGACTAGCCTGGTAGATGAAGGAAGAGTAGTGGATATTGTCTCCCTGGTCTTCAGGAAGGTCTTTGACACTGTCTTCTATAAGATCCTCATAGATAAGCTGTTGATGTAGGGGCTGAATAGGCAGACGGTGAGGTGGATAGAAAAATGGCTGAACAGCCAGGCCCAGAGAGTGGTAGTCAGTGGCACAAAGTCTAGTTGGAACTAGCAGTGTACCCCAGGGGTCAGTCCTGTTTAACATCTTCATTGATGATCCGGATGATGGAGCAGTGTGTACCCTCAGCAAGTTTACTGATGACACAAAGCTGTGAGGAGTGGCTGATACACCAGAGGGTCATGCAAAGTCTTGCACCTGGGGAGGAACAACCTCAGGCACCAGTACGTGCTAGGGGCCACCCAGCTGGAAAGTAGCTTAGCAGAAGACGATTTGGCAACCTGGGGGACACCAGGTTGACCGTGAGCTGGCAATGTGCCCTTATGGTAAAGAGGCTTATGTTATCCTGGGGTGCATTAGACAAAAAATATTGCCAGCAGATCAAGGGAAGTGGTCCTTTCTCTGTCTGGACACCGTCCTGGGCAACTGTCTCTAGGTGGCCGCCCTTGAGCAGGTGGTTGGACCAGATGACCTCCAGAAGTCCCTTCCAACCTCAACCATTCTATGCGTGAGTGCAGCAGTGTGTGCTTAAGGTCATTAAAGCAGCTGGATGATACAGCATCCAACTTTTAGGTGTCCCTGCAAAACACAGCGTAGTGCATGGGCAAAGACGTGCAGGTTTTGTTTGTGCTGCGTAGGAGGATGAGGTGTGTCAGAAGACAGACTGTTGAACAGACAGCAGTCTCAGCAGGGAGCTTTCTAAAATCGGTGCCCTTCAGCATGCAAGTGACTACACTAGTCAAAAAGAAGGACTGACTCACGTGATGCTTTCCTCAGGTTTGGATATTTATTTATTTTTTTTACGCTTGAGACCCACAGCTTGAAACCCTTTTCTCTGAAAAGGCACCTACATCCTTTCTTCTAGATAACTGAAGAGGAATACCTCTTCTTTTCCTTAAATACTGCAGTGGGAAGGGAAGATGATACCCTGCTTTTAATGTGGTAATTGAATGGTTAGATCATCTTAGGATTTGTTTCCTTCTTCAGTCATAGAGGGTTAAACTAATGGCTTCTATCTCTCTGAAGGGGCCCTACCAACGGCCTGTGAGGTATTATGGATGGGAGTGGGTGTGCGGGGGAAGTCTGTGCACCCATTAAAGCTCTGTCTGTGTGCAGAAAATGCTGCAGGGTTCAGAGGCCATGAGTGGAGGGAGGCCCAGAGCCCAGGACAGGAAGGAGCCATTATTGGAGCGGCTGTGGGCTGATATCCTACCTCCTGGGAGGGTGGTTGCACGTATTTTCCATTTAACGGTGATTTGTATGCAAAACCAGACCAGTTCTCACAGCTGACTGGCCTGCCTGCTGGGCTACTCACCTGCTCCGTCTATTTTCAGCCCATGAATCTTTTAATGAAAATGGCATTTATACAGAATAGGAAGCAATGGGGAACATGGAACACAATAGGAAGTAAAGCAAAAGAGGAGAGAAATAAGTGCCAGCAATCCAGAAGCCCAGAGAATAGGCATTTAATATTCCAGTAGTACCTTTTTCTTCCTTTCTGAAATTTTTGAATTTGTGATACTGATTTGAACTCAGAGTGATGGAAGATGAAATTTAAAAATGGAATCAAAAACTGTTCTTGAGGCATCTGTTTGGAAATTGATGTGATTACTTTACGTGCAAAATGGTCTTAGAGTTCACCCAAGATGGAAACACCCTTAAGCAGGAGCACAGAACTGTGGTCCATCTGTCCTCTTTCATGCTTCTCTCTTAAGAGAATTCAGTAATAGATGCTTCAGTAGATTTAAGAAAATGTAAGAGAAATTTCTCCTTTTTCTTTACAGATAAGCACTGAGATATTGTCTGAATCAAAAGGCTTTGCCACTTTAAAAACTGATGTTAATTTAGTTAATTTATCTTTTCTATGAATCCAAAGAAATGAGAAATGATTTTATATGAAAATGTCTTCCACAAATATATTTTCTGAAGTTCCAGTAATATATTAAGGTGACAATTTATGATGCATTTATTTATGCATATATGCATTTATTTTTAACATTAATATATAAATAATGTCACCAATAAGTTTCAATATTAATAATACACCAATGTGTTTTGATTTAATATTTACTTAAAATATTAAACTATAGTTTGTGCATTTTTATGCAGTGCAGTGTTATACCTCTCTAACTCCATCTAGTTGTGTCATAACTGTTATTACTCTTCAGCAATATCTCAGAATTTTTTTTTCAGTTATATTCTCGATTTTTCTGGGATGCAAGAGCTGTTTGACAGCTCAGGCTACTACAGAACCGTTGAGGAAATAGCATTGTATAATTCTTAAAAAAGGGAAAGAGTGCCACCTGCTGAATGGCTATCACTGCTCTTGCGAAGACTGATCTTGTGTGAAAGAATTGCTTATGTTTTACTCTGAGATAGTTTACAACTAAGTAAGTCTATTTTTAGATTTTGACAATTATTTATGGTATAAAAACTGATTTGAAAAGCTGAAACCTTTAAGTCCCAGAGGATTGTAAAGTTCCAATGCCATTCTAACATAATTTTCTTGTGACACTCGAAAATACTTCCATGTTTTTCTATATATCGTCTGTATTTGCCTGAATCTTGTCACATCAGTATTTTTCTTCTGTAATGAAAATGTAATGCAAAATATGATCTCGGCTTCACTTTTTTGAAAAAGAAACAACAACAAAAAACACTCAGAAAACAGGAACTCTACCATCCTGAGTTAAATATCTGTAGAATTGGAAGAACTTCCTTAATCGTTTTGAATTTCACATCTCAACGAGTGAACAGTCACTCAGGAAAGTAGAAGAAAGGGCATATTGGTCTTTCAAATGGTTTCTTCTTTTCAGAAGTATGGAACATATCCAACAGCAGTTTAGGAAAAACAATTATTTTTTTTCTTTACACCAACAGTTGCCCCAGAAGATCCCAGCAGAAGGGTAGATGGTGATACCATTATTTTCTCACATGTGCAAGAAAGATCAAGTTCTGTCTATCAGTGCAATGCTTCTAATGAATATGGATACTTGCTAGCAAACGCATTTGTGAATGTTCTGGGTAAGAAACAGATTTCATATTTTTCAGTTTTGTTGCATATTCGATTATCTCCTGCTACTACACAGATTGCATGCTCAAGCCTTGCTTGAGCTCTTCAGTGGAAATGGATGTATTTCCTGAGCCCTGTAAAAGGCAAGGGTATACACCTTGTGTTTTGTAGGATATTCCTGAATTTCACTTTCACTATTCTTAAGTAAGAAGGGTAGTCGTGAAAGCTGGAGAAAACTTGGAAGAAATTTTATCTCTATGTTTGTTTATGTAAATCAAGAAAACGGAAGCATAACAAATAAGGCAGGAATTAATATTCCTTATATTAGTATATTTCAGTAGACTTTCATTGATTGCAGGTGTTTTGGATCAGTTAAATAGATGGTGTCTGAACTGCTGTTGCAAGGAGACACGGTAATGCATTTGTCTTGAAGGCCTTCCAAGAAGAATATTTTAGTTATGAGATACTGTGGCCTCTCTAATTCTTCTAACTGAATTTAACGAGGCTAGTAACAAAATCCCAGACAGAATGGCCTCTAAAGACTCTTCTGCAGGAACTGGCAGATCTTTTGATTGAGAGACGCTGTCTTTTAAATGAAAAAAACTCGCTTTGGTTCCATGATTCCTTTAAAACATGTAGGTGTTTCACCAATAATACATCTTAGCTTCTTTCTGCCTGCAGCTTTGTTTGGAATTATGTAGTTCCGTCTGCTCCCAGGAGTTTCTCTTCCTGAAGTATATTCAGATTTAAATTTTCCGAATTAAATCATTGGCTTTGGTGCCTGTCCCCATTACTTGTAAACAGGAAAGAAGCATTTGTTTTTCACGAGGTAATTCTCTTACATTAACGTTTCGTCAGGCTGCTGGCAGTAGAACATATTTGGACCTTGGCTGACACCAGAAATCACTTCAGAGAAGGTTGTGAACATAGAATTCTTTAGGCCATTCTTCATGTCTTAGTATTTTGTGTTTGCATCTACATCCAGTTATCTTTGTCTTTTCAGCTGAGCCACCAAGAATTCTAACTCCTGCTAATAAACTGTATCAAGTCATTGCAGATAGCCCTGCGTTGCTAGACTGTGCTTATTTTGGTTCACCTAAGCCTGAAATTGAATGGTAAGCTATAGTTGTGCTTCAGTTGTGTGAAATGGTTATATATATGGAAACAAACATTTAAAGCTTTAAACCTATTTTTACTGGATTTACAATTTAAAAATAGTCTGGTTTTAAATATATGCTGATTACAATATGCTAATACAATATTACAAATACTTAACATAACAACATTAAGTTATCCCTCCAGAGTGAATTTTAAATTTCATTATGTGATTCTGTCTGTATTTTTTAATGTGGCGGTCCCAAGTTTGCATTTTCTGATAATAAAATACAACAGAATTTAACTACGATGTTGGGTAATGATATTACTTTTTATATAAAGGTTTAAGGGAGTGAAAGGTAGCACCTTGCATGGAAATGAATACGTTTTCCATGATAATGGAACCTTGGAAATTCCGGTGGCTCAGAAGGATAGTACTGGTACATACACATGTGTAGCAAGGAATGAATTAGGAAAGATACAAAATGAAGTGCAATTGGAAGTTAAAGGTAAGAAATGACCACTCTTTCATCACAGATTAGTACAGAGTTTCACACTTTCTAAATATCTAATAGTCATTTTAAATTTCAGATCCAACAGTGATAATTAAACAACCAGAATACAAAGTGATTCAGAGATATGGCCAAGTTTCATTTGAGTGTATAATAAAACATGATTCTACCTTATTACCAGCAGTTATATGGTTAAAGGACCATGATGAACTGCCAGATGATGAAAGGTATGGACAGAATGATTTTCCTTTATTTTTAATTTTCTAGTTTCTTTTTGTCTGCTCATTTTCCTGATCTTTAAAAGGAACATACTGACGTATTGACATTTTCCAAAGATGACTGATAAATATCATCACTTTCCCATATTTGGTGACTAAAGGACTTGACTAGCGTGGTGAAAATATTAAGATAGAATTCAAAATAAAATAAGATGTAAAAATTTTTAGTTGTGAACATTGACCTTGTATATCAATGGTAAGGAGAAGATAATTGGGATAAGAAGCTAAAGGGATAAATGGAGACGATTTTGCTCCAGATCACAGATAATTAAAAGTTGTTTCAGTTTATTTGGAAATAAAAGCACATTAGGATAGACAGTTACTGTGGGAAAATGGTCAAGAGCAATGTAGAAAAGGCTGACGTGGACCCATAGCTTATGTTGCTGTCTAGTTATTTATTGAAATACACAAGTATACGGGATTTGATAATGTCTTATGCAAGTTTCTTATAACAATACCAGTTATTGAAAAATCAGTGGCTGTATCTATTGTATTTACAGGTTTCTAGTTGGTAAAGACAACTTGACCATTATGAATGTAACTGATAAAGACGATGGAACATACACTTGCATAGTTAATACTACTCTGGACAGTGTTTCAGCAAGTGCTGTGCTTACTGTTGTTGGTAAGAATACTCTCAAACTTTATGATAGCAGAACTGTGTTTAATCACTGTTAAGTATGAAAATAGGGTTAGATTTTAAATGAACAGTACAAACATTGTTTTGGTTTCTAGAAAATGACAAAGGAAATGTCACCTATTTGTAAATGTGTGTCATTTTTTTAAAAATATGGTCTTACCCTAAAGTTTGCCTTTAAATCAGCTACTTAAAAAAGGGTTCAGTAGCTACAGGACACTTTCAGTTTTGTGATGTATAGGTTTTAATTTGGATCACATCTGAGCTAACACAGTAGCTTACATACTGCAGAGTATTTCACCATAAACATGTTATCTCAGCAATCTCTTTTGTAGCTAAATTATGATTCAGAAAGACTGAGCATGCTTGGTTGTATGGCTTTTCAAGGATTTTCATTTTTAATTACTTCCCTCTGTTAGGTTTCTGTGATTGCAGATTGTTGTAAAATACGTTACTTTGCCCCCTCTCCCAATTTGTAAGAAAGTTTTGAGTAGATGTCCTGAATGATTCTTACCTGAGTTCAAACTGAGTCAAGTATGCTTGTGTTTTAAAATTGTGTTGTGATCTTGCACCTATCCAGAAATTACATATGCCAAATATCTAGTACTTACTTAAAGTTTTTACAAGATTACTTCTTTATTTTCTTGATCTATCCTTATTAAAAAATGGATAAAATATTCAATAATACTTTTATAACTTCTCAGTGAAAAATTATCGATGTATTATTTAAAATCAAACATTTACTCTAAATAAGTTTTCTTTGTCTCTAATAATTTTAGTCTTTACCTACAATATTCTGTTTCTTTGGCTACTAACTGATTAAATCCTTTATATTAATGTTCTTTTCAGCTGCTCCCCCAACTCCAGCTATCATTTACGGTAAACTAATACGAAGTTCTCTTTCTACATCATCTGCCAGTCATCTGCCAGATATATTTCTCATTTGCCTCTTGCAAAGTGCAACATATCTTCTTTTTTTTTTTTTCCCTTTTTCCTGTGTTTTTGTGTGTCTCTGTGTGTGATGTCATCCCATTTTACCAACTGCTTCATTACTGGAGTACTGGACTTAAGAATTCTACAGTGTAGGCTGCTTTGTATTTTAGGGAATAAATAATTTCCAGAGATAAATTATTTTTTATTAAGGTTGGTTACAGTGCGATACTGTTTTTCTCATAGAGAACACTGTAATGCGAATTAGTTACATGAAAAAATGAAAGATCTAAAAGGCACCTGTTCATTGGAAGTTAATTTACTATCAAAGAACTTGCACCAACCAAATGATGGTTTTTACATTGCTTTTGATGACAGCTTTGTAGGCCTGGTGTACTTTATTTCATAGTTTGTCTTCATTTTGCTTCACTCATAAAATGCATGGGTCCATATTGACCAGTTTGGTTTATGATTGATGAAAAGCTGAAATTTTAAAAAAAAATCTGTCAGGTGCAGTCTTAAATTTGACAGCGTACAGCATTTAATGAGGTGGCATTTTTTCTGAATTTGGATTTAAAAATGCAATACAATATGTCTGAAACACTTTTAAGTGTGAGCGATTTAAGCATTTTTATGTAAATCTTATCTCATTCAGTGAAAATGCTTATGCATTCTTGGAAGAACCCACTCATTAGTCTTGATTTTTGTGTAAAAAATAATTATTTTCAGCAATTTGTAATGGACAATTACATCTTTATGCATTATGAGGATGTATATTAACAGCTTGCTTGGTATTTCAGGATTTTTTAGAACTACAGCAAAAACCAAATAACTTACTTGTTTTGTATTTACATGCAAAGTATTTGTAGTCGTTCTAGAAATTTTATGTGAATGCTTATTTTCCATATTTTATTAAATATTTCTAGTTATAATAGATAACCACCCATAATCATTCAAAGATAGACTAAACATGCATTTCATAATTCTGTGCATCTCATTACGTTTTTATACCATACTGCAATCAGACGTAGACAAAATCAAATATAGATTCTTGTGAATGCATAGAAGTTTCCAGATACATCAGTTCTCCATTCTATCTCTGTTTTGTGACAGTTGCATGCTAATGGTCATTGAGTCATGCTTACGTAAGCGAGTAGGCCTGCCCTGCTATAGCTGTGGAATTCTTTTGGTTGGAATGTAAGGATTTTTTCAAAGATGAGTCTACATATTCTGACGTGGTTGTTTACTTCGTGTTCATTTGATTTACAGCTCGGCCAAATCCACCCTTTGACTTGGAATTGACGGGTCAGCTAGAAAGAAGCATTGAACTTTCATGGATACCAGGCGACGAAAATAACAGCCCCATTACAAGTAGGTTTGTTTGTATCTGTTGCATTACATTGACAGTGTTACGTTAGCTGTTCTCAGATTCCAAAGAGTTCTGAGATAAATTTTGTGTGCAGCATGGAAGAATGGTAGCTTCATTTGCTACAGTTGCCATTTATTTACAGAACAAAAATTGACTGGATGACCTCTACTGTACAGCCAAGCAGAAAGACTTACTTACTGCCCTAAAAAGCTGGGCTTTTGATTTAAAAACCTGTCCTAGTTAGCATAGAAGTTGATACTGGTGTGAGCTCTGTCTGACAAGGTCCAGTCTTATGAATATGTAGAGAGTAGGCTTGTTCATTAGTTGAGAAAAAAGGGACTCATATATGCTTCTGAAGGAGAGAGCTACTAACATCTTGCAGTAACTCTTTTGTAATTCCCATGAAACTGAAATAATATCAGTACCGATATCTTTAGTGTTTATCCATCATTACTGATACAGAAGCTTACTCTTCATGAAAATAGAAGGAAGATAGTTTTTCTGGTTTTTTTTCTAGTCCAGACAGTTGAAGGAATAAAGCATATCCATAAGACAGGGAAAATAAAAATCTACACTACATTTGGAATGAATGAGTTAGGCTGACTTACTGAGTGTTGCTCTCCAGGTTCTGATGCTGGTCAGTATCAACACTGAACACAAACCTTAGGGGTCAGACATCTGGAAAGGAAGTTTTGCAGAAACAGAACTTCAGAAATTTCAGAACACATCAAAGATTTTGATTGCATTTTAATGAAACACGAAGGGATTTTGCTGAAGTTTTACACTTTCAGACTTGTCTAAAGCATATCAACTAGTAATATACTTTTAAAAATATACAGAAGTTTAATCTAAATAATTTAATTGAATTTAAGTAATGGTTTATTCATGTATTCTTGTATCAGTATTTTCTTTTTTTTTTCTATATCAGAAAGCACAAATCTTGCCTTTCTATAGGAAGGAGATTACACTGTTTCAAAAGACGTGATACTAGGTGGTGTTGGCTCATGTTAGATTTTTCCTAGAAGCAAGTTATTGCATACACTCTGATACTGGAAATTGAACTCTTCTGATTAAACAGTGCTGGTTTTAACTATGATACAATTTATATTGCTGCATGGTCCTCTGAGAGCCTGCAAAATAAGGCATTTGCTTCATAAGTAAGCCTGTTATTGCTGCTGCTGCTGCTATCACTTGAAAGTGCAGATCAAGACTCAAAGATAGCACTTCATCATCAAGCAAGTGGAAGAAAAGAAGGTTATCAGGAGTAGTCAGCATGGATTCACCAAGGGGAAATCATGCCTGACCAATCTGATAGCTTTCTACAATGACATGACTGGCTGGGTAGACGAAGGGAG
>Ga0065711_1028459_pt1 | contig 41082 bp, 25 predicted proteins | sample Hoacrofraction12_FD_59098 | JGI IMG/M metagenome (GOLD analysis project Ga0065711, IMG submission 59098) | Hoatzin crop microbial communities from Cojedes, Venezuela - Epithelial fraction 12 v2 (version 2) | ecosystem: Host-associated > Birds > Digestive system > Esophagus > Crop | place...
AAAAAAAAAAAAAAAAAAAAAAAGAAAAATCTGCAAATACAATTTCTGGGCAGGAAGGAGAAAAGTATGATTTGCGCACATTCCCTGTGGAAGGGCTTTGGACTCCGGGGTGTTGTGGAGGCTCAGCTATTCATGAAACCCTGGCAGTACCAGTGGCAAAGAACTTTGTTTCTCCTCTGTATCCAGCGCATTTCTTCATGCTTGATTTTGGTTTTGAATCTTGGCATTTTAATGGAGATTTTTAAGACCCTAGACGAGCTTACTGCCATGCATTCTGCTGCCGCTGCCCCCATGAGGTGGCCTGAACCAAACGGGCAGCGGGTTTGTTACGAGCTCTGCTGCAGCAGCTCGGAGCTGCGCTGCCGCACAGGGATGATCACACGCTGCCTCTGCGGGTTTTCCACAGCTGATCACAGAGCACTGAGGCTTGTACGCAGAGAAGAATGGAGGTAAATATTATGGTCATATGAAAGTTGTGGAAGGAAACTAACCCCATTTCAGAGTGTTTAGTTTGCAAAGCTGTGTGGGACTTGCAGCTATTTCTGTACCTTCTCAAAAGTTACCTTGGGTTGCCCAGAGCTGCAGAGCCCTGGGTCCTTTCTCCCAGAATATACAAGCAACAATGCACAGCGGCAAGTGCTGCAAGAACACAGTCTCTCACTAAGATGAGACTGTGTACACAAAAGATCGTGCTGCTGGACAAGAGAACAGCATTTCTCAGCTGAGCTGGCCGAGGCAGTACTAGTTTGAAGAACTAAACTATGAAGAATTGCCAGGACCACCAACAACCCCCTCCCTCCCCTTTATGGACAGAGCTTTACCATACAGCTAAGCCAGAGGAGGACTGCTGCTGGAATTAGTGCTCATTCTTCCTTCCAGCCACAAAACTGTCCTATGCCCCCAGGTTCAGCACTGTCACTCGTTTGACCTTTCAGGGAGGAACCCTAATGGAAACCCAGCCATTCAGAAGAGTGGATCAGAGGACTTTCTCTGGGGAGGCCATGGTTTGTGGCTCATCTCTGCTGCTCACGATCTGCTGAAAATCAATTAACTACTCTGTGAAGGTAGCCATCTGACTCGCTTTCTCTGCAAAACTGGCAGTAGTGGAGCACACCAATGTTTCTTACATTTTAACACACTAAAGGGCTGTTTCTGAGGGCATCTTGTAAGTAGACTCAGTTGTTGGAAATTGCACCTGGGCTCAAGAACACGCGTATTTTGATTTCTACCTCACAGACAGGTTTTTTCTGTATAAACCTTCCAAGACATGAGATCCTGCAATTCACAGACTGATTCCAGGCTGTGCTGACTGCAACGTGAGAACATGACCAGACGGCATAAGCCAGTGCATGCCCTTCACGTCACCTGCGAGGGAATGGAGCTCTTGCACACAGCGAGGAAGCAGTGCCAAAGCTGTGCTGGAACGTGAAAAACTCCAGAAAAGTGCTGGTGCTGAAATCTAGCGAAATGTGTTGCAGTTACCAAAAAAGAGCAGTTTCACTTCTGAGGGCTGGTAGGACTGCAGAGCACAGGGCAGCAGGGCTGGAAACCACACGGAGCTGCAGCAAGCTCAGGGAAGAGCTCTCCTCTTCCCACGCATTCCAGAGTCCAACTTTTAAAGACTTCTTAAAACAAGAGTATAACTTCATTCTCATATAATGATTACGAGAAGTGATTTAGCACTCTGCTTTCTGAATAATCTATAGCCATTAAAAAGATGACTTGCTTTCCTCTTAAAACATTCTTGTGGTTTTGCAATTACATTTTCTGTATGTTTAAATGTAACTTTCTATTCAGTTCCCACTTCTTTATCTCTCTGCATTTCAATCTTGTCATTTCAGCTACTATTATAGACCCCAGTATTCCTACTGTTTTCTAACTCCTCTAAAACATGTTTGTGCAATTAAACCCTCCCCTAGTACACCAGCTTCTCCACCTTATCATAGTTCATCTTTAGGGCATATTCCCAAATAATTTCTGAGGTTAAAAGATTGCTTCGTGAAAAATATCTTTACAGATTGCAAGAAGTTTGATACTCTAATTTCACTTATCTGGGATGATGAAGTTTTCATCTATCTAACTGCATATTGAAATGAACTGGATGAATTTCCCTTGCAAAGCCACCAGGTACACCTGCTACCTTTCAAAGGCAAGCGAGACTGCTCATAACAGAAGTATAATCCATTTAGTAAGGAAGACAGACCATCCTCAGGAAAAAGAAAGCATGGTACCTCATTAAGAAGTGTTACACTGGAAAATCCAGAAAAATGATGACTAAACTACAGCAGTAATGAACAGTGCTAATTTTAAACTAGAAATCAGACGTATGGTGTTTCTAGCGGTGTAGATCGATAGTAATTTCTCTGTATTTACACTATCTTAATCTGGGAACACAGTAAACTGGGTGTGGTTTGCTAGTTTTAGATCTGACACAGGTGGAGTTTTTTAATTACTAAACAAATAATCATTGGATCTTTTCCACTTCTTTTCTTGCTGTTGCTATTTATAGGAAGCATTTAAGACCCCCTAAGCTCCAAAAGTCTGTCGTGCATTCTTCTCAAGCGTTCAGCATTGGTCGAGCAGAAGTCAATGCCACTGACTTAACCAGAAGACAATGAGGTCAAAACTTTCCATTTGATTGTAGCTGGTTAAAAAACATGAAAAGTGGTAAAAAGTAACAACTTCTGAAGTAGTAATCTTTAATTATAATTCCAACTAAATATCATATTTATTTGAAAAATCTTTTTACTTACAGATGATGTGCTACAGCTTTTTTGAAAGAAAACAGTGTAGGGTTTTTCTTTTTTAATAGTGACTAAATACCTTCTATAATTAAGAATTTGCTTTGGCTTTGTCTGTGGAAGCATCCCTAACATCTTAAAAGCACAAGTAATTTAGATGCATAAAACATGAATTTTGTAGAGCAGACAAGGCAGCTAATGTGTCATTCTAGTTTTTAAGTATTCCATTTACATAACTTCTGAAGGAAAAACTGCATCCTTCTAGAGCGAAGATGAAAGCTGCAGGTTATCTTAATGCTTGCTTATGTGGAAAATAATTAAGGAAAACAGTCCGCATACGAATTTAAACTTAAATGCTTTGGATACATTCTGTACAGAGCCCTTTCTCTACTCCATCGCTTTTCTAAACAGGGAAGTCACTTGGAAAGGCTCCCAGCATGACACCTCCGTTACTTCTAACCTGAGCACGGCTGTGCAGCTCTGCTTAGCAGGGAAGTAGTTCAGCTTTGTAGCTTAACAAAACCAAACGAGGGAGCCACTAAAACTTGAAAGAGGAACTGTTTCAAGAAAGTGAACACTCTGTTTTTTTCTATCCTCTCTTATTTTTCAATCCCCCAAAACCTTCATAGACAAATCACTCCCAGATTAAGAGATAGCAGATGTATGCAGCAGCCAACAAATCCACCTTGTTTTGATGGAAATACGAGTTCCTTCATGTGCAAGAATTGCAAATCACTTACGATTTCTGCACTTGCTGCCTGCACCAAGTGCCAAGTCGGTGCATGGGCTGTAAGCTAAATCTGCTACCTCACACTCGAGGGACTAGGTGTGCGCGCAGTCCCTCGCCATGACTCTACCAGCAGGCTGGGCACCTGGATGCTGCTAGAATTTGCATACTTGCAGTTTTCTGTCTGTACTTTAACACACATTTACATAGTTTAGGTCCATCTTATGAATTCTGCAAGATCTTTTTTAAAACTGTTGTCAGCAGATGATAAAAAAAGCCTCTAATGAAACAAATGTTAGGAATCAACAAAGAAGCACCTGTCCAAGGTCTAGCTGTGTACGTAGGAGATTCACACCAGGGGAAAATTTACCCTACGTGAAGCTTTAGCGCATCTACCTCCCGAGTCGCTTCTCCCAGTGAATCTGTACTTCTGCGCTAAGACTTTAACTGTCAGTAATCAAAGTCAGTGATTCTGTATTCACAAAAAAATCCAGTCGATGTACTCAATACCAGTCACTTACCAGGTATTCCAGTCTTGTCCACTTCAGAAAAATAATCTGTATTATAGTTCTCTGCTTGTTTCTGTTCAAAACTTACCTGTTACAAGCTCCTTTATTTCGGCATCAACAGATTTTCTCAGCAACCGTAAAAGGGCAGGTATCCCACCAACATTCTTCATTGCTATTTTGTTCTCATCAGTAGACTTCCCATAAACGAGGTTTCTCAGTGCGCCGCAAGCGTTCTTCTGAACTTCCAGGACTCTGTGATCCAAGAGATCAACCAGGTGCTTCATCCCTCCCAGCCTACAGACCTGGGAAATGGAACGTTGGGAACATCAGCACCCATTAATTTCACCCGTTTCTCTCTACAAATTTAAAAGGTTTTTAGTTTTACAAAGCCAGTACACTCCGTTCTCCTTCAAGAAGCAATATTGCTGGTAAATCTTAATGACATGATTGCTACACTGCGCTGACAATTCCTGCAAACCACTCACGCCCTTGCTGAACAGGCTGATGGACACGCTGTGCTCAGAGAAGAACTGTTACTGCGAAAGTTTGGTTTCCCAGTAAGGCCGTTTTAAAAGTAATTTCCTATGCCTCAGAATATCTTTTTTAGGGAACATTAGAAATATGAAGTCGCAAAGATTTAAATGCCAACTTAGCCACACACACACATAAATCAGTTCAAACTAGCACATAACTAGTCCTATTGGCATATCTGAAGTTCTTTTTAAAAGGAAGGTCTACTCTGCAGAAATTTTGTCAGAAATGTTTATATTGCTTGCTTTAAGCAGGTTAGTTGCATTTATTATTTTGTTATATATTTTTTAGAAATTTTAACAGTGTTTTCAAATCACATTTCCACATAGTACTGTTCTTTGTTTACCTTACAGAAACGATAAAAGAGGAAAGTATTTTAGAATTCTGTAATATTTACTAAATAAAACAAATTTAAAGATATAACTAAGTAGTATTACTTACAAGATTAACATTAATTGTAAATTAAAAATCGCCACCAAAATGCTACCAAAGTATTTCCTATGCACTGTTTTAAAAAATATGAGCTATTTTGCAATATAAGATTGACCTGTTGTAACCTGGTATTATTTTAGCATAGCACAATAACTTTTGTGCCATACCGCCCATAGAAGACGCCTGAAGCAGCAGCACAGGATCTCTCCAGAAGCCCACGCCTGCAGCAGCGGAATGGCTGCTGCCCTCAGGAGGGGAGGCCACGGTGAAGAGGGAGACGCAGCACCGCTCCCGAATGCTTTGCTTCCAGAGGCTGTGGCTCTGGGCCAGAGAGTTACAAGAGATGTCAAACGTCACAGTCCTAAGCATTCTCTAGTTCAGCACTGAAAGCACTTTCAGAGGCCCTTTTTCTATCCTAACCTGTACAGTGATTAGTTTGGCAAGCCAGAGGGCTATCTGAAATACGTTAATGTGTACAAGTTTCCACAGATTTTTAGCTTAAATGTTCAGTGTCTTTTATTGGCCATAACACCAGGAGAATACAATTATTCTCAATGAAAACATAACTGAGATTTAGCCACATCATTTTAAGTTGAGACTTGGAAAAACAGAATCTTCTCCCTATCACATTCTTGAAATTTGCACTGGGTGTCACAATGGTTAATATCAACACCCTAAACCAGCCAAACTGAAGAGGCTTGGAAAAAAATCAATTGAAATGCAAGGTCTAAGACGAACACTGTATGTGATTTTTACCTGTCAAATCACCTCTTCAGCAGAATAAAAGAAATAAAATGAAAGACTGGTGACTTGGAAATTTTTTAGACCTCTTTAAAATGTGTGTTTCTCAAAAGGAAGCCTATATTTACACACCTAAATATACCTACCATGTAAGTGAGAAATCCTGGGGACACAAAGTCTGGCACTGATCAACTAGACAAGCCACTGCTATGCCAAAAGCCACCAGGAATCTGTATTTTAAAGGCACTCAGTGGGCCTGAAGCTTCAAGTTATTCATCTGGCAAGATTTCTGTAGCTAGGAATTGAATATTACCTTACAGACTATTTATTTGATACGGACCACACTGAAAGCATATATTGTAGGATGCTATTTAAAAAAATAGAATTTAAAGAGGTTTTCAAGGCAAGTAATTCTTATTTCTGTTACTAAATAACGAAGCAACAAATAACTATTGATACTTTTCAGCTAAATCTCCCTCTTGTGTGTCAATACAGCACATCAAACACTGCATCTACACTACACGTCCATAATGCAGGTGCGAGTTATGAATGACAAAATAACTGTATTGTTTTTTCAATCTGTACGCCAAACGTCATGAGATACAGTTTTTATGCACTGATTCAAAATAAAACTAGACTAGAAATCCATTCTTAATATTTGTATTTTTTTGACTCATCAACTGTTTTTAAATGTAGCAGCTGTTGCTAGTTTGAATAGGCATTTCAATTTCTAAAAAATCAGAATTCTTGTAAAATGATACATTAATGAACTAATATACCAGTACTGTATGTAGCTGTTCATTACATGGAAGCTCAATTTATTCATTCTGTGTAGTTTCACAGCTAATTTAAATAGTAAAGACCGTGGTACCTCCGTTTTCACTTTGTTGTCTCCGAAGCACAGGTGCTGAAGGTAGGCAGCCGCATTCGCCTGAACCGACGGGAACTGGTGCTGCAGCATGTGAATGACTTCCGGCAGCTCGGGGTCTCGCCAGGCAAACTCCCTTCGTTAGACGAACACATTCAAGAGAAGGCGTTAGTTATAAATGTACATTTATTTACTAAGTAGGACTACTAGAGCATCTTAAGTGCTTTTGAACAATTCTGGTTTTGTTCTGGAGTATCAGGGCTAGGAGGAAGCCCTGGTACATCAGAGCGACCGCGAGCCGCACCACCTCTCAGGCTTCCCATTGCAAAAGGCCACTTTCTATCCCGCGTTCTTCAGGTCGCTTGGTTGTTGATCACACAGATACATGTACGTACTAAAATTACACCTACTCAAACACCACAACCTACATAAATCCCCCACAACTTAAATATACAGTGCAACAGACACCCCCTTCACACTGCTGCTCAGGTGCATCTCTTCCACACAACATTTTTCTCAGTGCGCGATGTTCATCCCACCCTGAAGCCAATTAAAACTCAACAAAAGCTGCGCAGCCTGAAATTTCATCATGATGATCAGATGCAGGAAGTTTGCATAATTTGAGTTATTCAAGGACTAAAATCATTAAAATCCTTCGTTAAACAAAATGATTTTCCACAGACAAATCCTGGAAAAGTCATTAAACATTTCCACACCCAATTCACAGATTTAGAAATAAATCCATTAACATTTGCTGGGCTGTCTTCTTCCAGTAAAAGAAGACCGAAGAAACAAATAAAAGTAGTATCTAAGCTTTCCCATTCTCCTATACAAGTAAATGAAAGAGAAAAGGATACTCCACGCATAGTATCTGGGGAGCTGCTCCACGGTTAAGGCCCGCCTGGCCAGCCGGGTCGCCCCAGCGTTCCGACCGCCACCACAAAGGGAAAGCTCAGTTCTGTGCCTAACTCGAACCGCTCAGCAACTCACAGGTTTATTTCTCCACAGTAATGGCGGGAAGAACTCAGGGGAAACCGCCTTTGCACTAGAGCTAGGAGCTTTCGGAACGCTCCTCACTCTCGTTCTAGAGCGCTGCTCTGAGACAGCCCCGTCTGAGGCTGCTGTACCACACCGACCTAACCTCTGCCACAGCGCGATGCGCACATCGGATGCCGACACAGACTAAATGTAAGGGAAATCCATTCCACGGTGAAGTTACCAGAGAAGGTGGTGCATCAGCAATGAAAACTGAGTCAGAAATTCTTTAAAGTTCCTTGCTATGGATGTGAAGCATCCCTCTTACAAGCAACTTTTCTGATGGGCCATGCCAGAAGGGGCCGGCAGCAGCACTCAGCCAGCAAGCTCTGCTGAAGGGGAGATTCTCCTGTGAACATCATTCAGACGAATGCAACTCATCCAGCCTCTCAGTACCTGTGTGTCCTGGTTTTGACTCAGACAGAGTTACTGGGAGGAAAATTAACTCTATTCCAGCCGAAACCAGGAGGTTATAAAAAAAGAAAAGTAATATACTAATTTCCACGTATAAACAGAACAAACAAACAAAAAAAAAATCAATTAAAAAGAATGCTTTTATTTTCAAGACTGAAGGGTAGGGCCAAACTACAAAATAACTGAATCACGCTATGACCCTTCTGTATCAGAGGAAGCCCAGAAGATTTCCGTGTAAGGCTCCAGCCTGGTCACAGCTACCAGCTATCTTTTCTCAAAGGTTCTTTGGTGCCCTAACGCTTGCACACGGAAGACTCCCGAGGCACCACTGGAGGCCGTATCCGCCAGCACGAGGGCTCTGCTTTCAGTTCCTTCTAAAGAGCGGAATGCGTAACGTGCTTTCACGACCAAGGAGTGCCCGGAAGCTGCCTCAACGCACCGGCAGTCTGAGGACGGATGGGCATTCCTAGCAGTCACATCCCCATACTGAAGATAAACAGGACCATAAATCCCTCCAGGCTTTGCACGGACTGGGTGTTGATACTCCCATTTTAAAATACAAGGTTTTATTGAATAGTGTCTCTAACAAATTGCAATGATAGTATGACACTTGTCACCTGCCCATACATGTACATACACTGTGTATGTACATTTAGAACATCAAACTAGTAACTATTTTAAAAATATGAATGGGTATTTGCTTTCAAAATGGTACATTTATGTATCATTTTTAAACTTACATTGTTCTGAAATTTAAGCAGGCCGCTCATAAAAAATTCATTTGAATAAATCAGGTACATACTTTCTAATTTTCAAACCCTGATTCCCATTCCCATAAAGAGAAAGCTTACTACAATATTACAGGTTGCTCTGTAGAGTTACTCAAAAGTATTTGGAATAATCCAGTCGATTCTCATAAAATTTCTAAGTATTTCCTGTAATAACTTCTATATGAAAATAAACATGGAAGAAAAATGTAATAACAACTAAATGCAAAGATACTGCTCTTTCTTACTATAACAAGTAGACTGCATTTCTTACTTTAGCTATAAAGGTATAGATCTAATATCTAAATTAGCGACATATGTATATTCAAGGAATGTATTAAAAATCTTATTACAGCAAACATGCATGGCTCTCGAAAGCACAGGTGGACTTGCCTGGGGTCCTTCTGGATGCTGTCTATGGACGGAGATCGCGTGGTGCCATCCTCGGCGGGTGCTGCGTGCTGCAGCCTGTTGTAGCTGGCCTCCGACAGGCGATACTGCATTGACCTGTAGGGTTCCGCATAGGTAGCTGTTGTGTTCAGAGCATAATTATTTCTTTGGTATGTGAGTGTGCTACGCTGACTGGATGATCTTTGCAGATTTCCGACTCCTAGTATAAAATCAGTATTAAAACAAACTAGGTAACAAATGTCTATTGAAGACAAGAGGCAATACATGGTTAAAAGTGTAAGCAAAAAAAAAAAAAAACCAAAACAAAAACCAACCAGTCTTAAAAATGTGTACCGTGCTCAGCGTTGAAAGCTACCACCAGATTTAAGGGAACAATGACTCAGCGTCCCAGGGAAGATGAGAGGTTAGTTACAGAGCTAAAGGCTTGGCGGAATCAGGCTTATGCCTCAGCTTGCCTCAACAAGTAATTACAGAAAGAAATGCATCTTGTGCCATCAAGCAGAAAGCAGGATGCAAAATGTTTCCAAGGTTTATAATAAAATTTGATTACTAACAGTAATGTCAATTTGTCAACTGTAATAAAAAGAAAAAAGGAAAAATAAGTAACCAGAAGTGTCTATAGTTCATACAATATTTTCCTTTTCCCAACTACATGCACATTTTCCCTGACAAAAAGCTAATGAGAGGAGGATTTCAAAGATTAAGCTGATTGTTTCAAAACCAGGAACATGTATCTTCCCGACATAACAGAGCTGTTGTGGTAGGCAAGTGGTATTAGGCAGACGGGCAAAGAGAGAACTCCCATTTCTAGTTCTATTTCCTCATTGGCACATCCTGACAAACTTAACTTGTTTACTCTAGGGCATAGAAGACAGGAGAACTGCAAAAACTGTTGCCTCCAACAAAAAGCAATTTTCAAACGTATGAAAACATGACATATGAATCAGACGCTTCCCTATAAATATTTCTACAGAGTTACTTGGTTTAATCGCTCTAATAATTTGAGAGTTTTTGGAAATTACTCCACTATACAAATTATTAATCAACCTTAAAGAACAAACTGCACTGCAACATGTACTACATTTCCCTTTACAGAAAATCAGTTCTAATACTAATCTAATGCCTAGGCACTTCATAACATCCAAGTAGCAAGGCTATGAAATGCTACAGAAATGTTTCAGTATACGATCTTCAGACATAGTATTTGAACATTATCCTTTTCTGAGAAGTTGAGCAAAACCAGTATTTTTATCGTGAAAGAAGTGGTAGGTAATTTAAGTGTGCAAGCTATCACTTCACTGTACTGACGAATTAAAAAAAGAAAATAAACTCAAATCATAAGAGAATGATGCACAGAGAATGCAAGAGGAAGCAATAAACATTTTGTGTCACGAAATACAGTTTGCTTGGATGTACCTGAGCGTGTGATAACGTTCTGACCCTAAGCTGACACTGATCTATAGCCCCAAGTAGTTCTTACAAACATCACAAATGCTTTTTATTCCTGCTGGTTATCTCAAGTCCTTCAAACCTAGTTTCTATTCTCTTAGTTTATGACATCTAGTTATTCTTCTCAACTGGCACTGCGTATCTCATACATGTTCTCCTATATGCCACAGGTCCCAGAAAACCTCCAGGCAGTAAATTCGGTGCGGCGCTGGGACAGGGTCAATGGAGGAGCTCTGGAAGCCCTTCACCCACCTGAGCCCGTCCGGTACAGTGCTGACTGGGACCCCTGGTGCAGCTCCACCGTTCCATGAGTCGGGCTGCGGTACACAGGGCTGTAGTAAGTTCTGCCTTCGTAGATGGGGGTGATGTGCAAGTCAGGAGATACTGCTGACCGCAATTCTTGTCCTAGCTGACTGTGTTGACTAGCATATGAGCTCCTCAAGCCTAAAACCAAGAAGAAGGAAGTATGTACATGGCCCGTATCAATTAAAAATAATAAAGCTGTCATGCTTGAATCTTTCTGCTTTTAGCCAAGAAAAGGTGTTAGCTACATCTACAGTTACAAAGATCTATTCATGAAGCTTCTTTCCATTATTATATGATTCATACTGATTTGTTGACAAAGTAGCATTTGTTTGATGAAAAATCTTGTCCGTACACTGACAACTTGAAGTTTTCCAACTCAACTTTTTTGGTAGCATTTACAGTTGAAAGTCTAAACCATACAGAGTAAAAGCTAAGTCAGCACGCGCAGTTCACAGATTAAGCAATGACAAGGTAAGTTGTGAACCTGACAGAAACCCAGCTGTGAAACAGGGCACAGCCTAAAGGGGGTCACAATCCTGAAAGCGAAACAACACAGGAGGACTTTTGCAGGAGCAAAAGTCTTCTTGGTAGTAGCAGCAGAGATGTCAGCATGTGGAGAAAAGTCTTTATAAAAGTTATACATAAAAATTAAACCTTTATAAAGCTTTAAATAGCCCATGATATGTGTGTGTGTGTGTATATATATACACAGCTATGCTGCAGATGTACGAGTATGTCTTTTTTCACCTTGCCTTTCAGCTGTTCCTCTTGAATTCCTTTTAGCTTATCTGTCTCATTTAACTTAAATTCCTCATCAGTGGACCTCCTGCCACCACTTTTGCAGTGCCAGATCCAAGTCCATTATTGGCAGAGGTACAGAACAGCTCTTCAGTAACAGCATTCTGAATAGCACTGTACAAGTTCACACTTGATTCTCCTTGAGAACATTCTCCCCCCAGCTGCTCCACGTAAACTTCATTCACGTTGCCTAGAACTTCTTTCTGTGCATTCCAGCGTGTTACTGTATTTCTGTAGCCAGCACTGATCTGTCTTTCCTCTTACTACTTACGAACTGAATGAGCAACCAATCTCCCATTAAGTTCACTGTTGCCACCCTGATTAGGAGGTTAGTAGCACAGTCTTAATCCCGTACTTCTTTTTCAGTCCTGAACACTTTTTGACAGACAGCACATTGACTATCTAACACATGCTTTGGATACACATCGCTTCCTGGTGTTGGTGATGTACTAACTAGCTATCCTCCACCAACTTTCTCATCTATTTTTGATGCTCTAGTTTAAAGCATTCTAGTTCCCCTATTTTATAAGCTATACTTCCAGAGTCTACAAGAGAAGTACTAATATACTAACCTGGGGAGTGGAAAAATAGTTAGGATTTAGTTAGTTCTCAGAGTTCTTCACCATTTCCTATCCGAGCTTTGCCAGCTGCTGTGCTGCTCTTGGAACTGCGGGTACAGAACTTTTGCCACCGACAAGATGCACCACCCAAAGGAAAAGCTCTTCTGCACTCCTCTGTTTCTCCCCTACTCCTAAAAAAATTCTTTGGAAGCATTTCCTAATTGCTGTATTTCAACACTCCTCTCCAGTCTCCCACACTGCTGTACCACCTGCTTCGCTGCCTTACACGCTCCTGACCAATCGTCTCCTTGGCCGACCCTTTGGCTAGCTAAGTGCTAAACAAGCCTCAGATGCTCATATTTAGTAAAATATAACCCAAACTCATATTTATTTTCAAACTTAGTTTACTTGTAGAGTTGCTACATACCACTTTTGTCACCTACACCAACTCAGTTTTTGAATATTACGCTACCAGGAAAACTCTCTTTAATTCTGAAAAGCTTTTAACATCTTTATTCCAGTCTCTTGAATTTTTATTTCCTTTGAAACAATTACACAATACTCCTCCCTTTGCCTCGACGATGTACCTTGCCACGGGGTCCTCTTCCACTCTGACTTTTCTCTACAGCATTTTACAGTGGCCTGACCTCCCCTTCACCTCTTCTGAACTTACTCCAGGTCCTTCTGCTCTTGGCATTCCTCGTGCTTCCCTTCACAGACTGCTAACCTAATGTTTTCAATCTTACAACATACTTTTTTGTCATTTTTCTTGCCTAAAATTATATGAAGATTTTATCTACAACATCTACACACTGTATCAAATCATAAATTAACAGAGTTAGAAAAAAGTTATCACAAAAGTATGTAACATATGGGTGGCAGCGCCAAGGCAAACACATTTTTAAATGTTTAGTCATTCACAAGTTCAAGTAAGGCACACAACCACCATAACTCTTGGTTTTAAAAGATAGTTTACGAACTATTTTATAAAATTAATACTGTTTCGTCTGCTTTGGCATGTGTTGGGTTTGCGTGGCAAGGTTTTGGTAGCGGGGGGGCTACAGGGGTGGCTCCTGTGAGAAGCTGCCAGAAGCTGCCCCCATATCCGATGAGCCAGTGCCAGCCGGCTGCCAGCCGGACCCGCCGCTGGCCAAGGCCGGGCCCATCAGCGACGGCGGCAGCGCCTCTTGGGTAACATACGTAAGAAGGTGGAAAAAAACCCCCCTGCATAGAAGAATAGCAGCAGAGAGAAACCAGTGAGAATATGTGAGAAAGAACTCTGCAGGGCCCATGGTCAGTGCAGAAGGAGGGCAGGAGGTGCTCCAGGCGCCGGAGCAGAGGTTCTCTGCAGCCCACAGAGCAGACCATGGCGGGGCAGGCTGTCCCTGCAGCCCATGGAGGTTCACGGTGGAGCAGATCCCCACCTGCAGCCCATGGAAGACCTTACGCTGGAGCAGGGGGATGCCCAAAGGAGGCTGTGACCCCGTGAGGAGCCCGCGCTGAAGCAGGCTCCTGGCAGGAGCGGTGGCCCTGTGGAAAGAGAAGCCCATGCCAGAGCAGCTCATGGAGAACTGCAACCCATGGAAAGGACTCACGCTGGAGCAGCTGTGGAGCACTGTCTCCTGTGGGAGGGATCCCACGCTGGGGCAGGGGCAGAGAGTGAGGAGGAAGGAGCTGCAGACAGCGTGTGATGAACTGAGTGCAGCCCCCATTGCCTGTCCCCCTGCACCGCTGGGGGGGAGGAGGTAGAGAAAATTGGGAGTGAAATTCAGCCTGGGAAGAAGGAAGGGGTGGGGAGAAGGTGTTTTAAGATTTGGTTTTGTTTCTCATGATTCTAAATTGATTGGTGATAAATTAAATTAATTTTTCCCCAAGTCGCATCTGTTTTGCCTGTGATGGTAATTGGTGAGTGATCTGTCCCCTGTCCTTATCTTGACCCATGAGCCTTTCGTTGTATTTTCTCCTCCCTACCCAGCTGAGGATGTTTTGTGTAACCAAATGCATTCTGCATCTGAATATTTTTTTCCCCAAAAAATCACAGACATGCTCTATCTGAGTGTCTGCAAGGAAACTTTTGAGGGTCTCACATGTCATCACTAAGAAAACACATCTACAGGTGGTGAAACCAGCGGGACTTCAACAAAGCAAAGCAGGCAGCTGGACCTGCATCCAACGCAAAGCAGGCAGCTGGACCCACACCTCCCCGGCGGTGATGCTGCCTCCTGGGAAGACACTCCTCCGACTAACGTTACAGTTTTCCCAGAACATGCACCACATGATGCCCTTCATAAGAGACCGTAAGCACAGAGGGAAGAGAGGACCTCGCCACACGCCCATCCCCTCCTGCCGCTTACACAGCCCGGAAGGGCTCTGGATCGTACTGAAGGCTGCTACAGTACTAACCTTCCCCTGCATCCAAAATTCCTCTCAGAAAACTGACCATGTACAAATTTGAGTTTAAGATTTCAGGGTTTATATTAAACTGCTCCCTCTAAAGAAACATGAAAACTAATTTATACTAGAAAATGTATGAGTTTTTTTATAATACTGAGGGATTCTTACTCATCGTTTGTAACACAGAGAACAGGGAAGTCGCACCATTTCAAGCTTCCTAGACAGATCACAGTGGAGATGGCTATAAAATAAGATGCTCTCTACACGTCACTACCACAATTGCTAATTACTTCCTTAATACTAAAAGCATTAAATTTAAAACACCTGTTTCTGAATTACTGATTCACTATCCCAATAACTCCCTTTTTCTAAGGATGCATCAGTTCACCTGTTTAGACAAGGTGATATTCTCAAGCAGTAGTATTTGTAAAGTAACTTAATATTTTAGAGTACAAGATTGCTGTTAGATCACAAATTATGCAGCCCACTGGACTGCATGCATTTAAACTACTGAACAGCCTGTCATGTCAAACTGATTTTTTTTTTTTTTCCCCTCGTTATCAGACTGGTAGATTACTATGTCTTGCAAACAGAGGTGAGGGAGAAGACACCTTACACCTTCTGCTGAGGAATGAGAGTATTTTGGGATTCCTGCCGTACAATAGTTTGAAAGAAAAACCAGACATTGCAGTCTATTCAAAAGAGCATATGGTCCAACTGCAAAATCACCTTGCCTGTGCTCATTTAGATAAGGGTCAGAACAAATCCAGCAACACACACACAACTTAAGATGTAAAGTAACTGCATCTTAGTAAGAGCTGCCTCTCAGATGAACAGCTTCTACCTTTGAAGGCTTTATTTTAAGCTAATATTACATTGGTTACTCTACATTTAAGTCAAAGTACTTTGAGATAGCCTAGAAATTTTAGGGGAAAAAAGACTAAAATTCAGTAATGCCGAGTTACATATTTTAAGAAACAACTAGATGTAAACCCAGTTCAAACCTAGTATCTTTTACTTTGTTTATAACCTGCACATACATTTAAATGTACTTTATCCTCAAAAATACTGAAATGCCTGTGTTTAGAAGTCTCAGAATCTCACTTAGCTATTTAAAACATATGTTTTAATTTAATGCATGGCTAGCAATCTAGTAATTAAAGAGAAGGACAGTATTCACAAGGAACTTACAGTATTGATACATCGTGTTTGACATTAGTATTTACAATCGATTTGATGCATCTACTACAATTATGTCCTAGCACTACAAGGCTTCAGTCATAAAGCAACTACTGCATTACGGGGTTTCTGCAGCTGTAGGCCTGTACCAAGTTTTAAGCTGCGTCTTTACCTTTTTACTAACCTGTAAGGCTATCTGGACGTGGGGGCACCATTCTCTCATATATGTCATACTGTTGTCCATACTGTTCAATATCATGAATTGTTCTTTGCAGTGTTGTTCCCAAATGCTGTGGAACTGCAGTCATGCCAGAACGCTTTGGGGAAGAAGATCCCAGCTGAGTTTGGGATGGAGAAGCTACTCTGGTTTGTACGTCAGTAAGGGCAAGAGGAGAGCCAACTCTGACTGACGTTTGGTACTGGGAAGTCCCGCCGCTGGGATTTGCCGTCTGTCTGGATGTCACCGAGCCGATGCGCCGCACAGCTGTCGGGGAGGCAGGTCTCTGCGCGGCATACGGGGATGCTGCCCGCTGTACTGGCAGAGTAGTGGATGAATACGCGTGAGAGGTAAGGGATCTTTGCTCAGTAACCGATGGAGAACCATAGCCGCTACCCAGGGACGCTCGCAGCGACCCCCTGGAAGGGGAAACACCTGTGCTGACCATGTAAGAGGGAGACTGTGCTCTGGATGGGACTGAACTGACACGTCTCATGACTCGGTTGGTAACAGTATTAACTGAAGGCTGTTTGAAAACAAAAACATTTATTAGTTTTATCATTTAGGACATGTAGTGGATACTTTTCTCCATATGACAGAGAAGTCCAAGAAATGCACACAAATTAACAATATATAAAAGCAGCTGAAGAGTAGCTTTCACCCTAAACATAATTCCTTCAAGTTCTCCTGTAACTTTTTTCTAACCAGCATTTCTTAATCTATAAAACAGCAATTTAACATTAAAAAACCTGCCGTTCCTCATTCTTATTTGGCTGTCTATGTTAATATGCACCTATGCTTTCTTTGCTCACTACTCTACCACTTTGGAAAGTCAGGAACTGTAATGCAAAGAGTTCTAGTATAAGCTAATAAAGTTTTGTCAATTAGTGTCTTACTATCATTCTAATTAATGAAAAAGGAGGGGAGAAGAGCTAGAAGCAGTAGAATGTACAAGAACAGAAATATCATCTTCCTTTAATCACTTTCTTTACACACAGGCTAAATCCTAGGAAGTTTTCCCCAATATCACAGTTGAATTTTACGGAAGTGGTACTTTCTTGATAGTATATCAGCAGCATACTCTGCAGTCAGGAGTCCTCAGAAGTTTTACTTAATTTCAGCTCCAGTGAATGAACTGGATCACATGCACGCTCCTTTCAGCAAACTAGTCTGTCTGCTACAAGTGATTTCTGCTTTTTAACCAGTGAAGGTGTTAAATAAGTGTAATTTAATAACATTAATTCCAGCCTATACAAAGGTTGGTCCAGCGATACAATTATTGTTTTCAAAACTGTGTTGCAGACAGAGATAAAGTGTACTGTTTTGAGCATACCTGGACTGATGTCTGCCCTTCCGCTCGCAAGCTTCTCACCAAATGGTTATTAGCAGTTCCAACTAGGGAATGCTGCTGTCTGTTTTCTGATTTGCTCAAGTTTTGGCTGTTATGAAAACTGCTTACTTCCTGGTAACCACTGTCAGAATAAGAATTCATTTGTGTTGAACTTCTTGAGTTACCTACAGACCCTGTAGATATGAAGCCAGCATAAGAATAAAAGCATTCAACGACTTCACAAAAAATATTATGTAACTTTGTTATTTGTTGCATTCATAACTGTATTACATTGTTATACAATCAATACCAAAATATATTCTAATATTTAAAATGCACACAACAGACCCTCACTTTCATGGAGAGATGTCTGTTCTGGTGAGTAGAGGTTCCTCTGCTCTGGTTCTGTCCTAATGTCATAGGCATTGGTATGAACACTCTCTGACACTTGCAGTTTGTTCACACTGGTGGCTGGAGGATCTGAAAGAATAAATGAATCAGATAAATCCAATGTTTCATACGTAAGTTTCCTGTAAACTCAATCACAGCAATTTTCTCACACATACTAACGGAGAACTTCAACATTAACAGAGCCTACTGATAGACAGATATCATCTACCAAATGAAATGAAAAGAACGTTAATACTAATGGCCAAGAATCTTGCTTCTTGTAGTTTTAATGTAGTTCTACCATTCTAATTTTTCAAATGTAAGTTGCAATCTGCTTTAATGAAAAATGTAATTGATTACCTCGTAAGTATACTTTGCAGAGTAGAAAGATTATGCAACTGTGTTGTAGCGCACAGAAGATAGCTATCACTTTTATTAAGGTCCTATAATCTCAAGAGCTTCATAGGTAAAAGGTTGAGTTGAATTTCATCCTTCTTTGTGTATCATCAACAGAAGTTGCAAATTTTACAAAAGATTGCTCTAAATTTTATGCATTTTTTACTTCATATACTACTATCCAAATGTTTACTTTTTAATGACTGTTATGCTAACTTGAGTTCTAAGTATATTAGCTGAACTTTACGGACAGCAAAATGTCATCATGCATAAGAGAAAGCAAAGGAGACACCACAACACTGTTATGCAAAAGGAAAAAGTTAAAACATAGTTTAGAAAAAAAGGACAAAGAGGAGGACACGAAACAACAAGAAAAACAGAATCAAAATTATTTTGACAGAAATATTAAGCATTCAATTGCTATCATGCTATGCTTATTGATGAAGAACAAGCATCAGAGATGCAGTACAGAATCCGAATCATCTAGGTTGGAAAGACCCTTAAGATCATCGAGTCCAACCATAAACCCAATGCTGCCAAGCCCACCACTAAACCATGTCCCTAAGTGCCACATCCACACGTCTTTTAAACACCTCCGGGGACGGTGACTTCCCTGGGGAGCCTGTTCCAGTGCCTGACAACCCTTTCGGGGACAAAATTTTTCCCAATACCCAATCTAAACGTCCCCTAAATAAGGCGCATAGGAAATGTGTGTTACATGTAAAGCTAACATCAGATAGGTACCTTCCTGCTGAAGAAATACATGAATGAGTCTGGAGTGGAAACCAAAAGAAACATGCTAAGAAGCAACGGTCCAGTAAAAACGTCTGCGACTGCTTCATGTCAAAAGCTGTGAGTTGTGGAGAGCGAAGCCTGCTAAGCACTCTGACACGAGTACAACAGCACGTCACAGAAAGAGGCAAAACTATGAGGAGTTTGAAGAAATCTGACGCTAGGAGGAGGACGAAAAAAAGGGTTGAAATAAAGTCCATGCAACACCTAACAAAAGCTCTCTGAAACTGAGCAAGAATACCGTGATATAAAATCTAGAGGCACTCACAGAAAAAAATCCCACACAAAACCAACAAAACACAAAGCAAAAAAACCCTGACAGACGAGCTATTGGAAATTCTTTATAACAGTTGTTATTACAGCATACTTCAAAAGAGAAATAAAAACCATAAATGTATTTGTACCTATCAAGCCGTAAAAAAATACTGATTGTTACCAATAGCTCTACACAAAATGCTGGTGTCTCACTATTTGCACAATTGGCCATAATGGAACTTTCATACTAAAAATGTTGCTCGTTAATTGCTATTATGAGTAATGTTTGAACATTATTCAAATACCAGATTAAAAAACATATTAGAAAAATCAGTACATCTTGGAAATTACAGCTAGTCATCCCAGTTATTTATCAGTAGTACATTCTTAGGTCAAAACCATCCAGTAAAATCTGACGCTAATTAATTTACTATAATAGGAGTATTATGACCAAATTTAATTAAGATTTAATGAGAAGTGTTACTATACTTCTGTTAATTTAATCATCAGTATGCCTAGAAATGATACAGAGAACCAACACTGAAATAACTCACCCTAACAGCTCGGGTTACACTAACTCGATAACATATAACAGACATCAGTGGGTATTACGTATTCTTTACAATAAAATACTTGTGGGGACTGGGACATTTACATTATAATTATACACAACTTCGGTATTTTAATCGCCTATCTTTTCTGCTTCAATAATTCAAGGCCCTGTTATTTTAGTTACTTGATACCACATGATACTAAATCAACCTGACAAATAATCAGTTTGGGAGAAACACACAGAAGAATAAAGTTCAATTGTGCAGTGCCATACAGATGTTCCTCAGACAGAGGTCTGAACCAAAACCTCACTTCCATCACACATTTGCCACCAAGCAAATGCTTTCTCAATGTCCCTAACAAAGGCAAGAATGGACAATAAAACGAATTGTTGTCCTTCTAGCTCTCTCTGCTACTATAAATAATGAGAAGAGTGCCCTGAATAAAATAATAGCCTCTTTATAAATGGCTGCTGATCTAATATTCTATTTATAAGCATCTGCAAAACAACATCATTTTATATTTCTGTTAAAAATTCAGTATAATTCTACCGATGCATAAAGCAATTACAGCTACAGTCACGTCTTATCACATCCTCTACTGAGGTTTTTATGATATAAACTACTATCCAGAGTCAGGAAAAAAAGGTGATTTAAGGGAGTGTTTTCATGCAACTTTAAGTTTAGTATGTTTCAGCTTGCAGTTGATAAAACATCATCTAGTGACACCTCTTCAAAACAAAGCTCAAGAATGAATCTGTCAGTAAAACCTACAATCATGCTATAATCACAACATAAACATTAAATGAAATGTATATCACAAAATGCTAAGCAAATAACATATTTTTTCAAACATGCCCACTTCTGAGCAATTACTCCAGAAAAGCCTTACTTTAGATACACAGAGATGTGAGAAACCTAGATTTATATTAACACATAGTGTTTAAACAGAAATATGATTTTTTGCCATATGCTAAGCAACTTCTTAGCAAGGATGTGAACAGAAGATTTCTACAGAAAAGAAACGCACAAATGGGAGGAGAGAATTAAAGGGTAAAATAAAAATATGAGCTGGATAGATGAAAGAAAAAGAGAGGAACTAACAGAAAGTCAAGGAGAAAAATAAACAATAGACAGAGAATAAGTTACAGGAAAAACTGAGGAGGAAATAAAGAAATGGAATGCAATTAGATGAGATAAATCAGTAAAACAACGACCGAGATCTGTCAGAAGGTATCTTCACCAGTTCTGAACTGTCACTGGAACATTACAGAAACAGAGGAAATAATGCGATTTAAAAAAAGAATAATTCCACATTGAAAGAATAAGTAAAACCGATTTCTCAATTACTTGAAAAAACAAATTTTACTTCTGTCTAGAAACATTGCTAAAACAGTACCTGGAAAGCATCACCATGACTAGCAAAACTGAAATGCCACGACAAGTAGGCTGTTGAGCGTATTAGACTTAAAAGAAAGGAAAAGAAAGGAAAAAAGCTAATGTGTGCCTCAGCTGAGGTGATACCAGGATGGCAACCGAAACCATGTAAACACAGGTATATACAAGTTTAAGAGCTCAGTCTCTAAACAAAACAAACAGGGAGAAGGGAAAGTAGACAGTTTGAGATGTACCTACCTAAAACAGTCACAACTACCATAATTACGAACACGTTTGAGTGAACAAGCAGATAACTACAAAGTGTTATTCTTCGTACAGCAGAAACTGGGTAGCTCTTCAAACTGCATGCGTCCGTACATACAGATAAGACACTAACAGTATGCAGAATTTGGTTAATGAATCTCCGAACAAGCTACCTACACTGCTAATTGCATTCTGATTACATTAGACCAGTTTTGCTTAACACATTCTTTGAAGAGTACGTGATTGAACCGGAGACGCACGATGCAGTGCAAAAAGCAGCTGGTAGGGAGTCCAGGTCCCATTTCTGCTCCTGCTGTGTGGTTTGACGTGTTGACTCCTGCACACACACTTCATCACTCTGAAGAGATGGCCACTGCTCAGAAGAGTGACTCTTCAGTGTTAAACATTTTAACTGATGCAAAAACCCTAACCAGTTGAATGCTCTGATGTGTGAAGGATAGACTGGATTATTTCAGCAGACACTGGAATGTCACTTTTAAGACACAGTCCTAGCCATGTCACCTAAGATACTCAAGAGTAGATGTAGAAGTACTACAAGACAAACATTTCTTGTTTTGGAAAGAAAGTTCAAGCTATCCTGAGATACAAAAATAGAAAAAGTACTCAGAAAAACCTTCCCTTACTGCAGATTTTGTCAGTTAAATAAGAGTATCTGTAAAAAGAAAATTGGTTTTCAAGCTTAAAACATACAGTATTTTTTCATGATCCTTACCTGTCAAGGGGAAGACTCAAAAGTATTTTTGAATTAATTGCAAAGGAGACCAAATACCCAAGATTTTTGTTATGGTCACATCTCACACAAAAACGCAAAGGCACAAAAAGGTGCAAGAAAAGTACCTGCAACTACCTCTAAGCCAAAGCAACGTTTTACAGTAACAGAGGAACACCCAAGCCTCTTCATGCATGACAAAGAATATTAATGTTATACTTCAGAAAAGATACTTGATATGTAGCACTGCTGCTGATGTTCAGTTTGCTTCAAAACAAGCAACAAACGCCAAGAAAATAAAGTTTTTTGGGCTTCAAACAAAATGTACACATAAAAGATAATACCTGACGATCTCCAGGGAAATGACTTCTCAGTAGAGCTGCAGAGAGAAAAAAAATTATCACAAAAATGAACCATGTGGCTAGTTTGGATTTTTTTTTTTAATCTTTTAACCAAAGCATACAAAATTGTACAAAAACCCCAGCAGATAAAGTTTCGACAGCCCCTGTAAATAACACTCTGCAGCACTTCACACCTGACAACTAAACCACTAGTTATTGATTTGAATTTTGTATTATTCAGTGCGAATGCCCTGTAACTTACTATATGGCAAATTATTAAGAGGCATAGCCTATCTGCAACAGACAGGTAAGAGCATGATTTAGGATTTATACGCACTTCCTATTTAAGGCGTAATGACGTAAATAAAACAGTAAAGAGCAAGCGCTGAGAGTCACCCGTGTATGCTCAGCAGTGAGCAAGCGCTTCAGAGACCGGAGCGCTCGCTGCTCGTGGTACGGGCTAGCAAAGGCAGTTTGGGAATCCCAGTTCTAGAGCATTTAGCTTCTACAAGTAATACAGTTCAAAAAAAGCCAAACAGAAACAATTTTTACTGTTATTTCATTTTCCAGTTTTCCAGAGAGAATTCTGATCCTTTGCATGAGACGAGAAGCGAGATCATCTGACACACCAGAACTCGTACACCTCTAGGTGTGAACAGGTACCAGAAACGCCTTAAGAAACAGCTATTTCACAAGGCCACGCAGGTGTTTAGTATCAGTGTAAACCCCTACTTCTCCTGTATTTTTCCAATAACTATTTTATATCAAACTACGTTAACTATTTTGTTTCTTCTACGAAGCAATGTTCTTTCATGTGTTGATTATAGTACAGATGCACGGCTACCTTTGCAGAGAAATGCAAAATTCATCCACGTATTAAAATTAGGTACTTTTTTCCATAAAAATATTTACAGTATTTCCTCACTACAGATGAACTATCAAACTTTGAATATTACATCATTCTTGCAATGATTATAAGCTGCTATTTTCCATAGAAAAAGCTATTTAAAGGAAAAATAGGCAAGTCCATCAGATTTTATAACTTCTAAATATCAGCGTGAAACTGTGATATAGTGTAAAATGTATTTATTTCTAAATTAGTATTATTTATTTTACTTCTTTCTACCACAGCTACCAGTTACAACAAACTTTAGCACAGCAACACGGACAATATTAAATACTTATTTTCTAAAATAAAAGCAATTCTTTAGGAGCCTTTGTTGGAAACCAAGTATTTGTGTATAATACAATTGCATACTACCACAAACCAAGCTACGATTACAATGAAATTTAAAGAGAAAGGAGAATTTGAATGCAGGCTTCAAGTGTCTGAAAGCCAATTTCACATCTAGGTAGTAACAGAATTTTTACTACCTACTGGCTATTCTTTCCCTCAGTCTACGATGTTAGTGACTTTTGGGGTGCTACATCAATTTTTTTCTTTAGAATGTACAGAAAGGGGACCAGCTCAATAGACTGAAACTTGGCATACAGAGTTACAGGTGAGGAGCTGAACTCCAGATTCAGACTTCCCAGACTCATCTGCCTTCAGAAGTTTCTTGGTGTTCTACTGTATTCCTGAGATACTTGGGGAGAGAAGGGTGCTCGAACACAGATTCTATCGAATCCAGATGCATGCCTGAACTTTCACAAATATCTCTTTCCTGAAGGACCATCCTGTCCAAGCCCAGAAGCACAAGTATCTTTAGTTCAGACAAAGATGAAATCACTTAGCAGTACTGGAACACAAATCCAATGCAAGAAACACTAAGTAAGTACATAAACAAAACCAAACTACACGTCAAAACAGGGTAAGCCACTAGTTCAACTGAACGTCACCCTCTGGCTTTAACTACCGCAGTTTAAGAACCCACCATACAACAAGCAGCAGCCACCTTCCCCAAAACTCAGGTCCTGTCACCATCTAAGTTCTGTCCTTCCACCCACGTGCTAAGTCAGATGGATTACTTTAAACTACCTTTAGTGGTATAGTTTGAATTCGTATTTAAACAAACCAGATTTCGCATGACAGAACCTGCAAAGGTATTTCAGGCAAGAAGGTCATAGCCTCCAGCTAACAGGAGGTAATCAACGGCTCCAGCCAGTTATTTCTCAAGCTATGACAACTTCCTCTGCAGAAGAACAGCCTAAGTGAACACGGTACATGAGCTAGACAGCTCTGAAAACCCAAAAGTATCTAGAGACACCTGGAACTCTGCAGCAAAAGAACTGCATTACCATCACCCGGCTATTCCAGAGCAGCAAGCAGTGCTAAGACCGCCAGCCCTCCACTTTCGCAGTCTTGGGCTAAAGATGATTCAATTTAAATAAAAAGTGTAAAATATTTCTCATTTCTAGTACACTGCCATTGAATCTAACTAGTGCATTAACTCCAGAATGCTTCTGTGGCATATTTTGGGGATTGTTAACTACATGCCAAGGTAAATTCTGTGCAACTTCACTGGCTTTTTGCTTGCATACTGAAATGTAACTATTTTGATGCAACCTTTAAAAATATTTCTATTGTTAAAAATTCATTAGAAAATTTGTACCAAAACTGGTATTGAATTCAAAAGAATTTGTAAAAAAAAAAAGAATGAATTATAGTTATTGAAAGCTGAGTTATGTTAATCTGCATGAGTTCTTTACAGCATATATTCTTCCCTCCTCACTGAGTAAACTTAGACATCATGGGTTCTTTAATCACTTACTGTTAGCCTACTCATTAATACTTTGCTCCATTGAAATTAAGAAACAGGAAGACTATTTAATAGATACTGTGAACACTGGCCCCAGAATTCTTATGCTAACGGAACATCAAGCTTTACACTCTTCACTTCTTACTTTATTCCTCAGACTTTCTGGAAACTCCATTCCTTGTAGTGTGATGACATCATTCTGTGGTACTAAAAAAGGTAAAAAGGGCTAAGCATACAGCAATGCTTTCCTCTTACATACACAAGACTATACCAAATCCCAAACATACCTCTGCCCAGCACAACACACCTGGCCAAGTGAACTTTCTTTGCATCTACAGGGCTTACGAACAGTAAAGGTTGCTCTGGCCACGGGCTGTAAGCAGAAAACTACTTCATGAACAATTGAACTGGTTAAGAAATTAACTTGGTTCTTATTAAATTATTTATGCAGAATTCCAGCATCTACCACCTACTGACTTCACCACCTTACAGATAAAATGGTTTGAAGTTATAGATCTTTCAGCTTTGATTACAAAGTCTAATGTGTTCAGCTGTTTACAAATGAGCGTGGCCAAGTAACACACCACCAGCGAGAAGCTGCCGCCATTACCTAGTCCGCACACTCTCTCCTCCTGGTATTAACACGTAATATACCTAAAGACAGCCCACACACGGTGCACTGCCCTTCTGAAACTACTTCATTTTAGCCCACTATTATCCTTGGAAAAGAATTCGGTTAGTATGGTAGACAAGCAGGAATAGTATTTTTCTTTCAGAACCGTTTGGTATAATGTGTATCATTTTCAGTTTAAAAAGTTCGAGATAAATATTACTACAGTATAGCAGCTATTTTTAAATGCTACAGAAGGAAAGCACAGATAAAATATTAGACATATGGTCATGTACATAACATGAATTTTCCATTCTAAATCTGCTTTTCAAGAGCACAAAGAACAAGTGAAATAAAAACATAACTCTACACTAAGTCCATATAAAATATATATGTTGAAACACTAAGTTTTTAGCCAGTAACACAAATATTTGGCAACTGAAGATGGAGTATTTATACAAACTCTGCTGAAATCAATCCTGTCACTTTTTTTATTTGCTCCCCCCCCTCACTTCTATTTCCTAAGTATCTCAATTTCTTAATTTGTTTTGGGGTTGGGTTTTTTTTGTCCCTTTCTTAATTTCACACCTTTTCTTTGCCATCTTCTACCTTACCACCAAAGCCAATGTAATGTCTTCGAAACAAAACTGAACTACCTGCCAGTCTGGGGGGCGTCGGGGGATGTGACAGTGGAAAAGGTTTCATATGCAGCCCTTTAGAGACAAAGCCTACTACGCAGCACTGGTACCATTTCACATGCTTCAAGCGACAGCTCTCAGATACACGCTTTCCAGCTCTGGATTTCCAAGTGAGAAGGGGAGGTCAGTGCCCATCTCAGCCGAACGGCTTAGGCAGCTCAACGACTCGGCCACGCTTCCAAGGCCAGGTGGGCGGTCGAGGTCAGGCCCAGGCCTCCGACAGTACCTGCGCATGGCACGGCAAAGCTACAGCAACAACACCAAAACCTACGACTATTACAGATTTCTCATTTTTGTTAAGATGTCTTAAGCAGTACATTATTTTTTAAAAACTATGTAAACACAGCTATGATCTTCAGTTTCTAGACTGGTCAGTTAAATTCTTGGTGCTGCACACATCTTTTGCAGGTATTATATGACATGAAACAATTTAAGCCTGTTAATAATAGCAAGCATTGTGTAAGATGAAATGTATTTCTGATTTATACAGTACCGCTTGAGAGAAAAGCGGTGAGTTCCATTGCCTATCTTCAGTGTTTGAATATACCGCTGTTGTCATCAAAAAAGGGCAACAGCTGAAAAAATTAAGAATTATTTATTAAATATTTTTAGAACGGTGAAAAGCGTAAAAAGCTAAATATATAATTCCGTTGAAAATTTATGTACTTCACACATATATTTTTGGTATTTTAGTTTACTGCTTTGCTACACTTTCATCATTGGAATACATCTGTTCCGTCAGGCACCCAGCAGAAGATGGTTTATTCCCAGGGATTCGTGCTCGCTGCTTCGGCAGAGCTGCCAGCCAAAACTTCAGCGCCTGTTGAGACTGACTGACTTGTCCTTTATCTTCCATTTTAAACATCTACATGCAGAATGTGTTTACAATTATACGCAGTATGAAGGCTTAAAGCTTTATATGACTAAAGTCTTGGTATATGCGGATTTTTCTAACAAAAATGACACACATTAAGCTCCATAGATTTGTAATACACATTACAAGCAACTGGCAACCATTACAATCAGTATAATGAAAATTCATATTTTTGTTTTTCTTATCGCTACAGGTTAGTAAAATTTGCACAAACATTTCAACTAAACAAGGTAATTATCAGCTTTTCTGACAGCTACCTTCTTGTCTTCACTCCTGTGCCCAACTCCTGTACGCATCCTGCTAGATGCTGTACGAAGCACCACAGTCATCCTGTGTCCCGCGCACGGCTGGCACTGGGACAGCAGGACAGCACACCACCCATCACCGACACCTTCCTACCAGTGCCACCAAACCGCCACTCCCAGTGCAGGTCTCTGGTGTGTTTCACTGTCTTCGGAAAAAATGAACAATCCTCCAAGTGTTACCTCAGCTGAACGATGAGCCACAGGAACCACCACGACCCTGCCTGCCCTGCCAGCGCGCCGGGCGCTTTCAGAGGGCAGCAGGTTAACAGGCACCACCTGATCCGTCCTACTACAGGCTCCCGGTCACCTTGCATGAGGGCTCGTACGAGCGGTCACCATAACTCAGCCGGCAGACAGTCACTCACTGCGCCGCATGCTGTAGTGTGCCGTAGATACACATTCACAGCAAAAATAACAATCCTGTTTTGTAACCCAGTCTACTATCAGGTAAGATAATAAGTATTTACATACAGAGCTGAATTCAATATTAAATCATCACTCTTCAATTTATCACCAGAGCAACTCATCAGTAAGCTACGTGCTTTTTTTTTAATCTGAACATCAGCCAATTGCATAAAAACCCCCAAATTCCTCAATTCTACTGGCATTCAAAAGCCTTGACTGAACTTCAGAAAAGCTTACAGTCTGGGTAAACAGAAAACAAAAATATGAATACTGGAGCTACAGCAAGGAACTCTGCAAGTTTCACTCATTTTTGATGTAGATATGCAAAAAATAAGCATTTCCAAATTTCTGTGGACACTGGACAAACGATAGCACAGCCAGTAATTTTAAACGAAAGTTGATGCTGCCCGAGTGCCACAGCTGAAGTGCCAAAGGACAGACTTCGCATTCAGCACCAGAGACTTGGAACAATGTCTGCTGTACGTCAAGATCTGGGCTTTCGATCACCCACTCACTACACTAGACATCTTGAATAGCCTTACTAAATGACGGATTAACTAGAAATATAGAGTAGGGGTACCTGTAATACTTCTGAAGTCATTTAGTAAAACTACAACCTAGAAAATATGTGACATATTACATACACAAAGGTTATATGTCCACCTTAACCACTCACAAAACTACCTATAAGCACGATTCTAACCATACACATTCACAGGACCACCTGAAGGTCTGACGTAAGCAAGTAAGAAAATGTACAAACCAGAGGGAAACACATCAATGGAAACTTCGGTCAAACATGTAGGTACAGTCAAAAAACCAACTCCAAACAGGCTGTGAAGATGAAAAAATCCTGAAAATTTGCTGATGTTACACAGACCAAGTGTTCTGTTCTTGGGGGTTTTTTTTTTCTTTCTTTTTTTTTTTTCCTACTAGGGAATTAGCAGAAATTCAAGACAAGAAAAAGTATGTTCATTTCCAAAGACAAGTCTAAAGTAAGGGCATTTCAAAGCTCAGTCAAATAGTAAAGACAGAGGACGAGACACTCAATGAGACTGTTTTAAAAAACAGGAGAACAAACCTAATACAGTCCACCCTGAAGTTCTGAAATTTAGCTCACAAGATATCATTACAGTCTAAAACATAATAAAATAAATATCAAATCTTTATATGCAATTATTTGTAATATAGAGAATAGAAACTCTACAGCTAGATTAAACAAGATTTATACTACCCTAAGTAAGAACTGTAACGCCTAAAATAATCATAGCATGGACGAGTTTCTAACGAAAGGAGATTCCTTCATTCTGCAGTGGAGACGGGTACTTCCTCCGAATGTTCAGCATCAGCAACTTCCAGGTGACCTGATCACCGGTTATTTTATCTAACACAGCGAGTAGTTCCTAGCTAGCTACCAATGACAGCATTTACCATAATTTCTTCTAAACTGTTAGGATAAATGGACTATTAATATCTGTGCCCAAAATATTCTTTCAACAGCTCTGTGATGATCAACCAGAAGATCCTGATCTAAAGTCATTCACTACTTGGTTAAATTCTGTCACATACATTTCTTTTAGCCCTGCTTTTATTGCACACTGAAGCCCTGTAAAAAAAATCAAGTACATCTTTTCTTACTTAAATTTAATGTAGCCCTTTAATTGGTTTCAAATTGCAGTAAGTGTAATATTAGTGTAAATAAATAAATAATTGTGATTCCTTCCCTCTTCCCAACCTGAAAGCAAATACTGACTCTAAAGGTAGTTTTTATGGAGCTTATAATTTGCCATGAAAGTCTGGTGACATCAAATATTGCAATATATGCAAGCAATTTCAAACTAGTCTCTGTAAGGATAATTACACCCCGATCAGCTCACTGTGAACAGTCCTGTCGGGACAAACCTGCCGCGGCACGCCGCGGAATGCCCCGAGCGCGGGGGCGGCAGACAGTTTGGAAGCGTCTCGCACGTTACTGCTCAAGAGGAACAAAAGTTGCGCAGCTTAACACGACCGCGTGCTGGCTTTCAAGAAAAACTACTTGCTCTCTTTACACTCTTTTTAAGCATTCTCCCAGTCTATGCGAAAAAAATGGATGACCATGAAATGCGATACGCGTTCATCCCACAGAAAGTTTACAGTGTTCATAGTGCAATGTTTTACTGAATCACTTTGGAATATCTTCTATTACTGCAGGAAGTGCACACTGTACGTCAGCTGGCATTGGGAAAAGAAGATTATCTGCTGTGTAAAACAGAAAATAAACCATTCTAGTAGCTATGAAATATATTTTTACAAAACTGAAGACTTCAGGTAGACACATTACTCAAACTGACCTTTCAGTACCTGAAGCGTTAGAATGTTTTTGATTTTTTACTGTACTGCCAAAAGGGCTTGCATCCTGACGAAGTCTAGTGCGCCTTTTACGTACTTTTGTTAAAGTGCTTGTGACAAGCTGCTATTACGAGTGCAGTATTTCACAATTAAATTAGTAAGTACAAGCCTTTTGTTTCCCAACACCCCTCAGTTTTCACCAGTTCTACACTACAGATAACTCACGAAAAGGATCAGTCGACTGTAAGAGTCACACAGCCCACTCCCACCCGAGAGGTTAGGCAATTTGTTTTACGACCCTCGATATGTAGTGGTATCTGCTGGCATCAGCAGTTAGTCCAACACACCGGGCAGCCCAGGACTGACCCAACAGCCCCAGTAACGCTGCGAGTGGAGAGGCAGCTGCAGTGCTGCATCTGTCTGTACAGCAAGCTGAGCAGCCCAGTGGCTGCTTCACAGAAACCTGTGCATGTTATAGCATGAAATGGAAATCAGACGACACAACTGAAACCCCTCACATTCTTCTTCCCAGTCTATCATGTCTGACCTTGTAGTGTATAGCATGGGTAAAAATATTTAATACTTACATGTAACTCTAATTGTGTACCATTTCAGGCTCCTAGAAGGTATGAAAGTGTACAGGATGCCATGAAAGATCTTAGATGTGCTGAGCACAATATCCATTTATAAAAATAATAATGAAAAGAAATAAATTTAACAGGCAAGTAACCTACAGGTACACAAAAATAAAGCCATACTGCAATCCAGGGCCGCAGCTGATCTAGTTCTTCCTTCTCCGCCCATTACACTACAATCACTTAAGATGTGCTCTTGTTCTTATCTTTCACACTCCTCTGAAGAAAGCAGAACAGCCAACTACTCCTGTGTGTTGCTTGCACTTGCAATACAGTTGTAGCACAGGTGGGCAACAGACTAACAAACTTCAAGTACCTTCCATTAGTTTTGCTCTGCTCATACGTACAAAGCAACACATGCATGTCTTAAGGAGTAGCAGGAACGGAATGAACCATGTTTCTGAAACGAGGGTCCCTCTCCAGCACACTCCAGCAGGTGACAGTCTGATCACTGGTGCCTGCCTCCAGATGGATTTATCCAGGGGTACATCCACACGGCCTGCACTCCGCACCGTGGTCGTGTTTGGGCTCACGGCCACGAAGACCGGCTGAGAAGCAACACATCCCAGCTGCAGAGAAGTTTAAGCTGGTTTAAGGTACTGATGTCCCATTTCCCCCTTCCCTCACCAGCTGTTGCCACGCGTGTCCCTTAGGCTGGCACTTGTACAACTGGGCGATGAGCTGGCTCAGAGGGATGACCTGACTGGCACACAGGAGAGCTTGAAGCCCAAGCTGCAGCCACCAAGACAGGCGCAGGCTGCCACCAGAGTACCTGTGACCCCACGTCAGCATCTGTTCTGCAAAGCGGCACCACCTCCAGGCCAGCGCCGGCTTGCAAGAATCCAGCTTAGAAGTGGGTACATCAGAGACTGAGGTCAACAAAACCTTCAGCTGGACCTTGGAAATTACATGTTCCCAAACGCTTTAACTCCATATTAAAGGAGATTAAAGCACTACCTTTGAAACAAAGCACTGTTTACTTCCTCAGGGACAGAAAACTTGAGCAAAGCATAAAAATAAAGAGGTATATACATCTTATGCTTTAGTTTTGCTTGCTTTTTCAGTCTTTTTATATATATATATATATATATAAAAAAAGACTCTACCAGACAATTCTTACACCTTGCTAGGACAAACATCACCTTGCGCTCTAGATGTTTCACTTCTCTGTGTTTCTGGGAGCAGGCTGTCAGCTGTCCATGACCGATCTCTCAACACAGCATTCAGTTTCCAAGCCTTTTCTCCATGCCCTCTTTGTGTTTATTTAGTTTCTTGTCAGCCTTAGCAAAACATTTACATCACCTAGCTTGGGGAAACACATGTACCTTTTATGGCTATAAATTTTGCTGTTATATTTATGTCTGCTGTGATACTGCCCTAGGAGACTGTTTAGCCTTGATTCTTTCAACAACTTGTCTAACTACACTGGAAGCAACTGGTTCTGAAGAAATGAACACACCCAACTCAAACACCAATTCTTTTTTTCCAGCTTCTCACACATCTCTTAAAAGGAATATCCGCATCAAAGAATAAGTCAAAAAATTAACCAAGGACACCCACATCTCAAAACATATTGCCCAAACCAAGTTTTAATCCTGTGTCCTTCAGCAGCAAAGTAATGTAGCATAGCACGCTCATCTATACAGGACCAGACTCAGCTGGAATAAGAAAATTTAGAAAAACAAGAACAGTGAACAGAATACAGAGGTGTCTGTAAGAGCTGAGAATATAATTAGGCTTTAATTTTAAATGTATAAAATATTTCATTAATAACTAAGGAAAATTTATGGCCCAGAAAACAAAAGCTTGAAAGAGTATACCTAGATTCACAAATGCAATCACACCAAAGTACACTGCAAGCCAACTTCGGTGGCTAGTCTCTTCTCCCCCTAAACTTTCATCACCTTTTTTTACACAAAAAAACATCATTTAGCCATAAGGAAGCAACCAAAAGAAGAAATGACTCCATGCTGCTGTAACACATGCTTACTATCATGGTAAATAATAGTATTTGACAGAAGTGTAAGATCTAATTTATTGTGTAGATACTTTGTATATTATTCCAAAAATTACACAATATTATTTGTGCGATAAGCTAACTCTGGTGTTCTGTATGTGAAATTCTCTGGACCTGGGATGTAGAGAAATCTTTTCCTTTGTATTACTCAGGCAAATTCAATGAAAATGAACATTCAAGACTGAATGAAAGGTGGCTGGAGGCATACAATAACCGAGGGCTTTTACTTACTCTTTCACAGGAATTTAACATTTTTAGCTTTCAGAACAAAATCTGAGCAACAGCTTTAGAAATATGTGAATCTAGAAGGAAGATATGCGAGTATGAATGGTATAAAACAGTAATCTTGTCCAAGCACTATTTATAAATACTTATAAGTTTTCTAAACACAAGTTCTCATGCTGGTAACAATACTGTCAAATGACAACTCAGGTCAAGTAGTTTGATGTGTAAGACCAGCTGTGTTAGCTGGTACACTGATTTATTAAATTTATTTTAAATAATCGCCTCCTGTTTCTTAAGTTTTTGTAGGAAAAACTTTCCATTTAACTTGCAGAAGTACTTATTATGGCCCCAGGAGGAAACATTTCATAATGACACCCAAGTTTATTGCTGAAAGAATATAGAAACAAACCGTATTTAAGGCATGAAATTGTGCTGTAACCCAAAATGCAGGTACAAATGTTTCATAAGAGAACACATTGTTATCAAAGCTTTCAGAATCAAGAGCTACCAATCATTTAATATGCTTGAGATGAACGAGTGCCCAAACACAGTCAGAGTTCAAAAGTTTGCTAAGAAATTAAAAAAAAAAAAAAAATCAGAATACCATTTAAAGCTGAAATATGAACAAAATGCTTTGCTATAGTTATTGTCATTGTATGTAAAATGTATCAGGTATGTTTTATGCTATTTAAATATGCTAACAATACACTTATAGCAAGATGCTCCCTGAAAACAAATGTAACAGCAGCAAGTATTTCAGAAAAGCTGGATGAAACTAGATAGTTAATTCAGTAAAAAAATATAATTGGATTACTGCATTTAACTAGCACTGTTACTTTGATACAAATATGTTTTAGTCTACTGCATTTCTCTCTGGCTGAATCCTAAAAACAAACTGCAACATATGTGAAGAAAAATTACAGCTATACATACACTATATTGAAAAAGTAATCACTGATTAGAGAGGCCTCTTTAAGCTGTCCAGTAAGTTTTTATGGCAAATTTGCATTTTTTTTTAGTACTTCAGACATTAATGGAAGGTGAATAGCTATTAGTGAAAATATATGTATGTAGGACAAGCACCACTAAAAAGCCCTTTAATTTATGGGACATATGAAAATAAAGCCATCAGGACCTGTACCTTGTGCTGGCGATACTTGGTGATTCTGCTCCAAGCCTACATCTTTCTAGCTGATTAGCCACAATTTGCCTTTCCACTTCCAGTTCTCTGGTAAGTCTTTGAAATTGGAGCTCCTGAAATTTCAAAATAAACAGAAAAGCATTCTTGATGTTAAAAGATGGGTGTGGATTAATTCTGAAAGAATCACTGTTTCATCACAATCATGTTTCTTACTTTGACTCTTACCCTAGTGGAATAAACTATTAGAAGATTAAAGTGGGAATTTAACAGTTCTTTAAATCAGTGGTTCATGCAAATATTGATTTATCACCTGTTATCAATGGAAAAATACGTTTAAACATTTGTGGATTTTACTCCTTCTGCAATTAAAGTTTTTGTATCTCCTCATGTTCCCACAATCTAACAAAATCAGTGCCTATAAAGTCAGACTACAATATCATTTAGAACAGAGGTATACTGGAAAATATTGTATCCTAACCCTTCTGGTTGCAAAACTTTAAATCCTAAGCTATGCTATGTTCTGACTGTGGTATTCAAAAACTTAAATTTTATTATTCCAAACTGGCTGGCAGTAGAGATGTGCTATTTCACGTTTCCCAGTTTCAGCTTTTGTTATATTTTCTTGGCCAAAGGTACCAAACCTCAGCCTTTATAAAAGGTTTTTGGAACATAACGCTCAGAGGAAGACATGGGAATAAAAGTGCTACACTGAATATTTCTGTGGTATTAAAATCTGAACACATTTCCTATAAGCATCATACTCTGAAATCTATACTATGTCATCAAGGGATATTAGTGATGTTTTCGTCCACAGTTAGCTTTTGTTAATGATAGAAAAGGATTCTATCAGAGCAATTGTATTATTTTTTAATCTTATATCCTACATCCCCTGAAGTTTAAGTAAACTGTTTGATACTATTTAAAAATAGATGAACACCAATATTTAATAATCTGATGAAGCAACTCATATACAAGTCAAATACAGCAGCATCCCTTTAATTTTAAAGTGCAAATTACCAATAAGGGTTTTTTTTCTGAATGTAAATCACGTAATTGTATTATGTAGTAGTTGCATGCCTTGCCATATTATAAGTCACGTTCACTCATAAGACTACAGTTAACGCAAACAATCCCGTCACTCCTTACGTTACATGGAATGAGGCTTGAACGCTTCCCTTCCATCACCGGTCCCAGAAAGAGCTCCCTACTTCTTGCTGTCTGTGCACCTTTTCAGTAAGGCCAGGTGTGGTTCAGCAAGGCACCCATGGCTTTCAGCAGCCTGCAAGCACCTCTCCACCTCTCGCAGCTCCAGTCCTGGAGGGCTTCATGGCAGGGCAAAAGACTGGTCAGAGTAACAGTGTACTAAAAAGCTAGTTGGAAACGAAGATATACCTTGCAGAGGTAGGGATAAACTTTCTTCTACCAACAACACAATGAGATTACCTCCAAGAAGCTCTAAACAGAAGGCTAAGTAGCACTGATTTCATAGGAAGCCATCTCAGGGCTAAGCCAAACAGCAGCTGCCATACCACCGAAACAAGTCTATATATTAGATGGCAAAAACCAAAGCTACTTCTGCAAGCCTGGTTTGAGCTCCACCCAACAGACCTGCCTGTTAAAGACACGCCACCCAGGCTGCTCCCTCTCCCAGGGGATAAGAGGAATTGTAGACATCATCAACGTTGCTCAGAGCTCACTAACCAGACTGAACACCACCCCCCACCCCGCCAGTATCCCAAATACTGGCCAGCAAAACCGTTTGCCCCCAGGACGTGGAACTCACCCACTGCTACCACAGGACACAGGCAATCACAGAACACGACTGCATTTTTCTACTATTGCCCTACTAAGAGCAGTTCAACAGAACCGAATACTCTATAGTTCTGCTAAAAACAGATATGCAAACCATGGAAGCAGCAGGAGAGAGATGTGGTCCTCAACATCCTCATGGCCATCCCTTCCATTAAATTGCCATTTACTGTCATAACCTGCTTCTAGACAGAATTCTAAAGCTAGATCCTTTTAATCCTGAGACCTGATATGAAAAGCCGCATGAACATGATAACCTGCAGACCACAGCACATCTCACGGGCCTGTACCTGGACTAGAGGGAACAGATAATGTCAGAAGGTCTGTACAACATGTAACTCCATCCAGCAGCAGAGACCCATCGGTCACAGCCCGACACCAGGTCTCAGCATGATTCGACCTCCTGTTGTACCCAACAGGTGCACATGCATCCACAGTCAGTTCGCTTGGACAGCTTGTCTTTTGCAGAGAAAATCGTCACATGTGTTATTAGGCAAAAAAAGTCAAAGAATTTTATAAATCAGAATTCATTTTCCAATTTTAAGTCTGAATATATGTAATACATCCATCTAAAAGCTGATTCACCAGCCAGTCATTAACATGCTATGCTAGCAGAGAATGCCACGATTTCCAAAAAACATTCAGATGCTGAAGCTCTGTAAGTTTTGAAGCAAATGACAGCAAGACGTTTTTTTACTTGATGTATTACATAGCACATACCAACATAAATCTTTAAAATAAACAGTACTGCACTGCTTGTTTGCAGAAATAATATAAAACATTTACCCTCTGTTTAAAGTTGTTTCCTGTTTCTTACTTTTAAATCAATATTTAAATAGCAATGTCATTGATAAAATCTATGAATCTGAACACAAGGCTCAAGTTGCCTATTGTTATTTACTGATCTTTTAATTAGATGAATAAAATAAAACATCGACTAGCCATTATTTGCTTCCATTTAACTAGTCTCTATTAATTTGCCTTTTTATTACAGGCAGAGGCATTAACGAAAACAGCATTATTCTAGAAAACATACTTTTAATGCCTGCTCTGAATATGCTTTCACCTGAGCTCTCTCCTCCCTTCACTAACTTCTCCCGCACCCTGACACCGTCCTTCGCACCACGGGTGTTTCTGCAGGAGGGCATACGGCAAATGTCACTACGCAACTTTTGCCACATTGCATTCCAGAAAGAAAAAGTTACAGTAAATGACTAAATCCTACTAAGAGGTTGACACTGTCTAGAGAGACTTTTTACATAAAGTGAATCAATTACAAAGGAGCATGTAACAAAGGAAACAGGACAAAGCTCCAGTTCCAACAGTTACAATGGCAGAAATCAGACGGAAAATAAAACCTGGGCTTCTCAACCAAGCTTGCATCTACACAATCAAAGCTTTTTCAAACCAATTTGTCACACACTTCTGTCCTAAAGGTGTTTAAGAGATGAACCAGATAATTGAGATCATCAGAAAAATCAATAATGATTTACATTTTACAAGTGTAAAAAAATTACAGGTTTCAAAGACAAAAAAGCCCCACTGACACCTAAAAGAACGACCAATGCAAGACAAATCTCTAGAACACTACAGAAATGTAACAGCTACAGAAAACAATTTTTTTTTCAGCACAGAAAAAGAGTTAAGATAAAATACAGAAAGTGGAAGTTATGCTCTATTTTTCTGATTTCACAGTGTTCTTTCTTTATATAGTATTACTAGGTATAGAGTTTCCTTCCCACCCTGACAACTGCTCAGAGCACACTCAAATTCTTCCTCTGGAAAATAACGGTTCACCTCAATCCAGTAATTATCTTAGATATTTGAGAATTTCAGGTAATTAAAAAAAAAAAAACAGGATTAGTAAGATTCCGAATCTCAGAATGGTTTGGGTTGGAAGGGACCTTCAAAGATCATATCTTTGATGATGCCCTGGGCAGGGACCCCTTCCACCAGCCCAGGCTGCTCCAAGCCCCATCCAATCTGGCCTTGAACCCTGCCAGGGAGGGGGCAGCCACAGCTTCTCTGGGCAACCCGGGCCAGTTCCAGTCAATGTAAAAAAACTTCTTCCTTATATCCAGTCTAAACCTACCTTCTTTCAGTTTAGAATCATTACCCCTTGTCCTGTCACTAAAGGCCCTGGTAAAAAGTCTTTCACCATCTTTCTTGTAATCCCCCCTTTACACACTGAAAGGCCGCAATCAGGTCTCCCCGCAGCCTTCTCCTCCCCAGGCTGAGCAGCCACAGCTCTCCCAGCCTTTCCTCCCAGCAGAGGGGTTCCAGCCCTCGCATCATTGCTGAGGCCTCCTCTGGCCCCGCTCCCACAGCTCCAGGTCTGTCCTGTGCTGAGGGCCCCAGAGCTGGACGCAGGACTCCCGGGGGGTCTCAGCAGAGCGGGGCAGAATCCCCCCCCTCACCCTGTGCCCATGCTGCTGGGGATGCAGCCCGGGGCACAGCTGGGCTGCCAGCGCACACTGCTGGCTCGTGCCCACTTTCTGTCCACCAGAATTCCCTCCTCTGCAGGGCTGCCCCCAGTCCATCCAACACCCAGTCTGTACTGACACTAGGGATTACCCCCACAGAGGTGCAGGGCCTTACACTCGGCATCAAACTTCATGAGGCTTGCACAGGCCTGCTCCTCGAGACTGTCCAGGTCCCTCTGGATGGCATCCCTTCCCTTGAGCAACTTGACTCCACCACTCAGAGTCATCTGTGAGCTTGCTGAGGGTGCACTCAACCCCACTATGTCACTGATGAAGATATTAAATAGTATTGGTCCCAGTATGGACACTTGAGGGACACCACTCATTACTGGTTTCCACTTAGACATGGAGCCATTGACTGTAACTCTTTGGATGTGGCCATCCAGCCAATTCCTTATCCATTTCACAGTCCATCGAACAAACCTGTATCTCTCCAATTTAGTGGCAAGATTGTTGTGGGGTACCATATCAAAGGCCTTACAGAAGTCCAGGTAGGCGACATCAGTAGCTCTTCCGCCGTCTACTGATGCAGTCATTTGATTGTAGAAGGCCATCAGAGTAGTCAGGCACATTTCACCCTTGGTGAAGCCATGTTGGCTGTCTCTAATCACTGCCCTGTCTTCCATATCTTTTGAAATGTCTTCCAGGAGAATCTGCTCCACGATCTTACCGGGCACTGAGATGAGGCTGACTGGTCAGTAGTTCCCAGGGTCCTCCTTTTTAACCTTCTTAAAAATGGCTGTGACGTTTCCTTTTTGCCAGTCATTGGAGTGTTTGCTTGACGGCCATGACTTTTCAAATATGATGGAGAGTGGTTTGCAACTACATCAGCCAGTTCCCCAGGACCCTGGGATGCATCTCATTGGTTCCCATGGAAATGTGTGTTCAGGTTCCTCAGCTGGTCTCAAACCTGATCTTCACCTACAGTGGGAGGGACTTTGCACCCGCCTTGAGATTCAGGGATTTGACAGATGTGGAAAGAGGGACTACCACTGAAAACTGAGGCAAAAAAACTTTAACTTTTTAAAACTACATTAATTTCAGTTAATGGTGGCTGTAGTTGAGACATCTTAAATACCTGCAAAAATACATAACAGCAGGATGGTTTTAGAGGTACCAGCTTCTTTACAGCTGGAATACCTCATGTTTTAAGCCTTTTTTTCTTTTAGCTTAAATCATCTTATTATTACAGAAAACTAAGTCCTAATCAATTTTAAATAGGTGCAGTGGATCACCTTCATAGTCTATGCTTCCCTATAATGATATTTTATACCACTCTGAATGGGTACCTGCCACCATCATGTTTATCTACCAGACAGTAAACTATTTATTGCAGGAATCTATTTGAATTTGTTTCTCTAGCCAGCTTTTCTGAAAGCAGTGGAAGAGTATGCTCCTCGAACAGGATGCTCCCATTCAATGCTGGCTGTTAGCAACACATGAACTGCTGCCCTAGGCAAAAATCACAATTCACTGATTTTTATAGTACTGGCTTGTGACAACATAACATGACAGGAGTCAAATAAAACAATTAATAACCTTGTTTCCATCTGAATAACATCTGTGTGGCAAGAACATGTGCTGCCATACTGCATCACAAGGACCAACCAAATCTTCTCAACCACATACACTGCAATGCCTTGGCCCGAGCTACTTTCTTCAAAATTATTCAGTATATTCCAAGGGAAAAAAATACCCCTATAATTCTATCCACCTGTTTAGCACTAACTACTGAATCACCTTATAAAGCTACAGGTTTTGTATTCATAACCTAAATTTCACTGCTAAACCACAGACCATATTTCTTAACACAAAGCTACGAAAAGTGCTGGCTTTAGATACAATTACATTTAAGAAGCAGGAAGCATGTACATGGTTCAAATAAGAGCAGAAAGCAACTTGCTTTGAAAAGGCAATCATACAGACTGCAGGCAGACAAGCTTCCATGAGAGAAACCCAGAACTATCAGATTTTAGAGCTTTTGGAGGCTGAAGTTTCTGGAGGAGGGACAAGCCCCGCACGGGGAGTCGATGTTGTAGTGTATACTCCAGCTGACCAGTAACAGTTCTTACTTGGCAAGCTCTGCATGCCAAGTCTCCCATGATCTCCCATTGTCTCCCAGGATGTCTGCACTTCAGCGTCTTCACTGCCACAAGATGCAGATGAGAAGTTACACCAATCCTGAAAACAACATGCTCTTTTCACAGAATCACAGAATCACATAATAGTAGGGGTTGGAAGGACCTCTGTGGGTCATCTAGTCCAACCCTCCTGCCGAAGCAGGGTCACCTACAGCAGGCTGCACAGGACCTTGTCCAGGCGGGTCTTGAATATCTCCAGAGAAG
>Ga0065711_1028460_pt1 | contig 41081 bp, 27 predicted proteins | sample Hoacrofraction12_FD_59098 | JGI IMG/M metagenome (GOLD analysis project Ga0065711, IMG submission 59098) | Hoatzin crop microbial communities from Cojedes, Venezuela - Epithelial fraction 12 v2 (version 2) | ecosystem: Host-associated > Birds > Digestive system > Esophagus > Crop | place...
CAGCCAGGGCACACTGCTGGCTCATGGTCAGCTTGTCATCCACCAGCACTCCCAGGTCCCTCTCCACAGAGCTGCTCTCCAGCAGGTCCGCCCCAAGCCTGTACTGGTGCATGGGGTTGTTCCTCCTTAGGTGCAGGACCCTGCACTTGCCATTGCTGAACCTCATCAGGTTCCTCTCTGCCCAACAATGTGATTCCTATCACAGGAGTGAATACCTGCTTTTTTCCTGAACCAGATTTTTGTTAAAAATTACTAAATGATATTTGTATAATTTTCTGATAATTATGGAGATTTGCTGCAGCTAAACTTCTAGCAGGAGCTTTTGCAACTTTACGGATGTTTTAAACTGTTCTTGTGCTCCTCTCAAGGCACTTTTTTCAGTGTTCATGATTTTTCATGCTGTCTAGATTACTGGGGAGGGCTGTCACAGACCTTATACCAGGGTTTTACTGCCAGGTCAAATTGGAGACTATTTATTGAACCAGAAAGCCTGGAGGGCACATGGGGCTGGGAACTGCTGAATCATTTACTATGGGTTGACTTTGCGCACCAGCTGGTTGGCTTTGGGGAACCTGCTGAGCATCGCCTGTCAGATGCTGTGAGCCCTGCGGATGTCCATGGGAGCTGAGAATATTCAGCATTACCAAACCAGACCCCGCTCCTCTCTTTGACTTGGCTTGGTCTGGGATGCACCAGAACACCGGCAGTGTCTATTCAGTTGCAGCAAAAAGGCAGACCCTGGTACCTCTTCAGAGCAGCGCCGGCAGGGAGACGATAGCTGTTGTGGTGCAAAGTCTGTGACAAAAAAAAGAGGCTGTTAATAGCCTGCCGGGATGATGGTGCCAGCAGCGCAGTGCGTCCTGCATTCCCCAGAGTGGATCTGTTTTAATCTTGTTAAAAAATCATCAGTGTTTCCTACGCGTCCCTCCTGCAGACAGGGCTGTAGCCCTCCGCAGCTGAGCCCAGGGTCTGATTTGTGTCCACGTGGTTTTTGGAAGAAACCAGAAGTCAGCTGGGGCAACAGGAGAAACCCCCAGGCAGGGTCTCGTGAAGCCACATGGAAGGACTGTTCTTCTGTGTAGCATGATGGTGACCTGACACCAGCTGCTGGGGTGAGTGTCTCAACCAGGCAGCGCCTAAACTGCAGCTCCTGCAAGTGTGAGGGCCTCCAGGTTTTGGAGACTGAAAGTAATTTGTCCCTCCACTCCAGCCTCTGTGCTTACTAGGAGGTGATGAGTTGCTAAAGGATGCTCATCGTCAGCAGCCATGGTTTTTTGGGAGCTGGGATCCCAGCTGACCCCCCCGCCCCATATATATTTAGCACATGGAGGACTGAAATGGGGGAGCCCCGGAGCTGGAAGCTGCAATGCCTGCTTACAATAGATGGCTAAAGTGCTGGGGCTGCAGGCTGCAGTAACTCCTATCCTCTGCACATTGACCTGGAGGAGAAGTTTTACATGCATCAAAGCATATCATTAACTTGTTTGCATTTAGGACTTGCTTTCCATCTCTGGCAGGGTGAATCAGAAGTCACTCCAATGAAGTCAAAGCAGTAACAGGAGCATAAAGAGAATGAAGCCTGGTTCTTCCACGCTGTCCTTTTGTCCTCGTACCTGTGCGGCAGACGGCACCCGCCTCGCTGCATGGCGACATTTCCTCCGGCTGCTGCAGGATCTCAGGGGGAAGGATGATTAACTTGCACAGCTCATGCACTGACTCACTCGTGTCCCCAGGAGCTAAGGCGCAGAGCTGTCAGCTGCTCTGAGACAGCGGGGAGCAGCCTTCTTGCTGCTCTGAGTTTCCCCAACACATTCAGGACCCACGCAGAGAACCAAGGGGAAATAATAATAGATTGGGAACATGTATCTTTCCGATACATCCGGTTTTCTTATAGCATCTGTTGTGCCAGTGAATCCCAAAATGACTTTCGGAGTATGACCATTCACGTTTGCGAATGCTGTGACTTGCTGAGTTGTACCGCAGTCAGGATCAGGAGAGTTCTAGTAGAAAAGAAGCTGCTAACCTGTGAAGTGGATTTGCAAATCCTGAGCAAAAACAAAGAGCACCATCTCCTGGCAGCTGGGAATAGCTGGCACCGCCGCCAGGATGCGTGCCTGGCGCAGTTCTCTTGGAAGCAGCTTGCTGCTCTCTGCATCTAACCTACAGCATCTGGAGGTGGGATGGCTCAGGGCTGACAGCTGGCTCTGGCGATGGAGAAAGGCTAATCCAGGGGAGACTGAGTGTTGCTTTAGTGCTGTTATCACCAGCATGGCGATGCCTGCACTTGGCATGAGGGGTCTTCAGCTGTTTGGCTTTCAAGCTTTACCTGAGGTGACATATAAGTGAGGTTTGCATGGATATTGAAGTGTCATGGGTTAGAAAATTCATGGAGGAGGGTCTCGTAAAATTGAGAGCGTGGCTCACAAGTGGTACACTCAAATATTGCTGGGGGTAGCCAGCCTACTTCAAAGCACTGAGTGATTTGGCATGGGGCTAAGAGATGCCTCTGTTGCTTGTGCAAGCTGCCCTTGCCGCTGCTGGGAGTGGTACTAGCAAAAGACATTTGGAAATCTGTGGAACTTTCCTGAAGTTTGAGGTTAGACTTGAAATCAAGCAGAGAGGAAGAAACAGCTTGGTCTGGATCTAAGAAGATAGGGTGTGCTTTGAATTTGGAGACAGACTTTGGGCTGCTGGTCCATGTGGTCACCGTAATGAGATATGCAAGTGATAAAACACTGAACATCTGTGTAAAGATGTAGAAGACTACAGATGAGAACATACTAAGGCGATATGAGTTTTAAAAAGGAAGGTGACTGAGCTGGGAAAGTAAAAAGAAACAATGATGTGTCATGTATCAGGGTTAAAGGAATAGGAAACAGTCTTTCTCTTTTTTTCTCCTTTTTGAAGGATAAGTTAGGAATAAAAAGAAGCCACGGTCAAGCACGGGCTTCTTGCTAGTGGCTGATGGCAAAAATGTAAATTTGGTAAAGAAAAGGCAGGACTGTTTCATAGCTAGTTTTGTTGTGTATTTGGAAAAAAGCAGGAAGTTGCATCTATCTGATCATGGATGAACAATAAAAATGAAGGAGAGGTTGGAATATAAGCTGCTGATGTGGGGCTGGGAAACAAGGCCTCTGCTGGTCATCAGAGAGGACCTCAAGCTGTGGTTTGGTCTCCAGATACAGATGTTTAAGTGGTGGCAAGTCTGGGCAATGGGACTCTCCTGCATCACTGTCAGGTGCAATGGGAGCCCGTGATGTCTCCTTGGATTTAGAGTCAGCCTTGCTATGAAATTAGCCTTTCTATGGCAGAGGGTGATTATAAAACAAAAAGCTTGGCAAAGTCCTCAGCCCCCTCCTTGAGCCTTTAAGACAATGTAGGATATCATTTTTTAAGAGCCAGGCTTTAGTCTGAGTGCTGGAAGTCACTGTGTATCCCTGAGCTCTGCAGTGCCTTTGGGGGTCTTGGAGCAAAGTCACTGTGCTGGAAAATGCTAGTTGCTCAGTTTTGGCCTCTTTGTCTGAAACCTCAGGATAACACCTAAAGGGTACTGGGACTTGGGAGTTACACATGGCCTGAGGGACCCTCTAGCATCATTTGGGGCCAGTCAAACAAGAGTGCACCCGTTGTTTCTGGGACTCTGCTCGATATTATTTCCAGTCACTAAATTTCCAAAGGTCAGTGATTGTCCTAACAGGACAAGATGGACCCCATTGCCGGGAGGCTGTGATCTGCATGGGCATGGGGGAGAGCTGGGGAGACCCTGCTCCTGGGAGCTGGCAGCCCGGCAGCACTGGGGTAGCTGGATAATGACTCCTGAGGCTCAATATCCAAAGTCAGAGCCAACTATTTAAAAGACTTACAGGAATTTGCTGGAAGCGGCTTGCTCACGCTATCCTGCTTTTGTCCGAAAAGGTCGCTGAAACCTTTATTCCTCCAGTTGCAGCCAAAGATCCTTCCTCTTGTCAGCGCAGCTCCAGGCTGTAAAAATAGCATCATCTAATTAAAGATTAGTTCCCCCTCTCCTCTTCTGAAAAATTAAGAATTCTGACCGAATCACTGACATAATAAATACTGAAACTTGCATTGCGGTGTTGCCAGCGGTTGTGCAGAACTAAAATTTCATGTCGTTCTGTGTCAGTCTGTCGGTGCCATTGAAGGTCACCACAGTTGCAAGTGAAGACTGAGAGGCAGGTTAATGTGGAAACTGGTTATTGTATTGAAAACTGAACATAATATTCTGAAGTGATCGATTTTAAGAAGACTGAGCTTACTCTAGTTGGGGGGAAAAATAATTTTTATTTAAATTAGCTCTTTTTCATGTCTATTAGCTTCAGCTAAGGTTTTGTTTTCTCTTCCAGTGTGCTGCAAGAGTTCAGCTTGCATTGATCCAAACTGGGCTTCTGCTGCCTTTCTTAAATTAAGAGTTACTCTGCGTGGAACCAATGATTTCTAAATGGTTTCTTGTGTCAATTGCTAAATAGCTCTAAATCCAGCTCTGTAGGAGAGGATTTCTGGAGCATTCACTTACTTATTCTGAGGAAACAAAACAGTCATTTTCAATTTCTTTTTTCTTCACAGTTAGGGAAAACACATGTAACTTGCTGAGCATCTCAGCTGTGCTCAGAATGATTGAATCAGACCCATTACTTCTTAGCTGGTTGCAGGAAGTGAAATTATTTCCTGAGGGCTCATATTGCAAGAAAGCCTGACTGCTGCTCTCAGGCACTGAATGGCTTTGCTTTACCTGAATTGGCAGGCAAGTTTTTGGGCACATGTGGGGGGATGTGCAGATTAAAGAACCCAACCCTTTGTAACAAGGGTAAATTCAGACCTGATACTGCCATCCATTACCAGTCCTATTCAAGGCTTCTCCTTCCCACGGATATTGAACTAAATAAAGTTCAAGTCAGAGAGGGCAGACTCTGAATACACCATTCTTCAGCAAAAACCTGCTCAGCTATTACAGGTTTCCATGTCTTTAATAGCCAGCCTAATAGCTGATAGATTCACACTTCCCAAATAAGAGGCAGTTTTACCGATGGCTTTAAATCATTCCCTGTGGAAACAGAGAGTTGCATTAAATCCTAGTAATTAGGCAATTTCAGCTGTCTTCAGCGCTTTTGACTCTTTGGTTACCTTGAGAGTTGGGATCCCTCTGTGTCCTGCTGATGTGAACCCTCTCTCTGCTCACACGTGCGCATGGACATGCTCCCACACCCTTTAACTCTTTGTCTTCCCCTGAACCGTGGTGAGAAATGCATTTTCTGGTTTCATCACAGAATCATTATCACAGAATCACAGAATATTAGGGGTTGGAAGGGACGTCTGTGGGTCGTCTACTCCAGCCCCCCTGCTGATGCAGGGTCACCTACAGCAGGCTGCACAAGACCTTGTCCAGGCACGTCTTGAATATCTCCAGAGAAGGAGACTCCACAGCCTCTCTGGGCAGCCTGTCCATCATTATTTGCAAAACCACTGCAGGAAAAATCCCAAATGTTTATGATCAACAGTGAGTCCATTTTAAATCAACCCTTGTGTTGACATCTGCTACAGCATTGGTTTTGTACTATTTGAAAACATGATGTTTCTGTCAATGACTATTTTGGGGTTATTTATAACATAAAGAATAGGATCCTATTTTGTTAGACTCTCTGTATAACGGTGGCTGTCCTGTCAGCTCTCCTGGCTTGCTATAACTCCTGCTGTGAAGCACCTGACACAAATGCATTAGAAACCCTTCCGTTGCTCTATCGATCAGCATTACTAAGTGCTGCAAATGTGTGTGCATCTGGCACATGTATACTGTGGACAAAGCAAAAATGAAAGCTGCAAACAGCATCCATGAATATTGGTTTGAAGGCAACTTCAATCTCCTTTAACTGTGTTTGTTCTCCCTCTTTACTAGTAATTGTGGGGTATTTGTAGAAATGGAGTTTTGCTTGTTGATGGTGTGATTGTGCATTTTTCATGAGCGCCCAGAGCAGAAAGTATTGTACAGCCATCTTGACCTCATCCAAAGCCACTCAGGATCAAGGGGACTTTTCCAGTGAATTCAGTGGACTTTGGATCAGACCCAGTAGGCTCTGAGGAATCACCTAATGAAAGCACAGCCCTGAAACCCTGTGATTTAGACAGCCACTCACGCAGCACAAATAGCAAATTACAAACAGCAGATACTGGCAGCAACAGGCATGAATAGTCTGTAGTCAGCAATTCACAGCCTGAAATATGTTGGCATAAACAATGCATCAGATAATTCCAGCTAACCAACACATTTGTGAAAATCCAAGCCTGTTTATGGATAATTTTCAAAAAGGCAAGTTCAGCAAGAAAAAGAACCTATTCCTCTTTGCTTACTGATCATTTAGAAAAGTTTTTTGGGTGTAAGCTGTCCTTGCGAGGCGCTGGATGACCTCAGGTAGGACCTGATGTGGGTGCTGGGCAGCCCAGCTTAGCCTTGATTCTGTTTTATTTTCACTGTGGTTTTCTGCTTAGGCTCTGTTCCCATGTACCTTTGCTGATGACACTGAGTCATTTGGAGCAGTGAGGATGAGTGCTGCATGCAGCAAGTTGCAAAAGGATCATGCAGCAAGTTGCAAAAGGATCTTGCAGCTGTGAGTGAGCTGGCAGGAAAATAGAAGGTGAAATTTAGAGTAGTTAAATGTAAAGTTACATACAGAGAGAGGAAAATACTGTCCCAAATTCACATGCATAGGAAATACATCCACAGTGACCCTCACCACTGCGAAACAAGATCTTGGCTTGATCATAAATATTTCTACGGAAAGTTCTACGCAGTGCTCTGTAGCAGTAGAAGGGCAAACTGAAGGCTGTGAATGATGATGATGATAATTTTTCACCTGCTAGCTACAGCACCCCCCGCTCTGTGCTCTGGTATGGCAGAGGCAGCTGCTGTGAATCCCTGGTCATGGGCCCTTGAGGTGTGGGGATGGAGCTGCCGTCAGCATCGTGTGTGCGGTAGCAGGTTAGCAACGAGGGGAGGGAGGGGGGGGAAGCAGCACCCAAAGTCAGTGAGGGTGGGCACACAGGAGCGGTTAGCATAGGTGGGCTGAAAAGCAAGGTGTGGCACTTCTGGGTTGCTGTTTCGATATGCTACCACCTTTCCCCTTGTAAAAGGAGGAGTGTGCTGTGCCTGCCCTAAAGGTGCCCCAGGGAAGAAAAGTTGCTTGCACTTTATTGTAGCACTAAGCGATGCAAAAGTACAGTGAGGGAAATAGTTGTTCTGCCTTTGTGCAGGCCTTGGGTTGTTCATGTCAAATCCAGCAAGGTTGTGCAGTAACATAAAGCCTGCAGCTACACACTGAGCAGTGTTAAGGGAAAAAAAAAAAAAATTGCTTCAGGGCTGCATGTGCCTATTGCATGGAGAGCAGTGGGGGAAAAATAGTTGCGATGGTATTTAGAGATGGTATCAGACGTGCAAGGAGAGAGAAACTAAGCAAATGCAAGTAGCTCAGGGGCTTTCACGCTGACATTTCCAAGCTTCTGGCTTTGTAACTGCAGCAACATCCCTTTAACGTTACTGCTGAGTTTGCATGGTGCGTGACAACCTAGGACACAGCCCATGTGGAGCAGGTTGTCCCTCATCCCTTGCAGGGTGATGAGCAGAGCTCGGAGAAAGCCAGCTAGCCTCTGCGACACAGCGTGCATCAGCGCGCAAGTGGTTAGCTGGCTGCCGCCCTCCTGTAGGCACCATCTCCCACAGACATTGGCTTTGTTCCTCTGCATCCCCATTCCCTGAGTCCCTACAAAAATTTGTCTCCCCACTTCCCGCCTCCCTCATGGGGGATCTTGCTGTTCCCGTTGTCGAGCTGTGCTTTATATTAATGCTGCAAATAGAGAGTGGCCATTGTTTGTAGTTTAATTAGCATCATCCCCAGGAACTTGACAGAGGGAATTAGAGGTGGTGTATGAAAATGATGTATGGGCGTGGGTCGAGGTTTAACCACTTTCATGCCGGCACACCTTGTAGATGATGTATGCAGGATACAGCTTTCTGGGCATGTAGAAATCACTAAATGTAGATGTTTAGTCTCTGCCCTGGTGTTTCACAAATTCAGGGTGGCTACTCTTAAAAGAGAAAAGGAAATCTAAAGCTGCCTACCAACTTTCTATCTCAATTTCTGTCCAGCAGTATTTTTTTCTTAATGAAAAGTTTCCTTAGAGTAAAACTCCTCCAGTTCTCTGTATTAAAAACAAAAAAATTGCTCAGGATTGTTTTTGTATTGGATATAAGATATATTTTTTTTTAGGGATATTGGATGTCGAGCCCCTGAGTCGGATTGTGAGGGAGGTTGTGGGATTGCCATCACTGGAGGTTTTTTCGCACAGGCTGGGCAAACATTGACTGGGGACTCTTAGCAGCTGTCAGGATCGTTATAGCTATTTTAAGATACAACAGCAGCTGGAAGCCTCGTCTGACAGATGTGCTGCTATGTTGCCCAAAGGTATAGTAAGAGAGAGTACCAAAGAGTTTGCAAGCAAAGGCAAGCCTGGTGCACAAACCGAATTGAAAACCAGCGAGGAGTGAGTAAGGCTTTGCAGAAAGACTGATGCATGCGGGCACTTGTCTCTTCACTGTGCGTTGTTTTTGTGTCTTTGCTTTAGGTGTCACAGCCTCATCGCACCTCTTTGACTACGGCTCCACTGCCAACGGGGGTGACAGCTCCTTCTACACCTCTCTGATCTCGGACGTCCACTACACCACCCCGCGGGACTCCACCTATTTCACGAGCATTTATCAGCAGGAAAACAGCCCCATTCCCTGCTCGGGCAGCACAGAGGGGTTTAACACGCTGGGGCATCCTGTTCAGGATGTGACTGGGTTTGAGTCCCGTGGCTTGTTTAGCTCAGATTCAGGAATAGAGATGACTCCTGCAGAGTCTACTGAAGTTGATAAAACCTTAGCAGATCCCATGAAAGTAGAAGCTTATAAATACATGGACATAAGTAGATCAGAAGAAATAAAATACCAAGAAAAACATGACCCTGACTCGGAAGATGAGAGCCCAGGCCTTACTGATAAGTACCATGGAATACCCACCAGCTCCAGCCATGCTGCTGAACCTCAGCAGACGGCTTCGGAGAGTGTGAAGGCAGCCAAAGAGCAAGACTCACTTGAAGACACAAGGTCTGGAGATCAGCATAGTGCCTCTGTGGTTACAGCCCCTGTCAAGATCACACTCACAGAGATAGAAAGTGCCGGGGAAGCTGCCAGCAAAGAGTCGAGCCCAACTCAGCTGGAGACCGGCCTGAAACCAAGCAATGAGGTGGTACCAACAGTGACAGTGTCGGAGCCAGAAGATGACAGCCCGGGGTCTGTCACGCCACCATCCTCTGGCACAGGTAATGCTGATGCATGGCACGGGGTTTTTTTTTGTATTCAGCGAAGGGTTGCAATTGTAGCTCTGCATGTTGGGAGAATTACTGTGGGTTTGCGGGGTGGGTTTAAGATGGTGCAAGCAGACATTAATGGGTCTCCATGGCTGGAGGTGTTTCTGCTCTGCTGGGGCACCACTTTGCATTGCTGAACTGAAGGAGGCTGCGAGCTGTGCTACCCATCACTAACGCACTGCCAGGGCAGGCTGCCCTTTCTGTGTGAAGAGAGGGGAAGGCAGGGCTGGGATCCACAGAAATAAGTTGCCGAGAGCTGCTCAAGAGCATGGCTAGGGTCAGATCCAGGCTTGCGGAGCCCGGTCCCCGTGGGGATCACTCCTTGAGAGGAAGTTGTGAGCTGGTGGGTGTCATTGCGGGTGTTGTCAGCCAGGCAACGGTTTGGGCTGGATCCCGGTGGTTTTGGGGTCTTTTTGTCACTCTGGCTGACCATGCTCCCCAGAGGAAATGAGGTGTGTGGGACCACAGCACTGCAAATGTCTGGGTTCATTTTTTAAAATTCTAATGGCTGTTTGAACACCTCTTTGCTCTTGCAGAGGATAAGGTTAAATTGTTAAAAATAAGTGCTGTTTTCAAGTGAAAGTGCTGCTTTTAGAAAGTGCTGAGGAGGGAAGTGCTGTCACCTTATTTGCAAAGGGGAATGGAGGGACAAAGTGGTGGTCTCTTTTAAAGGCTCCGGACTTCTATTGGGGTGGCACCAAAATCCCAGATTTATAAATTTTCTTATTGTCTGATTACTATGGTAGTATATAATATTTATTCCTCATTTTCTCTATGATACACTGTTAAAATATGAAAGTAGCATAGTGTTTTAAAAAGCAATAAAGCTGTGTGACAGGAAACAGAATTTTCAGACTTGAAATTAAATGTCAATGTCCTGGATCAAAACCTGTTGACAATGAACATCTCCAAGCTGAAATTTCCATTGCTTTGATGGCATCTAGAAGTATTTAAAAATCAACTAGAATTTCCTTAAAATGGCAGTTTGGGATTTCCATCTACACTAATACCTACCCTTAGAGGAATACCTAGTTCCTGTCCAAAACTGAGTGTGCATTTGTATACTTTCACACACAAAAAAGAGATAGAAAAAGTCCACTGCAGCTGTGAGTTTATTCTGCCTGCACCACCCAGAAACTTTAGATAACAAACAGACTTTAGATTCTCATTTTTCTTCTTTTATTTGACTGTATGACATCACGCGCTATTCTGAGACACGCTGGTTTTTATCGATTTACACTTTTTGCACTGCAAGGTAATTAACTTCAGGCACGAATTGTTATTTATTCAGTCCTTGGCGACTGTTCAAGGCTGCCTTCGTGACACTTGATAACTATCCCATCAAAAGAGCTGAACAGTGCGTGGTTCAGCCTCATGACTGCTGCCTTACTGGGAGGCACTGGTGTGGCTGACGTAACTGCCGGCATGGAAATGTTCCTCTCCGTGGGCAAAGCTGATCCCCAGCACTGCCCAAACACCCCTGGGAGGTGACGCCGCCTTGCTTCAGGGTGCTGGAAAGCCAGAAGCGCTGCTTATCTGTCACGTTAAGGAAAGAAGCAGGCGTCTTCTTTTAGGGGCTGGCTCCCACAGGGTGTTTTCTCTGGATTTCCCTCCTTTCCCACAGCTGGGGACACGCTGCACTCAGGCTCCACATTCATGAGCGAGGAAGAAATGTAAAACCTGCCCTCGCTATTTCTACCCGGTGACCCAGCAAAGTCGTTGCTCCTAGATACCCCTCAAGCATCCTGGCAAAGCCCCCAGTTCCCCCCTGCTTGGACTTTTGAAAACAGCTTGCTTTTGGTTACTTGCCGTCATCTTTCTGGGGAAGGAAGACGCGATCTGTTCATACGCTGCACTGGTGCTGAGAGGCGGTGGGTATTTATGTACTTCCCCTTGCCAGCGGTAAATATGACACCCTGCTGCTGGCCACAAAGGACATTTTTGTTCACAAGGTAAATGCCGTGGCTGAGAGTTACAAACTGCCAGCGCAGGCAGGAGCGGAGTGAAGCTGAGGGACGTCGTGTTGCTGCGCTACGAGGGCTGGCGGTCACATGCCCGTTTGGACACGTGCCGGATTAAGTCATCGCTCGGGGAAAAAATGCTTACATGCGGTAATGCAGGAGAGCGGCACGGCTCACGCAGGCTTCCTGCGGCCGGAGGAAAAGGATGCACAGACTGCTGCTCAGTGCGGCCGATACAGCAGAAACCTCCCAGCATCTGGACAGGAGTGTGTCATAACAAACACCTCAATCATGCAGCCATCATCTGGGTTGCAGGAGGACTTTTTCATGTGAGAGATGTGTTAAACGAGAACTGTTTTGTCAGAGCAGCTGCAGACATGCCAACAATACGTGCTAAAAATTGCTGATCACGTGTATTGGCGGATGCACAAACCAAAATTGCTTGGAGGGCTGTGGGGAGGTTTTCTCACCTATCTCCCAGCAGGACTCCATGGCCCGGGTGCTATCATTGAAACCTCCCGGTTTACCTGACCCATCTTGGGGAAGCGTATGATCAGGAAGAAATCAACTATGCTATTGCCATGAGAAATTAAGTCAGGAAATATCTAGAGATAGTGGTTTTGTCCCAGGTCATGTCTGACACAATCTGTCTCACCCTCTGTTGCAGAAGAGCTTCCAGAGGTGGCCAGCACAGCTGGGTGGGCTTGGGGAACTGACGCTGGTGGCTGCACCCAAAGCAGGGCTGAGCTGAAGGTGAATACCCCCTGGGAGTGGGTGCAGGTCAGCTCGGGGCTCCCCTCACCTGCAAGTGAGGGGCTGGAAACCTCTCCCCAATTGCCCTGCGGTCTCCAGTTGTGTAGGTGCAGGCAGCATCAGCAGGAGGAAGCTTGGAGGTCTCTTTTCCTGATGGCTTTCTCGAACCTGCACCACCTGCAAAGCCACTTAGTGACCCCTGTCACATGAAAAATGCTATAAAATCAGTGAATGAGCACTCGAGAGTCCAGAGGACAAATGTCCATGTGTGCTTGATGGCTCTTCCAATGTGACTAGGAAATTCATCCTTCCCCCCTCCCCCCTAAAAAGGAAGGGTCTTATATATGGATGGCAGTGATCTCTGGGTCAGTGAAGTGCAAGGCTGAAACGGGCGATCAGGAGGCAGTGCTGGCCAGATGCCGACGGGGGATCGGGTGCAGACTGCTGCTGCTGTCCCCCTTCGCACTGATGGGCTGGGGTGGCCCAGCTGGCCTTGCTGCCGATGCATTAGATGTGGTCTGGGTTTGAGGCTTGCTGATGCTCTGGGAATGATTAAGTGAAGCCTGTTCCACATGCAGTAACTCCAGACAGCTGCTGATGCACCTCACGCTGCCTCTGTCACCTCTTATTGTGAGCACTTTACATGCAATTTTACTTTCTTTGTTATTTCATTACAAACTCCCGTGTGGTAAAGGGGCATACAGGGAGGCAGAACCGGTGGGAAGTGTGGTGCTGGGTTCCCTTCTAGTACGGGATGTGGGCTCCTTGCTAACCCAGAGTGACCAGCTAGCATTTTCAACTGCTCATTTTCAGTCTCTGAGCAGATCTTCTTCCAGTGTGACCCAGAAAATGCATAGAAATCTTTTTGTTTCAAATTTTGGGTGACGAGTTAGTTGGTCATTCTTTTGGTTAATATAGTTCTTGACATCATTAAGAATTAGAGTAGAAAAATGAGTTTCATGCTTGGACCCAACTGAGATAAAAGCTAATGGAGAATTCCCCACTCACCCCCCTGGAAAAAAAAAAAATCTGAGAAAAGTTTCTGATCAGGAGCTTTCCATCCCAGAAAGTTAGTTTGATGAAATTGCTAGTAACTACACATGGGTTGTTATGGTCCCTGGTGCCAGGAACCCACCAGCCCCATGTGCGTGTTTGTCCGCAGAACAAACCTGTATCCATCAGTGACAGTCAGATGGTGTCACGCGTGGCCTGAGCCCTTGTTCCTCATGGCTGGTGATTTTTCCTGGTGACAACCATACTGCTGAGCCACTGGCCAAGCACTGACCAGCATTGTCTTGTGGCTTCACTTTTTCCTCAGTAAATGATGCTAATAATACCCCTTTTCTAAGGAGTATGCACATGGGCAGTGCTCTGTAAGGACAAGCTGTTATTACTGTTAGTCATTCCAGATAGGGAGACTTTCTGTCTATGTTACCAGCCCTGCTAGAGAGATCCGTGCTGGTGTGAAATCTATTGTGTTTGTTGCCTAAGCAAGCAGAAAATCTAATTTTTAACAATTTTTTTTCTTTTGTTTTTTTTTCCCCCCACTTTCTTTCTGGGTGTCAGAACTGTCCGGCTCGGAGTCACAGGGCAAAGGCAGCCTGTCAGAGGATGAACTGATCAGTGCCATCAAGGAAGCAAAAAGCTTTTCCTTCGAGAGTCCGGAGGTGCAGCGGTCACCAGCCCTTTCTGCTGACAAGAGAGACCAGCGGGTCAAACCCGGGCGCCCCGCTGTCTCCTCACCCCTGGATAACGAAGCCAGCAGCGCAGAGTCGGGGGACTCAGAGATCGAGCTGGTCTCGGAGGACCCACTGGCCGCTGAGGAGGTGCTGCACTCCAATTACATGACCTTCAGCCACATTGGAGGGCCCCCTCCGTCGCCCGCCTCCCCCTCCATCCAGTACAGCATCCTGCGGGAGGAGCGGGAGGCTGAGCTCGACAGCGAGCTCATCATCGAGTCCTGCGACGCCTCATCGGCCTCTGAAGAGAGCCCAAAGAGGGAGCAGGACTCCCCTCTCATGAAGCCTATGGTCATGGACATTATCAAGGAAGAGAACGGCTCACGCACTGACACCTCAGACTACGAAGCAAGTAAAGCGACGGAGAGCAGGATGAATAGGGAAAATTTGGCAGAGTCCGCGTCCTACCTGAAATGCTCCTTTGTTGCACCCAAAGTAGGTGCTGAGCCCCCGACCTCTGCCGTCAGCACCGAGGAGCTGAAGGAGAGAATAATCCTGAAGAAACCCATAGAAGAAACTGTTGTTAGCCAAAGTAAAGTGTCTTCCAAGGACTCTGCCAAAAGAAGTCCCTTGGCTTCGCCACTACTGCCATTTTTAAATAAGCAGAAAGGTAAATGCGGATGTTTATATTGATTTTTGCAGTGCTGCTGAGAAGGGGGAGGAGGGAGAAGTGCTTGTTCCTTGCAGGGGAGGTGTTAGTGCTGAGCAGGGGGAGCTGCTGACACTGGATAACCTCAGCTCGAAGCTGGGCACGCCTGTGACAATGCACACATCATCTCCAACCCTCCTGTCCTATTCTTTTTCTACTTTTTCTTTCTCTTAGGAAAAAACCAATAATTTCTAGGCTTAAGCATGTAGATGCGGGATCAAACAGGAACCCAGGTGACATAAGGCTGATTCGTACATCTGGAGGACAAAGAACAACAAATGATCATTTTTCCTTTGAAATAGTACCTGCCTTGCCCCAGGGAAGGGGTGCAATCAGGGACGTGGTCCTGCCCCTCCAAAAAATGTGAGGATAAGATTTTTGAGAATATCTTTAGGAGAAAAGAATTATTCGGGGGAGGAGAGGAGTTGGGTTTGGTGGGTCTGGGTGTTGCTGAAGCTGGTGCAGCTCAAATGAATCTCTCACGGTGGCTGACACCCTGCATCCTCAGTAATGAGGGTTTTGTGTAAGCTTCCAGGTTAGTGCAGGGAGGGTGGGTGACTTGGGGGTGCGCATCCCAGCTCTGTGTGCCCCTCTGAAAGCCCCTTCCCTAATCCAGCTCTGGGAGAGTGAAGGGCAGGACACTTCCCTGGTACTTGAGTGAGCTCCAGGGCATGTGTCTCCCTGTTGGATCCCTTCAAAGCCAGTGTAGAGCCAGCCAGGTCCGGGCTTGCTGTGCCAGGCACTGAGGTCTGACTGGATCCGCCAAACCTCTAGAGCCACCACCGGCTTTTGGTCGGAGCTAAATCCTGAGGACCAAGGGGTAGCACATGGTCACTGCACACTGACACTGCCAGGGGTCCCTGCAGCCTGCAACTGGCTTAGTTCACAAGGCACAAAAGAGAAAAAGGCATTTTATTCTTTGCATGGTGCCAGCTCTAAATAGCCAGGACCTTTGTGTGCCTCTGGCTTTGTAGGCTGGTGTGGGAGGGAGGGACACTGGGGCTGCCCCATGCCTGCCCTGCTCCCCCTCTGCCATCTTCCCCAGCTGGTCTGGGGGACAGTGGGTGCCCATGGCTCTTCTCCCAGCTGTTGTTTTGCAATTCCAAGAGCTGTTGCTTCCTTGCAAACAGCTGGATAGAGATGGAGGCGGGGAACAAATCCCACCCCTGCTGCTTAGAGAGCATCTTTTTCTTCCGTCCGCATTTGTGCCGACATTTGACCACATGATGGCCTGGAGATGTGGCAGACACATTTATGTGGCATGCTTTTACAGCTGATTTATCTAGTGCTGTGAACCCAAGCGTGCAAGTCTAGTGAGGAAACAGCCTGAACCTGTACGATGTGCTGAGGATTGCAAGATCTGCAGTGCAAGAAAATATGTTAATACTGGTAATGAACTAATGGCATTAATAGGCTGAATAAGAAACATGATTATTGCTTGTAAGTATGTTTTCCTGCCAGATCCTCAGAGGTTGCAACGTCAAGCTGTGCATCTCTAAGCTCCCTCACAGGCAGGATGAGCTCCAACCATTTCTCTCCTCCTTCCCACACTCCTCTTTTGTAGAACTGGCCCAGGCCCTGCCCAAATCCTAGAAGCTGCAGGGCTGATTTGGGTTTGCCTTACACACCCTGCCTGCAGGGTCCAGCATTGGCTTTCTGCAACCACGTTGTGTTCCTTGTGGTGTTCTGGGCAGGCAGCTCACAACTTGGTCTTGGATTTGGGAAGAGTAGTTGGGGAATATCATGTGGGCAGCTAGTTGCCTGTCCCTCAATTTTGAGATTTCGGGCCCCATGACGATTTTCAGTCCCCCTCAACCGTTTGCAGATTTTTTTGCTTAACTTTGGTGTCTTCTGTTAATTTCTGTCATTGCCTAAGCTGATGCTAACAGACAATTGTTCTCCCACGGTGGACAGAGCAAATCCCTGTGTGCGTGAGCAGACTTCCTCCCTGCGTTGCAGTGTGTCTATGTTTCCCGTTTGTATTCATGTAGGATGGTAGCGGCAGGAACGTTTCCTCCAGGACAGACACAAGACAGCTAATTACTATGTGGCGGTGCGTAGAGGACTATTTCAGTATGTGCTTTTCTCCCTCGCAACACTCTGGTGCCTGAGGCAAGGAAAACAAAACCGTGAAGCCTCTCAAGAAGATTATTGCTGAAACTTGTATAACTTTTCAAAGCTGATTTCAAGGTATGGGGAGGTGGGCTCAAGATAAGAAAATGTGATGACAGCGGAGTTCAGTTTACGCTACCTTCCAGTCACGGGTATTTGCTGCATAGGTTGCTGTGTCTGGGCGCTAGTTAAATTTTTAAGTTGAAGGTAGAGTATGAGGCTCTCCTTCTGACCTGGGAATGGAGAGCTTGTCCCTCACTGGGACAGTTCATGTGAAACCCTGCAGTGGTTTTTCAGTTATCAGAGGTGAACTGGGGGACACGTTAACTGGCTTGTGGAACCAGAGCATCCCTCATGGGTCCTGCCAGGCTACGTCAGCCTGGAACCGCGTTGGCTGGCAGGGAAATGAGGTGGCAGAGCACATCCAAGGGGACTGCCTTCATAGCATCGACTTGAGGTCTTGGCAAAGCTTTATATCACAGCATCATATATGTGTCATACACCAACTCAGATGCTCCCGGCAGGCATTTGGCAGGGGCCACACTCAGCCAAAGTGATGAGAATAGAGGGAGATGTGGCAGTGCCACACAATAGAGGTGAAGCGAAATGTCAACCAAAGCAAGAACAGTGTCATCGTTCATTAAGAGAATTACCTTAATTATAGTTATCTGTCATTAAGAGAATACTAACAAGATGTGACTATGTACTTGTTAAAAGATAGAAAACAGAATACCTTCATTATTTCCTGTTACCTTCTTCTTACACATCATCTTGGAAGTGTTACGCTACCACTGCACGTGGTTATTAAGACAGAAGGGTTTTAGTTATGTTCACTCAGGTGGGGACTGTTCCCCCTACAGCCATAGCAAGTCCCGCCTGAGTTCAGGTCAGTGCTAGCCCAGCATTTCTGGTGATTCATGGGAAACTGATGGATCAAATGAAGCTGTTCAACACGCCTAGCTGTGTTTTTTGACACCCAGCTGTAGATCTGTCTGTGATCCTCAGCCAGCTCGTAGCCAGGTATATGTAATTTAAGAATAGTCAGTGATCAGTTTCACATGTAAGTGTAAACTATTTCACAGCATCATACTGTAATAGCTCCAAGGAGTCTTTTTGCTCATATCCCTGGCATTAAATATACTTCACATGGGTCATCAGAAAGGTTTGCCCTGGGCTGGCAAGACAAAAATTGATTTTGAGTGCAGACTACAGGAAATAGATAAAGAAGATGTACAAATTGAAAGATCAGCGTCCAACCGACCCCAGGAACAGTCTTGCTGATTTTGCTGCTGCCAGCCCACAGCTTAATCCCTCAGACACCTTTCTGGTGTGTCTGCTGGGCGCGCTGAAATCACGGCTGCTTTGCTAAATAACAAGGTGAAGCACAGCAAGTGCGTGTGTGGTTTGCGCAGTGATAGCTCAGTGTCTCTGCTTAATGTCTGTTGCCATCCAGTGGCAATAACAAAAATGGGCCGTAACTTCCTACCTCCATTTCACCAGAGCTGACTATCACGATGTGAGTGGAGCTATTCCCGTACCGTTAATCGCTAAGCAGCCTCTCTTGCTTTTCCATACAATCGGAAAGATCACATTGCTTGCTGCAACACTGGCTTCATTTTGGCAAGAGCTGTGCAATTGCTACCTACGTTAGTGTCACCAGCCCCTTTGCCTCCTGCAGAGCAAAGAGGGGAAGGCAGAGCTGTCACAAGACATTTGTTGTTCAGCTGTTACTGCCCCCACATCACTCCTGGCATCTCCTCCCAGAGGTGGCCACAGCCCTTACACGACAGGACCTAGAGCACATCTGGCTGTGACTCTGCAAGAAAGGAGTTTGTCAGCTCAGTTTATTTTTTTCCTTTTTTTAATATTCAACTTCAGAGAAGGAAGACCAGATGCATTTGTGTTTTCCAGTAGCCAAAGAAAGCAGAATTTTAGGTTTGTTATAAGAAAACCCTATCTTGCAACAGGTTTTCACAAACTTTGGAAAATAACTGATCGACATGGCCTGCACAGCACTGTAACATTGCGCAGCCTACAGGACGTCCAGGCTGGGCTTCCATGTGGCTTGGGCATGCAGGACATTTCAGAAAAGACCTGCTGTCCTGGAAACATGCATCTTCTGGCCTGGGGCAGTTTGCAAGAAGCCCAAACAAAGTCTGGATGGAGGCAGGATGGGAAAGAGAATTTTGGTTGAGTCATTTCGTGTCTTCTCTTGCCGTGTGTGTCAGTAGCTCACTGCCAGCATGGCCTGGCTTACTGTGTGCTGGTGCCCCACAGCCTGGGGCCCTGGTCCTGGGCAGAGATTGCCCTCATGCTGGGGCATCGTGTCTCTCTCCAGCCTCTCCTTCAGTGACAACAATAGAAGATTCCTTCTGCTTAATCCATGTATGGAATATGCAGCAGCTTGTTACCTTTCAGATTGGAGGTCCGAGCCCAGGTTTTAAAAAAAAAAAAAAAAGTGGGCATTCATAGTACTGTTTATGTTAATTTTCTTTTTCTGTTATGGCAAAACATAGCATAGGAAAAGGATGCACCAGTACAGGCTTGGGCCTGACCTACTGGAAAGCAGCTATGTGGAGAGGGACCTGGGTGTCCTGGTGGATGACAAGTTGGCCATGAGCTGGCAGCGTGCCCTCATTGCCAAGAAGGCCAATGGTATCGTGGGATGCATTAACAAGAGTGTGGCCAGCATGTCAAGGAAGGTTCTCCTCCACCTTTACTCTACCCTAGTCAGGCCCCATCTGGAGTCCTGTGTCCAGTTCTGGGCTCCCCACTTCAAGAAAGATGAGGAGCTGCTGGAGAGAGTCCAGCGGAGGGCTACAAGGATGAGGAGGGGACTGGAGCATCTCTCCTATGAGGGAAGGCTAAGAGAGCTGGGCTTGTTTAGCCTGAAGTAGAGAAGGCTGAGAGGGGACCTTATAAATGCCTACAAATATCTTAAGGGTGGGTGTCAGGAAGATGGAGCCAGACTCTTCTCAATGGAGCCCAGCAACAGGACAAGGGGCAACAGGCACAAACTGAAACTTAGGAAGTTCTGTCTGAACATGAGGAAGACCTTTACTTTGAGGGTGACTGAGCCCTGGAACAGGCTGCCCAGGGAGTGGAGTCTCCTTCTCTGGAGATGTTCAAAACCTGCCTGGACAAGGTCCTGTGCAGCCTGCTGTAGGTGACCCTGCTTCGGCAGGGGGGCCGGACTAGATGACCCACAGAGGTCCCTTTCAACCCTGACCATTCTATGAAAACCCAGGCCTGGGGCTGTGGTGTCATGCTGTCACTTACATGGTAGATGGCACAACTGGCAGGACCCAGGCTCCAGGCAGGGTCCTGCTGGGAACGCAGTTAAATGAAATTCATAATTTCAAATGCTTTATTCTGCAACACAGTCCTACGCCACCCTGCTGTGAGGCATTCTGATTTTCATGCCTTATGGAAGGCTTTTGTAGTATTAATCTGGTTAGTGTCCCACAAGAGCATGTCCTTACCACACACAGCCTTTGTGGCTGGTGTAGCTCTAAGCTCTCAGGATGGACACCAAGGTTCATGGCCACTCATCTCTATATGGTGGTCCGGTGTCTCTCAGGCAGTGTCACAAGCTGCAGTCAGCATCAGTTCTGCTTTTGGGGTGACACTGGCACATGCCCTGGTTTGAATAACATGTTTCCCTTCCTCCCTGGTGCCTCTCATACTGTCCCATGGTGTCCAGGGCTGACAAACACTAAGCAGTTTGGGCTCTTCCCCTTTAATCTCTCACTGCTTCCACCGCTGCTTGGTGCCACAGATAAACTGATTTTACACAGTTTCTTAAGGAAATGGTTTGCCAGCAGATATCTGGGAGAGACCTTAAGTTGTTGCGAATGCTTTTTGTTCAGCAAAACGTTGTCTGCATCACATTAGCACATCGCTGCTGTTGGAGGAGTTGCTAGCGAGCCATTTTTCCATGGGAAGGGATGTTTGATAGGGTGATTTAGCAATCCGAGGCTCATTTATCATCTGCATGCTTTCACCAGGCTGGCTCTGCAATCAGTAGCAAGCCAGGCCGCGGCTTAAGCATACGGTAATGTTAGTTTAATATTTTAGTGCCATCTGCTGTAAGTGCCTCCACACTCCAGCCCATCTGTTTTGCATGCTTCGGTTTGCTTTTTATGGGTCTCCGGTAGCTTTGCATCCTTTGGAAAGTCGCTGCTTGGGAAAGGTGTAGGGAGAGGAATGTCCTGCCTGGGGCTGGAGTGTCTTCACCATATGGTGCTGTAGGAGGAATAGGGTAAAACCTGCCCAGAGAAGTAAACATGTGAATCTAGGTCTGGCCTTGCCACGAAATCTTGGAGGAGTTTGGTGAACCTCTGTGTGCTTGCCTCCCACATGGAGTAATTTAAGTGGGAAGGGAGCTGTGGAGGTGAGTGGTCCAAACCCTTGCTCAAAGCAGCTTGGTCAGTTTGCTCAGGGTCTTGTCTACCCATCCATCTTCTCAGCAAAGGCAGAGGTTTGGGTATAGCTGAAAGCTGGAGCCTACGAATCTGGGTCAGTACGTGATGCCAACTCAGCGCCAGGAGCTGCAGGCACACTGCAGAGCAGGGTGGAGGAGAGATGCAACTCAGTGTAGCTTCATACAGAGTGGGCTGGCAGGAACTTCGCAAGGTCCGGAGAGCCCACCTCCTGGCCCACAGCCAGGATTCCTGGTAGAGCGCTCTTGACAGATGCTTGTGACTTGTTTGGAAAGGCCACTGTTGGCAGATCCTCCACCAGCTCCCAGGCATCTGTCAAAAACAGTTGCTGTTCTTTAATCCTTCTTTACTTTAGGCTAAGCAATTTTAGCTTCTTCAGTTTTTCCTCTCTGGTCGTGTTTTCAAGCTGTCTAAACTATCTTGGGTTTACCTTTGTTCTTTTCTACTGCTGGTTGAATCTTTTTTAAAGCGAACTGGAGAAGATGCTCACATGGAGGCCATCCCTGTGCTGATGATGGGTTACTTGCCTGCCCTGCAGGCTAGGACTGGGCTCATAGAGCCCACTGCAGCAGCATGACATTGACTTCTATTGCTACAAGAGGGATCTCTTCCACATTGCTTGGAAATGTCTATTCAGACTTCTGCAGCAGGCATCTTTCACTGCTTGGACTCTTTTGAACTCACTGTTAATTATCTGCAGGATAACAGGTATGGAGTAGTTTTTGAAGGTTTGGAGAAGCCCAGTGGAAAAAATGAAGTTAACTGTGATAATCTTGCCCATTTCTGAGAATGGTTTCTTTTTCTCCTGAGCTGTCTGACCCCGCAGCCTACTTTGGTTCACAAATCTACTCATACTCTGCTGCATGCAGGACCCTTCCTCAGTCTACCCTATCTAGGGACAGATAATGTGCACTCTCAGTTGCAAACCAATAAAATAGCTTAGGTATAGAGGGTCTTAGAGGAAGCAGATGGCACATGCCTTGCTAAACCCCATGCTAGGGCCACACCTGAAGTACTGGCAATCAGTTTGTTGTCCCGGCCAGTCTTCTCCTTCCATACCTCTATTTGACTGCCAGTATGTGAGGTCAGGGATGAATTTAAGACTAAGGTAGTGAGCAGGAGAGAATGCAGCTAAGGCATGCTCCAGCCTGCTCTTGTCTCTCTGCTCTGATGCGTGTTCTTCCTTGGCTTTTTGGCCTAGCAACCCAAAGTTATGGTGGAAATGGCCAATTAGCCATTTATTGACCAAAAATGGCCAATAGAGAGTAAGAAAACAGTTTTAAATTAGAGTGTCTGAGGCACACAGAGCTGCAGCCAGGAGTGAGGAGTGATTTTCTTACTGCGAATAGTTTCATACCAAGGATTCACTTTTCCACGGTATATTCTTGATATTTTGGGAGGGTTTGCAGTAGACTGGTAGACCAAGAAGTCTTGGCTTCCAGCTGCTTTGCAATTCTGCTTCCGCTCTGTTCAAGGAATCAAAAAAATTACTCTGAACACATGATAGGACATAAACAGTGAGCTGTGATGACATGAACTCTGCAGACACATTCAGATGGCCTCATTTTGTGGGGTCTCACTCCAGAGACTTTTGAATGACCAAGGCAGTGGGGTCCCAGACACCTTCTCCAGCCACTCTGACTGGAGGAGTTTCCCCCTTCCAGCCAAGCTGCCCCAGCAGCGATTCAAGGTCATGTTCCCCTGCCCGTGGAGGCAGAGAGGGAACTTCACAGCTGCCCTATTTCACTGTGATCCAAGCAATTGGAAATGTTCCTGCCTTTGCAGCAGGCTGTGGCCTGCCTCCCCATTTCTGGCCAGTCAATGCAGTTCAGCTGCCACATGACAGGTTGTTACAATCATCAAGCTGTGATAACTCAACCAGAGCTGAGCTGGGGAAACCTGGAGACATGCAGTTGATGGTGGTGGAAATGAGCAGTGTGCACACCAGCAGGTTTGTGCTCTACATGATTTATCTTCCACTCCTTCCAGACTGTTTCTTTTCAGGGAGGGAGGCACTTTCTGGCCTCAGGAGTGATTGCAGGGTCATCTGCCCTCTATGCAGAGGGGACAAGGAGAGCTGATAGATGGTCAGATGCTGGCTCTGGGATTCTTCCTGGAGTCCTGCTCTGGTGGGAGTATAGCAAGGTCTCGTAAGTGAGGAGCAGCCGCTCAGAGGAGATGTCTGAGCCCTGGAAAGGGTCAAGGCAAAGCAATGAATAGGGCATTTTCTCTTCTTTCCCCGAATGATGGTTTTCTTGGGCAGTGACTGGGATCAGTAACCACCAACTGCAATGATGCCCTCTCATGATTAGCAGCATGCATGTAAACCAGAGCATGACCTTGATACAAACTTCAAAAATATCTCAATAAATCCCATGCCCTTCAGATCACAACTTGTGTTGTCCATATCCTGAGTACTTGGCCCAGTTCACTTCTGGCATCTGTTTCCTGCCCTGATTTTTGACTGTGCTCATGAAAATTACTTGCGATGTGTTGCGTAAAGTCAGACTGTTAATGCGTAAGTGTCAAAGCATCTTAAACACAGTGGCTGGATGCTCAGAGGTGCTTTTAAATTTGGGCGTAGCTTAATGTAGGAGGAACATACATCTTCTCCTGGGACTGCTGTCCACTCCACTGCCTGTGTGTGAGTTAAGTGTCGAGCTATAAAAATTTATAGGCCTTATCCTTCCGTTTTCATAGATCTTCCCTTTAAGAGCAAAGGACTGCCTCTGAAGAGCTGTCATAAGTCATAGTACTCTAACAGAAGTATACAGACCTTTCTGATAGATATGACATAAGATGGGGTTTATAAAATGTTTCTGCCAGGTCAAGTTTACATCCTGACCAGTTAGATGGTTATGTCAAATGTTTAAATATCAAAGCTTGGCAAAGTCTAAGCCAAGCGCAGGGAGTTGCTGGGTATCTGTATACAAACAGGAACCCGCTGAGAAGAGGTCCGAAGCATAAAGATGTGTAGTGGGTGAAGACCTTTCTCTGCGAGCTGGGCTGGACAAGTCCATGTCTATGTCCACGTCCATGCACTGCTAAGCTGAGCACCCAAGGACGGCACAGTCCTGCTCCTGGGGAAGGCTGCAAGGAAATGAGCACTCCGCTCACGAGTGATTTTTCTGTTCGTACGGTCAAACCTCAGTTGTAGAATCACTCATAGTTTAAGCATGTTTTAAAAGCCAAAATCTTGACATGGTGTCCCTGTCGGTGTCTCTTGGTGTCAGCGATCAATGACTCAGCTTCCAGGCAAGGCTGTGACACTGACAATCTGACGGTAGCCAGTTTTTTCCAGATGTGTAGATGCAGCAATGCTTTGCGTGGATACTCCCAGCAGATATCAGAGATTTGTTATTGACAGAGAAATGTAACACCTATTGATAGCTTCTCTGTGGCTGACACAATATATAGCAAGAAGAGATGTTTATTCTGGGTGTACAGAAACAAGAAAGAAAAAAATCAACCCATATATAACGAAGGGGAAAAGTTATACCACCTGTATTGCTTTTCTGTAAATGATGTTAAAGAGCTTTCTTCAAGCTTTTAGCTCAGAAGGTACTTAGGGAAGTTTGTATACTATAATACAAATTAGGCAAAGGAAAAATTAAAACATTTTGCTTTTATTAACACAGAATATTTTGCTTCTTAATGCAGTCTTCTCATCAGTGTAGTGTTTTGCAGTGAACTTCTGGAATATTTTATTTTCTGATCTGCTAGAAATGCTGCTTCTGAACATCTGCAATGCTCTGTGAACTGGGAATCAGGGGTTTTCACCAGTTTCATTGATTAATTGAAATGAAGAATTTGGACTCATTTCAGGTCAGATTTAAATTTATGATTAAGGTCTGGTAATATAAAATACATCTCTAGTTCTCAAGGAGAGGTGAAATACAAACTTTTGAATGACCCTGCCTGTTTCAGGGTGGCTCTAGTTCTTCAGATGTTGAGCAGAATAAGGACTTCCTTGAATATTGCTATTTGTGTGTGGTAGATAGCATGAGGTTAAAATTAACATATTTAACTGCAGTGAAGGGGAGGCCTGTGATAGCAGACCTCCGTTGGGAATATAACCTGGAGGTGGGTATTGATTTTACTTATGTTTTTCCTTAGCTTCTGAGAGTGCACTGCTGATTGGGACATAATAGCAATATTGACTGAAAAGGGATTGGGTTTTTTTTTTCTTTTCCTTGGGAGGCTGCTGTGTTTGTGTCAGTGCAGAACAATATAGAAAACAAGGGACATGCAATGATCCAACAATTTAAAGGGCTTGATTTCCCCCCTAAAGAAAGAGTGATGTTTTTGTAATTTTGACTCAGTCTTATTTTGATAACCACTGTCATTTCATTCCTCTGCAGTATTTTTTTCCTAACTTTCTTGACGTTTACCCAGCTTTGGCAATTTTACCCGCTGTTTTTTCTGGAGAGGTAACACAGATATCCCCTCTTCCCCCTCTGGCTCTGACAGAGGCTCGGTGGTTACATGGGAACTGTAGCAGTGAGAGGTCGCCCTGGCGTTTTGCTTTTGCACCACTTCATTTGTGTGTGAGGAACACAAACAAGTATGGAAGAAAATAATGCACAAAGAGGACAGGTCAGTTTGGATGGCAGTAATTTTCTATCTCCACCACAGGTCTGCCAGATGCTAGCCTGCTTGTGGTGGGGACATTTGGTGGTGTCAAGGTTGCTTAATTCAGCTCTAGCAGTGAAAGTGAGGGTTTGTGACTGTGGAAGTGATGATAGGTTTCACAAGTGCTATGAGTCTGGCAGGCTCCAGCTGAACATTGTTTATGAAAATCGGGCATACGAAGATCCCTGTGCTTCTGAAATAGATGTTTCTCCATTCAAGAGGGCCGAGCATTTGTTTTCTGCATATTCAGAGCTCAGAAGACACAAAGCATGAATATTTTGAAAGCCACATTATGCAGCAGTGACTGTTTCATGGGGAACAACCCTGCCAGTTGGGTTGCTTTTAGGTGAAAAGCTCTTTGGTATCTCAGAAACCTCATTTTAGGGTTTATATTCCTTGCAGCTTCAACTTAACTCGCAGGTCCATGCACTGAAAGCCCTTTGGTATCACTCACTCAGAGAAACCCTTTCCCAACTGGTGCCATGTGATTTTATGTGGAATTGGTGATCTCTTCCAAAGGTTTCAGCTGGTGTTGGAGTTTGCTTCATGTCGCAGTTCCCCATAGGAGTCTTCTGTAACGTGGGCACTGATGAGGTCCACCTGGGTGTTGCCAGTCCTCCAGTATGTTCCTGAAATTCTCTAATATCCCTGGAAAAGATGTACAGCTTTCTCACAGTTCATATGAAAAAAACCCACAACTGAGTTTGTTAAGAGTGCAAACTACTGAGAGGTGACCTCAGGAGTCCTCTAGAGCTGGGGTAACTTGAGAGGCTCAAGAAGGGCACAGATAATCAGTATTACCTTTACAAAAAGCTGTGTCTTAGAGAGAGAGAAGGCTTCCAAGGCAGCAAATCTAGCTTGCTTTAAAGATTTGGTATTAGACGATCCAGATTGCCAGATAAAGTAGGAATTTCAGTAAAGACTGTCCCCTTTCAAACTGGATCTTAAAGAATAATTTGCCAGGGAAATAGCTTTTGGTGTTGCTACATCATCTGGCTAGAGGTAAACACTGTTGGAGTAGCACATTTCGCACAAATGAGCAAAATGCAATATTTTTTAAATGGTTCTTATCTTTTGAATAGAAGGTGCAATGGGATTGCAGAATTTAAAGGAAAAAACAAATGCAGATTTCCAAGGTCTGATACCACCCATGGCCTGGCTGGTATCAACCCTCTGCCTTGCTTGATGTTACTTGGGATCCACAGTGGTGTGAGATCGAAACCCAGGCTCTGACAATCCTGGAGACATTGTTTTCACAGCAACTCATTTAAAAGCAGCCTAGGATCTATGCTCACCCAGTGAGTGCTGTTGGCAGAGGCAGGCATGGTACAGACAGGATTTTCTTCTCTCTTTTAGAAAGATAGACAGTTCCTTACAGAGGCAGAGGGGAGTTATTGCATACATCCTAATGAAATGGCGATAACATCCACGAAACAAGGTCTGTATCTGAGCAACCAGCAAGGAGCAGAGAATGAGAGCTTAAAGAAAAGCCAGTGGAGATTAATAGTCAGGATTTCCGAAGGTTACTTTGTTGGCTAATGTACCATTGAAACAACAGCAGCTATGCTTACTTGCTTAGGTTAAGGGCAAGAGCTTTTCCAAAGAATGGAAGTTACTTTGCAAAGCGAGAGAATGGGCTGCCTTCGCTGTTTGTCTCAGAGCTGCTGGAGCTTTGCTGCTGCTGAAACAGCGAGCCATGCATACCCTGAGCTGAAAGCGGAAGGTTTATTGCTCCAGCCAGGGAGTTGTAAAATGAGCGGAATTTAATAAAAGCCATAGTAGCAGTTGTGCCTTCTGAAACATACACTCACCTATACACTTTATTTGCACAGACAGATATTGCAGTTATTATGTGCTGACTCTGCTGCCTGGTGCTCTCAGACATGGTAACTGCACATGCAAATTGGGTCAGCAGTCGCATGTCCAGTTACATCTGATGTTCCAGAGAAACGGCCCCCAGCCCTTGCAGGGAAAGGGTCTGAGGAGTGCCATTTTGGGAGACTGAGAGAAAGATGGTTCAGTCACAGCGACAGGACTATTAGAAGCAGTGAACCTACAGGTTTTGTCCATGCGGAGAGTCCTGCTTTTCTCAGCACTACAGGCTGGCAGCAAGGGACAGTGAAACAGTCTAAATCCCCAGGCAAAGAGAGAAAGGAGACAATATTGTCATCTTGCAGATGAGATGCTGAAACACGTGCACACCCATCTTAAAGCCCCTTTGTCTAGAAAAGCTGGTGAAAAGGGGACTGAGATTGACTAATTTATCATATTAATGGCATCATATCACAATATCCAGATTAATGGATTTGTTGAGTGTGATGAGTTGATTTCACTGCACTAACACTAGGAGTACACAACAGAACTGGGAAATAAACCCAGGTTTTTCTGAATCCTGGTTTGTGAGAGTATCCTTGTTGCCTGATTATTGACCTTTGCATACAACAGATGTCTGTAAAAAACCAGCAAGTTTCTCCATGATTCAAAGTGGCAGTGAGCAGGAGCAGCAATGCGCCATGGACTGAGCAGAATGGTTAACAGCGCACCATTTCTATCAAAGGGGTGATTTCCATATATATAGCTATATTTCCATATAGCTATGGCAATGTGCTTGCTACTTGTATATCTTACTCCTTCAGCAGCAGTGAAGGGGAGATTATGTTGGCATGAAGTTTAAATGGAGAAAAGGGCCAAAGAACTGATCCTAGTAAATGCCGAAGCAGCTTTGACACGTGCTTAATGGTGCTGAATTATTCATTGAGCTGGCCGGGCAAACTGACATTGCAAAGGGAAAGAAATGAGGGTGCTGGAGAGAAAACGCCAGATGAAGTGTCAGCTAAATGCCCTGGTGTGATCCCACTCCTTGAGTGCTGGTTGCTGCCAGGTGCAAGCCCTTTGTAAAGGACAGAGTGAACGCTTTGGCCATGCACACAGGTGTGACTTTGGTGGTGCCTGTGGGCCCAGATTAGCTCAGTTTGTGGTGGGAGACCTTCCCTTTGAGAGGAAGTGTTGCAAAAAGCAGGGAATGGGCAGCAGGCAGCTGTCTAGGGCCAGAGGTATGGATGGGGCAACTGTGATACATCAGGCAGAGCCACGAAGTCGGGAATATTACCCCTGGTCAGCCACATGTCTGGAAAACATGCCATCTCCTCTTAGCCCTTTTAAAGGTGTCTTGCTTTCTTCTGTTCCTGCAACCCTGGTTAAAACTCAGTCACGAGTTTTGCAGTGTCTTCCCCCAGTGCTCCTTCTCCAAGTGAGAGCCCCTTTCCCTGACCAATCTGGGCAGCTGTCTACAGGTATTCCCCTCCTCTTCCCTCCACTTCAAATCCCATAGAAAGAGGGGAACAATGTCTCATCGAAGTGTTCTGCATTACACCACTGTGTTTTGAGGGAAGGGAGAGAACTGAAGCCTCGTCTTTAGCATGGTTAGGATCTGATCCTCTTCTCAGGGGCAATTTGAGCACACGCATTGCCTTTGCAGTATTCACTGCACTACAACCCACAGCAGTAGCCAAAAGGAGTATCTGGGATGAGCAGTAGCTGTCTAACACATGCTTGATGCTACATGGCGAGGGGCTGAAAAGATCAATGCGACAATCATGGACTCACAGGCCTGGCTATGCTGTGGTTTGAGTCCTGCCTGGGGAGCAGGACCGTTTCCTGGCACCTCTCTGTCTGCTAAGACTAGAAATGCTGCCTCAAACACCATGTAAATGGCTCTGCTACATACAGCCGAGCTCTCCTGGGTATTCTGGAAGAAAATACTCAGAGCACTTGGCTTCAGCTCCTGCTGTTGTTGTTGCTCTGATTTAGAGATGCTGACAGCTGAGATTTTCAGGATTTATTCAGATGCAAACTTTGCTTTTGCCCTGTGGGCAAGGGTGGAGTTCAGATCTGCAGTTTCTATTCATGGATTTGAGTCAGGCATAGAAATGTATCATACCTATATGCATAATTCTATACCTAAGCCTTCCCATGTCCTCCTGCCTGCTCAGTGCTTGCTCAGTAGAGAAAGTTGCCAGTGCTGCTAAATGGATGTTTTGCACAGAAAGCAAGGGGACAATCATGCAACAGAAACACAGACAGCAGGAACTGTCTGGCTCTTTGCAAAGCCATCATCAGCATGTCCAGCTGTGCTCAGCTGCATCCAAATATCGCATCTTTGGTTTCTTTGGGGTCCTGCCGAGTCCAACGCTCCTTCCTGTTTCCAAAACTGAAAGCAAAACAAGCCCCTGTTCCATCCCTGCTGGAGCTGAGCCCCACTCACACCTGGGGTAAGACCATCCCATCCACTTCCAGCAAATGCCACAAAATTATTGCGACAGTTGGGGTTTGTAGCTGACCTGTCTCTAAAGACGTTCCTGCTGGGGCATGCTGTGGTGACCCCTGAGGTCCTGGTCCCCATCGCTCAGGACAAGGACTCATCAGAAGGACCCACAGTCCCCCACCCAGCCTGCGCTTGGGTTTCCTTGGGATCTCACACCCAGGTCAAGCCGGGTGTGACCAGGCATGTGGACCAAGTTATCATCTCATCCCTGTCAGCGCTGGCTTGGGAAAACACGGTACAAAGAAGGAAGCATGCACAAAGCATGTGCATCCTGTACCACCAAGGTTTGTGTTCTCCCAGGATCAGTGCTCCCTTAGCGACAGAGCCTAAGAAATGGGGAGAGTCCATCTCTGTTAGCAATCCCCACTGAAGGGAAAACAGATCTGAAAAATCAAATCACTGAAGGTTCTGTCACACACTTTGGTTTTGTGCAGTTTTTTAAACAAGATGTAACTGCAGGGGTTTGACTCTTTCCAGAAAGGTGAGACTGCAACAGGCTTTCGGCTGTCACTCCTGCAGGATTTCGCTTCAGCTGACCAAAGTGAAGAGTCTGTAAAATGCTGAGGCACATCCTGTGCATGCTTTTAGCATATTTCAAACCAAAATAAGAAGAGAGGGGAAGTAAATGTTTACTGGAATTGTGTATCAGAGAGCACCCAGGGATCCGCATTTGGATAATCTGCATTGCAAGAGAAGCCAGGGGAATAGCAGATGACTTTGAAAGGGTGTAGTGCTAGATGTGTTTCTTAGCACGCACAAATTGCTCCCTGATTTCATAAGAAAAAAAGAAAGCTCTGCACTGATTATTGGTTTTAGATCTTATTTTAGTTGTAGTGCCTGGAGACCCACTCAAGACCAGGATTTTTTATTAGCTGAGATAAGAACATGCAGTAAGGTCCTCTCCGTAGAGAGTTTGCAGGATGAATTTTGGTCTAAGGAGGATTGCTTAATGCGTGAACCAGGGAATTCCACCATTTTTGTGTTGGCTGAGGGTCAGCCCTGCTTTGCCTGGTGCCCACTCCTTTTTTCAGTCCCCCAATCCCCTCGCTGTGGTGTTACCCTTCGAGTGGAGGGGTGGGTGGAAAGGTGAGGGAAGGGGGAGACAAGCGAGAGGGCTGGGGTCTGCTCTGCTTTGTTGCCAAACCTTTTCCCCAGTTGGATCCATTTGAGAAGAGTGAATTGCTAAACTCTTGCATCGGTGCATCACTACATGCCCAGCAATGTCAGTCAGCCCCACATACCCCGACTGCACCTCTCCCATCACGAAGAGGAAAGATGATGAAAAGTGTCCAATAGTTGCTTTATAAAACAGACGTACAGAAGTCTGCCCACCTCTGATGAAAGATGAGGTGAGTCTCTCCTCCTCTTCAGGAGCTGTTTTGGCCCGTTAGTTGTAGGTAACATGAACAGGGGACGCCACCTCCAGCCCCTACCCTTGCACATGTTTACTGCATTGTGAGATGGGACTGTCTTTGCACCCCAGGTCACTCATCAGTCTAATTCGAAGCTGCTCCTGTTCCTGTTATATTTGAACTCAGCTTTAAATACAGCTCATGGAGAAGGATGCAGTGGGATTGGTAGGAGATGAAGCATAGCCAGTTCATGCGAGTGCATGATTCCTCCTGCCGTGTACTATAAATGATGCTTCTGCTGTACATTAGAGGAACGGAACCACGTAAGGGCTGGAGGACCAAATGGTCTGCTTTAATTATTCATCATTAGCAATAGCTATTATTATTTAAGAGCTGCCCTTCTTAGCCTGGAATATTAACTGCTAGCCTGTTTCTTTCCTTGGTTGCTACCATCCAGTGCCCTGCTGCATTTGCTCTTGAAGTGGGCCATGGCAAAATTCCTCTCCATCAAGTCCAGCTCCAACCCATTGCTGTCCTCCAGTAACACCAGGCCTCCTGGATCTCTCCTCAGGTCTCTGCCTTGCAGTAATTCATACCAAGTCAGCCAGTGCTTTACAATTTGTATTGGTCCCATATGTGTGCTAGGTTTCCCTTGCTGTGCTCCATCGATATCCCCCCGAGCCTGACTCAGACACTGCATATGATACATTCAGGGGAAGAGTTCCCACCAGCAGTGCCAGCATGCCTTACTATCATCTCCATTTCTCCCTGAGAGGCACAGGCCTTGTTTACTCTTCTTTTAATAACACAGATGGTTTTAATAGTTCTCTGCCTTCGCCCCCATTTCTTTCTCCTTGTCTGTAGTCTGTTTAATGCTTCCTTCTAAGTGATGGCTTTGTCACTTAATCTCATTAAAACTTCTCTTCATTGAACTCTGTGAGCTGCTTATCAGACCGTAAGCCTAGTCTCCCATTTGTAATTAACTTGTTCTGTGCCTCCTACAATTTGGCATCATTATCTAATGGCATCACTCTCAAGGTCACTGATACACAGCATGAGGCAAACATCCCTGGCTCCAGTGCTAGCTGCCCTGCTAGCCTCCTCCTTCCTCCCCTCTTTGCCACACGGCTTGGTTTTATTGACAGCTTTCTCCCTTTCCCTCAGCCAATTTCTGATGCATTTTGGATGCTTCCTGCCCAGCGTGTGCTGCTGTGTGACTCTGCAGATCAATGTCCTGCACTGTGTAGAGGCAAATGCTTTTCTGAGAAATTCCAGACCCAGCTGCACCAGTTTTCCACTCACCTTCCAGTTCACTCCTATTCAGTTCAAGAATTTAGGTGCGCTGCTCTTCCTTTGCTGAATTACATGTTTGTAAAACTTGCAGAGCCGGGTCGTCATGGGCTCGGGAGTGGGCATGGGATACAGGAGCCTTTCACCTTCAGGCCATTGGGCTCAATGGATGCTCAATGGCTTGCTCATCAATGGCATAGGTAGAAACACACCACAAATCACTATTATGATTTGATGTCCATATTTTTAAAAAAGGAAGAAATCCGGGATTATCACAGTGCATGATACCACCCAGTTCCACCAGGCAATTCCTGTTGGTAGGATGAAGACAGAAACCAAGCACTAACCAGAGATGAAAATCAAACCAGTGTAGGTCCTGGCGGGATGCTGGTACTCGGCACCAGCGCAGACTTTGCCTCCAGCCTGTGCATAATGGTGTTTGCAGGGCCCTCCCCTGTCTGGGTTTTGCTGGCTTCAACCCCCCTTTTACCAATGAATTTCACAGGCTGGAAAAGGCAAGCATGATACCTTTGGCAATGCTGCCATTTGCTCATTGGGATTTGCTGGTATAGAGTTGTTTGGGACCTTTGCAGGCTCTGGAAATAGGGTCAGTCCTGGTCCAAGCTAAATCCCTTCGTTTTCCCCAGGAGATTATTTTTCATCTCACATCTTTCCCTGTTCGGATGCGATATCTAACAAACTCAAGTTGATTTGACCCATTCTTTCATTTTTTGCTGTTCTCCCCCTGAAAGCTATGTACTAAACTTAAGTAATAGATGCACACAGAGCTGTCATTAGATCATAGGTATCGGTTTTCAATACAGTATTGCTCGCAGCATTCAGAAATGCAGCGTTTGGGGAGCTATAGAGAGCAGCTCTGAATCCATTACACAGAGCTGTGGGGAGGAAATCTAACAAGCACTGAAAACTCAGGATTTTTAACTCTGTAGGGTCTGCAACTGTGTTTAGTAATTGGCAGATTTTATAAGTGTGGCTAATTTTTCTTGCTCGATAGTCAAGAAAGAAAAAAAAATCTACTGGTGAGAAATTCTGCTGCCTTTTGGGAGAAGGCAGGCTGCTGTAAAACGAATATATATTTTTCTGAGGAGGTTAAATGCAGGAAGGACATTTTGCATTTGCTCACGTAATGGCTGCACATACATCAGCCCTGATACCTTGCTGGGAGCCGGTGCGAGGTGACCGGGTAGATCCAGCTCAGTTGCTTGGGAGCAGCTCTGCAGAGTGGCTGCGTTCAAGGCGCTGAGTGCAACATTTTGAGTAAGAAGCAGCTCTTACCTGATGATATATGGTAATTAGTCCCAGTGAAATGTGCCTGGCTCAACAGCAAGAAGATGTATATTTGCAACACGCTTGCAAGCTGTTAGGAACTGCATGTTTTGTTTGAATGCAGTGATGCCTCAAGATACTAGTTTAAGGCCAGGAGAACTTTGTGGTTATAGTGAAAAATAAGTTTCTACTCAAAGGACATGTTAGATAAGAGCAACTGACTGACAGACTGACTGACTTCAGGAGATTCACTCCTGAGATCAGAACTGGATTTGGATCAACAGATAGACCTTCCATTTTCCTAAACAATCTGTATGTCCTAAACCATCCTTGTTTTGGTGTCGCTCTACAACAGACTCCTCCAAACCATGCTGAAAACATCTTTTTAATCCATTTATATAACTCCCTTTGTGTGCTGTGCTGCCATTCTCTGTGCTCACAGTCACTACACCAATGTGATCAACAAAAGAACAAAAATCATTTTATTCAGCGCATACTCCATTTCCTCTGAGAATGAGCCCAAGTTTGGTTTCATTCTGCTGTGATGCGCTTGGACCCCAGTCCCTAAAAAAAACACTGCAGCACTAAATATCATCTATCTACCATCAAAATGGATTTTTTTTAAAATTTCAGTTTTGTTTTATGTGTACTGATCCATTTGTCTGTTCAGACTCAGGAGCAGGCAGTGAGATAGCTGTGATTTGCAGCCGCAGGCTGCCCGCTCCCTCCTCTGCTTCCATGGAAACACGTGTTGGATGAGGCAAAACCAGGCATAGACTTAAAGTACATAATTTCCAAAATATTTGCTTTTCCTTGCGAGGAGTCACTTGCCTCCTGTTTGTACAAAACTCCAGGTGAGGAGGAAATCCCCTTAGGGAGAGGCAACTTTGCGAGGTGCCTGACTGGTGTTGCTGTGGGGGTTGAAAGTATCCTCCCTGCACATGTGAACCTGCCCCTTTGCTGCTTGGAGGTGAAATGCATGAGGCAGGGACAGTGGGGTTTGGAGCTGGTGTCGTTGCGGCTGTGGCTTTTGGGGTCAGGAGAGTTCAGCTTTCATGTAATCCCCTTGCTTTACCTCTGTCTTCTCCTGCAGAGGTGAAGATCAAACCTTCCTCTGTACTTCGGCACCCCAAAGACCTGGTTTGCTCATGTGATAGCTTCCTGTGTCTGCTGGGCAGCGTCTCTCGTCCCTGTGTCATGGGGAAAAACCGTTTATTTGCAGTTTGGGGGCAAAACGAGGGAGGGCTGAGGAAAGGGTGGCAGCTCACACAGACCTGCATGGCATAGGCAGGGCTCAGTACAGCTGTTTGGGTGGCTGGCGTGTTTTGCATGGGGAATTGATTCAGAAAGAAAGAACTTGCAGGAGAAAACAGACCTTAACCGACAGCCACCAGCTCTCCCTGCGTCTCTCACACAGCAGTCTCTCACTAGCAGGGCTCTCACCCCGCAGGGACACCGGCAGTCTCTGCTGCTGGAGGCTGAGCTGGAAACCTGCCGCCGCAGGCATGACTCTGCGAGGCTTGATCCCGCTGCGGGAGCCGGGTCCTGCCATCGCGGTCTGGTTTGCAGAATCTGAGACTCACCCCTGGCAGCTGCACACCCGGTGTCTTCTACTTGACCGCTGTTTGCTGGCGAGAGGGAAAAAAGCCACTTAGATGTGCTGCCTCTTAGGGGCACTGAGGTGAACAAGTTGCGGGGTGCTATTTATGCAGGATATCTTTCTGGCAGGGAAAAAAAATACATTTTATCCCGCACTTACAAAATGTTCAAATTTTGATGGCTGCTTCTGTCTGTGGCAGCCTAAGCATGAAGCAGGGCAGAAACCTTCTTTTCCAAAATAAATCCCAAGCCAAGCCCTTTTGGCTGCAGGGCAGCCTCCCATTTCGGTGGCCGGGAAGCCCATCCAGCCTTGGCCTCTTAACAAAGCCCTGTCTCATGCATCAAGAGGTAAAAATAAATGTCAGTCCTCACTGTCTGATGATTCCATGAGATTTGCGCTAATCAGAGGCCTTCATTAATTATTTAGCTTCAGGGAAATGTGCCGAAGGGTTCTGACACTTCAGATATGCAAAGTAATTGCCACTTTTGGTTCCCAGCTAATGGGGAGGCCAAAATAAATTGTACTGGGCTGAGTGGGTATGTGCGGGTGGGCAAGTGGGTGGGGAGCAGGACCTTCCTGCCCATGCATGTGGTTTCATCCATACCCTGGAGCCTACAGAGCTTCACCGTGTCTCAAAGGGGTCAGGGTTGTCGCCTTGTGTGTCAGCGTGTGCTGGGCATGTCACAACGCTCAGCCACCCACCTCCATCATCCCCTTGCTTTCTGCCTGCTCCAAGCTTGCTCCGGCCCCTCGGGCCAGCATGGGGGCTGCTGGTGAGCTTGCTCCCAGTTGCCAGAGTAGGACTGGACCCCATGTTGCGCCCTGCGTGCAGGGCTGTGCTCCTCCCTGGTTGTTGAAGCACATGGTGACAAGCAGCAACTCTCCCTGCTCCAAAAGAAGTAGGTCTCGACTGCAGGTTTGCAACCTGAGGAAAACAAACAAGTGCAGAGCAGCGTGGCTATATTTATCTGAAACTCAGAAGCTGTGGTTCACAGGATCTTTGATCACTTAAAATGTCAGGCAACCTGGGGAAAAAAAAAAGAAAAAGAAAAAAAAAAAGCACAGTTAAGAAGCAAGTGTTTTGGAAAAAGTAAGAGCTGCTGCTTCCAAAATGGAGTACAATCCTTTCTCTTCTGGCCCCCAGTACTAGACCGCCTAACCTAGAGGGCTGATGTCTCTCAGCATCAAGCTGGGGCTACACAGAGGCTGAGGTTTCCAAAGCCCGGACCCACAGGTGCTGAGGACCAGCAGACTCAGAGACCTGCCTGGCATTCAGCAACAGCTGATCATGTCTACCATACTTGCGAAAGATGAAGTTCACCCAAAACAAAATATGGCATTTTGGTTTGTTTGGCTTGTTTGCATATACAAAGATTGTGGTTTTCTGGAATTTATCGTAATTTAAAATTAATGTAATGCCATTATGTTTTCTTTTGGATTCATTTGCAAGAAATCAATCTGAGGTATCTGGTATATGAAATGCAGGAGCCTTACATGGGACACAGGGATACCATGATTTCGTCCCTGGATGCTTTTATTAAGAATGAGGTATTTGATACAGTACAAAGGGGATTTTGGTGGTGCCTGTCTCAGGGAGTTTCAGCAAAACTCCATGTACTTAAATGTTTGCAACGAGTGGAACACTTAGGGAGAGCAGTTCAGAAATCCCAGCAGACCTTTTTGCAACACTCGCCCAGACATATTTTATTATTGTCTTTGGAATTCCCCAGTTTCTGCAAGAGCCAAACCTGTTGCAAGAGAATTCAATATTCATGCAGAAAATGTAGTACGCTGTCCTTCCACCTTGCACTGCTCGTGTGCACTGCTCTGGGTAAACAACTATTTCTGTATCTCTGCAAATCTACACTGTTAGTCTGAAATTACTGCTACTTCTACTGTACCAACGTGCTACCCATTATTGAAGCAGGGTGGTTAATTGTACTGTGATATAAGTAAAACATTTTCCCTTGTTCAGTTTTGCACGGTGGACTTTCATACTGCTGATTTATTAATAAAGATGGCAAAATAATTCCATTTTATATATATATACTCGAATTCACTCCATACCTCCTATTATATATTCATGTTCATCCCAGAGTAGACTGCTATAATTTCTTTGCAGAAGCCATCAGGAAAATGTGGCTTATGGTGTTTAACAGTATCGTCAGGGAAATCTGAATTTCCTAGGCCTCTTAGTTTGATTTTCTAGATGTGAAGTAGTTTTGCTGATCTGTCGTTAATCCTTTGGCCTTGAGAATGGGAAATGCAATTGTCTTTTCTCAGATGCTCGACGTCAACATCCAAATCAGGACTTTCTCATTGTGTGCAGAGAGGGGGAGCGAGGATACATCATATTCAAGTACTCAGAGATGGAATCTGTTTTTCAGCGAGGAACCTGTTTACACAAATTCAGTGGGTTTATCTGGGCTTTGCATTTTTATTCTGTTTTTTCTCATTTGGCATCTGTATGCATAAGACATCTATCTGCTTCCAGGGAGGACTGATGTTAAGTTCCTAATGAGCTGGCTCCAGGGTGTGGATTTTCATTGCATGTTTTGCTGATTTGAGGCTGGAAGCTTGCTTGACCTTGCTTATGGTATCTTCCCTAAGATGTATACATGTGATCCATCCTTTCCTCTTCCCTCTGCCCCATGTGAGGGGCTGTGCTGAGGCAAGGCCAACTTCTGCAGTACTCAAACCATCACTACTTTTCTGTGTAGCTCTTCTTCCAGCCGATGTCCTAAAATGCCCCACAAAACAAATTTCCCTGCTCATTTCTCCAGCAAACACAACTCTGACCACTTCCCAGGAAGCACTTCTGGCACATCATTTCCTGATCTAATTCTTCTAATTACCCTAGAGACCCATAATAACATTTAAAAATCAGAGTGCTGCTTCACTGTCCAAAGAGTTTCTCTAGCTAGTGCTCATATCGGCTCTAACCAGAGCCTTGCTCACATTCTCTCTTTGCTTTCCCCCTCCCACAGCCTTGAACTGACATTCCTGTCTTACACACCAGTGTTTTATGTCCTTCACTTCTCCTTTTGTTTTTGTTTATTTTTTCCCCTTGCACAGTACTAACGCATTCCTCGTTCATCAGCCCTTCGCGCCACACAGCACTGCTAGCATTGCTGCAGTGAAGAGCCTCACTCTGCCTCCTCCATTGCTTTTGCAAGCGCTGTAGGGTTGCATTTACTCAAAACAGGAGCAGCTACTTTCTAACCTCTTCCCCCTGACCTGTCCCACCATTCCTCTGCAACCTCAGCCGAGGTTAGCAGCTGACGTCCCAGCCTGAGAATATTCTAGAGCTGTGGCTTGGCGAGCACCATCCCTCCCCTTGCAGAGAGCATTTTGATACCGAGGTATCTCATGTCCGTGGAGCAGGCAGTTGTGGCTGTTGCATCCAGCGGTGTATTTGTGATCTATTGCAGTTTTCTGGGGAAAGCTGCGGTTGCCGTGACAATTCTGTGTCGGTCAAGCTCGTGCCTGCATGGCCACAGCATCCACACACCTCTGCCACTGATGCATTTATCCTGCCAGCCCCTCTGTGCAGTGGGGTGGAGAAAGCAAAGATGTCCATGCTGAGATGCTCAAAGCAGCTCTCCAGCACGGTGCAGAGGGGTGAGCAGCTCAGGGCCTGCTGAGTGACCCACTTCTCCAAAGAAAATGACTTTTTTTGGGAACAGGTACTGGAGAAATGGGCCTGGTCTGTGGTTAAGTCACTCTGTACCTTTGCCCACCCGCCTGGTTAGGGCCAGCAGGAAGAGTGCTGGGTACAGGAGTAGAGAAGCCAGCAGAAATGCCACAAACCACAAACAAACCACTCTGGCTGCCTATAAGAATCCCAGCCTGAATTAAAGGCTTGTGGCACTGCTGCAAATGAAACCTCAGTCCCCAGAGCCTCTGCCTGCAGGCTGTTGGTTTAATTTGCAGTCGTGTTTGCACAATTTGTAGTTGCATTTTGCGCTTGGACGGAGCATCCCTGCCCCTGCATCGGCACCTGGAGCTTCAAAACTTGGGCCTGATCCCAGTAGGTCAGGAGCCCCTGTAAGCTGGAAGCAAGGCTGCAGGCATTTCTGTGGGCACATCTTTCCTGGGGGCTGCACCAGAGCTGCCTCAGCTCGGGATCTGGGTATGTGGAGGAGCAAAAGGCAGGACGTGACCGGGCAGGACCTGTCTAGTTGTGCCACCTGTGTTGGGGTGGCACTTTGCCTGGGCTCGCAGCAGGGCTGCCTGCCTGAGGCGTGGCTTTCTCTGTGCAACACCATGCCGCCTGCCTGCGTGCTTGCACTGGCGTGGTCCCTGCTCACGCTCCTATTTCTGCCTCTTGCTGCATCCTCCCAGCTCGGAGGAGCTGTGCCTGCCCTGCAGGTTGCCAGCAATGCAAGAGAAGAGCCTGTGAGATGAGCTGCTCCGGGGCCACCTCCTCTGCTCACAGCACAGGACCTTGCCCCAGCAGGGACAGGGTCTCTGGTGGCTTATGACACATCCATGTGGCAAGTCCAGGCCTCGTTTCTCCGGCTCAGGCACTGGCTGCCAGACCTTGCTTTGAGAATTTGCTAAAAGTGTGTCCTCTTCATCTCTTCTGGGCGTGCTTGGCCACAGAGGAAGCTCGTCTGTCCCTCAGCATCCTTGCACAGCACCAGGCAGGATTTCATCATTTCCAAGAGCAGTGCAATCCCAGTTCATCTTTACGATCTTACTTGATCTCCACTGGTCCAAGAATGACAGCCAGTAATACCAACCTGCAAGTCGTATTGCAAGAATGAGTGAGGCTCCTTTGCAAGAGCAGCAGATGTTGTGCTGGGTGCTGCAGAAGTAAAGCTTAAAAAGCAGAAGATGCCCCAAATTTAAATAGACCAAGCAGACCCAGAGACCTAAGAGACATGATTCCCAAGGTCACGTAGGAAGCCTGTGGCAGATGCGAGAACTGAACACAGATCTCCTGAGCCCAGCCACGCTGTGGTCTCAGGGCTGTCTTCTCTTTTGTCTTCTAGTCCATTAGGAAGATCAGTTAATGAAATGGAATTAACAATGCCAGCTGCAGCACCAGCAATGCTGTAAGAGAGAAAAATTTAGCAGCACAGGCTTAAAAGCGACAGGCTTGAAAGTGGGGGTAGGCTGCATGCGCCGTAAGAGCCCACTGTAATGGGGGAATGCAGTAGGTCAGCCAGAGTTTTAGGGTTCCATCACTTTACTGATCAAATCTTAAAGGAGGAATGAAGATGTACCAACTACCTCCCCCAGAGGAGTGAAACAACCGATTTTAAGGTTCCCAGCAACTGAAAAAAGTAGTGCCCCTAGAAAGAATCAAAAGACTTTTCTAGGTCAATGGCAGAAATAGAGCCTTCATTTCTATGATCCTCATGGTTCAAAACTAACATTAAAGAACCAAGAAAAATTATCCACTGCTGAAGGTTCAACAAGGGCAAGTGCAGGGTCCTGCACCTGGGGAGGAACAACCTCATGCACCAGTACAGGCTTGGGGTGGACCTGCTGGAGAGCAGCTCTGCGGAGAGCGACCTG
>Ga0065711_1003254_pt1 | contig 41078 bp, 18 predicted proteins | sample Hoacrofraction12_FD_59098 | JGI IMG/M metagenome (GOLD analysis project Ga0065711, IMG submission 59098) | Hoatzin crop microbial communities from Cojedes, Venezuela - Epithelial fraction 12 v2 (version 2) | ecosystem: Host-associated > Birds > Digestive system > Esophagus > Crop | place...
CAAGACCCGCCTGGACAAGATCCTGTGCAGCCTGCTGTAGGTGACCCTGCTTTGGCAGGGGGGTTGGACTAGATGACCCACAGAGGTCCCTTCCAACCCCTACTATTCTGTGATTCTGTAATTCCTCAACATAATTATTTTCCAGAAAATCATTGTAGATCATTTATTACTGTACATAATGTGTGTGCTATAGGTATAAAATTTGACAAGAAGACTCATATTTCTAAATGCTTTGAGACTGATGGTGGGATTAGTATTTTTAGCAGGTTAATGATTTTTTTTAAAATAAAGCTGACAATTTATTTGTAGTATTTCAATAGCATACACTGTTTATGTACTGTATCCATGTACCACTGGAGAAATTTCCGTGATGCAGCATTCTTTTGTGAGCTCAGCAGCTACTGTATCTTTCCTGCTATATGACTTTTTTTTTTGCCTCTTAGGGTTTGATACCAGCATTTTGCCGATTTGCAAAGACTCCCTTGGCTGGATGTTTAACAGGCTTGACACAAACTATGACCTGTTGTTGGACCAGTCAGAACTTGGAAGCATTTACCTTGACAAGAATGAGCCATGCACAAGGGCGTTCTTCAATTCTTGTGACACATACAAGGACAGTTTGATATCTAACAATGAGTGGTGCTACTGCTTCCAAAGACAGCAAGGTAAAAAATGAGAATAACCTGCGTATGTATATGGCTGACCTTTTTGTAGTGCTTTATCTTTTTTTAGTATATTAATAAGATTACAAGAACTACAAGCTCTTAAATGCTGTACCGTGAATTTGTGTTAAGTTTTTTGACCTCCTGTGAATACCTAAAATAAGGTTAAAAAAAACCCCTAAGCAACCCAAGTTAAATGCTGGCTAGAAATTCAAGGATTCTAAATAAAGTGCAAAACAGAGGCTAATGCTTTTATGGCAGTATTGTTTCTCATGCCAATTTCCAGTAAGTATGTGGAGGAAAGAGACCAAAATAAAGAACAAAATTACTTCAATTATTTCTTTCTCAATCTACTTTGCCTGCGTTATAAAATAAACTTTTTTATTGCAAAAATAGGGCTTCTGAATGTTCTATTTTGTGAGCCTATTAAAATAACTGAATTAACATTATGGATAAAGTTGTTTCCAGTCATTTGGATCTAAAACTAATTGATTTTTACTGCCTAGATGAATCTCTTGTTAATGTACTAACGTGATTTGATTAAACAAATAAACACAACCTATGAGCATTATTTTCCTGAAGATCATATAACAATTTAGCTCTAGGTGAGGCATCACATGAATTATATAATCAAACTAGTTGTAATGAACCAAAGAATTTATTCATTAATTATTGGCTGAAGCTGGGCAGAATTGCCCTTTCATTTTTCTTAGTAACATGAGAGAGATTTTTAAAGGGATAAACAGCAACCAGGGTCCAAATTTCTGCTGCCACTAGAAGAGATCAGACTGATTTGGTGGAAAGTTTATAAAGTCACTACAGCCTTTTTGAAAATTTCAATGTCAGTTTTTAAATCTCATTTGTGCCCTTAAGACTCTCGTGATAAATCCCCATTAGCACTTGTCATCTATGGTTTGATTCTGATTTCTGTGGATTTAAAGATTTTTGTGTCACCTCTACCAGTTGTAAATCTTAACAAAAATTAAGCTGTACCTCTATAGATACATGCTACATAGCAGAATTAATTTCTTTGGTAACTTTGTAGTTAAAATGTATCATATAATCTTTCAAAACACTTTGTTTTATAGTAGAAGAATATTTTGGCTTTCATTTTTATAAGCATGTATGTACTGCTACCAAAATCAGTAGCTGAAAAATAATGCATCCCAGAAGTAAAGTCTTTCTTAAAGAACATAAAATGTTTTGTTGGGTTGCTTAACAAAACAAAACAAAAAAAACCCCAAACACCACCACAATCATCTCACTTCAATATATAAACACCTTTCCTCTTTGGAGGGCGGCATAGTTCTTTTTAATTGTCAGAGAAAGTACAGCACATGACATATAGCCTAGTACGGTCCAAGGTTCTTCTACCAATTGTCTTTTCTACCAATTTCATATAATGCATGTACAGCATAACCAAGGCATGAAGAAATCACTTCCACATACTAGTTTCAAGTAGTTTTGCATTCTGTAGCCTATAAATACTGTTTGTCTAAAATATTTGCTCAGTGTATTGCTGGAGCCCAAGGATGGTATTGTAAAGACTGATCTAAATGCTACTCCATTGTATCAATGGTACCCCGAAGGCTAAAAGTCTGGGATCAGGCTTTCAAGTGACACTGATTCTCCCCCATTGCAGAATCCAACATTATCAAGCTTTTCTTCCTTTCTTACTAGTTTCTTTGCTGTCTTGACCATGGTGCTGTGATAAGGTGCTGATTTAAAACAGATTAGATAGCTTTTTATATCATAGTGTGTTTGACCATATAGTGAAAAAGATGTATCCTCAATGTTGTAAATAAAGTGAAATCTCAGTTTTGGCAATCCTTGAGCATTAAACATGCACTCAGTCCCTCCAAATGAACACTATCAACAAAATCTGTATTCTCCTTTATTGAAGGTATAAGGAGAAAAAAAAACGCTTATAGTCTTTTTTTGTCATTTCTTGTTATTAGCTGTTGCACAAATATTAAAGTCCTAACTCACTAGTGTGTCAGTGACCCACTGAATTCTCTATTCATAGTTTGCAGTGTTATGCTAAACCTCGTAATATGTTCATGTTTTGTTATTTCTTACATGGTTGAATAATCTAAAAAAAACCTTTAGCTAGACCTTTGCTATTAATAGCAAAGAGGTGGCTAGGTAGAGAAATTCAGTGGCTTATTTCTAATGTTTACTAAAATAAATTGATATTAGCAGAATGCTTTAGGCCATGCAGACAGCTCTCTGTATTCACTGAGCTTAGTAGGTGCTTTCTGGCCAGGTCTACAGTTTTACAGCACAGCTGTTGATTAACTATGTTCAAAGTGAGTACAAAATTTTGTCAACAATATGTATCATACTGAGCTAGAAATTCCATTGTGTTTTTTTTAAATACATAATATTTGCTAAAGTCATTATCTGAGAAGCCCTCTTGCTCTATGATCTTAGCTTCACAGGTCAAGACTGTCAGGATCAGACAAGTACTTACAACTCTTATTCGTTCTTTCTTTCTGCTTGAGGTCTGTCATGATGCATTACAGTACAGTAGACCCATTACTGCACATTACTCGCAACTTCTAGTCAATATAAGCAACTTCCTATGAACACTTAAGTCAGACATTTTTTGCTCAAAAGATCTTGTAATAGCTGTCCTGCCTTGACTAATGCTTGAACACTTATGTATGGCTCAGTGGTGTTTATTGCATTTTTTCTTGGCCTTATTATACTTTAAGTACAGCTTACTGTTTCTGAGATACATCCAAGACACTATAATGCATTTCTTTAATGCTTCAAGATCTGCACTTTGCCGGTGCTATTTGCAAGTCTCCCTGTATGCTGTGGTTGCTATTGCCCTCTAGTTTCAGCTACAGTTCATGCAAGTGCTTCAATGCCCATCTTCAGAACTTAGTTTCTTAGTTGTTTGACGCTAGCTTAACACTTCAGTGCTTATCTAAATGCTGAGGCAGTTGCAGTGTTGGCCTTTTTATAGGCTGAAATTCTTTATGCCAGTACTTCATCATTATTACAGCCTTGGTTTTGTTGCATCACTGCTTCAGACTAGGGGAGTGTCCAGTTTTGCTGGGAATATTAATACTTAGCACCTAAGCACTTCTTTACTGCAGGCGTCTGCATGGATCTATTAGTCCAGCACTTCTCTAGATGCCTTTTTCTTACAGGCTCTTCTGTCTGTCAAGGCTAGAAGACATATTTATGACTTTGAAACTAGTCCATCTTACAGAAGAATGTAATTATTGTGATTCATATTTGTTACATCAGATTGCAGGACCTCAAATATGTTTATAGATGGTTCTAAAGAAAGATGTAATATGTCTTAAGACGTAATTGAGGTCCCCAGAAGGATTTCTTGAAGTGCAGCATTGATTGCTTCAAATCACTGAAGTTCAAGCCTCGAACTCCAAGAACAATTGTAATACTTGACCTCAAGCACAAGCAAGGCACAACACGGCAGCCTGATCTGCAGTGGGTCTTGTGCCAGAAGCTAAGGGCTCTGCCAAATATTGTCTACTTGATAGACAGAAAATCACTGTTTTGTTATTGAATAAGATGGAGAATCTGAAAGCTGGAGGCTCACTGCGTGGGTAGCAGCTCCTTGAGACATTTCTGTTAAAAATTCTAGACATTCTTTGTAAAATCTGCCAGTTTTACTCTTTTCTCTGTTAATGTGCCTCTTTTTGGTAAATCAAATCTGAATTATACTAGCCTTGCAGCACCTCTTGACACAACTGAATATTGATGTCTCAAGGGCCAGTATAAATAACGTAGGGTAATCTGGTGCACATCCGTACGTCGAGCACTGTAGAACTGTGGATGGCTGCTGTTCAGTGGTTCATGAATCACTCATAACAATGCAGTGATATTGTCAGAAAGACAATTCCTGTCATGTCTGTGGAAGTAGATTGAAGATGAAGATGATTAGGTCTCTTACTTGTATTCAGATTATCGGAAAGACTGATGTCAGATTCATCTGACATCGTTCATTTCAGTATCAAAGGAAGCCACCACACTGTTTTTTGTGAAGCAGTTTTTTCTGTTTGGCTCATGACTCCCAAAAGTTGTCCAGTGACAGTGTTTTTTAATTGAAGTAAGTTTAGAAATCTAAAAGAAAGCTTTTCCAAACTCGGGAACTAACTGGAAAATAAAGAGGGGAGTATTATGATTTGGAGAAACAGGAAAAAGGAAATGTGGTGGACCAAAAGGAATTGGTTGAACTTCTAGCCTGCCATTCTCTTTGACAGTTTTAAGCACCAGAGTGATTTAGTATTGTTAAGAGTTTTTGCTGCTTTTATCCTGAGAAGCAAAGCTTAAGTGTGAATATAGAAGACCTAGCTTCTGAGGAGAAGAGTTTTGGGTAAGTAACTTTCTCATATTGCCTTGTTACCTTTTGGTTAGTGGTATTCCTTTTTTGTAACTATACCACCAAAGATTAGTAGCTGTAAATGAAGATTTTTTTTCTTTAGGTGTAGTCCGTCATTTTCACATTTCCACATGTTAGTGCTCATGTGTGCAACTCTGTGTTTCTAATTTTAGGATTTTTTTTCCATAGACCAAAACACATATATTTTTCCTGTTAGACTACTTTTCTAGTAGTTTTCTAGACTAGTATTCTTCAGCATATTTCCCATCTTCTTTGAAAGATCTTTCTAGCCTGTGCTGCTTGTGTGCATAAATGACTGTAAATTTTTAGATTATGGATTAATGGAAATACTTCTGGTTTAAGAAATACTTGAACCGCAGAATGTTGGACAAGTAAGAGCTTAACTCTTCAAATATAAGGAAAGACAGAAACCTTAGTTTTGAAAGGTAATGAACATTTCTAGCTTAATAGTGGGTATGATCATCATCAAAGCACTTCTTACAGCAAGAAATGTAAAACTTTATATAGCCTCAGCAAATACTCAAGGAGTGAATACTTAATACCCAGTACCCACCCACTGATGTGAGGTCACAGTGGTTTTCAAGAGTACACACAGAAAATTGCATGGTTGTCTGGAAGGACATCTCTTGAAAATTTGTTCACTCCTGTAAACAGTATTTTAAAAGTAGAGCCTACTTTTAAGGACTTAACTCTAAAAAGAATCATTATAGATTTAGTGTGAAAACCTGGCCCACTAGCGTCAAGGCCACTCTATATGTTTATAAGCTTCTTTCAATGTATGAGGTATGTAAGTAGCATTTAAAAAGTAAGGCCAAGAGAAATTAACAGCCTGCTCTCAGTAAGGGCTTACTGTTGTCTTCCAGTTTCTAGTTATTCTGTTAGATAAGAACTCATGAATAATACCAAAGGCCTATTAGTATAGCTCGGCTATGCCAGTCAAGGGACTCTGTGTTCACCAGAAAGAGATTTTTTGATCCCCAGTTGATCTAGGCTTTTGTCACCAGAGTTTGAACATTTTTATAAGGTGCCTCCATGTATTATAATGTGTTCTTGCTGTTCCTGCACTCCTCTGTGCATCCTGTGCTGCTCTCAGATGGCTGAAGGGTTGGCACTCCTGAGTTCCTCTTAAGGAAGAACAAGAAAGGCTGCTTTGGACTGTCACCGCTCAAGTGATTTTTGCCTGCCCATTGCCCTGCACAGTGACTGGGTTCTGATCTAAGTGTGTGCTTCATCAGTAAGCGAGGCCAGTTTTTCTCATCTTTAAACTAGCTCAGAAGATTTTTCCTGTGTGCATGGAAAAAAAGTAGTTTCACTAAGTTCAAGAAGGGAGCCTTGAGTTAATTGCGTGACAAAGATGGATTCTAAATAATCAGTCTGCTAAAATGGAAAATACATTTAATATTCATAGAATGTGAGATTCTAGTGAGGTGTTACCAGAATATTGTGTGGGAACTGTAGAAGCTAAAGACACATGTGAGTAAACTCAGTAATACTGCTGCTGGTTCAGAATGAGAAATGCCTTTGTGCTAGTGGGCTAATGTATGCAACATCAACGTTGAGAGATTAGTACTTTGCTGTCTTTGATACTTTTACTTATTCAACAGTAACGTATACACGTTCATGTCTTATTTCCTTCCCATTCATGAGGCATACTGTGACTTGCTTTTATAGACAGTAGAAAATTAAATTATTCAGAACTGGAGTAAGCTATAACTCTGAAGAATGGAAAACTGAATTTTAATACCTATTCTGCCTCTTAGAGCCATCTAAAATTCGGCCACTCTTTTTAACTTAGTTTGCTAAATATGGGGCTTTGTGCCCATGGGATTCAGTCTTAAATTGTTGCAATAGAATCACAATTTTGCAGGTTCTTCAGTGGAGAAAATTCTTATTTTCTTCGTGCAGTATGTGAAATACAAAACTTGAACGTGATTTCTAACAAGGACAAAAAGGAAAGAATGGAAAGAGCCATCCTGTTTCTAAGCAATACACGAGGCAATCTTCACTGTCACACTCTGACTCCCGCAGACTGATAAAGCAGGGTGTGGTGGAGTTCCTATTTTGGTCCAGCATTCCTTGATCCTCCAGACTAGTGACCAGATGCTCACTTACAGATGGGTTAACTGGGAGTGACCTTCTGCACAAATCCATGGTGGTGCTCTAACTCATAGTTCTGGAGCTGTAGCAAGCTGCAGTAGTTCTTTTATTTCAGAACTATTAGCGCAGGATGGGTGTGTTTCTCAAGATCAGTAGTGAAGAGTGACTTCAGAATGTAGCAAACTGTGAAAACTTAGTGATATGTTTTTCTTCCTAGATAAAGTGTAATGTTTAACATTTTTTGTCATTTTAGACCCACCTTGCCAGACAGAACTCAGCAACATTCAGAAGCAGCAAGGAGGAAAGAAGCTCCTAGGTGAGCCATAGATCATTCTTTTGAATGTTTTATTGCTTACATAAATAACCCTAGTGAAACAGCAACATAAAATCAATATTAATCCAACAAAGATAGACTGCAGTAAATTCCAGCAACAAAATTTATGAAGGTTTTTGAAAGCTATTAAACTTAGTTTTATTACCTTACCTACCAAAAGATATTACATCTGTTTTATTACCCTAATAGAATGTAAGTTTTTACAGTTATAGAGGGGACAGTCTAAGGCACTCCTGAATTAGTATCTCTGTTCATCCTTTACCTGTAATGTTCTTTAAGTAATTGAAATCTTTGTTGTGAATCAGTTTATATAAATCAATATTACTGAAATGTAAAATCTTCATTTTACTGTTAGCCACTGTATAAAAGCTGCAATGAAAAGCTTGGCCCAAACTAGTCAAAACTACTGCTAAGTAATGGTTTCTGCTAAGGGTGGTTTCTAACAACTGTGCAACTGAAAATGCTTTCATATGAATGTTTGTTCATTGCGGTTTGTCTACATTTTATGTTTTGTTCAAAAAGTCTCCGTTTGTTCCAAATGAAAAACAGTGGGTTATTCAGCCTTAGGCAAGTCACTGCCTCACAAAATAAGTTCTTGACTGTGTCTCTTGTACTCTTGGTGGGGAACCCTTTTGTCTTAGAACCTAATTTGCCTAGGTATTTTACAGATAGATGCAATTTTGACATTCTTTTTTTACATTTGTATCTGATAAAATTTGTGTTACACTGCATTTGTCTGCAGTGCTGGGGTAATTAAATATTAGTGGGTAAACAAAGGAATTGTAAAATATATATTAAATAAAAATAGCTCCTGAGCATTGTAACAGGTAGTTTATTAGTCCAGGAAGCGTGACCCTTATTATTCAGACTTGCTTGTACTCCACAGATGATAGGACATCTGATTCAGGGTTGGGTGCTATATTTGAGCCTTTTCTCCAGAATACAGCAAAGATCTTGACGGAGACATTCAGGCAGTAAAGAGTACGTATCACAGGATCAGTGAAAAACTTAAAGGAAGGTTGATCGTTTTGTTTCTTGAAATCAGTCCAAGACTGATATGTGTTATTTTCCCTCCTACATTTGATATATTCAGTCATTTTCTGCTTAACTGAATTTATTAATAGAAAGTAAAGCAGTCAGTGTGGAGTCTGGAGTGAGGGAACAGCAAAAGGTAGTTATTTTCTGCTACAATTGTTACATTGGTCAAGAGGCAGTTTCTAATATTCTTATTCAATATTTATGTATCACAGGGCAGTACATCCCCTTATGTGATGAAGATGGGTATTACAAACCAAGTCAGTGCCATGGAAGCGTAGGGCAGTGCTGGTGTGTTGACAGATACGGTAATGAGGTAACAGGATCCAGAACAAACGGTGCGGCAGAATGCGGTAAGTTCAGAGCCCCTTGGGGCATTTGGTTTAGGGGTGTTATTCCCTTGGATTACCAGCCAGATTGAATTTATTCAGTAAGAACAGATGTGGGACCCACATGGGATTTTGACGTAAATTATAATTTGTTATTGTTACTACTTCATTATATTTTTCAATTCCTAACACTGTGCCAGCTATTAATAGACCTCATATAAGTGCTTGGCATAGTGTATATAAACCTAGGGAAAACTAATTATCTAGAGCAGCATTAGACAAGACCCAAAATGCTTGATGAAATCCCTTTGGGTAATCAGCATGCTAGTGAATTCAGTTTGACATTTTTTTCAGTTTATGTTCGAGGGAATTGCCAAAAGTCCCTAGCACGCTAGATTTTCCCTTTTTTTCCCCTTCCTTGCAGCACTGTGGAACTTCTTCCAAGAATTCCTATTTCACTCTTATTTGATGCCCCAGATGCAAAAAGTGGCAATAAAATATTTTCCTTTAAAAAAAAAAAAGTCTTACATTACTCCTTTCTCTTCTATTGCAACAAAAGAACATAGCCTGAATCAAAGTGTAAATTTAACACAATATCTGACATACAAACTCAGGCCTGTTGTCTGTCTAATTCACAATCATTTCTAGATAGTTTCTAGATCATTTCTAGACAGTTTCTAGATAGCTTTCTAGACAGTTCTGTATGGTTCAAGATAATATGTAAGAAATCATCAGTAGTCCTCATTGTGATCTGTATGTTGGACTTAAATCTCTGTCAGTTGTTCCTGGCACTCATTATAGTTCTACAAATCCATAAAATTTGTCTCCTTTTGTTATCATTGAGAAATTCATCCCTATTAAAGTGGTTTTCTTTTAAGACAAAAGATGTCACACTGTGTGGTTTAAAATAAGTAATCGTCCTGAAACTAAATATTCTGATGTGCCTATGTATATTAAATTGTAAATATGTAGTGTGTCTTGTGTGTCTTTTCTATAACTATCATACGTTTTTAGCTATTGATTTAGAGACTTCAGGTGATTTTGCCTCTGGCGATTTCCATGAATGGACAGATGATGAAGATGACGAAGATGAAATAATGAATGATGAAGATGAAATTGAAGATGATGATGAAGATGAAGGAGATGATGATGTTGATGACGACGATGATCATGATGGATATATTTGATAATATTAGGGGGTCCATGAATTGTACCTTTCTAAAATTCACAAGGTGTCATTTCATAAAATCCCTTTGCTCTCCAAGATCAAAAGGATTCTAACAAACATGTATATTTTGTATGATTATTTCAAACATTGCAGCTGGAGTCGTAGACTTTTTTTTCTTTAAATAAGAATAATTATGTTATGTGAGTTTTTAAATGCCTTTGCGCTGAAGAAAACACATTGGAAGTCTAGCCTGAAGAAAGAAATGTTATGTGGTACTTAAAATATAAATGTGCAAAACACACTATAAAGACAAGCAGTTTCTTCAAAACTCTGGTGAAAAGATATTTGCCCGTACTTGGAACTGTGCATGTCCTCTTCAGAAAACATACTGTAACTTGACTTTAGTTCTGTCAGTGTTTTAAGCCCTGCAGGCTTTGCAAACTGTCCATTCAATAAATAAAAAATGTATTACAGTAGTAAAACTTCGGTGCACGAGTAGCATCTCACCAGCCTTGAATTAACCAAAGGTATGGAGAAGAATTATCAAGAGGGAAAAATAAAGCAAAGTCCTCCTTTGTGTTTGCATTTGTAGTTACGGCTTTTATTAGGAAATGGCTAGGTTATTGAAAGGATTTTTCAAAACCAGTAGCATGGACAAGCACCAGTTCTGTAATTCTAATGTTTGCTTGTCTTTCCTTAGTTTTTTTCTCTCATGTCAAGGTCGTATAGACTTTGTCATTATTTACTCAAACATTGCTTCATCTATTGTTGTTTCTCTGTATTTCTCTCTAATCAGATTAACATAAAATACTTTACATGGGGAAAAAAAAATTGCTTAAAATTATATTACCTTTATACATGACTGTATTTCAGAGTATTGGCACTTGCCCCAAGGTAGCTTTTAAGAAGTGTATAATGATACTTTTTATTTTCTTAATTCAGGAAGTAGTTTTGGATCTTTATCTTAATTCATGTTGTTTTCTGTTACTAGTGGAGAAACTTAGAAGAACGTATTGTAAAGGTGCCTTGCAAAATAGAAATAGAGAGATTTTAGCATGCATACCAGTATAGGAAGTTAGGCAATAGCTAAGCACATCCAATTACCAAATTAATACCAGTATAGGTACTGCTGCTGGAATGAAGAAAATGGGTTTTTAAAATTTTTTTCCTATTATTATGTAATTACCATGTGAACTAGATTATAATTATTGTGTAGAGTAGCACTGAAGATTTGGCTGTAGAAAAAATTATTTTAATCACTGTATTTATGTTAGCATGTTAATTAATTGTGTAGACATTTTGGGACTCCATCATCTATGTTCATATCAAATCTGTTGCTTTCTGCCCACAATAAAATTGACATGACCTGTATAATGTAATACTACAGGTTGTATAATTTCAAAACTGGATCACTGGTTTCCCATCATTAATTAAAAGGAAAATCAGTTTCTTCTTTGAATTAATTTACACATATTAAATACTAAATTTAATGTTTATCCTGTGTAATATTGAAAAGTATAATGCGTTTTCTTTTTTAACATTTCTGTATAGTTCGCAAAATAAAGACTCTTATAACCAACCTTTGGCCAGTATAGCCCATCATTCTGATTTTTTGCATAGTATGAAATTTTGAAACAGGAAGAATTGATGTTTCAGACACATTTCACCTATTAAAATATGTATTTATTTGTATAAAGCCATTTATTAATGATTTATTTCCAGTAAAGAATTTTTGACTAAGGCAAAACCCATAGGGAGCTTTCATTTTTCTGTATTTTTTCCTGAATTTTCTATAGCTTTGTTATGTACTTTACTGACATTGTCTTCATTACGTAGTAAAGAAAGAGATATTTCTGTTTGAACTCTGTCATAATTTGTGGGGCATAGTTGTATTATTTTCTTAAATAAAAGTAGTTAAGAGTTTACCATTCCAATATAGTGGGATTTTATCAGAGAACAGTTTCTTATGGCTGAAATTAACTGATATATAAATTGATTTTAAATAAAGAAGCTAAACAAAACATGTTGTCATTATTGGCTGTTGTAACAGGTACTGTTGTGTTGGTTTTTTTCGAATGTGATAAATGGTCATTAGATGACAAACTAAAAATGGATTTCATTAAAACTTATTATATTAGCAGATGTAAAGTACAGAAAGAGAACTTATAATGTATGTAACCTAGTGGGACTAGTATGAGGACTATTCTAAAGTGAACTGTCATGCAGAAGAGCACAAAAGAAGTTTATATTCTTCAAATTCCCCACTGAACTGGAAGAGGGGAGAATAAGTGTGGATTTTAGTCCGTGAGTATCAAAGCAACCTATCACAAAGTCAGAAGTAAGTGGAGATTCAGGGTCACTTTTGAGAATTTTTGTGGTCTGAAACAGCAACAACAAACACTTGAGTTGTTTGTCGCTCAGAATGAAGAGCCAGAGAAGAGACTGATAGTGTGAGACTTCCTTTGACAACATCCTTCCTTTTAAATAGAATAGATGAATTTGTCTATGGATTAATATTAGGGTGTTGATTTGCTTTCATGATACCAAGTGAACTGGAAACTACTTCACTGCAGCATTAAAGAAATGCATGAAGTAAAGAGCAGGCAGAACAAGTAAAGGCAAAGGCTGATAATGTAAAATCATTGAATAACTACACCATTTAGAAGCTTTTCCCTTCTTTCCATCATATCCAAAAATTTGCACAGAGGTATGTCCTCATGATTACAGTCAGGTAGAAAGCGGTAGAGAGCCCTTGATTTTAAAACTTAATTGTTTTTGCAGTGTCTCTGTCATTTGTTGTTGTTTTTTCTTGATCCTACAATTGTGCACATGTATGTACCTGTAAATATGCAAAGATACTGATACAAATTTGGAGAGTTTCAGGCAGAGTCATTTATCCTTGTGCTTTTCTGACAATGTGTGGAATTATAATTCTCAGATTCATTGAAAAGCAAGAAATACCGAGTTCAGTGGAATCAATTGTTATATAATATTCAAAGGGAATATTTCAGGTCACACCATATAAATATGCTTAGTTTAAAAGCAAATTAATTCACATCATTAGTTTGCTTGTACAAAAATTGGATTGTTGTACTATACTGAGGAAGATGGACCATAATGACAGCAGGAAAATTTTTACTTTTTCTATGCACATGGTCAGGAACTGGATTTCTTTTATTATTGCTAAAGAATCCAGTGCCCAGATGGAATAATGAAAGTTTATCAGAAAGTGGATGAATTTTATGCTTCATAAGAAATTTAAAAACACCTGTATGTACAGGGTTTCTTCATTAGAACAGTGTATATATTTCTAATTAAAAAAGCATTTAAAAAATGGAGTTAAATACGGCTGTGGCAGCAAAGACTTATTTGAAATACAGTAATCCTTTTTACTGTTTTTCCACTAATCTAAATGTATTAGTAACAAATCATCCACAATTTTACTTCATGTAGAGCAGTGGACACTAAGTAGTTTGTCACCAAGTTTATGTTTGAAGAAACAGATTGGGATAAACTTGAAGAACAGTATAATGGCTTGAAGAATCTCCAACTTAAGCCGTTATCACTAGGTAAGTAATTAAAATACCAAAAGTTTTAAAAAAACCCAGCCGGCTCCTGAAGGCAAGTACCGTATTGGACGTGCTGAAGTAACAGGGTAATCCTCTGTGGTGAGTAGCTCTCTGCTAAGCTGGTGTCGTCGTACTCACTGTACCGGGTGGGTGCAGTTTCCTGGCTTGTTACTTCATCCAGTGGAGTGGCGGCAGAAGCCAGTCTTTGAATGTCTTTAAGGAACCAGAGCAAGAATGGGCAAAAGTTGCCAAGCCTAAAAGGTGACACTTCCGTCAGTGTTTTTCATTGTGTTTCAGATGCTAATTGGACCAAATCCTGAGAAAGAAACTACTGCACCGTATCTGTTTGTCCTCTTGGAGGTGAGTTTTACAAGTGAAACGTGTGTGCGTATTTTTAAAAAGAATCTCCATGCTATAACTTTAGTAGTAACAGAAAGCGTTTTACATCTCTTCACCAGCTTTCCGCATGACGCCATATTAAAAATTTGATTAAAACTTCAGGCAGGGATATCCAGAAAACTTGTGCACGTGATGCCTGTAACCAATTTTACAGAGGTGGTTGAAATTTATCAGTTAAAATCAAGTTGAACAGGGAGGGGGTCTGTTGTCTGTGTCTGTCCAGAGCATTCACAGCAGCTTTGTAAACTCGTAGCAGGTTCTGCAGGCTGATGAATTAAAACAAAACAAGAATACACACCCCTGGGGCTCTGCTCGTTACACTGCTGATGAGGCAGGTGCCTCAAGAGCTGGCTATACCCAGCACAAGGCACTGAGAGTGGGCTCTCTTAAGTCTTGCTGTTAAACATCAGATACTCGTTTTTAGGAAGACTCTTAAATTGCTTTCCCTTTTCATAGTTTATTTACCTCACAGGTTCACGTACTGGCATGTTCTGGTGAGGTTAGATTGTCCACTGGACTTCAGTCCCTGGGAAGAGGAGGAGATTGGATCTCTTCTGCTGTAACTGTAATGCTTTGGATTGGTGGATTTCCATGTGCCTGAGGGGGCTGGAGAGCTGCACCGAGTTTTACTGAGTTTGGGGTGTTAGAACAGAGTAGTGATTAATAAAATACTTTGTTGATTTTGTTTGAAAACTAGTAGAGATTACTGAGGTTTTCTTTCAGACAAACCCCAGCAATGGCAATCGACAGTAAGAGTCCAATTTTTCAGCCATAATGGTGCAATTCTATTTATTTCTCAAGAATAATGCAGTTAGTTGAAAGCATGTTGTAACTCAAAATCGATTGGTTTTGAGCATTATGCAAAACTTCTTTGGGGCTTGCTCAGTTTTACTACACTTTATTCTGTATATTCCATTGTACCACATCAGTGTTAAGGAACCAAAACATGCTTTAATTCCAAATCTGCATGTGAAGTTCTCTGTTTTCTAGTGTAAACAGCTATTCTTGAAGAAAAGAAAATCTAGAGATTATTTTAAAGATGTCACCAGCACAAATACAAGCCAAATCTCCCAAAGTAAAAAATGCCTATGAAACATACTTGTTCTTATGAGGCATACATTTTAAAAATTGAGGTTGAGGTGGTTAAAAACTGTCTTTAAGAATTTTTACTGCTGTAACATCTGTGGCAGCTACCTGAAAAGTACAGTTGTATCTATGTGGAAGTTTATGCATTTATATTGTGTTGGGGAAGTTTTCATGATTCCTCAGTGTGATGAACAGATTTGTGGAAAGCTAGTGTCACTGGGCTGTGTCTTCATTGTAATTAATTGTGACCAAACGGATGTCACAAGTTTATAAGTGTTAAATAAGAGGATACACAATGTGAAATGACATTGTAGCAGCACAAGATGATGATACCAGTCCATGTTTTTTCAGAGAAAAATTAGAATGAGACTGTGTTGGGGCATTATCTATGTATTTGGGTGGCTGACTGATCCTGTCACTGAGGAAAAATTGTGAGGATCTGAAGTTCATTGCTCTTGCTGCTCTTTCCCCTCATAATTTCCCCACACACATGTTTTTATTAGTCTATGTAGCTTTACAGCACATCATTCACATCAGAAATTACATGTGAGTGCTGAGGCGAGTTCAGCTCCCATAGAGGCATTGTGACACAAAGCATCTGTAGGCAATTGCACCATTGACCAGCCTAGGAGCTGAGGATGTGTTACGGGCACATTAGAGAGTTCCTTAGAAGTAGTTTGTAGTACATGTTCGCCCAGAAGTAATGTGGCACATCTATTACAAATGCTTGCCTGACAGTGCAGGGAGTTGTCCAGAGCTGTTGTTTATATAAATGGCAATTTACTTAGAATCTGATGTAAAAGTAGAATAATGCGTTGGAAGTTGTGTATGTTGTCCATTAAGATAGCTTGATTTTTATGTAGCAGAAATTGCATTAGTGTTTTATCTCTCTGCACAGTAATTTTCATTTGAATCAGCAACACTGGCAGAAAAAAGCATTGCCATCGAAGTAAATTTCCTGTATCAGTTCTGTAAACAGAAAAGAAATGTCAGTGCTGACACAAGGTGCCGAACAGGTAATGACTAGATCCTCTAATTTACAGTTCACTCCTATGATTCATAGGTCTGACTTACACCACAAGCACTAGCTGCCTTGTTAGCTGTTCTCTGGCCATATTTAGATTTCAATTGTTATGAGAAAGTGAGTGAAAGAAGTTCCTTTTTTTCCCTTTTCAAATATTTAATACACGTCTTTTACTGTTAATTAGAGGTCAATGTATCTTAAATTCTCTCCCACTCCACTGGTCCTTGAATACCACTACATAACAATGGGAGGGAAAAAAAAGCACCTATTTAACAGCAGGAATAAAATTGCATAAAGTTCCTGTTATTTGCTGCTGTACAGGGAGAGATCTTTTTCTTTCTATGTGCAGATGGGAACCTTGCCCTGCAGCCCCCAGCTCCTTTGACACAACACAGAGAATGTGGCTGTGGGGAGCAGCGCCGGGTTTCGGAAACCTCAGCTGCCTGGTGTGTCTCATCTCTGCGTTACCGTTCTCCGTGCTCCTGCGCAGCTGATGCAGTTGTGTCGAGACCTGACTGCAGAGGGATCAGCTCTGCCGCAGAGCAAAGATTTGCTGAAGGGGAATTGCGTAAGCCTAAGGGCCTTGTGGCAGTGCTGCTGCTGCTGCTTGCCCGAGCGCGGTGGAAGAAGGAGAAAGATTTTTATACTTTTGCAAAGTGAGGTTATGCAAACTGGAAAGTCCCACAACAGTGGCCTCTGTGGGCTCTGTACTTTATCTTCATAAATGACATTTGCTCTGTCAGGTGTGTCAACTTTCCATTTCTCCTGGCTGGACTATAATCACAGAATAGCTAGCTGCTTTTCCTTACTATTTTATCCATCTCAAAAAGAAATAAATATTGTGCTTGTGAGGTTGGTTTCTATTTTTTCTTATTAATTTCACTTTTAAAGTCTTCTTGGTTGAGCTATTGTTAGAAAAACAAAGAAATTATAGCAAAGGTGAGAAAAAACAAGCCAGAAGTCTAAAAAATAGTAAACTACCAAAGCAGAGTTCTGAAAAATGGTTATCTAGTGAGGGTGAGAAAGCCTCACATTGCTCTTGCTCCCGCCTGCTTTTTCTAAAGGGTCCCTTAGTCCTGTGATTTTTATCTATCTCAGTCTATAGCCAACGCTTTATCCCATACTTCTGGGATTATACCTGCTTATGGAGGAAACATCTGTAAATTGCCAAAGCTACTTTTTTCATATGGGGAGAGGTTCCAGGAGCTTTCACTTAGGATGGAAGAAATACTGCAGTATATTTACACAAAAACAAAGTAAAAAGTTGCAGTTTTCCAACTGCATAACACCTTTTTGTGACAAAAACCTTAAAAAAACCCCACAAGTTGAGAGTTATGCATTGTAATCACTGTTAGTTAAATCTAACTATCACTTCCCCGCTGCCCCTGTTAAGGATGCTGACATTAGAACAAGTCAGGTACTTTGCTTAGAAAGGAATGGCTTCCAGTAATTCCCTTTAGTGGAATCCAGGACCAAAAATGTTGATTTTTGAAATAGTTACTGCATCAAAACACTGCAGTGATATTTCCAGAGCTGTCTGAATTTTTTCATAGCTATGTTGCTAAGAAATGACCTGAACTATGCATTTTCTCTAGGATTGGCTTCTAGCCGTCACTGTTGTCTTGTTCCAGAATATGGCTTCCAATCTTCTTTGAGCTATGAAAGCTCATAGAAGATCCTGACTTTCCTCCTTGAAAGAGCTGGAGAGATCCAAAACAGAGCTCTTACACATCCTTCCTGTCCTTAGAGTCACCCTTCAAGTGGTGTCTTCTCAACACGCTCATGAAGTGATCCACACATCCTCTGAAGAAAAGACCTGGACTAAAGAGGGAGCAGGCATGACTTTCAATTATAGCTCCTCTAACTACACCAAACTGTAATGTGTTGTTCCCTCTTTCAAATGTGACTTCAGTGAGGAGACTTCTTTTTCTTTGCAAAGAAACCATTCACTGTCGTTTTTCTCCTAGGCTATTATCTATTGAAAAACCATCACAGCTAATAGCTGTCTGCTGCACAAGTCAATTTTCCATGCGTTTGGGTCTATTCACCACCCTTTCTGCATCTATTTTTCCACTAAATACTTCAAATCTTCTAAGAATTACTACAGCAGTCAGGAAGCTCCAAGATGGCTCCTGTTCCCAATACTTCGTATGCTCTAAAGATCTCTTTTAGCAGTTCAGTTACGACCCTTCACACGTGATGTGAGCAGCAACAGATGGCCAGCTTCATACTTCCTGGGAACTAGCAATCGACTCAGAAAGTAAATGTTTTTAAAAGTACTTCAGGCTGTATTATTTATCCTTCTTAGACCACCTTTTCTGTGCCCTTATGCTTATTCTTCTGCCTTGTTCCTTGAAAGAAGGCTTGTCTAGTGGAAATTTGTCAAATGCTTTATAAAAAGCCCAAATAATCAGGCCATATGTCTTGCCATTGTTGACTTTCATTGTAAACTCTTGAAAGGGAAACCTAGAGTTAGGCAAGGCCCCCTTGGGGGGTTTATTGCCCTTTCCTTTTGTTGTTTGAATATTAGGACTGGGAAAGCCACATCTGGATCATCAGGAAAAAAAAATGCGTGACCTATTGACTGGATTTGGTGTTCTGTGTAACATCTTACTTAAGGATCTCATCCAGTAGTATTAAAAATGGATGTAAAAATACTAATTTTCCTTTCACCACGATTTTTGACATTAATAGCATTTGACTGGCATATAGGAGTCACTGATAATTTACTCTAACATGCTCATGAAGAAAAAGACCTTTATAGCAGTTCAAATGTAATAGTATTTTTTCATGGGAAATCATTTTATACCCTGCTGTGGTTAGAATCTGGATTTTTATTTCAGTCTTGGTTAAATGCTAAAAGTTTCTTTGAAGCTGATTAATTTGACTTTATTACTGGGCAAGGACTAATTAATGCTTTTTTAACCAAAGCAATTATAAGAGATTTTATTACTTTTTCTTTCTCCCTCTTTTTTTTTTCCCCCAGAGCACAAAATAAGTACATACAAAAATTGGTATCTCATACTTTAATTTCATTTTTAAAAAAATTTCTGTGGGTAGCTACACTTGCCACCATTTGCTGGATCCCCTAATGGAAGTACTATAATGCCATAGTGATTGTGCTGGCAATATTAGAACTAACTTGAATTCATCGTTAGCCTTGCTAACACCAGGAAACACTGCAAATCTTGTCTGGAAACCTCTTACAGTAGCTGCCAAACTACTTCTTAGAGTCAAACCTCAAAGTTTTCTCATGTGGCTCTCGCTTATTTCAGATTAAGTACATTTCTCCAGTGTACACAGCATATAGCTAGGGTCAAGGCCAGCGTCAGCTGGGGTCGAATCCTGGTTGTGTCCCCACAGGGGCCTTGCAGAGAAAGCAGACAGATCTGTCCCTAGAATTGTTGAGAGGTAATTGTTTTCATTTACCCCTTGGGGCTCCTTATTTTCTCTGGGGAGTTATTTATGAGACCTAATGTGAGTTTCAAGGCATGGAAGAGAAGAAAGATTAGTAGTGCCTTCAGATTTGCTTTTCTGCGTCTATTTTTAGGAAGTTGTTCCTTCAGATCCAGGACTCTACCTGTGAAATAACTGTTACATTTCCCTTACAGACTTTTTTTGCCCTGATCATGCCCCTTTCCTTTTCCCATTCGCTTGCTTGCTCTGAGGGGGGTGACCAAAGGTGTTTCACATGGTGACGGTGACATTTTGCATTAGTTTGTTCTTAGGATCTCTTCTTTCTCAGTTGCTAATCTGTAGTCCACCAGAAAATACTGATTTGTCATGCAGATGTAGAAAAGTATCTGAGGTGTCGTTCTACAAAAGGTGTCACTAAGTGTCTTTCGGCGCTCTGCAAATCTATATATATTGATTGTATTATCTCCTGGACACCAAAATTTATCATCTTTATTTCTGAAGGAAAGGTATGGAACTTCTTCACAAAATAAGTAAAAGGTAATTCTATTATTCTTTTAATTTTGTTTGGATTTGCAGGGTTAGGATTGGGCGTATGACTAATATTATCTGTCTAGTCAGTGTCTAACGAAAATTTTCAGTAGACCAAGATAATGCCAAAATTACTATTTTGAGAATAAGATTTATTTTCTGAAGAGGTGGTTCCAGAAAGACTGTGGTAGTGGCTACTCTTAGATGAACGCTAGATGACAGAACAAACAGAATATTACATGCAGGTGTTTGCTGCCCAGAAGAAAAGTTTTAGCTTCTTTTCCTCAGAAAAGAGTGATTATAAATTCTCCTTTGCAATGCAGAAACGGGGAGGCCTTAAATATACAAAAAGAGAAGAGAAAACAAAGAAATAAACAAAAAGTAGTAACTGTGGTAAAGTTTTTATTACATGGCATATATTCCAGATTTTTTTTTGTGAAAGTAGTTGCATAATTGCCCAGTTTGCTTCTAACATGTGTAAAATACTACATGAATGTTAGTCCATTAAATATTAAATGTCTGTTGTGCAATAGATTGGAAAAAACTATCAGTGTTGTATTTGTATTTGAGTTCTGCTCCTGCTCATATACACCACTAATCTTGTTAAAATCTTGACTTTGGTAAACAAGTCAGCGAATGCCCTAAAAACAATAAAAAACAAAGTTATTTGGGAAACCTTTTAGTTTTCACTAGAGATGAAAAATCATGATTTATTTTCCTTTTTACATTTTTTAAAAATGAGCTTCATTATGTGTCTGGAGAACAGAGCTCTGAAACGAACCCAGAGAGGTGGTGGAATCTCCATCCTTGGAGGCATTGAAAAGCCAGCTGGACATGGTCCTGGGCAACCTGCAGTAGGTGGTCCTCCTTGAGCAGAGGGTTGGACAAGGTGACCTCCAGAGGTCTCTTCCAACCTCAGCCATTCACTGATTCTGTGAAATGGAAATCAGAAAACCATTTTCTATTCACTGTCACTGATTTCAATGACTTTTAACACAAACCGACCTTTTTTCCTCATCTATATCCTGTTAGAGAATACTAGAAGACAGTATGCATTATTCAGGGCCCACATTATTTAAATACCAGTTACTGAAATGGAGCCAAGATCTTTCTGGGGCATCCATGTGTTACTGTGACACAAATTAGAATAACCAACTTCTTTATATGTAGAGCAGACACATGTTGCCTTTTTGATATGAACTTCTGCCCTGTCCATGGTGGATTCCAGAGAATAATGTCTATTATGAATTAATAAACAGTTTCTTCCAAGTTAAGAAATGCAAACAGCTAGACTGACTCAAATTTTTGAGGGCTGAGCTATGAATTATAATTCAAGTTTTTTATATTTTTGAAAAGAAGAGTGGTGTCCCAGCAAAAACAAAAGTTGGTCAAATAGCCTACCAACTAGTCATTTGGATGAGGTTGTCAGGTCAGGACTGTGCTGTGGCTTTTACACAATGTTATTAAAAGAGAACGGAGGTGTTTTAAATGCTGTGAGAATATAGTGACTGTGCTCCTCAGTAGTGTGTAAGACCTGGTCCTACATCCATTTGTGTTTAGGAGGAATATTAGTTGTATTAACGACAACCAAACCGTTTGAATGATATTTAGCGAATCTGGTGACATATGTAAAATCATATATCGATATTAGAGATGCTACATGAATAGTAACCCTCAAAATTCAGGGTTGGACAAGATGACCTCCAGAGGTCCTTTCCAACCTCAACCATTCTGTGATTCTCTGAAATGGGAATCAGAAAGCTATTTTCTGTTCACTGTTTGTCATTGTTAGAGTGGGTTTAGCCCCTCAAAATTGAGGGTGCCCAGTAGTGACAGCAAAGTTAGTGAGCTGATTATCCAGCCCTAGAGTGGGTTTGAGGAAACATTGGTAGGGGATTCATTGGGGTTTTTTGTGTTTGGAGATTTTTTTTTCCTTTTCTTCTTTGTGAGATAGGGGTATAGGAGGAAGATGAGAGTTCCAGAAAGGAGGAGTTTGAGAGAACTGATCAGCCAAAAGGTGGTATAAATAAGCTTACAAGGCTTCCCTCCCCTCAAAATAGCACTGTTCTGTATAGCACGTCATTTCTGATTTTTAACTCAAAAATATATGCAAACTGCTGCACTTATCAAGTGTTACTACAGTCCATGCATCACTATTGTCCAACAAAACTTTACTCGAAGTTGTTGATACTTCTTTTTCATGTGGCTTTTTCTTCTTTTAGAAAACAGATTTTTTTTTTTTTACCACTTCCAGCTTTGTGGAGCACACGAGTTTACTGCTGTGTTTTCCACGTCACTGTGTTTTATGTCGATGCATCCTGCTAATGGTTTTAGTAATCAGCTTTTTTCCCCTGCTACTTGATTTATTTCACTGCAGATTTGACCTTAGAATAAATCTGGGATTAAAGGCTTCATTTTATTTCAACATTCAGAATCAGGTAGTTGTAGATTCTTTGGGCTACTTACAAAAGACGTTGGGATTTCACATGGAAATGTTGAAGGAAATGTCACTAGGAAGCCCAGTGACAGGAGAGAGCAATCCTCTCCCCATTGTTCGGACACCAGGACCCTCAGTAGCAGGTTCTTAGCCAGGAGTGAGGAAAGCACCAGAGAAATCTTTGAATGATTTTTTTTTTTTTCTGCTGCCTGTCTTTATTAGGCACCTTAAATATTTGCTGTATGTTATCTGTCAGGAAAGAAAGGTTATTGTGGCTAAGCAATAAAGAGAATCAGGATTTGAGTAGCTCCACACTTCTGACAGAAACAGATTTGTTTGTCAGTGACAGCAGGGGCTGGGATAGACTAGCAGCATGCTGCGAGATCTCTGATTAAGTCTGTAGTTACAATGTGATGTGGCAGCTTAAGAATAAATGAAGAAACTCTTTTTATATTATTTCCAATGAAAAGAATGTTTTATGGTTTTCCAGGTTTTTTTTTTTTTGCCAATTCTATAGAACTTTTTGTGATTCAGAACCAAAATGCAGATGCCTTTACACAATTTGCAAGTAATTCCTCGTTGTCTGGTAAATGGTATTTTTGTCTGAGAAAAAACTGATGAACCTGTCCTTGGTAAAAGTTAGTCTTGCCTTGTTACCTAAATATTGCAGGATGCACCAAATAAAGTTCCTTGTAAGGCAAGTGCTACCGGCTGTTTTTGCTCTAAGGTCAGCTTACCTCACCCTGGGGTTTTTTAACACCGTTCTTCAGTCTCCCCCATGGTAGCTTGAGGAGTTGCCATTGGGCAGGTAGGAAAGCAAATTTCTTAATTCTTTTACCATCCTGGAAGAAAGCCCCCAGTGGGTCTAAGGAACTTCCATTTGCTTTGTAGTCAAAAAAATGACAAATTAATGACAACACACACGGGAGCATTTTATCACTGAGCACTTTGCAGCCTCAAGAAGCTGATTTGCCTGACAAATGTAAGAAAAAGAAGTCTACATAATCCCCTAAACACATAATAATTAGCAAATTCTCACATTTTTACACCTGAATTGCTTTTAAAATTACAGGGGGTGGCCTAAAAAGAGCTTAAAATATAACTCTTTTCTCTGTTATTTTGGAAATGCACTGTAATGAAGTTACTGGCAAATGAGTCTATGAAGTGTCTAGAATACACATGCAGAGAAGCGATGAATACCCATTGCAGGAGGATTTATATTCATTCCTGCTGTGGCAAGGTGGCTGTGCTGTAAAATCAAATGAAAAATGGACATTAACATGTGTGAACCACATTTGTTACCACATACCACTTCTGGAGTCCATGGGCAGCGTTGCCCCTTCAGCTGTGGATCAACACTGCGGTTGTTCTCAGGAGTCCACACCTAACAGGACTCCGTGGTCTTTTTATCCCCCATGCTGCTCTGCTGCAGGGTGATAGAGTTGGTTGCATTGCATGGGAAGCATGATCCTACCTCTCTCTGGAGCCAATACCAGATTTAGAAAACATTTTTCTTTCAGACTTCCAACTACTTCTTGGAAAAATGTACTATGCACAGCAAGGGAACAGCAGAGCTGTACTTTTGGGACTGCACGGTGATGTGCAACGACAGAAATGCAGGACAAAGGGGGTAATGGCATTTTTGTTGGTCTAGTGAAAAGTTTCAGATATATTGGTCTAATTATAATTAAATACCAAATGCAAGTGGGAAGTCATTTAAATTCCCTAAGACAGATGGTCTAATTAATCTCTCATTTAAAGCACTTTGACTTGAAAATTTTGAAAGGGTCTAATGCTCTGTTTTATCACATTTAGACCAGTAGAAAGATGGGAGAGCAAAGTATTTCACACTCAGGATTTTACAATCTGGGTGTATGAAGTGAGAACTTAACCACAAAGAACTGTCAGCATATTGCTGTTATAGTAAGAAGCTGGACATGCTTTCCTACCTGTGTATTTCTAGCTCTAGACGAAAACCACTAGGAAAGCAATATCTCCTTAGCCACCCTCTTTCTAAAATGTGTTGATTTGTACTTTTTTTCTCCCTACAACCTAAAGCAGGTATGGGTACTGCAGTGGTCCTGCCAGTTTGGTTTTCTCTTTTTAAAACAAAGAAGAAAGCCTCAGTAAGTCAAACTTGATGTGTAGCTGAGCTCTTGAGACTGGTTAACTGACCTTCGCTAATGGCGATGGGAGGTCTGAAATGGATTATCTCTGAACATCTACCAGACATTCACTTGCTAGGTAGCTGAATGTTTTCCCCTTAGTGTGTTGACTGGCCTTTCCTCCAATTGTTTTGTAGTGAATGAAGTTTGAAGCCCAGGGAGACGAAGGGATTAATCTGTAGGCTGAGGATTGCTTTCCCAAAATGTACTGTCATGTACAAATGTGTTTATCTGGAAAAAAACACGATCAGGGTAAAAGGATTTTGTATTCTCTGTAGTCATGAGGATTTAGAAAGGTTTACTGAGGCCATCAGCGAAGAGATTGCTTGAAATGAGTTTTCTGTGGTCATCTATTTACATTAGTTTAACATGAAGCCTTCAACTCATTTTATGCCGGTAATAAACCCACAATAAAAAATGGTCATTAGTTACTCTGACCTCCTCTGTTTCCAATCAGAGCTAGTGTATAATCTGAAAGAGATTGTGTATTCAGATCTGCATGTTCTGAAGTAAGAAAAACCCTGGATGTTTTATGCATTTTTTTGTTCAGTTATTCAGGCTCAAGCTTTGATACTGAGTTTTTACATGAACCTGAATCCCTTACTTCTCAGGTAGTTTTCAAAGTGGAGTCATTGTGCAGCTTTAAATTTTGTGCTATTTCAGCAAATTTATAAATGTGTAGGGACAACTTTAGTGGAAATTTTTTCAAAATAATTACCTGACCTTGGCATTTTTGGGCTTACCGTGTAATAATTTCTTTGATGGTCTCAATAAAAAGTTTCTAAACTTTTTTTTAGTGGGCAGTCAATACTCCACACTCAGATTTACTGTGGAGCTCAAGAAGAGTGCTGCTTTTTGCTTAAGTTTCTCCCATGACTGATTTGCTAGGTAGCTGCATTCATAACGCTCCGCTGTCTCAGCTTGACAGGCTTAGCACCTTTTTCTCTTCCTCTGAACTTCCCTAACTGCCGTTCTGGCATATTGCAGGCTTAGATACTTATAACTCATTTTAAAGGCAAACTTATAATGATGTACTAGGAAAAATAGTTCTCAGCAGAATTGTCAGAGCTTGTGGTCAGAAGAATGTATGGATACTTTTAGTAACAGGAGAGATGGCATCAATCTGAATGGGGCTGACGGGGAGAAAAATGAATTTTGCCAAGAGAGTTCTGTCCTAGTATTCAGAAACTGTTTCCCCTGGATCCACATTTGAAGTCATCGATTTGTTACTGATAAGAATTACTTACTATTGATGGCCCTGGTGCTCAAGGGCTTTGCCCTGCCTGAAATTATACTTTTTCCTGGTGCATATATGAGCACTGCTTACCTGGGAGGCATAGAAGAAAACATAGAGGACTACATGGGTACCTCAAACTGAACCATAGTGTTAATGTGGTCCCTGCCATTACAGGTGAGAGTATTGCTGATGCAGACTCTTTGAAACTGTGTTGTAGAAAAATGAAACATGTCAGGCTGCCATTAACATTGTGAGCTATTGCAGATGCCATCTGAGTGGTGAAAGATGAAAACAGAACCTGTAGCCAACATTTTTTTGCTAGCTTTAATGCCTTACTCAAGAAGAACAAAAAAGCATTTAGACATTGTCTCTCTGGTTTTTTCACTATCATATTATCTTTCCAGTTATTTTCTCATCTAGACATGTTAAAGGAAAGCAGAATAAACATAGATGTGATTAAAATCTCTATCCATAACATAAAAGATGAGTGAACACTTCAAGCCTTGTCTGTAACTCCATGTGTGGCCAGTGATTAAGTTAATTGGTGCTGTTCTCAACAAGCTCTTGCTAAAAGGTCTTGATGAGCCTCCCTGTAAACACACCAAGCCAGCAAGCACGGGGGCAAACTAGCTCCTTCTCCAACACTAACGGAAAAAAAAAGAAACAGTGGCTTTTACTTTTTGTGCCAAATCAGAACAGTCCTACTTGTGCTGAATCTCTGCACAGTGGAGGGTTTCATCTGCTGCTTCTAGCTTGGTGGTGTTTTAGTATGTTGAAAGATTCTGGGTTTATATAGAAATAAAGAAAAAAAAATATTTTTCTTACCAAAGTCCAGACACATCTTTCAAACTTGTTGTTTTTGAGACCGGTGAGTATAGCACATCACTGATTTTGCACACGTAATTTTGAGCGTAGTCAGGAAATAAAACCCTTACTGGGCTGAATGACTGTTGTTCTGAATTTGGTAGGGAAATATCACAATCTATGGCAACTGCAGACTTCCTAGCATTAAAATGCATACCTTTATATGCATTCACCTGAAAGAAATTCTGCTTGTGTGCCCCGGGACTGTCCGTGCCTTTGGGCACAGGTAAGTAACTGAGGACAATTAGCCATCCTCAAGGAGCACTTCAGGTCTGAACTAAACTGCTCATGTAGGTCCACTTCATCTCTTCTTTGTTTCCATTAATATGTTGTCTGACAAAGTACCTCAAAATAGCTTCTGAAATGTCTGTGTGCACAGGAAGTTGGTATTTTTTCCCCCCTAAGTATAGATGAAATACTTATGATGGTTACTGGATTGTGCTATTCATTCCCTGTCTATCTGCCCTAAATGAGATCTCAGCTGAAGGAAGAACACAAAAGAAGGGCTTGTGTGTGAGAGTGTCTGAAGAAGAAGCATACTTTTCTTTTGGTTATTTTTTTTTAATATTTGGTAGCACAGGCATGCAAGCTGTAAAGAATTGACAGTAGTGACTGCAGAATAGGGTGTTTGCTGAAGTTATTGACACTGAAGATATATTCATCTTCTTCTGAAGTTCAATAACACTTCTTAAATAAGATCAGTTTGAAAAAACTTTCACTGCAGAAAATGATTTATCTGTGTGCAGTCTGAAGTGAAACAGGTTAGAGTTTACATATAACCCAGAATGAGAAAAAAATGATTATATATTTGGGCTCATGCCAGTAGGTGGACACTTTGAAAATTGGAGATGTGCTTGAAAGTCAGAGTTAGTAGGAATTTCTGGAAAGTGCTCCCTTTTTTTGGCATATCAAAGACTTGTTTGGCGGTCAGCAGCTGACATCTGTTTCTGTGTACTGATATATCATAAGTAGCTTTTCCTCCTTTCATCTAAAGATTAGAAGATAATGCTCTAGGGCCAAATCTTACCCTAACTTAAACCACTGAAGTTAATGAGCAAAACTCTCTCTGTCACTTCAGTACCCCTGCTGCCCTGAGCGCGTTTCAGTGATGGAGCTCTGTACACCACAGAATATATTATCAGTTTGTGGGGGTTTTTTCTCTCAGCAGCATGGATGCAGCTTCAGGAAAATCATTGAAGGTGGTCCCTGAGGGTTGTAAAGGGTGTAAAGTCAGCAGAGGGCTTTCTCTCTGAAGTTGCCATAACACATTTGAACTAACCTTCAGACAACTCACCTTCTCATGGTACCTTTTTGTTTTTAATGTAGCAGGCATAAAAAAAGTCCAAATCAGTGACTAATTCACATGGAAACAGATGAAGACACAGGTGAAGACAGTGTTTTGGAGGACCTGCATTTACACAACTGAAACTGGAAAAAAAAAAGGCACGTAGAAAGCCATCACTAGTAGGAGGGATCTTCAAAGAAAAACAATAGCATAGAAGGAAAGCCCATAGCCCATAACTGGAAGCTTGGACAAACAATCCACAAACTACATGGATTATGCTGAGGAAAGACAGAATGGTCCAGTGACAAATGCTTGCGTGGAAACCAGAAGTTCCTTTCCAGTTCCCTGCTGTGTCACACGACCTAGCAATTAGAGTAATTTTTACTGACAATACTCACATTTCTAGCGCTCTGATCCATTGAACAGAATTTTTAGGGGAAATATGAGAGTTTCTGGGGATGTTTAGGTGTTTTATGTTTAAAATCATAAGAGAAGGGACTAAAGAAGTTCCTGTTTTCTGCATTCAGCCCCAGGCTAAACCATGAGATAGATACTGATTTACTCAATCTCTGTTTGAGGAGCATTGCAAAAGGACTTGGGACTTGGGAATAACAAAATGGTATAGAGGAGAAGTAAAATAATTTTTTTTCAGAACTGTAGCTGTTGACATAGATTCTGCTCCAGTCCCACAGTGTCTGCTGTATGGATCTGGTCATCCATCTCACTGTGGCTCATTTATTCATGAGTATAAAAGATATTAGATATTTTATTTTCCTTGAACCCTGAGAGGCAAAGAGTACATTTCTAAAAGATTCAATGCTCAAAAGGAATAGTAGCGATATCTATATGAGTTAATAAATTGTTTGCAGAAGTTTAAGAAAACAGACTTGTAACCTTTAGACAACTAATAACATTCTTACTAAAAGAAAAAAGTTTTGAACAAACATTTCAGAAGAATAATGTCATAACCTGAGTATAGGCCTGTCGGCCATATACTGATTTCTGTGGAGGAGAATGTGAGGAATCATGTGACTGATAATGATGAGACTCTCTTAATAAAGCATTCATAATTTCTGATGAGATTACAAATTAGTTGGTAGGGATTATAGAAGTATATTTGGTATAGACTCAAACTGATAGGAATCTATTATTTTACCTTCCATTAATTCTTCGTCATGGGAGACTCATATAAACTTTTTTTTTTTTGGTGTACTTTGTTGGGTCTTTTGCCAATATCACCGGGATTCTGCAAATGACACAAAGACTGATGGGGTGATAAATAGTGAAGAAGACAAGTGAAAGTCCCCTGGTGAACTAGTTTTAAACTTCCTAGAAGAATTTTAACACATGCAACAGTTCAGCTGTGCATCTAAGGAAGCCCATTGTGTACAGGATAGGCTCTTCTCTCTTACGTAGAAGTGTTTTTGAAAAGGTCTTGTGAAGAATAATTAGTGGCTCACAAGATCACAGAGTGATGTTTTGGCCAAACACCCCGTGGATGTAAATGTGGTTGCACAGTGAAATATTAAGATGACCATTGCAATGTGTCTAGGGTATCCAACCATGAGCTTCAGGACACTGTGGGGCCCTGCTGTACTGTCAGCCTAAGTGGTCTGTAGGATAAAAGAATCTGGACCCCCTCCTAACATGTGCCATCAGTGCTTGCAGTGACTCATAGGCTGAGAAGGACCACACTAAATAATTAGTTAAAACTGTTAGGGTTGATGACCAGAAGCTCAAGCAGCACGAATTCTGTCTTGCTTAGTGTTGTAGAATGTTAACAGTGAGAAGGGGTAGCTGCTGAAACAGCTTGCCGTGGGCCATGAAAGGATCCATCTGCACAGCTGTTAGGAAACAGCAAAATACCCAATAGATGGAACGATGGATTTAGACAATAACAAACTGACAATGTCAAGAAATATGAACATGCATAGATTATAATATTTAATATTTTTTCCTACAAATATAAGCACAAATACCTTTATGCAATCATCATATTTCAATTTGGTGATAGCCTACAAAATACATGTGTGGTGATGAGACCTGTTAAGTATAAGCTTGATGAACTGGGCAAAATTCCTATGGCTACAACTGGAATATACCTGTAAAGTGCCTATGAGATTTTTCTGTGCCATGGCTTATAACCAGTAGACATGGAGCAGCAGACAGAAACTAGCCTATGGATGTGAAAGACTAAAGCTGCAATAACAAGCACAGTTATCATGGTCCCCACACTATGAGGATGCCGTTAATCCAAAGTTAGGTGCAGTACTCTTTCCAAATTACTTTTGTACTCTGATATATCATGATATAAAAAACTGACCTTGATCATTATTTGACTTCAGGCAGTGAAATACATGGTCCGTTCACGGCTCTGCATACCTGGTCAGCTGCTCTGTCCCAGCATGGCTGCCTTTGAAGTTATAGGTGGACTGGGGCTCTTGGGTTGGTTTTCTGTGCAGTTTTGTTGTTGTTCCTAATTAAAAGGAAGAGAAGTAGACGAGCGGGAAGAAGAAGGAGCCCACAAAGAATATTCTGTGTCACCCTGTATGCAAAGTGCTCAGATCTCCGCTCAGTGCTCATCACAGCACCACGTACAGGGAATGCCAAGTACCACAGAAACTAGTGGATACGTTTGCATATACCTCAGAGATGTTAAACTGTTTAGGCAAGGTGCTCTGCCCTGGCAGCTCCGAGAGGCTATGATGGGATTGTGCCTTTGTTAGGTACAAATCACTCCTATGCTCTCATGGAGATCATGTTGTCACCTCTACCGAAACCAGTGATTTTGGAAACGCTTTGTCTCTTGCCGTTTGATTTACAAAAGGAACATAGTCTCATATGAATTCTGAGTGCACAGATTAACTTAGTTTATGCCCTGATGGTATGTATTATTACTACATAAAATATCAGCAAGCATATAGAAAAATTAGAGGCATATTTGCTTACCTGCTCTGAAGTATGTAAACATTCATATGAAGAAGAGAGGCAAAGAGAAAGGGAGGAGAAGAAAATCTGTGGGCTTAGAATCCTGGTTTATTACTATTTTTAAAAGATCTGTCCCATACGTGGCTTTTCTAAAATATTTATTATTCACCTTAGGGCTTTCAAAATAATGCACCCGATACATCAGTTATGGAAAGGGCTGACGACTGAGAATGCTACCTTCTGTGTGCTAGTCGTGAATGAAGCAAATAAGTCAACACAACCTAAATCCAGAGAAACAAAGTAAACTAAAACCTATGAAGCACAGAATAATGAACATATGGGAAAAAGGCAATTAACATTGAAAAACTGAAATGGATTCAGAAGGCAACTAGACTATGTTCTTTAGAAGCAGAGTACTAAAACAGTCTGGTAACGTGCAAGTAAGTGGATGTAAGCATACAGGGAAAAGGAGAGATCATTTTGGCCAGATGTTCCTCCCTGAAAATCATTTGCAGTCTGCAATGTAGTACATGCTTTGGGTAAGAAATGGTGGGGAGAGAAGGAAGAAAATAATCTATAAACATCTTAAATTTGTGTGGCACTTTATAATATGCCTCCTGTCATACCTTAAATGTAGAATCAAGTGTCCCTGCAGGCTGAAGTCAGCTGCTGCACTGCCTAGCAAAGTCAGCTTATCTTTCTTCAGATACATGAGGCATGTAATTGGTGATGGGTTTTCTCACCAGACATGGAACTTACTCATTTGAGAAGAGACCCCAAATTTTTTTATATTGCTGGCTCAAGGCAGGATAGTGTCTGAATGTCAAATCAAGGATTTGCCTATGTTAGTTTGCACATTTTTAACCTTTTGTATACAGGCATAAAAAGAAAGGGGACTCTGTAAAAGAGCCAAGAAGAACCTGTGTCTTCTGTGTCTGGACTGTGAACGATGTGGTTAAGGATCTGTTCGTTCAAAGTAATTCAAAATGCATGACAAATGCAACTCCTTTTACAGAGGTTTGTTCATACCATACTGTTGCACCCCCTTGGGATTTATATCTTTCAAATATTTACAATATCATATTACGAGGTCTTGAGAGCATTGCCAAGTCCTACCCTGGCAACTTCAGAGCCAGCTTCTCTCCACTTTTGTCCTCCCTCTTGCTTAATAATCATGCAGGTTTCTCTTCTGTTCCACTTGCTTTTTTCTTGGATTTGCATGCCTGGAAATGAAGCAAGGTATTCCTGCTACCATTACAGCTGAGGCACACTTGTTTCTTTTGGCTAATGTGAGTTGGACTTTTGCTGAGAGAGCTGGGGTTGTTCAGCCTGGAGAAAAGAAGGCTCCAGGGAGAGCTTATTGCAGCCTTCCAGTACTTAAATAGGGCTTATAAGAAAGATGGGGACAAACTTTTCAGCAGAGCCGGTTGTGATAGGACAAGGGGTAATGTTTTTAAACTAAAAAAGGGTAGATTTAGACAAGATGTAGGAAAGAAATTTTTTACAGTGAGGTTGGTGAAACGCTGGAACGGGTTGCCCAGAGAGGTAGTGGAGGCCCCATCCCTGGAAACATTCAAGGCCAGGTTGGACGGGGCTCTGAGCAACCTGGTCTATCTGAAGATGTCCCTGCGCACTGCAGGGGGGTTGGACTAGATGGCCTTTAAAAGTCCCTTCTAACCCAAACTATTCTATGATTCTGTGATCTTCAGTCTAAAATTCTTTCAACTATCAGTTATTTTTCAACATTTGCATTTAGTATCTATGCCACTTCCATGGAATAAGTTTTCCTGATTTATCTAAAGATTAAGTAGACAGTATTTTTCTAAAATTTAATTTAATGGATGATTTTTCGTAGTTCAGTTCTTTTGGTTTAAAGTTTATATATCATTCTGTGCTGTTTATTACCTTATTGTAATGATTTAATGAAGATGGGAAACATCACGGTATCTTATATTGATTCCCATAAACTATCCTCCTTTCCTATCTAGAACAACCAGCTCATGATATAGCCTTTCTGCCTCTGAATCTAGCGGGTGAAAGACTTTCGTTTAATTGAAAGCATTTTATTACCAAGTCAGTCTGTTAGTGTCAGTCTGTTTACTATGGAAATGGAATACCCTGAGATGGTGAAAGAGAAAAAGAAGGAGGAAACATACTCTGTAGCTACTTAATACACTTTGTGTAGGGTAGGTTGGATGGGTTTTCTCTCATAGTTCATTTCCATAATATTTTTTTTAATAAGTCAGAACAGATGACAAGGATGATGATGTGTCCATAATTGTCTTCCAGGGAAAGAAATAGGCTGCTGATTAGTAGCTAATGTTTTCGTGACTCAAGCATGATCAAAAACTGACTAGGGGGCTACAGGAGTAGAAAGTTCTTGTGTTTCCACTGATTCATATACTAAATTATTGTAGTCTATTGCCAGCGCTATGTCCCTAGACCTAGATCACTTTATTTCCTTGGGAGCACTTAAAGTTTTTTCAGACAGCCTTTGAAATTTGCCACTGACCTTCAATGCCACACTGTCCAAACACTTCATAAAGTGTTGGAAAGTGGCCACAACACTGAAGGAGAATTGAGGCAGAGAAAATAGATTCTACAAGGTCAAAATAGATTGTGTAAGGTCATAAAATGTTCGTAGTAAAATGAAAGCAAACCATCCCTATTCATTCTTCAGCTGAAGGTTATCCTACTTTCCTGAGGAAAATGTATCATCAAAATTTCTGTGAAACATAGGAAAGGTTCCCTGTGGTGTTTCTGACACCACATTTCTGGCAAAGCAGTGTAAGCCACAACAAGTACTCTGACATACAATATCTGCTCTCAGGTATTTCACTATGCCCCTGTCTTTCCTCCAATTTTACCAGTTAGACCAATAAAAGTAGCTCTTTTTCTACAGAGGAAATAGTGAAAGTGACAGTGATACCCACTTCTCACTATGCTTTCCACATGAATGCCTCTTTAATGCAGAAAATGTGCTCTTGTTTTAAAGCAAGGAAGCCAGTTAAACACTGTTCTTTCTTGGTGAAGGAATGCAGTTTTAGTAGAACAAATACAGGTCTAGCTGTGAAACATTCACTAAAATGCCCTGAAGAATGCACCATTTTTAATATTGAAATATCCCACTGTGAGAGGGAAGCTGGGGTAATCTCTGGATGATGCTTTCGTTTTCTGGACACGGTTGTAATTTATCCTAAAAGAATTCTAGAAGAAAATGTGTATCTGCTTTCAAGAGTATTTTTGTATGCGTATGTAAGATGAAATTCTAGTCTCATTGAAGACAACAGGAGTTTTGATTGTCACCTAGAGAAAAGACTCAGGACCTTAAAAACCTAGTATGTCCTTAGGGGTCTTGTGATTTATCACAGCAGTCCATCAAGTCTGAATCTATGTTAGGAAGCTGATCTGCACAAGCACTTTAACATAATTTGATGATGTATTTCTGATTTGGTTAAATCCTGAATTCTGTGGTACCCGAGAAGCTGGAAATAATCTTTCTTGCTATTGCCTGTTTTAGCAATGGATGATCTAGTTCTCTGTACGATTTAGCTTTTCAGGTGTTTGTAGAAATCCTCATACAAGCTGTGTATGACAGTTTTTCGCTTTATTCTAGTCTTGCTGCTTTTGAGTGTTTAAAGCTGGTAAGCAAGAGAAGTGACTTTTAGCCTATTGGGTGGTTGACCTTTCTGGCAAAGCAAATGGAGGGTTTATAACAGATTTTACATCTGCTTTTGTACTGTTGTAACATAGCTCAAAATAATGTGTGATAGATGCAGTGTACTGCAAAGGGTAAGGTTATGTTTCAGTCTATACTAGCAACATCAGTAATCACATTATCCTCCACAAATTTGTATTTCTTTTGACATTTTGCCATTTGAAACTTTATTCATTTCCCTACGGTATTTTATATTTGTTTTATAAACGGCATATGCACAAAGATGTGCCATGGTCTAGAAGAAGGGGGAAAAAAACCTGATATTAATCCCTAAAGGCATCTGTTCAGTAACCTGTATCTGAGAGTAAGGCAACCATGCTGCCATCTGTTATATTTTCTGTATGATGACTGTTGCCCTCATTGTAGGTTATTGCAGGTCTCAAAGGGCTATGCTCACTTTGCCTTTGAGCCATTTTCTAGAAAATAAAAAACATCTTGCATTTTCTCCTGTCACTGCACAAGCTGTATTGTAAAGATTGCTTCAATTACTAGATCACTTATGTTATTTTTAAGCAGAATTGATTTTGGTTTCATATTGTATAGACGATAGTGAGCTCTCTAAAAGGTTTTTAAAGTGCTATGTTTTTGTACTTTCAAGTACCTGCATGCCTTGCATGACTTAGCATAATGGTATGACATTATTTACTATTTATTTTAGATATTTAGTCAGAAAAAAACTCTTCTGAGAAACCATCTGCCATCTGTGTACAACAAAAGGAAGACATACCTTAGAGCTGAATGTTACAAAACAAAAATATAAACCAGCATGTATAGCAGCGTTTTTTTCAGTCTTGTTCCAGCCACTAATCTGTCATGATCTTTGTCAAAGTCAGACATTTTATGAGGAAAAAAGTGACTCTCTCCAGTCACTGTGTTCATGACTCTGTTAAGTATGAAAGGTGCAATACACTGCTATGATCATTCTCAGATAATAATTTCATTTCTTTGCCAAGACTAACAAACAGGAAAGAAAAAGCCCCCACCTTTTTTCCTGCTGATATTTGGATTTAAACTGTGGCTTTTCTGTGCAGCAGAATTTTCCTCACTTTTCTGAGTGCAAGAGAAAAATATTTCATGGCTCTGTGGTGATGAAACACTAACTTTTGAGGAAAGAAAGAGTCCAGACTTTTCAGACCCCTTTCATGGCCCCTAGTTTGTGAAATGACAAATGAATGGCAAAAATGTCCTCCCCAGCTCTCCGTATTTATTTTTTTTATAAAAGAACAAAATGACATTGTCTCCAACATGAAAGATTTATTAAAGCTAATAGATTATCGAAGGGAAAAAAATATTCCCAGATTAAATAATAACATTGAAAGATACTAGGGTGGGGGTATTTGTAGTCATTTCTTTAAATTCCTTCCAGGAAAATGTGATCTGTTAAAATCTGAGTGTTTTGGAAGGAGCACTTGTAAATTCAGTACTCATAAATTGGTGCTTAAACACAGTACTTACAACTCTGCTGCTGAGATCGAGTAGCAAGGATGAGGAACAACAGACCTTTCAGTCCAGACAGACTACAATGGCAAACTCCTGAGCCAGCCCCTCTCTTGTTTTCCACTAAGTGAATTCGTATAACAATGGCAGCAATTTGAAGCCTAATATTATGAAAGCCCTCAATACATCATTCATCATCTTTTAATGTCATTTAATAGCTGAAAATAAAGACGACAATCGGCATCCTATCAGGCAGTTCATGTTTGGCAGACTAGCTTTAGATATGAAACTAGCAAATTCATTTTGAGTTGCAGCTCACTAACAAGTAATGTGTCCATCTCCTAGCATATTTTACCTTATGCTCTCCTGCAAGAAGAAATGAGCTGTAAATATGCTATTTCCTGTTTCTTGAGTACGACTGAATAAAAGTTGCAGCAGAAGCTGATATTTCTTTAACCAAGATATGCAGTTCCTGTGAGGTGAGCAATAGATTAGATTAGCCCGTGTCTCATTTCAGGTAGAACTCTTATCTCACTGTATTTCATCTGTTGTAAATATTTTCCTGTAATTTAAAATGGTATTTCAGGGTTCATCTCAGTGATTTGTGTATCCTGAAGAGCAAAGAAAGAAGACAAACCTGCTTGGAGGAGCAAAAGGAAGTGGAGGGTTGTGCAGTAGGGTTTGGAAAAGGGGAAGGGAGGTGAGAGAACCTGTTTGAGATAGGCCAGCCACCTATGTGCTATGTGTTCAGTCCCTGTGAACCTACTAAATGAGAGATATGAAGTGTTGGGCCTCTAATTAGATTTAGCTTTGAGTTAGAGTGGATTTAGAGGCTTGTCTCTTCTGAGCCAAAATGAGACAAACCTATTCTAATCTAGATCTATCGGAAAAAAATTTACAAGCAGGCCGAAATCACTTCAACAATGAAGAAATATAGACTTTGTTTCTGAGATACTTCCCTGTACTGTTCGATGAACAATAGCAGATTTACATTCCAGTTCCATCTTAGCAAATGGCTCAAATAAATCTTCATGTATCAAACTTTTCTTTATATCAGTGTAGGTTTTCACTTTTTGGTGGAAAGATGAAAGGCAATAAACAGAAAGAACTATTTCTCCCTGTGGTGGTGAACTATGTATATTTTGAACTCTAACCACTTTCAGCTGCAGGAAGACTTATTGAGTAACCATTCCTCCTTCACACACACAGCATGAGGACAGCGACATTTCAGAAAACAGCAGCCAGTTCCATATCTGATTACATTTTCATTTTATCTTCCATGGCAATAGTTTCTCAGTGTGGAGTTGGGGAATATAAAGAGAACCTGAAATGTGAATAACTGTAATTACTGTTTTCATTACTTCGTTAGTGCTAGCGTGTAACTTAGGTAAAGTTTGTCCAAGACTAGGAAATGTGTGATTAAATGAAACTGGCAATGTTTTCTAGATGCAATGAAAAATCTGGTTTAGAAGTGATAGAAAATACCTATTAAATAACACAGTCCATCTCCTCAAAGTGAACATTTTACCAAAAGCTGCTGTGAGAAAAAGAGGCAGAAGACAGGTAAAGAAGTATATCGTATTGCTCAGAGTAGGTTTTTTTGTATGCCAGAAGCAAAGGTAAGGGATGCTGGCATAACCTGACCTCGGTCACTTTATCAGTGCACAGGATTACGAAATGGAATTGAATGTGAGTCAGAGATAGTAGTGGGTAGAAGAGAAACCACTTCTTAATCTGGAGGGGTTTTTTTTTGCATTATCTAAGTTACTGATCCTGTCTTGGTATCAAGTAAGGAATCTAGACTCAGGGGGCAGTCTTCGGAAAGATGAAGAAAAATGCAGTGGCAACTAAGCTTCTATTTTTATAAGGGCATTTGCAGTCTTTGGCCTATTGATCTTTTTTCTTAAAAATAAAAATTAAAGATGTGATTTGAAAAAGGAAAGGGAAGGGAACAGGAAAGAGAAAGGGAAGGAAGGAGAGGAGAAAATGGAACCATTCATTTTTCAAACTGGTTTGTTGGTTCGGAGAGACTGAAATTTAAACATTTAAATCATCCTAGGGTCTCTGCTACTTTCCTTTACTGCTGCACAGCTCCGCCCCTATTCTACCAAATTCCTTTCCTGCTCACCTTCTCTTCTTTCAGCTTAACAGGAACAGGAGACCCTGCCCATAGTATATTTGGAAAAATATTCTTTACGAGGCTCCCTTTGGAATTGTTGCCTACATTTGTTCGTGAATGTGGTGTCTTGGCAGCTGGCTCATGCTATCAAACTGTGTGCACAGTATGTCCCATTTTATATGTAAAGAAAGATAAAGTTATAAAGCCATGACTCTTAAAAGGTGAAATTTCTGCTAAACACTACCATCCAAGATATAGAACCCTTTATTACTGCTTTAAAAAGACAAGAGGAAGAAATAAAGTTTTTGTAAAAGTAATCCTTTCAACGCTGACTTTAAGAATCTAGATTAGAAAGCCTTCTTTTCTGCATTATAGACACCCTTTTGCTTCTATTAATAAAAGTCTTTTTAAAAGTAACCTTTTGAAAATGGCTAAGGCAACTCTAATCTGTTAGGTAGTGTCTTCCAGCTTTGTGTTTGGTAATTGACTTATTGTAATTGCCCATCTGTTTATCTCCAAACTCGTCTTTCGATACATTCAGTCTTCTTTAGCCTTTTGCCATTTACTTTGTAATGTATTCTCCTGGCTTTTTCTGCTAAACCTAGGCTGCTTGGGAATCACTTCATGCCGTTTTCCTCTCTTGATCCACTGTCTGTGCTTTCCTCATTCTGCAAACATGTCCAAGGAAGAGACTGCTGCTCTGAGGAAACGACACAGCATTGAGACTGACAAAGGTGCTTGTAAAGAGTGGGAGAAGAGACCCTGAAGAGTCATCATAATTGTACTAGCAGAGAGAGGGAGAGAGCTAGGTGCTTGTGTGCTTTACTCTTCCTCCAAGTTTATAAAGGAAGCCTTTTCAGCAACTCACTGCTCCTCCTGTTCCATGGTGTCACTGAAGAGAAGGAAACTGCCCTCTGACAAGAGGAGTTCAGAAACCACGGACCATTTGTAATGGGCTGTGGCAAGTTGTTTTCATAACAGCTCAGAAACAATGAAGAAAAGGTGATTGCAGATACAAAGATGTACAACACTGCATTGATTCACTCAACACTGCCACATATATTGTGCCCTGGAGTACCAGCTGCCAGAACTGTGGCACCAGTAGAGTTGTTGCCACATTTATTAACAAAACCATCTGTCACTGCAAGATAAACCTGAGGACTGTTTTTTTCCCGAGACAACAGAGAGCATCCAACAATCAAGAAGACTTGATTACGCAGTATGACAAAGCCAACATCAATGCCCTTGGGACAGCAACTTGTTTGATATCTAGAAGTACCACACAATAGGGTTCAAAACACAAAATGAAAAAAGTATCAATTGGTCCTGTCCACAGAAACAGCTGCTAAGTTAAAAGCATTTCAAGCTATTGCAGGCAGGAAAAAAACCCCTTCTCTTTTTCTGCTATTGTCTGCCCCATCATTGTCGGAATTTTGGAGCAAGTAGGTTCAAATCTCAGGAGCTGAAAATACTGAATGACGGTATCTGATGCACCAATTGATGTGACCAATGCTGGACAACTCGTGTTTGTATTGAAGAAAAATTACTTTTCTTTAAAGCTGTTCCAGGGCTCTCAGCAGGCTAATGCCTATTTCAGATGTTTTAGAAGGCAATCAAGTATATCTATGAATAGTGGGTAAAGCATTCAATAATCTCCCCAAATAGCGACAAATCAGTGATAGGGAAGAATAGTGTGTTCCTTCAAAAACATTACGTAATTCCTTATGGATTCCCTACCTTACACATCTCCAACCTTTTGATGCTATAAAAATATCTGAAAATTAATATTGGGTTCCCTCTGGAGCACAGAATAGTGTATGCTGAATTTAAAGCTGCTGAATGACCCAGGTATTTAGAATTACATTGTGACTGCACAAGTTCTGGAGATGTTCTTGATCGTACTGTGAAAAGGTGCTTCTGGTAATCAGAAGAGCTAGATTAAGAGCAGAAGTGAGAGGTTTCGTGATAAGTCAGTAGTTTGTCCCTGCTGACATTCACTGTCATAACATATCTGAACTGATTTGCTGACACATTCAGCACCTAAATGACCTGCATTGTTCCCTTCATCACTGAAAGGTATGTGACAGGATAGAAGAGCTGGGGAATGGTCTTCTTCAGGCCAAAGGGAGCCTGCTATTAGCTCTTGCTTCTGACTCTACCAGAGGAACGAGTAAACTCTTCAGGAAATTACAAGTGCCCCTTGAAAAAACAGTCTTCCGATATGTAGGACTGTTTCCCTTGTAAGCCATGGAAACCAACACCAGGCAGAACATCTCTGATCAGCAAGAGCTTCATCTGTGCTTGTGAGTCCTTAATTTTAATGACCAAATTTAATTCCCGGTATGGCTGTGAGAGCAAAAAATATTTTTTTTTGTATTTGCTGTTAGAAATTTAGAAAACAAAGGTGAAAGAAGAGAGTTTTCCTACATAGAAAAGTAGTTACTAGTTTAGACAATTAGTAAAACTAGGCCTTGGGCCTAACCTTTGCTTCGTACAAGAAGACGTTGCCGGAATTATCTGTTCTCTGCAGTTTGTACTCTGAAGGTAATTTTTTTTTCTCCACAATAACTGCAACTGAATGAAATAATTTCTAAATCTTTCAAGCCGAGGACGGGGTCTCAGGTTTCATATGTAAGTCTATAGTCAGTTACTGACATACATACATACATACTGCATACTGCATAGACATTCATTTTTAGATGTTTTTCTTGCTCCTAGCTCTGTCAGCACTCTTGATTGCTTTGCTTTTCATTTCTTGCCTTTTGTTCTGGTTTCGGCTGCCGCCGGCAACAAAAGTGCCACGCGGCCGCCCCTCCCCCCGCCAGCGTGCGGAGGAGAATGGAAAGAAATAGGCAGAAA
>Ga0065711_1028461_pt1 | contig 41073 bp, 37 predicted proteins | sample Hoacrofraction12_FD_59098 | JGI IMG/M metagenome (GOLD analysis project Ga0065711, IMG submission 59098) | Hoatzin crop microbial communities from Cojedes, Venezuela - Epithelial fraction 12 v2 (version 2) | ecosystem: Host-associated > Birds > Digestive system > Esophagus > Crop | place...
ATCAGCTTGCCTTTTTTTTTTTTTTTTTAATTTTTGCAGATTGTGGTGTGCTGCCAGCAAACAATCTGGCATCTCATGTTTCTGTAACCCATGAATTTGTTTGTCCTCACCAGAATAACTTCTGTGGTTTGCTGGCTAAATAAACCATGCAAGCCTCTGTGTTCTCCGTTCTATCTCATTAGATGGAAGAACGTACTAATTTAAGACTGTTTCCTTGATGAATCACCTGAGGCTTTAAAAAATGGTGAAGTTAAGCTCCAATTTACCTGTTGTTTTATCTGACAACTAAATGATCTTTCTCTAATGTGACTAGTCAGGAATGTAGCTTACAGGTGTTAATGGCAGCTATCTTGTGTGTGGTGTTCAGTCTTATCTCTTTATCAAGAGTATTTCACCAGAGTGATCTTTTAGCAGCAGAAATGTATCCAGCTAATAACACGCTCAGTGATGCTGGCTTCTGGCTCTTAGGACAGGCTGCGAAGCCCAAACTCCTGTAGTTTTGTTCTTCAATTCCTCTGCCGATAAAACTTGACTTTGATTCAAGGAGTTAGTGTCAAAGGGTCTGGATCTGTTTTTGTTGTCGTATTTCCAGCCCATATATTTTGTGGCTTTTGTTCTCTTAAGGAAAACCAAAATATTCACTAATTTAACCTTTCGTTTGCTTGCAGAAAAAAATAAAGGTAAGGCTAGTCAGACGGGGAGCTGTCATGTGCTTGATGTGTGCTTGGCTCTTTCTCAAGCTAGGAGGGCAGCCAGATAACGCTTTGAAGAAGTTTGTCTCTCTGTTGCCGAAGCCCACCAACCCGCAGTGCTGTGAATTGCAACGATGTAGTTGCAAGTGAGTTTGCTGTGATTAGTTAGTTCGTCAGCCGTGAGGAGGGATGTTGTACGAGCTGGAGGGAAGCCTCTTGGGCTGGTGCTGTTGCCTGGGTGTTAAGGCTGGGGTAAATAAAACTCTGAGGTTTTCCCCACACTTGTTCTTCCCTCTCGCTGTAGGAGTAAGGCAGTGCAGGAAATCCTCCAAGGCCAAATCAAGGCAGACAGCAAAGATGCGGGTGCAGCAGCTTTGTGCCTCCATCTAGGGGGGGAGATGTGGCATTTTCCGAGTGCTTCATTGGACTTGTACCCATGCAAACCAGACTCTTCTGCATCGAGTAACATTCAGTGTCAGGCAGGAATGCCAAGCACCGTGTTTCCCCCCTCTCATCCGGGCAGACAAGCAGCTGTCACTTGGGAAGTGACGGGTGAGCTGCGGGGTCCGGGTGCGTGTGGTGAAGGGCTTCCTTCGCTGCAGAGCTCTGAGGAGAGGAGGAGCCCGGGAGTGCTGGATTTCGCAGTGCCTGTTGTTGCTCAGCCTGGCATGAGCTGTTAAATCTTTGTCTGGTGCAGATGACCTGGAAGTCTGCAGCACCCAAACTAAATAAGAAATCTCAATAAATAAATAAATGTCTAGAAATTTGAGGCAGAAAAAAGCAGATACTTTTATCATGGCTATTTAGTGAATCCATTAAAAGAATAAAAGGAACGAGATTCTTTAAGCATAGGAAAGAACGGTCCTGTCCTTTTGTTCTCATGTGGTGTCCTGCACCAGCAACGAGACAGAAAGCCCTTGGATAGGCGCCGACACGTGCTGTGTCGCAGATTGTGGTACAGAGACTCCTTAGTTTTACGGTGTACTTTCATCATGGTCTTCAGTTGACTTGGACAGCTGTGAGCTGGTGTGCCACTGAGAATTTGCATTAATAAAAAAACCCCAATTTTTGCCGTCTTGGATTTTGCAGAGTTGCTGGGTTCTAGAATTCACGAGGGGATCATCTTTCATGTACATTTTAAAAGAGGGAAAAGAGATGCGCCAAGAGGGTGGTACCAAAATTATTTTGTTTTTCGTAGTACGTTTTTTGTTCTGTTTAATCATGCAAAAATAACACTTGGTCATAGTTTAAGAAACTTGTCATGGAAGCATATCATCTCAAGTCGTATATCCAAAGGCAGGAAAAGCCAAAAATGACACTTAAAACTTGTAAACACCAGCCTGAAGAGTTTCTGGGAAAACAGATAACATAAATGCCCAGCATTAAGTGTGCTGAGTGTTTGGGCATGGTTAATGAGATTTTCTTCTCTCCTTTGTTACCTGTTTCCTTGCAATAACTTTTGACTGTTATCATACACGGGAATAAAGAAAGAAATTGTCAGTGGGGTTGGAAAAACACCCATTTCTCTGACCTGAGCAGTTGTGCCTGAAACCATGGTGTATCAGTTGAGACTGCCATCCTGATTTTTTTTTTTGAGGTTGTTTATACAAGGTTAAAGCAATAAATCATCGATGTGACTGCTAACAACCCGCTCTCCTCTGTTCTTTCTTTAGGTGGCAGTGAAAGTAATTGACAAGAAAAGAGCTAAAAAGGACACCTATGTCACCAAGAATCTGCGACGGGAAGGGCAGATCCAGCAAATGATCCGCCACCCGAATATTGCTCAGCTGCTGGATATACTGGAAACTGAGAACAGCTACTACCTTGTCATGGAGCTGTGCCCCGGTGGCAACTTGATGCACAAGATCTATGAGAAAAAAAGGCTGGAGGAGCATGAAGCGCGCAAATATATCCGGCAGCTTATGCTGGCAGTTGAACATCTTCACCGAGCAGGAGTAGTTCACAGGTAATCTGAAAAACCCCCTCTGGTTAAAATTTATCTCGGAGCCTCTAAGTGGTATTTTGGCATTTATTTGTATAGTACGGAGTGTTCCTTATAAAAACATATTCCTGACAGCTTTTTTGGCTGATCGTCATGATACTGTTTAGATGCTCGTACTGCAGACATTAGAAAGTGTCTACAGAAAGCACTTAAGTGCGTAGCTTCAGTTGAGCACACGGGAGCCGTGCTGACTCCGTGTCCTTAAAGATAAGCCTGCGCTTTGTCTTTCCCTGCAAGTAGCACTATTTTGCCTCTTCAGCGCTCTGTACCAACATTAACCACTGAATCATTTCACTGCTTCTTTGAGGAGGTGGTTGTGTCTGTTGTTTCACTGGTGGAAATACAGCGGTATGGGGAGATGAACTGATTTGCCCAAAGCCTGTCAGTGACACAGCTAGGATGAAGCCTGCATGGGACCACGGAGGTCCCTTGCTTCTGCTTCTCCGCTCTTCCCATTTGTTACCTTGTCTTGACAGGACATCACAGGGTTGAAGACTGTATGAGACTCTCTGCAAGTTTGCATACTTGCAGAGTATGCAACTGTTCAGTTCATCTCACAGTGTCTTCTCAGGAGAGATCCAGAGCTGTTGCAATACAGCTGCTTTCTTTCTTTAGGACCTTTGTTCAATCGTGTATAAGCAGAATGTGTATCTCCTTGCAGGCGTATGCTGTGGAGTTAAAAGTTTACCTGGGCTCCAGGGGAAACGGAATGAGTTCATCAGAGAGAAGTCTGCAGAGGGCTGCTGAATAAGGGGTAGCTGCCTCTGCCTGAAGCCCCTGAGCAGCGAGGGGTAGAGGCTGGGAGGGTGCAGGTGGAGGTGTCACACGCGATTGCCTGTCCCTGTATGTTTGTCCGCTTATGTGCTCTTGGCTGCTGTGGAGCCGGGAAGACAATGGCCAGGGTGGACCTTTGGTCTGAGCCGGTACATCTCTTCTTCTGTTCTTGGGTGTATTTATAGGGTATTGTCTAAGAAGGAGGCTCTGCTTTCTAAATTTTGGGCCAACTGGTGTTAAGTCTGGACTCCCACATACTTCCCATATAATGCTGAGCAAGTTGTGTAGGCCCCATCCTCTTAGGTTATGTAGGCACGTCACAGGAGCTAGACACTGGAATACTTTTGAGGGTCTGGATCTTAATTTCCTTGGCTGCAATGACTGTGTAGAAGATGGAGAGCTGTTATATACACCCGTCCACAGGCCTGCTGTGCAGGCAGCTGGCAAACTGCCTGAAGACAGCCCACAGCCAGCTCCTCCAGCTGTGCCCAGCTGTGTGCTGAGCTGCCTACCGCTGTGCAACGCTGCTGGGTGCATCTGGCTTGTTGGAACTCCGTGCGCTCAGAAAACTGCTTTTTTTGTTTTGAATCTCTCTGCATGTTCCCTGTGATCCATTAGGGATAGGTGCTACGTGCATGTACAGCCTCGGGTGTACTGAGGTCTTATCTCGAGCTAAATATCTGGTACCCCTGTAATATAATTATTTGAGCAGCCACCAGGTCTGTTCTGCAGGTTCTCTATCAGCAGCTAAACTGCTGACCTCTTTAAATTATTAACCCCACAGTTTGGAGCATGGAAAAGGAAGAAGTCTACTTACTGCTTTAAGGGATCAATCGATATCCATTTACCTGGATATACCATATGGAGAAAGAGGAAGGAAAAAGGTCAAAGCTTCTGAGGTGGGCAAAGGAAAACCCGTCAGGAACAAGAGAAGAAGTTTACATTTTAACAGCAGTATTGAGTTCAGCAGCAGCAGTTCCTCTCACTCAATCATTTACCCTCTGCATAGTGGCTGAAGTGCTTATGGGGGGGTTGGTAGGCTTGGCTTTGATTCCCTTCTTGTTCAGAGAGGATTCAAACCCACATTTTGTACAAAAATAGCTCATTCACTAGGTGCAAGCTAGAATCAACAGGCCACTGCGGTGGCAAGAAGGGAAGGCTTTGGGGTCCAGAGAGAATGTGAGCCTGAGGAGCCCGAGTTCCCACGCGGATGCTGCGTGCTCGCAGTAGTTTTGGCCCTCACCCCCTCTTTTTCTCTGCTGTCTCTGTGAACAGAAGTGCAGCTCACAGAGACTGAAGCGTGAGGGACCTCCATGAGCAGAGGGAGGAAGCAGCCCTGAAGTACTGACATGCTCTGCTGCATCTGGCAGCTGAGCTCTGTCCATCCAGCCCCGTGGCGTTGGATTAATCCTTACCCCAAAGGCAGCGTAGTCCATCCGCTCTATTTCTCAAATCACAGTGCGGCACAGAGCTTATTCTTGGGAGTCTTCCGTCCGGGTAATGAGCAGGTCCAGTTCAGCTTAAACTGATAAAATTTGACAGAATCACAGGCAGTATATCTGCAAGTATTTTCTGTGGCTTAACCATTCAATGACTTATTCTGCAAACAAAGTACGTAGAGCAGCATAGAGGTGCAGGAAAAACACAGATGGCGTGATCTAGATTTATTCTCCTGGCTCTCTGGGAGCAAGAGAGGGAGAAAGAATAGTAGTTGTCCTTCAGCGTCTTGGTCTTATGACCGTAGGAACTCTAAAAACAGACTACTGAATCAGCAACAGAAGAGGGGGAAAAATAGTGCAGAAGTCTGATTCATTCTCACCCTGGATGAAATGGCAATGTTCTGTTGTTGTTATTGTTGTTATTTTTAAAGCAGGTAAAAATAACAGCACTTTCATCTATGTGGTGATCTGTGGGTGTTCACATTCACTGCGTGTGAAACAAAACACAGCATCCTAGGCCAGAAAGCGGTCTACAGTTTGTCTCTCTCCAAATGCTTTCGTTGTTCACATTGAACGAGGCAGGATATTGGAGAGCGTTCACTGACTGTTTTATTACGAAAAAACATTGGTTTTGCTGCATTATTCAGGGAATAATAGAGATGACTTTCCCTGTTTTAGAACTCAGGATGAAAAAAACCCAGATGGAATAAGTTGTGTGAAATTTGCTTACATTATTTGATGAATATTACTTGGTAAGCTTCATGACTTACAGTCAAGACTTGGCGTGGCAGGAAAGCACTCTGATCTTTGGACAAGAGCTGGGACCCAGAACTCAGAGGAAATGCTTCTGTTAAGAGGCACTTTGTGAACAGCCTAAAATTAAAAAAACTCAAGAAACCTCGTTTTATTTAGAGGCTAAAAAACCACAAAACTCACACTGGACTGTAGAGATGTGTTTTAAGTTATAAATATTTCATCTACTACAGTGGCTGAAGACTGCAAGTTCCTGAGTGCAGGAGCTACATCTTCGGTGAGGGTGTCCGGGGTTCAGAATTCCATGGCCACTCGCTGAAAGAAAAAAAAAAAGCCGCTGTTCTATATATAATTTCATGTAATCATTTGTGTTTCATTCCTTCTGTCAGAAGAGCTGACTGGTTGCTAAAAATATACTTGCAACAAGCTCAGCTGTGAATCAGGTAGGAATATTTATCTTTCCCTCTGACAGAGGAAAACAAACCCAAATGGCAGTATCTGGTGAAGCTTTCTCTTTTCAGAGGGTGTTTACATAGGCCTTCATGCTGTCAAAAAGCAGGATGAACAATAAGCCCCTTGGGAGTGTAAGGACAACAGAGAAAATGAAGTGAAAGCCTTGGTGCTTGCCACTGCATCCCACAGGAAATTCTCAACAACCCTTTTAAAGTAATTTTAACAAAATTCAGACCCATTCAGTGCAATTACTGTCAGGATGTCAAAGAATTTAATAACAGATTGGTAGCAAAGATAGCTTTCTGTATTCCCCCTTTTTCTGTCTTCGTGGCAGCATATTCGTACCTTCCACTGCCATTTTGTAATTAAGAGCAGATCAGGAGTTTGAAAGACACACAAAAACCCTGAGGTTTTGGGCAGAGTTCGTATATTTTTCCACGATCTCTTCCCCTAGAAGAGTAAGGTGGTGCCATACAATCCAGTTGCTCAGGGTGCTACAGGACCCTGCTTTGGTACCTGCTACTTTGACGTGTGGGCTTTGATAACTACCATCCTATTAATTTTAAGTGCCAGTAGTCTGGCTGCTGATGCAATATTTATGACAGATCCTGCACTACAGAACAGAGTCTCCTTTTGAAGTGCAAAGCTGATTTGTCTTTCTATTTTGTGTCAGATTTCAGAATTACCTTTGGGCATTCTCTTCTGGAGTAGTCTGTTGTAAACAAACTAAACATTGTTTTAGCGAAGACAATAGGCTGAATTCCTCTTTTACAGAGACAACTGCATTGAATTCAGTGACGACGTGACTGACAGAAGAACCAAGCTCCATAAATAATATTTTGATAACAAAGCCTTTGAAATGTAGATTGAACTGGTGAGGGACCCAAATCTCTGCAACCTTTCCAGCTCACCTCCGGCTCTTGCATGGGGATAGAAAGTGGGCTTGCAGTATGGTAGTTAAGGAGTGATTTTTTTTGTGGTGATTGTTCTGATTAAAAAGAAGATGCAGGAGACAGCAGCCAACCACTGCTTCTTTGCAGCTGCTTGCTGGTGAAACCTTCCTTCTCATCCCTCCTCCCCCAGACAAGAGATAAAGTGTGAAATGCAAAAACTTCAATTTTGCTGTCTGATGCCTGCAACGGCACTGAATAAGCTGCTTTCAAAAGCACACTGAGCTGACAGCTGAAGCCTGGGGTAGCTCGCTCAGTGAAGCAGGCTCATGTGCTGCTCAGTGGAGTCACTGGCTGGAGTTGGGGTTTCCAAAGTGGTCTGTGAAGCTCGGAGCAACATCAGAGAAAAATCAGCTGCATCAACAGCAGAACAAACTCCCAAACACGCCATGCCATGAAGAAGGCGTGTTTTGAAATACAGGGAACGCCGATTGTACGCTGCTGGCTTCACAAGCTGACAAGGAATAAACATATGCTGATTCTCCAGATTGTGGTAGCTTGATCTTTTTTGTCTTTGTAATTCCTAGAATTGACGAACTTGTACCACAGTTAGATGCTCTCATCATCCTGGAACTAACCCCTCAGGAAAAGGAAACATTTTTTGTTCCTTTAGTATTTAATCACTGAGGGTGTTTTGAAGATTTTCAGCAATGAATGCTGAAAATTTGCTGAAGGGGAAAAAAAAATAAAAATCCTTGAGTCCTATTTTTTGAGGAGCTGAGACAGTAAGGAGCAAGATCACGTTTACTTCGAGCAGGGAAACTGAAGGTCTCCAGCAGCTGCGTTTCTTCTCCCCACCTCAACCCCACGCAGCCTAGCACATGCTGCTGGTATAAGGGAGTGCTTGCCCAGCCCTTCCAGTTGCAAAGCAGCTGTGTCCAGCTCTAGGAACCCACCAAGAAGTGCAAGCCACGTGCAAAACTATGAGGACCTTTGAGTCTGCAGGGACCTGCATGGGTACCTGAGGTTCAATGCTCTGGGCCTTCCCATTGACTTCAGCAAGGGCTTCACTTGCTGGGTGTATCGTAAGTTGAGGAAACTCGCATTCTCACTTGCAGTATGCAGCTATTAGAAACGTGCAAAAAACTCCACAGACTAAGATAAATAAGGTGGTATGTTTGCATTTATTTGTTAAGCTATTTATAATATAGTGCATGAAATTCAGGGTTCCCTAGCATTTTTGGGTGCAATGGTGCTACTTTTTCCATTGCAATGAATTAGTGTAAACATTCAAACAAAGCAGCAACTAAGGTAAGGCTCTCTTTGTAAAAAATAATGAAAGTTTGAATCAGACAGAACCAACATAGTAATGCATTTAGGAAGTTGGGGGGAATTGGTCCTGCCTGCAGGATGAGCCTAAGGCAGATGCGCGATTGGATTGTACCACTGCACTTTTTGTCAAAAAGAAATAGCGGGTAATCTGGTGCGTTGTTAGAAGTCACCTAAAGTATTCGCTGAATAACCCTTCTGTCCTGACAGGTGCAGATCTTGCCCAGACACGCAGGCTCTGTTTGCCCGTCTGCTGTCCTGGCTGCGGGTACCTGCCACCTCGGTGCCCCACTGCCAGCCTGCTGCAGGGGCTCGGGCTGCCCGAGGGTCCTGCCTGGTGCCCACCCGCATGTCCACGTTTGTCTGGCAGCGGCTCGCCAGATATGGCTCAGTCTGGAGATTTTTGGTTTGGTTTTGTGCGGCTTTTGCTTCGCATTTCTAAGGCTGGTTCATGTGGAATCTTCTCGTTAGGTTGTATCAAGGAATAAAACACTGTTGTACTAGCTCCCGGTGTCACACCAAAAAAACTGCTTTCATATTGACATGGGTTGACAAAAATGTGGTGCATATGGGCTATTAGATCAGTTACCGCTCACCAGCAAATCTGCTGAGAATAGACATATGGCTAAACAACTTTAATTAACCAGGTCTGATTGCACTCTATACTGAGGCTATATTTAATTTTTTCTTTTTCCTCTAATAGCTTTAAAATGGCCTGTAATATTTACCTTTAGTTTTATTTTTGTAACCTTGAATCCTTTTAAATATCTGTTCTTGTGTTTATTTTTAGCCCTCCTGTCATCATTTATTGTTCTAATTGCCTGCATGTCTTTTTTTCTCAACTAACCGCTTTCATCTATCTCTTCCCTTGCCTTTATTTTTGCAGTTTAACCTCTTCTTGGCTAATGTTTAGTATACTCAGATCTTCCAAATGGTCTTTCTCCTTACTTTGAGATACCGTACTGTGCATTGCAGTGTGTGATCCAAAGCTCCACGTGTTGATTTCAGTTAAACTTTGGGTTTGGGATTTTTTGTTTGTTTTTTCCCTTTTTTCCATACTGCTTTTATGGCAGTGTCTGCCGTTACATTCCCCGCCCCGATATCTTTCTGCTAATCATGCTGTCTGTGAAACCCTCCACCTGCAAGCAATAAAGATGCGAGACAGGAAGAAATAAGCCCTTTTTTGGCAGCAGAGGGGAGCAGAAGTGGGTTGGTCCAGATCCATCTGCCATGGCACGTCCTCCTTGTATCAGGCCATTTCTCGGCGGCAGCGGTTGCCCTACAAGGGAAGCTCCTTTCGGAGGACACAGGGCACATGGAGGCTCCTGCGGATGAGGCGAGGGATGCCGTGGATGCCAGCCGGGCTCATGGGGTGCACGGCCCGGAGCCGGTGCTTGCCCTTGGAGCAGGAGGGGCGCTGGAGAGTGGGCTCTTTGTAGGCTGGGTCATGGTCAAAACACGGCCAAATGTGGTTACATCTCTGCCATGGTGTTTGAAATTAGCTGTCACTTTTAATATGGCTGGTTTTCTCAAGTTAACACACTGGGTTATTGCCAGTGGAGGGAACATAATCCCCTCCTCCTGTCTCTCGGGCTGGTGCTTTATTGACTGAGTTACGTTGCTCCTCCAAGAAGAGGACTGCTGCAGAAGGCAGTCCTCTCCTCGGGAGGTATTTGTCTGGACGCTCTAGAAAAGCCTGGATATTGCCCCTGAATACCTGCAATTTGCAAAATACTGTCCTTTGATAGATTTATGTAGTATTCTCCCTACTTCTGTTCACACATGAAGCAAGGAAAATCTGCAAGTAATGCTCTCTGGGGTGTAGAAATATCTGTTTGGAGAAGGTCCTAGTGGTCATATTGATGAAGTGAGTGGCATTCTACGTGCAAGTACTTTTCTGCCTCAGATTTATTTGAAACACAGTATGGGAATAAAATAAAATGGAGAGAAACATTTAAAAAAAGGCTTGGAGTTGGTCACAGCTGTTTTTCTTTCTTTTCCAGATCCTTTCTTGTGGAAGTACTTTGTTTGGTGTGATTCATTTACTTGTCTTATTTTATTAAGCCTTACAGCTTCATCCATAATAGAGGCATCCTTCATTATTCCCTTTGCCTTACAAAGGCAAAATACCATGGATGTCACTGACTTCCCATAATTATAGCTGATGGTTTGATTATCCGGATTTTTCCAAAGCATGCTGGGAGAAGCATCGCTGCCCATCTGAACTATTGATATCCCGGCATGCGGATTGTTAGCAATATATTATGTCTGGCTGGAGGAAAAATCCTTGTGATAAAGACACAGCCAACTGCTAGAAGTCATGGACAAGTTGTGTAGCAACTTAATGATTTTTTTCATGTTATACTTAATGCTTAGTCTGTACAGTTTGGGGTTTTGCAGTGGGGTTTTTTTGAGGGGTGATCTCTGGGATTATTTTCTGAAGTAGAACATGGCTTAGGAAAGCACAACCATGTTCTTAGGTGATGAAAGGGCACATGTAAAGTGAACAATGCGCTGATGTACATATCAGAAGGGTTGGTCGTCTTGTAGTAGGAGACCACTTTCATTTTATCCTCTCTCTCCTGAAACTGGTCCCGGCTCTGATCTGTGCAGTGGCTCTGTGGGGTCGGTCAGGGTGACATGGTAGAGAAAACACTAACATGACCCTTGGAAATTGTGTGTGGCTTCTTGTGTCGGCTTTGTTACTGGCCTTCTGGCTGGCATTGGGCAAATCGTTTCAATCCTTCAGCCCCAGTTTTCACGTCTAGTGTATGGGAGTAGCAATGCTGACTGCCCGTGTAAGGAGTTTGGATGCTTCATCCCCAGGGAAGGTTGATTCTGGTCTCCTTTGTAGACAGTAGCAGAGGACAGACGTTTGACTCCTCAGATCTCTGCAGAAGAAGGTTTATCCTTCAGCTGTGGCCAGTGAAGAGCCTTTGGTTGTGAAGAGTAATGAGAAAGTGACCTCTGATTCCAAAAACGTATCTTTGAAATGGTTCCAGTGTATAAGATTTCTGCAAACTTTTAAGTACATGAGAAATTTGAAGAACCTGATTAATTATAGGATGTACTGACAAATGTTTATAAAGTCATTTTGTGCCTGAAGAATAGGTGTGAAACTGTGTGTGAAAGCACTGGTAATTTTGCAGAGGAGACAATGCATGGGGCTTTCTGCTTTCAATATGGAACTGTGTGCACTGCTTTCATTTTACACATTATTATAGCTGAATCTTTTATATACACTGATGAGAGTGATGGGAAGCTGCTTCATTATTTTGGAGGCTCACTCAAAATATTTTATTTCTTTCAGAGACTTGAAGATAGAAAATCTGTTGCTAGATGAAGACAACAATATCAAGCTTATTGGTATGAAACCAGTTTGGCAATTCCAGTAATTAAAATTGCTAGTTTTATAAAGAGAGTTTTTGAGACTTCATAATCCTTCATGTGACAACTGCTAATGTTGCTGCAGAGAGGAGCCGAGAGAGTATAGATAGCAATCAAGCTGTTCCTGACAGCATCTTGTGAAAGAAATGTTCCAAATAATTCAGCTTTAACTGGGTATGGGAATAATTCTTCATCTTTTAACAAACAGCTTTCATATTTAGATCGGGAACTTTGTAAAGAATTAAAGAATTGACACCACAGAAGTAATTTATTTTATTATCTTGATTATTTCATATTTACTAAGGATTGGATTCTGCCCCCATATGCATATGCTTCCACTGAAGTCAGTGGGAGTTGCACACATTTTTAGCAGCTGGCAAAATTTGGTCTTATATTTATATTCGTTAAATTTGCTTCCAGCACCCAAGACGAATTTGGTTTAGAGGACTGTTAAAAAATAAAAAACATCAATGATAGAGTCTTGATTGTATTCGGGTATCAGTTGTATGCAGCGCTTGACTCATTCAAGTTGTGCAGACATTTTAGATTAATCATCAGTGGGTATAGTCTCTCACTGCCTCTGCGCAACTCCCATTAATGTTAATGTGGGCATTGAAAAGCAAATATGCCCTTCACAAAAAAACCCCAAACATCTGTTTGTACTTATCTCCATTCCTACACTTTTGCCAACAGCAGTGTCTGTCATTGCAGACTTGAAAACTCAACTGACTGACTTTCTTCAAAAGGTTTCACGATCTGAAAAGTGATGAAAAACACTTAACATTCGGGTCAAATGGGCACTCACTGTAACACATGAAGCACGTGCATCTCTAAACAAACAAGAGGAGGATGGTTAATGAAATCTGAAATAATCAAAATTTACTTAGGGAATTCAGCCTTTGGAAACATTACCCTGAGTTTTAGTCATTCCTCTGTAGCGAATCAACTGACTGGGAAAATAATAGCAAAAGAGAACTGTGCATTACCTCAGCTACGGGTCAAGAGGATACCGATATGTTGCCATGAATCATTCATCAGTAATGACGGATACCACCCATTATCTTGATTTAGCAGATAAGTGAGACCAGATGGTTTGCAACAGTGCTGTATGAACATCTGATAAATTTGAAAAATTTCTATAACTTTCCTGTTATTGGGTGTTTGATTACACAACAGTATGTGAACTTGACATCCAAACCCCGACCTAATCAGATGATACATCTGCAATTAAAACTTACATGCCAAAAAATGACTTCAGAACTGTTCCTGCAGTTTCATTTGCTTCAGTTACATAGAAAGGTCTCCTCGCAGTGGGTGGCGTGGGAAGAATAGAGAAAAGAGACAGTTCGATCTTCCGTAGCCTCACTGGCGTTTAAATAAATTGTCCTCGGGTCTGCAGCCTGATGTTTTAAGCAAAGCAGATTGTACACAGTATGTATTTTAAAACAAAGCAATTAAATCCCACCGTCCAGCTGGGTAAGTTATAGAAACATTAAGGTTGCTTTATTAGTAATAATTTTGTTGTAAGTAAAACCAGATTTAATGTCACAGTCAGCTCATGCTGTATCTTGCTAGCGATGCTGGTGATCTCTGGTTGTTCACCCTGAAGAAGCAGTGCCTCCGTTGTTCATGCTCTGTCTGCTGTGCTTGCGGGGAAAGCTGGAGTGGGGGCTGCAGGAACCAGCCTCAGGTCCCTGGAAAACCTCTCCTCACTGACACATCTTCTCCAGGTGGTTGCAGAAGTAGTGCTTGAGCTGCTGCGCAGCTTTCCATTGCCACCAGGTTTTCCCAGGACAAGGAAAACTTTCTAGCACCCATCTGTGGCTGGTGGAATAGACCAGATATTTTACACCTCTTCCTCTTCCCCATATGTTCCCTCACTCAGCTCATTCAGTGCTTAGTACAATGTTTTATGTAGTCTGTCTTTCAAGAAACTGGTGGATCAGTTGTGTCATCACATAGTCCTGCCCAGGAAGGTTCTTGAGGAGTGAAGAACAGGTTTTGAGAAATTATGTGCTGCTTTTCATGCTTGGGAGAAGAGACTCTAAGCCCAGCTCATATTAACTGCTTTGGAGCAGGCGCTTGGTCTCCATTTCTTGTGCAGCAACAAACACACTAATACCTGATAAAAATGTTGCTTTTGTAATACCTGTGAAATAAAGAAAAAGCACCATAAAGGAAAAAGAAAAGGTGGAATGAAGATTAAAAAATCAAAGTCCCTGCTCATTCCTGCGTTTCAATGAGAACTGAATCCCTTGAGTCCCTTTCTTCACCCAGCTGCTTAATGGCACCTTGCTTTTGTTACTCTTTTCAGCTACGTGACAAGGTGGTTTAGAATATGTTCTTAGATAGTATTATTAGAAAAATTCTCTTTGCTGTGTTATGTGGACTTAGCTGTCTGTTAAGTCTCAAATCTAAGAACATCAGAGCTGGAAATGCTGAAAGTAATTCACCTCTTTCCATCTGCCAGCCCATGGTGGTAGGTGTCTGATAAGGGTGCCGTGAAAAGCCACTCAGGGGCCATGCAAAGTCCTTGGCGTCCTGCTTGAGGAGCAATGGCACCAAAAGGACACTGCCAACACGCAGCTCTGCTGAGCTCTGTGGAGCTCTGCTGGTCAAACTTCTCCACGAGCTTGGTGCTAAGTCTTCTGTTATTAAATAACTCTTTCCCCATTCCAACTGTCACAGCTTTAGAGATAACCATATAACCATAGCTTAATGTTGATTTCCTGGAGGCGTTAAAAGAGTAGTAGTGTAATGCGGTGCTTCGATAGTAGGAGCAGTGGGGGTGGTGGAGTTTCCATGTCATAATATTTACTTTGGAAAACCAAGTGTGGCCTTTGATCTAAATTCTGTAATTAGTTCGGCTTATTGAAAGGAAACCCAAGACAGGCAGGAATGGCAGTGAAATTATCAGTGCTGTTGGTAATACCCTTCTTATCAAGATCAGCAGTGCATCCTTAGTAAAGGTCACACTGCGATCATGATGTGCTGCCACGGTGTTAATAACAACATTCCCAATTCTTTTGCAGCGAAGTCCCTGTCCCAAATATGCACGTGTTTGCACACATTCTGCATGTCAACAGGCACTAGGAAAGAAAGAAGAGTATACCAGCCTAGATTAAATGAATGAGCTGAAAAAAAAAGAATGAGTGAATAAGGTGTTTAAAGTTTAAGCAGATAAAATAATGACAGCCTCCACTCGAGTATACCTCCATTGATAATGATAAAGGGATGCTGATTTACACCATCTCAGAATATAGCACTTCTATACTTCAATTATGAAACATTATATTACAGTCAAGTAATTTTGAGGTGGTCTGACACAGTAGGGTAAAGACCATGGATAATACTGTGTGGAGACATTATTTCTAGGAGTTTTTAAAAGTATTTTACAGTTACATTAACTCATCTTGGGCCATAGATAATAAATATGTTAATTAAGTAAATGGATCCTCGAAAGTATTTGTTTAAGCCCCAGGGATAACACATATGTAGCAGAGATGATTAAGCAGCGTTCAGAGACAATTGTTTCCCATCAGAGGGAAGGAAATTGTCTTGATCCTCGCTTCAGATTTGACAATGTTCTCCAGCAAACCCCTTTGAGCCTCGTTAGATGTTAAATATGGTGATACTTGCTCTCTCCTCTGCTTGTCTCACTCTCAGAAATGCAACCAGTCAAGTGGAAAGCGCTGTGCGGTCATTTGGGCACTCCAGCTCACATAGTCATCTTTATAATTGCATTTTTTTGTAAGCATTATTGGTTTTTTGCCTGCTTTTGTAAGGGAGCAAGGCTTATGTGACCGCCCTGTCAGGGCACTTCTGATATCTTCAGGAACTCCTGTCTGGTTTCAGCCAAATTTAACGTGGGGTAAAAGCTAAAGGACAGACCATTACTTCAAGTCTTACGCAAATCAGTAGGCAGATAGAGGAGAGAGACCCAGATAAATGACTCTGTGGAGAGAGAGTGTTGCGTGGCCTCAGCAGTTGCCTGCTGCGTTCGGCCGGCCAGCTGTGATGCCGTTAGCCCAGCCAGGCCGGTGGGTAGCACGCCCAGAAAGCTGCTGTCTTCCGAGACACGCGGATGCAAGACACAAGCCTGTTGGCAGAGGATCCAGCGGTCTGCTTCTCCTGACCGCCTCATTTCTGTATAAGGCAGCTTTCATTTTAAACACGCATGCTTTCTGGGAATTTTTAAAAAAGACTGGATCGGAAAAAAAAAGGAACAAAACAGATGTCAGTGTTCTTCATAGCGGTGGTTTTGTTGTTGCAGCTGCCATCAATAACAAGTTATTAATAAACGCGATCATCTTTGTGACCTCACTAGATCCGCTGCTCCTGGATGTGTTGCCCTGCGGCGAAGGCCGTTGTCCCAGCCTGTCAGCTTTGCCCATGTCATCCTCCTCCTTGCAAGCTTGTCTTGCTTCTTCCCCTTATCACGTGGAGTTGTTTGACTTCACCTTCAATACCCTTTGCAACCTCTCCTCGCCTGCTACGTCAGCTCTGGTTTCATAATTGCTTCCTCGCCAAGCGTGGGCTGCCACTAGGCAGGGTGGGCTCGCGCTCCCCTCGCTGCACATTGCCCCCAGCCGCTTCTGCTGCTGGTGCGGCTCTGTCTGCCTTTCTTCCCTTGCTCAGTGGTTTAATTTTTAAGCTCCTTCCCTAAACCCAGCTGAGCCCGCAGCCGTAGCAGTGCTGGAGCAGACGGGGGAGCTTTTGGGAAGACCCTTCTCAGCGCCAGCCTGGTCTAGGGTCTGCTGAGAGCCCTTGGGAAACCACAGCCCTCTTCCGTGCAGGGGGCTGCCTCTTGCCTCTGGTCTGCTCACAGTGCCAGCCTTTGCCAGTCCCTTGTTATTATCGCCAGCAAAAGAGAGTCTGATCCAGCCAGGGGTCAGAAATCATAACTCAAGGCAGAAGTCGGGGAGGGGGGGAATCGAATCAACACATTCCCCTTCTTGCTCCAAGATCTCCCTGTGTTATTTCAGAGCCGAAATGCTGACTCTGCAACCCTGTGCATTGCCACAGTAGTCCCAGAAAGCAACCCCCGCCCCCACCTTACGTCTTACAGCTCATTTACACGATTTAGAGGAAAATGTTGAAGAAGTCCCACTTAAACTTGCTCTCTCAGTAGCACACTGCAGCAGTACGGAATCCACGACAGCCCGAGGTGGCTTTCTGCTCTATGCCCATCACGTCATGCCTGGGACAAGCTCAGGTCTGGTTGTTGCCATCCAATTACCAGTGAAATGTAGTTGCTTTGTGTATGACATATTGATAATCGTACACATTCTAAGACTTTTTTGTTATTGCTCGTGGAAATCTCTTGTTATTTAGCACCTCAGAGGAACGAATTGTATAAAATTATTGCATGTAGATGATTTTTTTTCTTAGGCAGTTCGTTGCTTAGCTTTTGGAAAAAAATGTGGGTTTTTTTCCTTGTGTTCTAGTGCAGTTTTACTGTATCTGTCTCTTTCATAACTCTATCTGTGCCTTTCACAGACTTTGGATTGAGCAACTGTGCAGGCATCTTGGGTTATTCTGATCCATTCAGCACCCAGTGTGGGAGCCCAGCATATGCAGCCCCTGAACTTCTGGCAAGGAAAAAATATGGGCCCAAAATAGACGTTTGGTCCATGTGAGTTACTTTCCTAATTTATAATTGTTATTACTGTCATCGTTATCCATTGCTTAAATAAGAAACATTATTCGTGTATTTGGTTACTCCAAGCAATAAAATCTGTTTAATTAGTATGACTCTGGGAACTAAATTGCACAGATGTCTTGTTTTGAAATAATCTATATGTACCTGTATATAGATCGCTAGAGCATATAGCATGGAGAGATTTCAGTAAAGCACAACTGTTGATCAGTGATGTTCAGACATAGTAGAAGACATGGCCCTGGCACAAGAGGACCAATACCTTTTTAAGTTTTCTGCAAAGGATGCTCAAGCATTCACATGGGCTTTGAGCACTATCCGCAGTCAGCTTTAACAAGAAATGTGAAATCGAGTCAGGTCATCACTGAAAGCACAGTCGTTAAAGAGGAAATAAAAATGGCCAGAAAACTTGTGAGCCTTAGTGAGCTTACTAGTGTTCAGGCAAAAGAACACACAGAATTCCCTGGTGCCAGAGGCAGAGGAAGCTACAAAGTTGTTTTGAAGTCAATGAATTTGTCTGCAGTACTGTTGTAGACTGTGCAACTCCCACTACCCTCTTGTTGGCCATGGACATGGTGTCGGTTATCCTTGTCAATCCTGGAGAGGAATTAGCTGAAATCACTTGAGTTTTAGCTTTAGTTTCAGTATCGATAGATTTTTCCCTCACCAAGTGGGGATAATAACATTTGTATAAATGTCAATGAAATAACAGAATTATGGTAATTCCCAAGCTGAAGTATTTGGAATGCTTGGAAAATGTAGTGTACCGTATAAGCACTACTATTGCTAAGAGAGATTGGCCATAGTTTGTATGTGAGACTAGGACCTGGCTTAAATTCATCTCAGTTTGACACTGTGGGTCTCCTGTTGCACCTCAAGGCTCTTTAGAACTTCCTCTGCTGAAGCCTACTTTGCAGTCTGTCCTCCAAGGAGACCCACAGGTTGATCATTGCATGACTACTGAATTTCTTACTCCACCCGTGGGCCATCCGTCCACATCAAGGGTGAGAGTACCAGCCCTGAGGAACCCAGGCAAATAGCACAGTCATTCTTGTAAACCATTTAAAATTCTTCAGTAATAATGTCCTGCTCTTTTTTTAATTAAAAAAAAAGAAAGTATGGTTAACTCCACTCCTTCCTCATGTCTGAACAAATTATCTCTGTGATCACGGTTTGTGACACCACACCAGTTTATTTTCCTTCTGTTCACATACGTGCATTCAGTAGTCTGGGGAAACAAATTCCCAAAAGGGAGAAATTCCACTTAAATTGGGTTTAAAGCCCTCTTAAGATGAAAAAGAAGAAGACTGCCCCACCCACTTGTCACTGCTAGTTTTGCTGGGCAGAAGTAATCAGTAAGTTTTCTGCTCTGAAAAATGTAATTGTTCACACCTTGTCTTTGGGCTGCACCAGAGGCCACGGAGGTCAGTGGAAACCTTTGGGCACTGAACCGAGACCAGTGATGTCCCCGTTGGTGCGGGCAGTCATTCCACACCCACGGCAGCACCAGGACAAGGCCTCCAAAAGCAGGATGTTTATGTAGCCTGAAGAGAGACTTAGTTGTGGCGTGGTGTTAAGCCGAGGAGTTGCCTAAGAGCTGGGCTCAGTTCTGTGGCTCCCAGCTTATGTCCTACACATTGTGTCACCCTCCATGAGCAAACCTCTGGGAATTCTTGCCCAAATTGTTGTGTGCAATGGAAGAGAGAGCTTTTTTTTCAGTCTTTTTTAATAGCTGTCAGACATTAAAGATGAAGTACAGTCACTAAAACATAAGCTTGAGTTTTTTCTTGTTCCTGATCATTTTGGTTTCTTCTTCTCTATGCTTTGTTTTAGTGGGGTGAACATGTATGCAATGTTGACTGGAACATTACCTTTTACCGTGGAGCCATTCAGCCTGAGAGCTTTATACCAGAAAATGGTGGACAAGGAAATGAACCCTTTTCCAACCCAGCTCTCTACAGGTAATCAAGGGTGTGTGCTGGGACCTGTTCAAATCCAGTTGGTCAGAACCATTATGTTGAATTCTGGATTGTGAGTCATGCTGCCGACATGGCACGCTAATTGTGAAAAATAGCCTTTTTTTCATTTTAGCCTCCAAAAGGTCTGCGGGAGTTGCTGTAGTATAACTCCTTTTGCTTTGATTTCTGTATGTAAGCTGGAGAAGTGCCAACCTGTGCTGAATATGAGAGGTACAAACCTGTGAAAATCTGTGAAACTGCTTTTGTAGAGTAGTTGGTCAGTTTTGCATGTTCAGAAGATTTTAGTGTAGGGTATGGATGCATGAACACATTATTTTGCAGTAACAAATTCCTGGGCATTATCATGGCTAGGGCTGAGTGATAAGCTACCTTGAATGACCTCACATTTATTGTGGAATAATGACATGCACACATAAAGTTATTTTGGGACAGTGGCCTGTGATAACCTTTGTGTGTTCACAAAATGCAAAATTGCTCATGTATTTGTATTAGAAATATTAATTCCCACTTCAAAGTCACATCACTAGGCAACAAAATCATTTTTCAGCTTATAGCAAGACCGTTGTCAGCATTTGGAACAAAGTCTGTTTTGTAGTTGGGTTTTATTTTTGTATGCTAAATTTATTGTTCATGGAGAGCTTCTGTTCTCATTATCTGGCAGCCTGTTTACAAGGGGCATTCAATAAAATTAAAAGATTGCAAATAGAAAAAGGGTAACAGAGCATACATTTTCACTCAGTACACTAAGAATGGCAACCATTGTTATGGGGGAGAATAGAAAACCCTTGGAAATTGTAGCACAAGTTGAATTCTCCAAGTATGGATTTACCTGCATACGAAAGAGGTAGCTCGTTAAGGATTTTCTCACGCAGGTCATCTGTGGATGAAGAAGAGTATGTTGTTCCTTGTTCCCTCAGCATCTGTATGAAACAAACTTTTCCTGCCAGCAGCTCCTATTGCTGGTGTATTTTAGAGTGGTAGGTTTACAAGAGAGCTGGGATGCTGCAAGTCTCGTAGTCCATTCAATGCAATTAGAGTGTTTGGTATTTCCATTCTGGAGAGTTCCTGTTAGGATTCTGTTGCACAAAATGGCTATTTTAATGTTCTAGCACGTGGCCTAAAGCCCCACTGAGTAAATTAAGAGAAAGATTATACTGACTGTTTCGTGCTGTACTGATCTAGATGCCAAATCCTGCATCAATTGCAAAGTTACTCTTGAATTCAGGGACTTGTGTGTCATAGTAAACATCTACCAATTTTGGCAAAAAAATTACCAATCTTACCTCCCAGAGTGAGGCTTTTACCAGTAAAGAGCAGTTATATGATGCCTGTGTAGTGTCTTTGAACCAATAGACTCTTTCCCCAATCATTTTCTTTCAGTTGTCTTTAAGTGGGAGATTTCACTGACTTCACTGGGACAACTCATGTGTTAAAGGCTGAATCACCCGCGAAAAGCCTGTAGAAGGCGGGTAGACAGACCTTGGGTAGCAAAAAAATAACATCACTTTTGGCAGGTTGCATATTACTGTTTCATTCATCCTACCATTTCATCATGGAGATCAAATTTTCTCACAGATGTGTCTCTCTATCACTTGTAGCTCACTGACACGGTGGTCTCCAGTGAAAATGGAGATGTTTATCCTGTGAGAACTATAGCAGCTTGAACTTTCAGAAATGATGGCGAATTAATGGAATAGATTTTAATGTGTCAACTTTTACTCACTGTGAACAAAGGTACACATCAGTTCTTGATCTAAGTCAGTGACCTTGCGCATTCACTGACATGGCAAACTGTGATTTAAGATGATATTTGTTCTAGCCATGGTTAGGCTTTGGGTCAGTAGGTAGGAATTCTGCTCCTCTGCCAGTTGTTGTGTTCGTTAACTTCTTAGGCTTATGGATCTTTTTCTTTAATCAGGCTTTCTTTTTCTGTAAATTCATATACAGAGAATTTTTGCAGGAGTCCGTTTTGCTTGTTCAGTATGTTGTCTTTCAATATTTCATTTCACAGTTACTGAACACACAGTCCCATTGTAATAGTAGCCAGTCTTATCACTAGCGGGAGTGTATTTTATTTGTATTAGTTAAAACATTGAGTGACTGAGTGCCCAGAGCAACTGTGTAGCAACAGGGAATATTTGGAGTTAGTGTTTGATTTTCCCATTTAGGAAACTGTTTTTCATTAAGCTTCTTAAACAAAACAGCTATCTGATTATTGATTTTGGTGAGCAGAGTTCAGTTGTCCAGGAAGTTGGTGTACACCTTGCACACATTCCCTGGTTATCCTCAATTTACCGCTTCTGTGTGTTCATGGTCTTCCTTCTGGAGCTGAGAAATGAAGCAGAGATGAGAAGAGCCGTTGTCTACCCATGCCTGTAGTTTAGATGAAGGATTTTATTAGGTGGACCTCACTGGTGGCTTGTGAAATGACCTCGTTGCATTTTCTCTGTCCGGTTTTGTAAGCAACACCCGTGCGCCACATTTTAACCAGGCACACCCTAAGCGTGAGCAAGACACGGAGCTGGTTTCAGTCATGATGAGGAACGTGAAGACAGCAGAGGTCTTGAAGTCCCCACTGAAGCGCCCTCCGTTTCTGTTCGTTGCTGAGCTCTGTACGTCAAGGGAAGTTAAAGAGAAATGTAGCTTCTTGTGACGCTGATCTCTCATTTGTCAAGAGAACAACATTTACCCCAAAATTATAGCGTGGGAACAAAACTCCGCTGAGCACAGGTCACTGGCTAATTAGATTAGTGCTGTCCTTGAGCTCGTCATTAACGAGGCCTCACATAATGAGGCCCTGGTGGGGTGCTTCACAGCGCCCTTTGTTCGCCAGCCCACTTGGTGCAGCAGGAAAAATTACTTCAGGTGCAGTGGGTCCAAAAATCGATCAAGCAGCTTCATCTTTGCTTCCTGGGGGATTTATTTTGCTGTCCCGCAGCCACAGGGCTAACTGGAAAAGGCTTCTCTCCTCCTCGTACAATCCGACAGCTCAGATCAGCAAAGGTGCTGTTACCCATCTCCTCTGCATTGCCCAGGTCTGGCTGGACAGGGAGCCTTCTGGGGTTGGGGGGTGGATCTTCTCTCCAGAATGTTTCTCCCCGGTCTGGATCTGTTATTTCTGTGCTGCTTCACAAGCCTAACTTAAATACTCTGTCTTTTGCCGGGGCAGGGGGGGATTAAGATTTTTTAAGATTTTAGCTGATTTGGGGACTGAAGGTGGTGATGGAGCGGGGTGGTGTTGGTTTGGGGAGGGGTTATTTATTTTTCTCTGAACCCATGGGATGCCTGTGGTTTCTAACACAGAGATGGTGGAAGTACTGGAGAGAGAGGAGACGAAATGAAAGAACAAGGGGTTTGTTGTTTGCCGTGATGAGGGGTTCTGCACCCGAGGGGCACTCAGGGCACGCAGAGAGCAGTCGTAGCATCAGCTTCCAGGAGTTTTACGAACTTGGATGTGGGGTTTTCCTGCTGCTTCCACAATATTGCTGTTGTAGGAAAACAACAAAGATGCTGGGAAAGATTTAAGTATCTCACATAAATCAGCAATTTGTGAAGAGAGAGCTTAGAAAAAACCCAGCCAATGCCTAGCTGAACCGGTAAATACATGATCGTAACTCTCTCTTCCAAGTCACTCTCCCTCTTCTTTTTGACGGTAGGCCTGCATTGACACAGTTAGCCTCTCAGGGCCCTCTCCAGCTGATACTTGATTTTTGCAGGATGTTGAACACCAAGGTTACCCATGCTGATAGGAGTTGGCACCCATCAGGTCTAACCCTGATTTATTTGAGGAGAAGCCCTCCCCCGTTGGCACGTCAGCCCAGCTGTCCCATCCCATACTACGGGCGGGCTTGGGGAAATAAAAATGATCAAGGGGACGGCCAGGCATAGGTGAAAGAGGGCAGCAGTCTTGTAGAGGAGAATCTGTGAAGGGCATCAGCACTGTGCCTAGGTAAACCCTTACGCCCTTTCCAGATGAGGACATCGTGGCCTCATGGGTGGGCATTTTATTCTCCTTAAGCTGGATGTGGGAATGGTGATTCATAAGGGTTTCTCTGTGTTTGCTGGTGGAGAAGACACGTCATGGCTGCTCTGCCTCAAAAGAGGTGACGGCGTAGTGCTGAGCAAGCATGCTGTGGTGGTGAGACCAAACGCCTGTAAAGCCAAACAGGAGGACTGGGTCGTAATTTTGCAGTTTTCCAACATCGAGGCGTTAGCGTATCCAGTTTGATCTGCTTGGTAACACAAGCCTTTGAGGGGTTTGGTTGGCCTGCACTGAGCTGTGTTGGCAGGGCTGTACTGCAGCTTACCCAGAAGACACATCCCAGAGGACACCATTCTGTGCCAGTGGTCCTCTGCCAGCCCTGCCCAGGGTGGTTGCGCTAATGAGGAGACGAGTAGACACGACACGCTCGGGAGAGCCTAGGAGGGGAACCACAGCTCTGCTGTGGGAGAGGGTGTGAAAAAACCCTCAAAGTCCTGGCCGTCTGACCTGGAGAAAACTGTGCCGCAGCTGTCGCTTCTGCCTCTTGCTTGCTGTTGACTTCATTTGAGCCTCATTTGGCATCATCTCACTTGACTGTGTCTCCTCTACAAAATCATTCCAATCTTGGTTTTCCCAGAATTAAGTTTCTTTATCTTTCGTGCTGGGAATTGTAGAGAACGTAGTTAACTCTTTACTGTCTTGTAGCCGATAGACTGTATCTAGGCATGATAATTTGAGGAATAAAGGCCAGACCTAGTTAAAACAGAGTTTCTTTTCAGCTCAGATATGCTCTTCTTGTGAGTCTTTATGCAAATCACTTGATTTCATTGCTCCTAACTATATAAGAAGCACATGACTTAAAAATATCAGAAAAGTACTTTTGAGGGTTTTTTGCCAGAAACTCCCGAGGGATGGTTGAATGTCACTGAAAGTTAAAGGTTCAGTATCTGAAAACAGAACTAGGCCCATTAATTTTACTGTACTCTTTTAATTTGGCTAAAACCTCCTGCAACTAGTTGTAGCTTGGATTGAAGCCAGGAGAGAATTTGTCCTTACAACGTCAAAGGGAGCCCAGTTCTCCATGTCTTCCCTCGCAGCTCTGCATCCCTTCCCTCCACTCACCTCCAGTCCATCTCCTTCTACTTTAAACACAGATTGAGTGATTTGCCTCTGACCTGAGTCCAGCCTCTTGTCCTCATACAAAAAATTAAGTTTTGGCTAACCTGCTCAGAAACTTCAAACAAGCTCTGAAACAAAAGGCGCTTTTTCTCCTCTCCTTTATGACTCTATAAATCATTGTGACTATAAGTCATTGTTTATTTTGCTTACTAATCCCTTATCATGTTGTGTTTTTTCTCAAGGACGTTAGAGCATACCGTAAGGAAAAATTCCTTTTTAGTATACTCTTGGTCAGGCTACACACCTGTAGTAACTCAACTACCATGTTAAGTCATAAAGCAAAAGACATAGCTGTTGTTTTTCTTGATTTCTTCACAGCGGCCATAAACTTTCTGCGGTCTCTACTGGAGCCAGATCCTGCAAAGAGACCAAACATCCAGCAGGCACTTGCAAATCGCTGGCTTAATGAGAATTACCCTGGGAGAGCACCACCCAATGTCACATATCCAAACAGGTACTGTGCGAAAGAGTGGAGAGAGCCTGCCAGGGTGTATATACATTATGTATGTTAAAACATGAACAACTCCTGTGTTTCAGTTCCATTTGTGTGGCAACATCCTAGTGCATTTTCCAGGGTTGCTTTTGTGACTCCATCCTACAAGTTCTTAAGATAGGCCATTGAATATCCGTTGTTTGAAATGGCCAAATACAATACCATAAATTAGAAGCTGGCATACGATGCGTTATTTGCAGGGTGGTCTGGGGTGCAGATCATATGACTAATTGACTCCAGACCTTGGAATGGGTATGTGTGACAGATAGTTCTCATCTTCTCCTTGTTTGTCAGTATTTTCCAGTAGAGGCCATGCTTATTGGTGATACGTCCATGAGGTTCTGTGGATTAGGTAAATACGCAAACCGCGGTGAGAAAGGTCCGAGTTAAATGATCTTGCTTTGTTGCTTGTTGATCTTGAATATCTGTGTAGTGCTGAATGCATGACTAAATTAAAACAGGGAACAAATCTCAAGGCCAGTCATACATCCATCTGGGGAAAAAGAAAGATAGTTGTGGTCCACTTCACTTCTTCGCTTTCACTAGACTTGCTTGACTTGTGTAGAGTCAACACATGAGCCAGCCAGCCTCGGCTCTCGTTACAGTCAATGGAGGGAAATAAGGGCACATTTTGTGGAACGATTCATCTGAATTCTTTTTGATTCTGCAGTACGATGACTTTGTGCCTAGGAGATCCAAGTTCCTCTCCAGTGACTGTAAATGGAGCCTCAGGCAACTCACTTAGAAATATATGTCTGTATTTGATCAGATAAACCCTCCTTGCAGTATCAAAGCCCTGCAGCTGTGTCTCATACACAATCCAGTACCTGCAGAGGATTCACTGTAGGCATTCCTAGCTCGCAGGCCAAGATCCTAAGTAACACTGAGGCAAAGACGGCAACTTAGAGCCTAATTTTGGCGCTTAAAATTTGATAGTGCCCCAAAATTTCTGTCCTAACTTGCTAAGAGGAGAGTCTCTAAGTGAAGATCCTGACTTCTCCCCTACAGTTTACTCAGTTGCCAGATACCATGTATAGTGTGTGCCTAGGGATGTGATGACCTACATTTGTCTGAACATCTGAACCACTGTCGTCCACCCAAAAATGGCTTGGTGTTCACCAACCAGGCCATCTCTTTGTCTCGGTGCCCTGAAGGACTCAGTCCCAGAGGCACGCTCAAGCCATGCACAGAGCCAGCATTCAGCATTCAGCCCAGCTCACAGCTTTGCTGTTAAGAGTACCTCTCATCCGTTTTCCCCTCTGCTCCACCGCTAGCCAGATGAACAGGCTATGTTTCACAGCCATGAGTCCAGCCCCTGTGGGGCTGAGGCACCTGCAGCCCCCATCTCATACTGCTGAAGCAGGTGACGAGTGCTGCCACTGTTTGATCCTGCCGAGACCTGGACACAAGAAATCGATTTGAGCCCTGAATCTTGGGATAGCCTTTAGGAATTTTTGGAGACCTTTGCCTTGGACGTTGCTGTTGGCTGGCTTATAGGTTGCAGCCCGCACGGTCCTGGCTCCTACCTGAGTCACCTCCCTGTTCCCTCTGCATTGACAGGGAAGGGAAGTGCCCTAATTTAGCAGCAAGCCTTTCCCTTCCAGAGGCAGTGTCTTAAGTTTTAAGTGCTGCATTGCGGAGAATCACTGTGACTATGCCATTCTTTGACCTGAGAACAATAACAGGTTTCCTGTTCTCAAAGTATGGTTGGGTAGATGTTGAGCAGCTTGGATGCCTGGAGGCATCACTAGAGCCAACCACTGAAACAGGGAGGGCAAATGTGAGGCCAACTGCCTGTAATCCTTAGATCTACATGGACAGCATATAAAGATGGCACCTACAAACAATTGTTTCACAAGGAATAAGAGTGGGAACAGGCAGACACATTATCTTGACGTTACTACCCCAAATTTAAGGGCAGTTGAGTCAATATGCATAGTATACTGTCCAACAAAAGGAAAGATGAGTTTCCGTGGTGCATTGCACTGTACTGAAGTATGGCACATATGAACATTGTATGGTAAAGAAAGGGGAAACAAGTGTAAACTGAATGAGTCATTAAGCTAATGAAATCACTGTCATAATGAGTCTAATCAATCTACTAAACGTGGCATCTGTTAAGTGAATGTAAGGGTAACTGAGAGCTGTATGGGTAATTTAATTCTCTTGCTGTGTGGAACTTATCTGTAGAAAAGAGGAAAAAAGACAAATAGGGTTTGAATGTGCTTTTGCTATTCTTTTGCATTTATAGGTACATTTCATGCCTCTGTTTTTGACTTCTTAACTTGCAGTTGTCAGGATTTAGTCAGGTTGTGGCGGAAGTGTCCCTTCTAGAGTCTGCTCTTTGGTGCAGTTAGGTAGGTGACTGACTTACAGAAGAGGCCAGCCTCTATTAGATAGAATAGCTGTGCAATGCTCTTTATTTATGGAGTGCCCGATTAATCATTGTCTCCTAAAGGCAAGCAAATCAAATGGAAGAACAGAAAATGCAGTGCCGAACTATAGAGAGGGCCTAAGTTTGCTCATGTGTATATGTGTATATGGTGATGATAATAATCCTTTCCTATTATAAGCACTTTTAAAGGCAACATGCTATGCGTTGCTATTGAAAAAAATCAGTTACTTTTTTCTTTCTTTCTCATTGCACTGCTTTTGTCATCATTTGGTCTGAAAACCAGAGAAAAGTAGATTCTCCTATCCAAACCCAGGTTTTATGTGAAACTGTAAAGGATAAAAGCAATACAAATTCTTTCCCTCACTTCTTTTTTTGGACAGTATTTCTTTAGTTTAATTATTTGATGCCCCAAGCTTGATCTACCTAGAATTCGTTATACTGGAGCCTTATAAGAAAGTACTCTGTGAAGTTTGTAATATTTAAAGACAAGGCTAGACTCCTTTTGAGCTTGCCTTGGAAAGTACCACTGGAGTCAGCTTTGACAGAGTTTATCCAGGTTTTCCTTAGTGTGCAGAAGTGGGTAAGATGTGTCAAAATAGTTCTGAAAAATCCACTCTTAATCATGCTTTTTATAACACAAGCAAGAAGCTGTGTTATGCTCTTGCAGTGCTCTTCCACCGTTTTGGAGGTAACACCCATTGTTCCCAAGACAAGAACTTGGTAGGAAAGGGGATAGCATGGAGGTAAGGTGGAAGAACAGCAGAAACTGCATTTTCAGGGCAATTTTCTCTCAGGCTTTTTATAAGCTTGCTTTTATTAAAGAAATTCCCTGAAGGCGAGCAAAAATTTCCCATTTTGCTGAGCACTTCAAGTAGAAATTGCTTGAATTTCTTTTGCTGTCCAGATGCTTTAATGTGCAATGGCCAAGATAAGTCTTGCTTTTGAACTCCAAAAAACCCGAAACCCAAGCATTCCTTAGCCGCAGAACGAATGTTAATAGGCATGCCAAATAAAGGAAAAGAGTTGTTTGAGATTTGCCAGACTTGTTTTACATCTTGTGGAAGTCCTCTATGTCAGACACAGACTGCTGTCCGGGCATTCCTCGCGTCACAGGTGCACAGGACAGGGGGCAGCAGGGCAGGAGTGAGAAAGGGGGGCAGTGGTCCTTCTGAAGGGGCAAGTCAGGTTCTAAAAAAAGCCCACACCCTAAGCTCCTGTAAGATGCCTTAGCCAGACACTAGGCTTGATATTAGGGGCAAGGAATATCCTTTAGCAACCAAGTGAAACCGAGCATTTCTTTGGAGATGGATGGGAGTTGACGGGTACATCTGGGAAGCTGGCCAGCGCATTTAGAGGTCTAAATAGGAGCAGAGATCTTTGGAAAATCTGTTTTTAACTTACGCTGAGAAGATATTTTGCCATTTCTACAAGGCTGCCGTACTCCATTTCTCGCCTTGGCTGAGTCTGTTACAGACTTTACAGAGGAGCACATACATAAACATGTGTAACGTGACTATGGCAGCCGTTTTACCATTTGAGAGCTGCTGCAGTAACCCTCCCTGCATCCTGTCTCCGGGGTGAAATTTCTGAGCTGTTGTGCAGCACGTAAGGGGTGAAGCTGAACACTGTGGAGTTTGACTGCAAGGAAAGGGTCATTTTGGAAATCGTAATGTAGCTACCTGAGTTGGGTTTTACCTCTTTTCCTTCCAAACCAGCCAGGTGATCTTGGGGTCGTCACTGGTCAGGTGCAGGGTAACAAACGGTGGCATCCTGAGCATCGTGGTGCCATCTTGCATCGAGGTAGGACATGGTGGGGAGAGTGCTGTTCATTCGGCTATCATGGCTTCCCATGGTGTCCATGGCTCCTGGAGAGTCTGCCCTTTTTGTACCTGCTCATGGGAGGAGAGAGCTAATCACTCCAATCTTACTGAGCCTTTCAGGCCTCTTCTTTATGCTCTGCCATGTCCTCCGTGGCTGGCAAGGCTCTGCTGCTGGGAGGACGGCACGAATGGCATGCTCTGCCTTTCCCCCTGTGCAGGATTCACCTTGAGGACCTCAGCCAGAGCGTGCTGCTCCACATGACCGAGAAGCTTGGCTACAAGAACAGCGACGTCATCAACACTGTGCTCTCAAACAGGGCAAGTCACACGCTTGCCATCTACTTTCTTCTTAATAAGAAGCTGGAGCGCTACTTGGCAAGCCTTAGGGTAAGTACTGTTTGACGCCGATTCTTTGGACGAGTGGGCGAGGAGGGTGAAAATAGTGCTAAAAGTTTCTCTGCTTGCTGGCATTTGATCTCAAGGCTTCACCCGAGGGTTTAGGGGTTTTTTTTGTCTCGTATGGTGAGATAATTCTGCCACTTGAAATACCAATAACACAACGTAATTTGATTCAGGAAATCAAGAGGAAGCTTAAGAGCCGTTAAGGTTTTATTTAGTTTTCAAGTGAAAGGTGAAAGTTTCACATGAGAAATAACGTGAATATTCCTGGCCCCTGAGTTGGGGGTCAGAAACCCTGCTGCTGGGTTTGCACGGCAGTTTTCTCTAGGGCAGGAGTCTGCTGCCACGTGTCACCCTTCCTTGTGCATCCCGGGGAGCTGAGCTCCCAGGCCAGGTTTTGCATGGTGCTTGCTGGAGTGCCAGGACGAGCACAGCCACAAAGACAAGCTGCACGCTCTCTTCCCTTGGCCTCTCCACACAGCTGCCTGTGGTTTGGCGAGGAGTCTTAACTACTCTTGAGGGTCTGTAGGCTCCTACGTGACTGCACAGGCAGGAAGGTGGGTTGTGTGCAGTTTTCTTCTTGATGTGTTTGCTGCTCAGAAAAATTATCCCCGTCAGCCTTCCGATCTGACAACATCTTCTTAGTTTTTTTCTTTTCTCAGTTCTTTTAGCAAGCTTGTTTTAATGATGATGCCATCAATGATATTTAAAATGTAAGGGACCAAATTCACCACCTCTGTAAGTTGGTGCACCTCCACTGAATGCCAAGAGTGAATACAGTCCCGTAAGCAATAATTGAATGTTAGTTTTCTCTAATTATTTTACATACTTTACTTCTCTGTGCTTCTCTCTCCACAGAAGTCCGAAGGCCAGGACAATATTTGCCACAAGAACCAACTATACCAGATGGAAAAATACAAGGCAAATAAAGATTCCTATGAGGTAAAGCTCATTAAAGCTCTTTAAGGTACTTTAAAAGCAGACTGAATTTGAGGATTCTTGGTGATTGTGATTAAGGTGATGGGTTTCTGGACCGATGGAGAAAAAAAGACCTGTGGTCTTGTCTGTGCAGGACAAATAATTCCCTCCATTTCTTTTTGAAGCAACAAAGAGCAACTCTAGGGTGGAAGTACAAAAGTGGCTTTCAGCTTTTATGAAGAAAATAAAAGTTTTAAATGCTCTGTTTAGCAAAATAATGCAAACTTCTTCAAGCGGCGCTGTAGTTTTATTCTGGGGTGCAAGTTGCTGGTGTTGTGAGAGGACCATAACTGTGTTTCCTTGAGTCTGAAGACCTTGGTGGTGTAGGGCAGAGAGCTGAGTGACAGCCAGGGTGACCCTTCTGGTCACCTGGCATTCCTGATATCCTGGGCCAGCCCTAGCTTGACTGCCAGAAATGATGAAACTGTATTAGCACAGAACTCTGCCCAGGCTTGTATTTTTTGCTTCTTAGCAGAAGTGACACAGAACTAGCATCAGAACTGCATCGTGAGGGACTTCCCTTGGCCAGAGAAAGGTTTAACCGGGTTGCCTTTTGCTGTCGGTCTCCAGTCTTTTTGCTTGCAAATAAAGGAGGTGTTTTGTGTTAAAAGAATACATATCAGATAATAAGAGTTTTCTCATGGCTGGATTTTTCTTCCCTGGCTGATTCTTTGCCAAGTACTAAAATTACAAGAGTAGTATAAGCTGTTCAAGTCTTACCTACCAACACAAAGAGCAGTATTTTTGAAGAGTCTACCTATTTCAAAAGCTACTCTTCAGAGCTGGATTGATGATCTAATTGCAGGGGCAGGTTTGTATCATGGCTGGTTTTGTTTATTTTAAAGACTGCTTGCAAGACAAGCGGAACTGCGAGCCAGATGGAAATATCAGGGCAAAGTACTTATTCTTTTCTTATATAAATCAAAAACCACCTTACTTAGAAAGTGTCAGCAGTGGGTAGACTCAATGAATATAATATTTCAAAACGCTCTTTGACAGCTTACTTCAAGCTGTTGCAGGGCAACCTTCCCCTGGAAACATAGGCAGGTGCCTGGAGGTGAACACTGCAGATGTTGCATGGTGCATCCTGATGCTTTCTGGGTCAGCTTCCTCCAGCTGCTGGCGTCACTTCCCCCTGCGGTGACAGAGAGCCATGGATGACTCTGTCTGCCACCCAGGCATGAGCTTACAGCTGCTGCCTACCTACCCTGTGCCGAGAAGCCTGCAGCAAGGCCTGCCTGGGTGCCTGTGCAGAGCCAAGCGAGAAATGCATGGTCTGGTTTGCTGGTGGTCCTGAAGTCCCCGCACCCCTGGAAGGGAACTGGTGTTTGGCTCCCGTCAGAATGACTGAAAGCTAACAGGAGTGCTGCTGTATAACCCCAGTTTGGTTTGTAGGCGTGCGTAGGGACAACGGCTCCCTCCAAAGCCTCTCCTGCACTCAGAGTGAGTCCCATTGTAGCTATTTAGAGGGTGAGGGGGTGTCATTTCTTTCTTGTAATGGTTACCTTGATGCAATCACATTGCAAACACCATCATAATTGTAGAATCACAGAATGCTTAGGGTTGGAAGCGACCTTTAGAGGTCATCTGGTCCAACAGTGAGCAGGGACATCTTCAACTAGACCAGGTTGCTCAAAGCCCCGTCCAACCTGGCGTTGAATGTTTCTAGGAATGAGGCCTCCACTGCCTCTCTGAGCAACCTGTTCCAGTCCCTCACCACTCTCATTATAAAAAATTTTGTCCTTATATCCAGTCTAAATCTACCCTCCGTTCGTTTCAAGTCAGTACTCTCTGCCCTGTCAGTATAATACAGTATATTCTCTTTCTGCATGGGCATAGTGGAGTATAAAGCACGTTTTACATCGCTTCAGCTGTGTTTACACAAGGGGATTGTATTACCCTGGCTGTACCAGGACAGCTGAAGCAGCACACGTGGGAATACAGACCCTGGGAAGCTACTGCTGTTTGTAACTGTGGCAGACGTCTCTCATAAAATGCGTTTGTGTGGATTGGAACGCAGCCCTGGTAGTGTCTAGCTCATGCCGCTGGGATCAGTGGGTGCCACCAAGACTCGGGGGTCAGGATTTTGTAAGCTCAGGCAGGTTCGTGAGCTGCAGATAGAGTCACCCCCCATTTCCAGAGGGGAACTGGGATGCACTGGTCCCTAGGCAGACCCTGCACAGAGAGCATAGCCATGCGTTGCCATGGGAATAGCAGGGAGAGAGCTGGTCAGCTTCAGCTTCGGCAGCCGCCTGGATTTCTTCCACCTCACTCCAGCGATGTGACATGAGGATTTTGCCTCAGGTGGGGTTGCTGGGGGGATTGCTGGGGCAGTAGTCGTGCCCAGCCCCTCTGCGCCGTTAGCTTTCCTAACCTGGGGTGGTGGGATGGTTGCGCCAGGGCTGAGGGTGCCGAGAGCTGCTGCCGGTGCTGAGTAACCAGGCTGAGTTTGTTTCAGTGCTCGGGGCAGATGGGCAGCGCAGGAGGAGGGAGGGCGGCAGCAGTCAGTCCCTCTCTCTCCATCTCTCTCTTTTTGTTGGAGAGGCCTCAGGTGACGGGCAGCTGTCTCGCCAGCGAATCCAGGCGATACCTGCCTGCCGCAGCGTAGCCAGCAGGCTCAGACTCGGGGAATTCACAGTTTTTAAGAACTTGTGTCACTGTCGTATCACTATTTTAGACATGGCCAAGGCAAATACCCTTTATCTTTCTTTCAAATCCGTTGCTGGGACTAAGAGTAGGTTTTCGGGTCGAGGTCAGGACAGGAAATAGCGGAGGATGATGTAATGCCAAACCTATTCAAGTATAACATACCGGTACAACTCCTGCATTGTGCAACAGGATGCCGTTACATGGCTGTGCACAGTACAGTGAAGAGCGAACTTTTATAACTCCTCTGAAGGAAATCTTCCTTTCCTTTTAAAACAGAACAGTATGTGGCACCTTGGGAGTTTAGGGTTTTGGTTGTTTCCCCTTTAACAACCATCGTCTAAGAGAAGCAATCTCAGTAAATTTTTAAAATTCTTAAAAGACTAGTTGCAACGTTCATCCAGGGTGAAGTAATTAATTGGTAACACAGGATATGTGAATTTTCTTTTTTTTGGGAGCTTTAATTGTATGGTATGACTGCGTTACTGCTGCTTAGAAAACATCACAGCAGTGTGAAGGCAAAGTCAGGAGCACTTGGCAGGTAAGGAGCTGCAGCTTGGCTCTTGCACCTTTAGGCTAAAAATATTGCAGCATTGAAATGTCCTGCATCCTGACAGATGCTGCAGCAACCAACATGCAAATTCTTTCCTCACCTATCCAAAATAGCCAAAAGCTGCTAACAGTCTTGATCAGCTCCTTTAGGCTTAATATAGTTACCACTTGGTCTCATTCTCACAAGTACCTTTAAAAAAAGATACTCGATAAAGCCCAGTCTCTGCTGAACTTGGCAGCAGAGTTTCAGAGCCTTGAGAGGAAAAGTAGTGTGGTGGGCTCCCACTGACTCTATTGCAACCAGGTGTTATTCACACAGCATCATTATTATTATTATTATTATTATTATTATTATTATTATTATTATTGCTATTATTATTGCTATTGTTGTTATTATTGTTGTTCTTACTTCATCACTGTCAGTACTGACTGTGCTTGCCAAGGTAGTGCCTGGGACCGATCAGATGTTGTGTTGTTCCAAGCACAGCATGGGCAGGGAGGAATAAATGCTCAGTGCCGGAGGTCTTTACAGGCTCTGAAGGCAAGGGGAAAGACATCGAGTGAACAAAGAGGTATCATGCAAGCAAAGTGATGACGGCTCCATAATGCATTGGTGTATTTCTGTGGAAGGGTTAGCCAGCTTTAGGTAGGTAAAGTGAAAGAAATTGGAGGGGATAAGGGACAGATGGAGAGAAGGCTGGGGACAAAAAACACATGTGGAAAGGGAGACTGAGGTGAAGACGGTGAAGAGCTCAGAGAGGGTCTCTGGTTCTCGCTTTCCCGAGTCACCTAACCACTGCTGTAATAAAACTAAAAACCCCATTTTGTGATTCACTGAAGCTCTTCCTTCCGACTCCATAACTTCTGAAAATTCAAAGGTTAATGAGCCCAGTGGTGCCCAGACACCCTCTGTGCAGGGGGCTGGACTCTGTCTGAGCTGGGAATCATCATGACGAGTGCAATCCGGTTATTTTCCAATTAGGTGTCTGAATATGTTTCCAGAGCTGTGTAGTGGCCCAAAAGAACCCAAGTTGTCTTCTGCATTTTTCTTTCCCTCTTGCACATGTGTGCACGTTATTTTGCATTTGAGGGTTTCAATAGACTTCATGTGAATGAACTTTCAATAAAAAATCATCAAAAGAGCCAGGCTTTTGGCAGTGCGCAATTATCGGACAAAATACAGGCCTCGGCACATAATTGGGTGAAGTAACTTTCCTGTATTTTTAAAAAAAGACTTGTAATTGCAGTGACTTTTCAATAAGAAACAGTGAAACATTGCTTAAATGAGGATTACAACCACACAAAGAATGTCACATAGATGCCCCTCTAAGGAAACAGCCCCAAAGCAGCCAAAACAAAAACCCCACTTCTTTGAGATTGATATCTAAAGCCAGACCACACAGATTTGTTCCAGAAAGGTGAGAGATTCTTGAAGTCTCTGAGGGATAGCAAAATATGGGCTACAAATCTGAAGCCTCATTTTTGGAAGTGAAATAAGACTTCTGGCTCTGCCTGAAATCAGTAGCTGGTAAAGAGTGTTACACAGCTTGCAGAATCTAGTGATTTGTGTTGAAAGAAGATACGATGAATTTTCACTATGAAACGGTACTTGGAAAATTGAATTCCTCTTCAGAGTCCCACTGCCAGGTTCTATTTTTCCTCTGTCACTACTGGAGATTAAACCTATCTTTTAGGACATATGCGCTTGTAATCCCACCCTCAGCTGCCTTCCCTGTCACGATAAGGAGTTAGGGTTCACTAAAGGGTTGGGCCGGTAATTTTCTGCCCCCTAATATCTTGTGCAGTTGCAGAGATGCTGTAAAAACAAGGGCTGTATTCCTCCGGATCTTGTTTGGACAGAAGATAAATGACTGAAAGAGTTTAAACTTCTTTAAAGCTCTGCAGGTCACCTTTTGAAATGTCAGAGGAAGTGCAATAAAGAGAAGTCAAAGACCTTATTTCAGTGTTTAACTAGGGAGGCAAATTTCAGGTATGAATGAGCACGAACCTGCATCTACTTGCTCCAACAAGGTGTCCTAGGACAAATGGCCTCTGAAATGAAAGCTTGCCTTTTCCTTTAGTTTTGCAAAACCAGCTTTCGTACTCTATGAGTGTCAGAGCAGATGGGAACCATGAAATCATGTCAAACAGATCAGAGGAGAATGAGACATGGAAGATTTAGTTATTTCAAGTAGCCAGGACAAATTCCTTGTTAAATGTGTAGGTTTTAATTCGGCTTCAGTAAGCGGTGTGCTTGTAAGTCTGGGGATTATTTAAACTTCCCTTAAGTAAACCAAATTGTTCTTGTTTGTTTTACAACTTAAAGGACAAAAAACTCAAAGAACAAGAAAAGAAAGGGGAGATTCTTCACCGTCAGCTCCCAAAGAAAACTGAGAAAAGTCCAGTTTCATATAGACAGCCTTCTTCCTGTCTTATCTCACAGATACAGAACACCAAGGCTCTGCTGAAGGACCGGAAAGTCACCAAGGCTGGAGGTCCGGAGAAAGGTCAGTGGGAGAAACACCAGTGGTGTGTCCCTGTGCACATGTGGATGCGTGGGCACGCGCGGCGTTAATGACAGTGTCTTGTGTGTTTGTTAGTAAAGAGTCGTGGGCTCGTGTTCGCTGTCTGCTCTGGAGGTGATATGTGAAAGAGGACTGGATAACGCAGCCAAACATTGAACGAAACATCCTGAGGAAACCATGATGATGTTCAGCAGTCATGAATCCTCACTTTTACTTCTTTTTATTTGACAGAATTCCCACCGTGTTTTAAAAAAAACTTTCTCTCCCTATTTATACTTACTTACACAAAATCATCTGCGCTTCACACCGGCGCTTTGAAAGCGTCAACACCCACCCCAGATCACTGGCAAACCAAAGCCAGCAGAGGTGCTTCTACCTACCCAGCAATGTGTTTTGCTCGAAGGGGGAAAAGGGGCAGCATGGGAAGAAATCCCTGACCCTGAGGAGAGTGCTGGTAACGGGGACATCCCTGGGAGAAGCAGCGGGCAGCCGCTGATGGTGGAGGAAGGGGAAAATAGGCAGCCAAGAGGAAAAGTGGTGAGATTGCCAAGCCCAGCAATCTTCAGGCAGCAAAAGGAAGGGGAAAAGCATTAACAGGGAAAAGAAAAGATGAGACAGCCAGAGGAGAGCAGAGCGTAAATCACACGGGGTAGGAGGCAGCCTGGGAGGGATGGGTGAGAGCTGCTCGCAAAAGGAGGTGGAAGAAAGGAAAGGAGGGAAAGGGGAGTCAGCGGGGAAAACAGGGTGCCAGTAGTGCACATGTGGATGGGAGACACTGAGGAGCAGGAGGGTGGTGTAGCCAGCTGTTAAATGAGGGAAGTAAACGAGGGGAGGTCACTACAGAGCAGAGGGGGAAAGTACGGCGATGTAAAATGTTTACTGTGGTGTCAGGGGGTTGTTTAGAGTGGTGGCTTGATAGTTTATCATTTGATGTTTTCTAAAAAAACCTAAACATCTGAGTCTAGAAAAAATGTCAAAATGGTGTGCATCTGGCAGCACAGGCACCTCTGCTGCAAGGTAGCAGTAGTCCGCAGAGCTGGTCAGAAATGGAACATACTTTTTGTGAAAAACGTAAAAAACATTAGAAAATGCTCATTTTGTACAGAACTTGTCATTCCATTTGGGAGGGAGGCACAGAGAGAAGTAAACCTAGTTCATTGTTTTTCTTTAGGTTTCTCCCTGCTTTTTTGAACTGAAACCTGAAAATCATTCAGACCTCAGCTAAAGCATTTCCCTGCTTATGGAAACCAAGTTTTGACACTTCTTAAATGAAGTGGTCAAATACTTTTGGCCAGTTTTGCAAAGAAACTAATCAGATTAAACCTGGTCTGCTTTTCCCAAACAGCTCTCAATGTGAGTGATTTCATCCCATGCATCCATCCAGGTCTCAACCCCTCCCAAGACCATCCCTTTCAAAAGACATACGTGTGAGATCTGTGGCTGTGACCTGAGGGCTGGCAGACCTAAATTCATTTATATCCCTTTTAGATGGTTTGAGACTGAGGGAACCCATGGACAGTGATTAACTGGCAGTCCACTGTTCTTTCAATTAGGGGGAACCTGGCAAAGCAAGCTCCTTGGGCAGCTTTCCATAAAGGCAGCAAAGCATGTTTTCTGGCGACTAGCCTGGCATGAGCAAGTGCCAGCATCCTGTAGAAACCGAGCAGATCTTCTCCACGAGCTGTTTTGTTTTACTGGACCCAATCCTGCAAAGATTGTTCCATTTATATTTGGTCCTTGCTAGGGGAAGATTCTTGCTGAAGTCGATACAGCAAATCTGTTCCAACTGCAACAGCCTGAATCTGGTCGGTGCAGCTACTCCATGTTTACATGTGTGAAACCAAGAACAGATTTTGTTCCAAAATGCAAGGAAAGGCATTAGGGATTAACTCACTGTTGTCCCCTGTGTCTCTGGGTATGTCAGTGAATACAGTATGCAGACCCAGTTAGAACCGTGCAAAGCTGTGCTAAGAAAGGATAAATGTGAGATTTCTCAGACATGGCCTTAGAGGGTATAATTAATGCGAACAGCTGAAGACGTCTGTGGTTTTCCATTTCATGTCCTTGTCTTACTCAGTTTAAGCACTCTTCCTGCCTTTGAGGAAAGTGGCAGATAAATTACCCATGAAGCAACAACGTAAGTATCAAATGAGACTCGGGGAATTAGGTTCTGAGTATATTCCTAAGACCAATTGTTTCAGCTAGTGCTTTTGTCACGCTCTTCCAAAATTTGTTAAAGGTGATGTGGGACGCTGTCCGCCGTGAGGCGGAGAAGGCAGTGCTATTAAATACAATCTACTCTTCTCGTTCCTCTTCTGTTTTCTCTGCAGACTCCAGCGGTGGGGTAAGCCCTTTCCACGAACCCCTGGCAACCAAGACAGGCTGCGTCACTTCCAGCTCCCTGGAGTACCTCGAAGTCCAGCAGCCACCCCCCAGAACCCCTCAGCTCCTCAAGAGGCAGGAGTCTCCGCCGCAGGAGCCGGCCCGGGTCGGGGGCCGGGCAAAGGACTCGCCTCTCATCCTGAATATTGTGCATTCCTTCGAGTCGGTTGACAGAGAGGACCAAATAGACCAGGTTTCCCCCTCTCATCAGTACAGGATTTTAGGCTCGCCAATGAATTTCCCTTACAAAAGCTCAAGTGAAAGGACACTGTCCCCGCTTTTTCAGCCGGGGAGTACATCCCCCGTCCATCCCACCCAAGTCTCTTTCACGTATGAAGAAAAAGCGTATCCAGCAAAGGAAGAAGCAGTGTCCCCTACTCAGCTGGTTCCAAACAACCCCTTGGGCAGCCCTAACTGTGTTAAAAGCAGAGGCAGATTCCCCATGATGGGGATTGGACAGATGCTGCGGAAGAGGAACCAGACGATGCAGTCGGCGAGCGACAAGCCGCTGGAGGCGAGGATGCCTCAGCTGCAGCAGATGAGCCCCACGCAGATTTCCTTCAACGCAGCAGACGCTGTCAGCGGCCAGTGTTAGTCTGACATCCCGGAATTTGCACTGCTGTTCTCTGGGACCTAACCTTTTTTACTTTTAACAAGAAGGGAAAGCCACAGGCATGTTACTGTCACTACGTAATACACTACAGTGGTCCAACGCAGAAAATCAGAGGTCTGCTTGTAAGGAAGGCATAGTCCTAGATATTGAAGTTGAAAGAAAAGGGCGCTGCTTGTGCTGTTAAGAAATACTAACATTTGGCATCTGACTGTACAGTAAAACATGTCTTGAAAGAGCTACGTGAATGCGTATTTTCACTGCTCTCATCTAATATTGCAGCAAGGTTGGTTGGAAGAGCAGCAAGCGCTACAGGTTTGATTCATCACAGTAATCTGCGTGGTGCCATGAATGCCGGTCCCATCCAGGGTCTGTGGTAAGACTGTCCGTGCTCTGTCGGCCTGTGCCACACAGTACATGATACTGCTGCAGGCGTTGTTCACATGGCTAGACAAGTGGAAAAACTCAAGATACTGTGTCCAAAGTCAACTTGCTAACAGGCACTGCCAAGAAGATGAAGTTGGTAGAAGCCTGAATAAAGACATGAGTGATCTAAACATTCAGAAAAAGTGGGATTATTGGAAGTCAGAGCAGATTTTACCGTTAACTACATACAGTAGCTAATAACGGAATCTTTTCCTAAAGAAAATGATGATTTAGTGATGCCACTCAGAAGAAACATGATTATTTAAGACCAAGTTTCATCACGTGGAAAGTCACCACACTAGAGGCCTGTTCCTTTTATATGATGGGTCTGCCGGTGGTTGCTTCAAATAGTAATCCAGATTGCAACACGCTGTGTTTAAACAATCCAGTCACCTCCGATTTTTGCAGCCGTACTAGTTCCATGGTGCACCTACGTGCAGGACTGCGTTAGCCTCCGTTACAGCAAGGCAGCACTGGACAAACCTGAAGGCTTTTCTGAGAGACTGCAGTGAGTTAGAAAGACTATTAAAGGACACATGAACCTGTACCAATGCTATTTTATACTGCGAGATTGGTAATGCAGTGGTTACCAAAAATTTGGTATTGTTATGAGCGGTGAAGATTACCTTTCTTAAAAGGCACCATGTTCTGCATACCCGTCTTGTTTTTCTAAGTAAATGATACATCTGAGAGGTTGGCAAAATTTTTTGGGTTCTGTTTTTGTCTTCAAACCATTTCCTATAAAGTAGAAGGCTTAGCCAAAGACTACTCTTTTCTTTCGTCTGCACTGCGCTTGTGTATGTGTTTGTGTGCACAGGACGTCTCAACAGACCTTGTCCCAGCCTATGCCCCACTGCGGCCCACCCAATTAATGTCATTTCAAAACCTGGGCAGCAGAGGCGTTGTCTTCTTCTTGGGGTTGTTTTTAAAAGATGGGGATTTTGCATGCAGGCCATCAGTAGGAATCCAAGCCCTATTTTCATCAATATTTTTGCAAATTATTTTATGGCCCCATTGCTTTGGTGTCTGTGCAAATGCTGAGAATTTTACCTGTTTGAGCAGCTTTCCTTCCAGTTTCGTGAGAGAGATACAGAGGGACTGGGCGAGGAGGGCCAGCAGAGGCAGGGGAGAAGGTCCACAGCTGAGTGCATGTTCCCAATTCTCAGTCTTACACCAAAATCTGCAATTAAAAAATTGGACATTAATCCAAATACTCACAGAATCAGAGAATCACAGAATGGTAGGGGTTGGAAGGGACCTCTGTGGGTCATCTAGTCCAACCCCCCTGCCGAAGCAAGGTCACCTACAGCAGGCTGCACAGGACCTTGT
>Ga0065711_1028462_pt1 | contig 41072 bp, 18 predicted proteins | sample Hoacrofraction12_FD_59098 | JGI IMG/M metagenome (GOLD analysis project Ga0065711, IMG submission 59098) | Hoatzin crop microbial communities from Cojedes, Venezuela - Epithelial fraction 12 v2 (version 2) | ecosystem: Host-associated > Birds > Digestive system > Esophagus > Crop | place...
CCTCTATGGTACATTGCAGGGAGTTGCTGTGTGAGTGGATTCCTCGCATGCCTGCTGCAGCTGTGTCCCATCCTCAGAGCTCCTTTTGATTTCATGCTTTTCCTCAATGGGTGAACACTGCTACGTTTTTAATATAAACCTTAATTTTTAGATGTAAAACCTTAATTTTACTAATAATTCCACACTGAAAGAGACTAAAATTTTGAACATTAAACGTATGCAATGATCCATGTGCTGTTCCTGCTGCTGTTCCTGCTCGGGATTATTTGTTCTGTTCAGCAGCTAAGCTCATTGCTTGATCAGCCAACTAGTGAAGCTTTTAGTCTTCTCCTTAAGGAAACTTGTCATTACTTATCCTTCAGATGAATCTTCTAATTTGGTAAATGTCAGTTCCTTTCTGCTAGCAAGTCAGGTAAACTTTGCAGCTTTTAAATCTATTTTGTATTCATTCTTTCCTGTGGTCTGTTCCAATGGCTACTGTTAAAGTTTGTGTCTCTTCTCTAGTTTCTCCTGTTTTAATTTACCACACAAACTTTTTCTTTCCTTCAGGACCACTCACACCTTATTACCTGAGTTATTTCTTTAGCTGTATCTAAACTGAGTTGCAAGTGCTTACCTTAGCACGCTTTAGGCTGTTGGTCTCTAGTCAACAGTAGAAGAACCTTGCTAAACTGTCTTCTAGGTCCATCAGGAATTTCAAACCAACATCAGTGCTCACTGCTTTTCTCCATGGACAGTTGTGACATTCCGATACATAAGTTGGCATCATTAATGTTAACAACACCTCAAAACATTTGCTTAAGATGTGCCATTTGTTTGTAAATTAAGGAAAGTGTAGTGGGTCTGGCTGGGATGGAGTTAATTTTCTTCATAGCAACCCACATGGTGCTGTGTTTTAGATTCATGATCAAAATAGTGTTGGTAACACACCAATGTTTTAACTAGTGCTGGACAGTGCTTACATAGCACCAAGACCTTCTTTTTTCCACTCTGGCACACCCCCCACGTCCCCAGGAGTAGGCTGGGGTTAGACAAGAGGCTAGGAGGGGACAAAGCTGGGGCAGCTGACCTAAGCTGAGATACTCCATACTGTATGCCGTTGTGCTCAGCGGCAAAACTAATGGGGGGAAAGTCTTTTGAAAGCAGCTGTTGCTCAGAGACTGGCTAGACATCTGTCTGCTGATGAGTGGTGGTGAGCGATTGCGTTTGCATCACTTGTTTTGGTTTTTTGCTTTCTTTTTTGCCCTTCCCTTATTAAATTGTCTTTATCTCTACCCATAAGTTTTTCTTGATTTTGCCCTTCTTATTCTCTCCCCCATCCTGCCATGGGGGGATGAGCGATAACTTGAGTGGGGGCTTAGCTACCCATTGGGTCAACCCAGCACAGGAAGGAATGCTGAAGACTATATATGATAACATGATGCACTGCTGCAACATTGTACTTGGTTAGTAAAACCAAGTATATGAAATAAGTAATATCCACTCTTCCCTTCAGAACATAAAACAAATGTACAGCTGTTACCTTTTTTTTACACAGCATTGACTTTCTGATGACTCTTCATTGTTCTCTTATGATGAGAAAAAACACTTCTGTAAGCTACATTTTGTGGAGAGAGCTCTGTATGCAGGTGAATTCAGAGACCCTCTGAGCAGAAAGATCTTGCAAAGAATTATGCATATCTTTCACTTTCTGTATTATGTTGACTAACTTCAAGATAATCCTCTATTTAGATAGTTGAATAGCTGGGAAGGGAGGAGTTCAAGACAGAAAAATCATATAATCAGGGACTTTGTCTCTTCTAAGGGTGAAAACAGGACAGAGGCAGGCTCTTTTCATAGAGTCATAGAACCATAGAATCATGGTTTAGGTTGGAAGAAACCTTTAAAGCTCATCTAGTCCAATCTCCCTGCCGTGGGCATGGACATCTTTTACGAGAAGGCTGTAAAAGCATCTCTTACTAGATAGGCTGCTCAAAGGCCTGTCCAGCCTGGCCTTGAACACTTCCAGGGAGGGGGCATCCACGACTTCTCTGGGCAACCTTTATCGTAAAGAATGTCTTCCTTACATCTAAGCTAAATCTCTCCTCTTTTAGTTTAAAACTCTTACCCCTGCTCCTATCACTACAGTCCATGGTAGAAGTTCTCTGGCTTTCTTGCTTATAAGCCCCATTTAAATATTGCAAGGCTGCAATAAGGCCTTCCTGAAGCCTTTTCTTCTCCAGGCTAAACAACCCCAGCTCTCTCAGCTTTTTTGCATAGAAGTGTTCCAACCTTCTGAACATTTTCCAGGCCCTCCTCTGGACCCGCTCGAGCAGGTCCGTGTCTGTTTTGTGCTGAGGGCCCCATAGTTGGATGCCATACTCCAGGTGGGATCTCACATAAGCAGAGTAGAGGGGCAGAATCACCTCCCTTGACCTGTTGGCGACATTTCTTTTGGTGCAGCCCAGGATGCAACTGGCTTTCTGGGCTGCTAGTGCACATTGTCAGCTCTTACCTAATTTTTAATTCACCAATATACCCAAGTCTTTTTCTGCAGGGCTGCTCTTAATTCCTTCATCCCCCAGTCTGCAATGATACTGGGGATTGCCCTGATCCAGGTGGAGGACCTTGCACTTGGCGTTGTTGAACCTCATGAGGTTCACATGGGCCCAGTTCTCAAGTCTGTCAAGGTCCCTCTGGATGATATCCCTTCGCTCTAGCATATCAGCCATGCCACTCAGCTTGGTGTCATCTGCAAACTTGCTGAGGGTGCCCTCAATCCCACTATTTATGTCATTAATAAAGATAGTGAACAGTGCTCATCCTGGTGGTGCCCAGTGATGGAACGAGAAGCAATGGGCACAAACTGAAACGCAGGAGATTCTGTCTGAACACTTTTTTACTGTGAGGCTGACTGAGCACTGTACTAGGTTGACTAGAGAGGTTGTCAAGTCTCCCTTCTTGGAGGTATTAATAAAACATCTAAACATGGTCCTGGGCAACTGGCCATGCTTGAGCAGGTAGGATGGAGCAAATATCCTCTGGAGGTCCCTTCCCATGTCAAACATTCTGTGTGTAATTTTGAGTATAGTAAATAAATAATAGTAAAAATATTATTAAAACTGTATTACGATACCATGGTAAAGTGTGCAAAAGAAAACAAACAGAACCTTTAATTTGTACATGAAATAAGGGGTTGACCCTTCACTTTTAAGTGACGATCTTTGAGTATTTTCAGAAGTGAAGGCTCTTTGAGGAATTTGTTATTAGTTATTTTCTCAATAGCACATCTCAGCAGAAATGGAAGACAATTTCCTTTTAAACTTTAAATATCTCTCAGGAAATAAAGTCCTTACCCTTCAAAGAAATTGGCTTCAAAATCTGTGAATTTTCATTGTGTTATGCAAGACATGATGATATACTGGTGGCATAATGAATAACAGAATGAACCTTTTTTTGTAAGCTTTGATTTTGCCTTTATTTTTCTCACTTATAAAGGATAGAATGTATAACAGCCAACTGCAAGAATATCTTCTTTAAAAGTGATATGATCAATGCAAGCCTATTAAAAATATTAATTATACATATAAATCGTTAGCAACCTCTGAGCAATTGTTAGTAGAGAAAATAATTATTTTAGGCAAAACTAATCATTATTTGTTAAGAATTTGTATAACACCTGAAAAGTATCAACAGTGCAGTTACCTCTGGCAACATGAAAATATTGAGTCATTCATAAAATTTGTTTATTGTAATAACTTATATATCTGCACTAAAAGATCCAATCCATTCATCTGTGTATTTAATAATTCCATCTACAGCACTGAACAGGCATAATAGCTGAGCATCTTAAAACAAACAGGAGAACTAGAACAGGCATGTCTTCATACAGGAAAAAACATCACCATGGAAATAACTTTAGATGATTTCATGCAGTGCAGAAGAGAAACGTGCTTGGCAGCTTCATCTCTGCTGCCGTTCTCTGCTAACTTTAAGTGGGGTTTCTTTAGCCCACAATCCCATAGTTTGCATTTTGTGTACTGAATAATTTCCTTCAATTAATAATGCAAAAAAACTGTACTTGGCTTAGTATGTAAAGTGACTGTTCACTACCTTTTCATTTATTCAAAGTAGTTTAAGAGGTGTTAAATTTACAAATGGGTATATTGGGTGTATTGGCTAGCCTCACATATATCCTGTAGGAAGAATAATTGTTTTTCTAATAGGAATTGTGGTTCTTAAGTGGCTGTTATGTGTCAATTGACTTCCTGTGTATGTGACTGACTGCATAATTCACCAACTGTGTCTGCCTATGAAAAGCAGAGGTTTCTTTGTCCTGCCGGTCACCTTTAGCATCTTCAGTCAAAGAAGAGAAATAGGAACTTCAAAGAAGCAATTCATTATTCATTTCATACACCTCTGCTTTAGGATGGGATGAATCACATCTTACACAGGTCCATTTGTCTCCCTTGATGGCAAGGGAAGGCTAGACAACATCTGAGATAAGGTATCAACATTGTAGATGTCTATGGTTTCCCAGATAAATCTGACTCTAGAGTTTTTTGCTTTTTTCTATTTTTTTATGTTTTGGAAAAACAAAATAATTAGTTACTACTTAAATCAGTATAGTTATTAATTCTTGCTTACCAACACAAGTGTTTATTTCCAGTGTATCACACACTTATTTTGATAACTATGAAAATTCTTTGTATTTTTGAAATAACATCTCTTGTTCTGGACATCACAAATAATTTTAGAAATGCAGTATTTGGTTAATCCTCACAACATCACTGTGAAATGATGTAAATGATGAAAGTAAGAAATGATTATAGTTAATTGCTGCCATGTGCAATTAAGCTGTACTACCCCAGGACACCTCATGCTTCCAGGTGACTGAATGTTTAGAGGGACCTGGGTCATACAGGACTGCATGATAAAGGGCTGAACTTCTTGGGGAAGACATTCATCATTGCTTCTGGGTGCACAGAAGGGAAAGCGTGTTTGTTGACTTCTTAGCTCATTCATTAGAGTTTATTTGTGCTGGGCAAGGAGTCCTTGTCCTCTGGTGAGCTTTAGGAATGCAGTTCTGAGAAAGCTTCTGTGGGTAGAAACAGTCCTTGTTCCTCAATTTCAGCCTGACATATTTGCATAAAGAATACCTTGTTAACTAGCCATAATAAATTTTCCAAGTTTTTCAAATAGACGACAGCGCGACCTGAACACTCACTGGAAGTTCCCTGATTTCATACACTGTGGCATGCATACCTGACTGTGGGCATAGGGACTAATGATGTTTGATGACAATTTTTTTTCTAAGAGAAGACTGGATTCTAAATAACATGGTCGCATCTTATTACATCTGAACAATCATAAGCAATCATGATAATTTCTGTTCAATAGCCAAAACCTCCCTTGTTTATTGTATGCTTTACTGTGAGGAATCAGTCATCTCACAGATGATTCCCACATAGCATTACTAACTTTTTCTTGATTTGGTTGAATGCATGTAGCAAGAGGAAACAATGTGCATATAAGCAAGTATATGAAAGTAATCACCTCAAACATTTATGAAACTAGATGTTAGTATTGACTCCTCCTCTCGTATGCAACATTCCAATTACAGTAGCTTCAGTGTCAATATCTTTGGTATTCACTTATTAAAAACTCCAGCAGGCAATGTTTTTATAGATGACAGTAGGTGTATGTTTATGGGTATGAGCCTTTCAGAAAAAATCTGTTTAATGTCTCCAATTTTTGTAAATCTCTCATTGTTGTCAGATAGAATTTCCTAGGAGTGGTGATGGTCATGCTGATTGATTTCACTCCTTTCTTCAGGCTGCATGAGACTTGGTAGAGTTTCAATCAAATGTAATATTTGCAAATAAGAGAGAATTCGTAATCTATCAGACTTCAGGAAGTCTCCTTAGGTAGTGCTAATAATGAATTCACAGACAACAGTCCTAAGTGGCTAAATGCTTGGGTTTGGGGTTCCACAGAGAGTTTCAGGAGGAATTTTGCAACACAGACTAATTCTTCACTGTATTTTGACTTTTAGGGTTCTAAGGTCGGTGGAGTACTAGAGGGTCTTTAGGGGGGTGGATGTGGAAGGAAATGTATTGATTTCGTTGAAGGTTTATCTTGATCTGAAACTTGTTAGCCAGATCTTGTATGTTTATAATGCATTTAAACTAAATTTCTAAACTTTTCAAGATCTCTGTCTGGTAATTGCGTATGTTAAGCTTGGTTAAATGCCCACTTAAGTGAATGAGTGATTTTCTTTTGATTCAAAAGACGTTGACAGGGCCCAGACAATGGTTGTGTGAGCACATACTCCCTTCACTGCTGCAGAGAGGAAGTCGTCTCTCCTTCCCTTGGTCTTTTTTTTTCTGTGTCTTGAACTAAGGTTGGTATTCAGAGCACTGAAAGTGAAACCTTGTTCTTAGCTTGCATGAGGCAAATACAGTTAAATTCCCCTCCAGACACTACTGTAATACAGACCATTAGTAATAATGCATATTATAGCAGTAATAACCTTAAATGTCAATAAAACTGTAAATAACCATGAGCAATCATAAAAGACTACAGTCTTGCTGACATCTGAAAGGGAATTAGAATCCAGAAAGACAGGGTAATCTATTGTAATATCCAAATCTGCTCTTCAGTAACCCCATTTGTGCTGTACTGAGGTTTTGTCTAAATGGAATGGTGGAAAGCCTGAAAGACTCTTGGCTATATTGTTTGCTTCTCTTTCCTGTACTACTGGTTTGTCTCTGTAATTTCTTTCATTTGCATTCTGTCTTATTTCCATTTGCCTTAATCATGCTGCTGCCCTCAATAGCTCTCAATTTCTGACTCAATGGAAAAATTCCCAACAAAACGACTTCCATCTAAGAATGCTGTAGAACTTCTTAGCAAGAAAAAAAATGCATAACTGTAGCACGCAAATAATCTCAGTTGTTTGAGGGAGAAGCCTGAAACTCAAGCACATACATAGGCTTTTCCGTAACTGAACATATATAATAAGCCTAATCAAAAATATATAATAATCCTAGTCAAAGAGATTGTGTGCTTGATGAATATTTGGGATGTTATTCTGTAAAATAATGCCTTTTGATTTTCCTTTGAAAGCATAATTAAATGTATGCGTTTTTGTTGGTGTTTTACTTGATCATTTATAGTAGGAATAACTTTTTGTTAATGTGTAAAAATGTTTTAAAAATAAATGCCAGAAATATTGAGCAAAGGCTACTGAGCTATGAATTCTCTGTGAATTCACTTCATCAGTTTTAACTAGATTTCTGTGATTTGTGGAACAAGTATTGTCTTAAGGTTTAGTTTTTATTTTATTTTCACGTTCCTTTCTGCATGAAAAATTTAAAACTAGCCAGTGGGTGCACCCTATATCAGGTTTTGTGTCCCCTTTTCTGTGTCAACTCTCATCTTCTTGCCTTGCCTTGCCTTGCCTTCTCTTCCTGAATTTATGTCCTGAGATCATCAGGTTTAATAACTGTACTGAACTGTGTGAATCAACTCCTTCCTGCCCCTTTCTTGCTATTTTAATGACTTCCACAACATCAGTGACTCAGGGCTCAATTCATTCATCGGAGCTGAGTGCTTTGAGCTGCTTCAGCAACACGATACAACTGCCAGCCCCTTTTAGCTGCTCTGGGATAGAATCTGCCTCTGCATGAGGGAAACCTCTGCTGCTTGTTTGCTTCACTGTTCCCTTTCCATGGCTCAAGCTGGGGTATATGGCTAAATCCTAGCTGCCTGGCTGGAGTCTCGAGGTAGGATGTCATTAGCTAAATCTAAACCAAGGCATTTTTCTGGAAAGTGGTTCATAGAAAATTTTCTCTCTGGCCTTTACTTAGGATGTTCTATGTGACTTTTAAAGAAGGGCTCCTCCCTGTTTTCCAAATAAGCTTTCAAATCGTCCGGATGAGGGTTTATAATCTGGATAGGTCTGAGAAGGGTCATTCTCAAATAATTTTTCCCAGTTGTTGTTTTCCTACACATGACACATCATATTCAGCTCAGCTGCTTCTTGACATAATGTCACTTACCTGTATCTATCTCATACCACCTTGCATGTACAAATGTGGCTCTGCTTATTGACCTCCACTTGCTTCCTTTGGGAAGCATGGCTCTTTTGTAGGTTTTGCATCACATCTACTAGTCCTAAGCAGATATTTTGGATACCCTTAGGAATATCAAATGGCAGTAGACACCTGCATTTAAAAAAAGTAAGTTAAGCCCAAAATATCCGTGTTAAAAGAATTAAAATACTTTACAGTTAAAAGAGAAAAATTTCATATATAGAAAGTGAAACCTCAAAAAAATCTCATCTAAGGTTAATTATTAATTTTACCCTACCCAAACATTTTCCTTGAAAAGAAAGCATTACTTTTACGGAAGCAATTCCTTTCAGCTGTGTACAGTCTTTTTCTTGGTTGTGAGGTATCAGCCCCACCTAGTGAATGATTAATGTATTCTTATAATACAGCATGCAGGAAAAGTTACATGAAAATGCTCTTTTTGTTTTTCTGACCTATATCTTCTGTTTCTCCTCTTGAAGACCTCAGTGACTCTTGATTTCACTGAAGTGATATCTAAAATATACTGGTGGAAAAGAAATCAGAAACAGGCCAAATGGCTTGCTCTCACATATTACAAGATTGGTTATAACCCTCAACTGTTTTAGCATTGTGGTAAGATTCAGAGTGCAAGGAGCATCATGGCAGTACAAGTTTTGGAGCACGGAAGAGAAAAAGAATATTCCTGTGTTTTCCAAAGTTGTCAAAGGGAAAAATATGCTAAAATGTTAAATATATCACCTAACTAGATAGTTATGCCGTAATAAGTGCACTGAAACATAATTGGGAGACAAAGGTAGTATGAACAAGTTTAAAGGTACTGGGACTGATTCTTGGTTGGAATAAATTGGAACAAGGTGGAATAAATTAGAATAAGCTTCTTTGGCTTGAGGCATTTCTTTTATGCATCTGGGAACATGGCTTGCTAATACTTGAAGTAAAGGTCTTGCTGATGGTAAATAATTATTTCTGCTGTTTCACCTAAATAGTTTATAGGCCCTTTGAAGAATTTAAAGCAGCATGGGCTTGAATTTAATTTATCTTAAATTTAAATTGAACATTTTTTTTTTTTTTTTACTACAATTTAATCTTGCATAGCAGCAGAATAGCTTAGAACATATTCTAAAAATCAAACTCTTGAAACCACATGAAGTGGATTTTAGGGGACCTAGCTTTACAGACTTAAGTAGTTAGCTTAAGTAGTTAAGTTAGAAGGCTTGTTTTCCTGGGTTTTCTATGTAGTCCTGTACTTCCTACTTCTGAGAGGAGGTTTGGTACAAAACAAGTTTTGAAAGTGCTAGAAAGAGACTTGATCCTCACTAAAAGAAGATGAACAATTGTCTGAAGCTGTGAGCTACAGATCTCAGCAGCGTACATCGGATTTGGCCTTCCCATGGGAGATCCAGCAAGGACATTTTCCATGTGTGCACCGCTTGCGCGTCAACATGTGTACCGCTAATGGCATGTGCACTCCATTTCTTAGAAACAGGGAGTTTTGCCTGTACTGCTTTTCCACAGGCAGCATATTCATATGGGATGCTGAACAGCCCAGAAACCGAGGCAATTGCCAAGAAACTCTGCACCATGTCCTTGCACCCTCACATCTGGCTTGAACAGCATCTCTCTAGATTTCTTAAGGTAGACAGGGAGGAGGGATAACACATCAACTACAGAGAGAGCCTAGGGAAATTAATGTAACTGAATTGCTTGAAAAGGGCACCAAAGTTTACTTGCTTTTTGTAAGCAGGCCACTGATATCTGTTCATCTAATTTAGCAAATCTTGATTAGACAACAGTTGGAATGACAGAATCTCAGGATGATTGAGGTTGGAAGAGACCTCTGGAGGTCATATGGTCCAACCCCTCTGCTCAGATTCAGTTTGTTGCGCTTCATTCCACGTTCTGGATGCTAGCAGAATCATGATAATGAACCTGGAGATGCAGCTGAAGAGAGCTAGGCCTAGCTGGAACACATCTAGCAACAAGAAGATTGATTCCTGATGGGAGAATGTCACTGTTTTATTAAAATGAGAGTCCCTACCTCCCCCTCAGTTTCCTGCACTGGGGTGGAGTTGCCTTGGAGCAGAGGGGAGCTGTGCTCTGCTATTTTGGCCTTCTGAGGCACATAGTATGTGCTGCTGCACAGGGGCCCTGATCTAGACTGGGGCTGGATCTGGCCTTATCTTTTGTAATTTGATCCCTGCAATAAAACCATAGGATATTATACCAAAAAGCCAAGATAATTCACAAACTTGGCTTTTCAGCTATAAACACAAATACATTTTTACATTATCAGATTCAAATATTTCAGTAAGACACAGTATTTCAATACTGAGATAACTTTGAATTTTATTTTTATTAATCTATATTTTCCAATGCAGGCAAAAGATAATGTTTCTGTATTAAATTTTCCTCTGGCATGAGATTCCCTCTAACTCCATTTATGGATAATCACCCATTTATTATGAATCCCTACTTCAAGTTCTACCATTATTTATATCTCATATTATTTTCCTGTTTTCTGGAAAGTCTTGTCTCCAGAACTCCTGTGATGTTAGACAATAATCTAATTTTTTTATTGTAATACAAAGTAAAATCGAAGTCTTGGCTTTCACGTTTGTTAAGAACATGTTGTTCTTTTATTCACAATCCAAACCCCAAAGACAGAATTAAAATAAACTATTTAGTGTTTAAAGACATGCTTCTTAAATGATCTCATGGAATTTGAAGGCCTTGCATTAGTTTAGTCCATGTCTGTCCTCACTGGAGACAGGTTTGGAGGGTGAGGGGGAGAGGATGGTGTGTCAGGCTTCTTCAGCTACTCTCCTATCACCAAACCAAGTGGCAGTCAATGCATTGCCTCAAAGAGGAGAAAGAGGTGACTCACCCTGGGCTTTCTGCTTTGAAAATTTTCAAGGACCCTTTAAGGTTTTATGAAATATCATAACATGCAGAGTTGCAGTGGTGCCTTTTCACTTAGTTTGCCTGGCACTCCTCAGCAGCCTGATGGGCCCTGCTGTGGTGTTTGCATGGTGCCTCGTGGTGGAGGAAATGGTGAAGTGATGCCCTGCTCTTTGGTAGTGCATTGTGGTGGAGGATGTGGTGTCTGGTGCCCTGCTTCACGGTGCCTCATGGTGCAGGCTGGAGTGGTGCCCCGCTCTGTGGTGATGGTACAAGGAAGGAGTCACAATCACAGTCAGATTTACAAATACATGCTGATGTAACATCCTCTGTTTCATGCTTTATGAATGTTTGACTCAGAATGAAACTGAGATTTTGTAAGTTCAGTTTGATAAAAAATAGACCAACACATCCTCCATTCCCATCCAGGGATCTCATACTTTTGATTTGGAAATACATTTTTGATCTGAAAACCTTCCCTGGGGCCAGGATATATCTGTGGAGGAAGAGCTCTCATCTCTGATAGACTGTTTTTGTCTTCAGGATTATAGTCCATCACCTACCCTGAGAAGGCAGAGTCTGCTTTGAAGCCTACCTTGTGATCAATGTAAATGGAAAAGTTTTGCACGGCAGAGAGGAACAGGCAGTTAAACAGACAGTTGATCTTCTGATAGTTAGCTTAGGCTTCGTAATCATGACCTGTAGTTAGTTATCCAGCGCATGGCCCAGTGACTTGTGAGGTGTTTGTACTTTAGAAATTTAGCCTCAGTGTGGGAATAAGGGGCTTGAAAAACATGTATCAATCAGCTTGCATTGCAAATGTAAAGGGCAGAAACACTCAGAAGCATCTCACAGATATCAAACAGGCAGGATGTGTTTTGGGGTCTTTTCCAGAGGTGGTTATAGCTGACACTTCCACATATGAACTGTTATGGCCATAGATATTGGTGCTTCAGAATGGCCAGACTGCTTCAGCTCCTCATTCATGAAGTGTCTGATTATTTCCAGCCATTTGGTAAATCTTTCAGTAAGAAGCTGCTTCATTTAAGTTATAGCAAAAGCTGTTTTTCCTTTGTCATTACAGCTTTCACAGATAGCACTGTATGTGAAAGGAGAGGAGATTTCAGTTTGGTTGTCTTATTAGCTATGTGATGATGAGCAGTTTTAAAAGAAATAATTATGTATGCTTCAGCTTATTTCTACTGGGAAGTACAACTGCCATGATAGCTGAACAGGGGCAAAAGGAATCAGTGCAAAGTGTATTGGCAAATGTAATAGTTCAGATCCAGGATTAGAACATTGCAAGACTCCAATGGTTAATCAAAGACGAAGAAGAATATTTAGCAAATCATATTTAATTATTCTGTGCAAATTTGCATGTCACTCACTTTTCCATTCCATTATCTATGAATAAAACCTGATTAAATATGAACACAAGATGATTGTACAAGTTTTGACATGGCAGTGCCACCTGCTGTTACATTATGTGGTTTGTATAGAATTTTATGAGTAATTTAGAGGCTTATTCCCACTTTCAAAAGATAGACACACAGGAAAGCTTAGGACCTGTGGTGCTGACCTAGTAGCCTCATGTTGGTATTTGGTGCTGTTAACATTATTGTTTCCTATATTTAGTTAATTTGAGAGAATGGAGTAATTTCATTGAGAGGGACTGAAACACACTCATTGTGCTGAGAGATGACTGATGAACATTTGTATCTCTTCACAGCTTGTTGAAGGTGGAGTTCAATGGCAGAATGTATGGAAGCTATACCATTTCTTTCTTATTTGACTCAGGACCTGGACTGGTGCATGAGCTCTTCGAGTGCCCATAATATTTGGCATGTGTGCAAAATCTGCAGCAGTATGACTGTGGCTCATGGTGGAGCTAAGGAGCCTTCATACCTTGGCTTGCTCTAGCATGGTACCATTTAGGCAAGTCTGGACAGACCAAGAGCAGATCTGTTTGTACTCAGGGTGCCTTTACAGGTTAAAACTTAGGCATCTGTAGACCTTAGGCATCTCTATGAACCAGCACTCTCTGAATGGGAATTTTAAGAAGCTAGAGTTTGGATTAAAGCACCTACAGGAGAAGTTGAGCATCTGCTTCTCCATCCTTCATTGTCCTTTTCATCCTTCTCTAATTCTGCTCTACGCATTCCAAAGTGAAGAACAGAGAGGGGCCAAAACAACACAAGATGTACCTTGGATTTATAATAATGTGTTCTATATTATTTCTATTTCTACACTTTTTAACACTCTGTGTGGTTTTTGCCCTCTACTGAGCTCAGGTTTTCATAAGTGTTGCTAAAACACGAGGATCTTTTTCTTGAGTAGTGATAGGTAAATCAGAATCCTACAATGTAGGAAAATATAAAGGTAAGATGATTTTTCTCAATGTACATTATTTTATCTAGACTGATTTTCATGTGTTATTGCTTACTATCATGAGGTCCTTCTGCTGTTTCCCCATTCCCATGGACTGTTACTGTTAGAGCCCTGAATAACTTAGTGGCATTAGAAAAGTGTGTCACTTAACTATTTGTTCCATTTTCCAGATCATTTTTGAGCATGTTGAACAGTACAAACCTTCACAAAGATGTATGGGGGATCCTGTTGTTATCCTCCTTCCACTGATGAAAAAAGGTAACTTATTCTTACTTTTGTCTTACCTTTGTTTTATAGGTTTAAAGCAGATCTTTATTCACATGAGGACTTTCTCTCTTACTTCATGACAGCTTATTGCCTGTAACTGGCTTTGGTGAACAGCCCTGTTGAATGCTTTCTGGAGATCCTAGCAGATAATACCAAACAGATTTTTCTCTGATGCATTTGTGAGGTATGGATTCTCTTTAAAAAGCTATGTTGATTCTTCCTCAAGATATTTTTGTCCATGTATCAACTTTTTAATTCTACTGTTTATTACACTTTCTGAGAATTTGCCTGGTACAAATTCACATTTACTTCTTTGGAGTTCCCAGAGCCCTTTTTAAAAATTGTCATCACGTTTACTACTTTTTACGCTTGATAATGAGATGTTTTTAAGCGCATGGTTACACATGGCAGTTAATTGATTTCCTTTAGAACTTCTGGGGAATGGTATTGCTTCTTTTTGGCTGTCTTCTCAGCCTAGCTGCTCCATTTACGGTGTCTAAAAATGTAGTCTCAGAATTGTCTGTGAAGTGATGTCTCATAATTATATATTTGAGCAATCCCACATATTCTGTCTCCTAGTTTTGCAACTTTTTAGACCTATCTTAGTATGTCACATCATGGCATCTGATGCTGTCTTGCTTAGACAGTGATACTGTAGATATATTATTACCTGTAATAGATATTCTGTGTTAAGAGCTGATCTGCAAATTCATTTATGTGCTTTGACTGTAAGTAATCTTTTATAAACTACTGCTCTGTTACTAGTACAACAGCATCTGTCTGTCCCATATATTTTATGTCCTGTAATGGCAACATCTCTGCAAAAATAAGATGTGCCAATAATAAGATTTTTGGAATTGGTGGGTTTTAGTGATGAGTTCAGACACTTATCTAGATGAATTTCAAATTATGAATGTAAGAAAGCCATTTTTCTTCCTTACCAAATAAAATCTTGGTAGTCGTAACCAAGTTTATTCTTATTAACACCGTAGTTATAGATAATAATGCATTTTCTTCATGCATGACCATTCAAATAGCTCTACCGTTACTTAAGGAATTAATGGTACATGTTGAGGAAACTTCAGAAAGCCTCATGTTCAGTTTTCCTGAGATTTTTTTCCTTAACTGTGGACATGTCCAAGCACAAAGTAGCTGATTTCCCTCCTTTTCACAGCCTTTGCATTCAAACTAAGGCAAGTGTTGTCGTATCTTCTTATGTCTGTATTCCTGTTCTTAGGACTCTGTAGACAAACCTTCTAGGTTTCCACAACATCAAGTGCTAAGGACAATTTTGAAAACAGACATTAATTATCCAGTTATTTATTCCTTTTGCTCATTTCTACTCATGCCTTTTCTCTACTTTAGCAGGTTGACCCTTAACTAAATCATTTCCCTATGTGGACATAAATTATAGTTGGAGAGCTAAGTTGCGAGAAAACTAAGGTGTGTGTCTAGACAACTTCTAGCTAATTCCTTAGGGGGGAATAAGAGAATGTTTTTGTTTTTTTAAATCATGTAGTTTGTTGTAGATTTTTGCCAGACTCTGGAGAGAGATGAGATTACGAATAAATCCTTATTTGCTTGGCATGTTAAGATTTTTCTGATATTGTCCAAAGAAGATGAAAGTGATACCAAACAACAGTTCCCAACCATAGTAATTATTTGTAGATTAGTGTACTTCAGCTTTCCACCCCACAGAAAAGAAATGTTTTATGGTTTCATACATTAACACGAAAAGGAAATGCGATAACAAGGTTGGGTGTCTGCATGCTGAAAGCTGAATAGCTCGTTTGACATGCAAGGAGGTTTGGAAGAAAAGAATAGATGTATAGCTGTGTTGCAGTTCCTCCTTCTGAAAGGGGTGGATTCAAGGTTAGAAGCTCTTGTTACCTTCAGTAAATTTTAGATCATACCTAGTGGAGCTGATTATTTCCCAAAAATCTGAAACATTCTTCATCAACCCACAGCTTCCTCTGCGGAGATGAACGGAGGATTTGGGTTTTCAGTTAAAAAAAAGACAAACAGACTTTATATATTTAGAACACAGGCAGTTACTGCCATTTAAAAAGTCTGTTTCACAAACTGTCTACAACCCGTTCATGAATCAATGCACAGATACAATAGCTGCAACATTTATGACTGCCTTAGGTGTGTGAACAAGCACCTGGTAGCTCAAGTGAGGTGAACATTCACAGGAGACAAATTGCCATTTTGTGACATATAGCTGTGGTACAGCAAATAAAGAAGAGGAAATGGAGACACCAGACAAATGCAGCAAAAGAGAGACAGTGTAGAGCAGAGAGAAATTTTTGTAGAACAGTGGGTGGCACTGTGCACACGTGCTAAAAAATTCATCCTGCTGCCTAATATGTGCAGTGTTAGAAAAGAAAAATGAAGGTGACACTATATATAGTTCAAAATTTTATCCATAAAGAACAGGACTTACACGCATTAATACTAGGTCTTCGTGTTAGACAAATAAGTCTGATGGTGATGACAATGATTATACTTTACAACACCATTCAACCTGCTTTTGGGGGATACCAAAGCACCCTGCAAATGTTAGCCAAATCTGCATAACATATTTCAGTAAGATAAGTAAACACAATTCTTTTTTCTGAAAGGAGGAGGTATGGGATTGTTTTTACTGCGGACCTTCGAGGGATGGGGAGCAACCCGGCAGCACGCTCAAGCGTTGTGGCTCGTTTTAGTGCTGGTCAGGGTGCTGGACCACACAGCTGCGGAGCGACTGGCTGGGTGCCAGAGGGCAAATGAGAGGGGGAAAACAGGGTTACAGCACACAGCAACGAGCCTTGCCTTCTCTCTGCTATCCCCCAGTGCTCTCTGGGTTGCTGCAGGAAGCACTGCCATTGCCTCTGCTCTTAGAGACGAGCCTTCTATTTGGATATCAAAATGACAAAACACCTTCTGTAATTTTCCGGTGCAGACCAAGGTACAATATTATGAATATCTGTTTCAATAAATAATCTTCTTGCAAAGCAGAACCTCTATTCTGTTATGCAGTACAATGTGCAGAGTTGTATATGGAGAAATGTTCTGTGGGAGATCTTCAGATAGTAGAAGGAAAAGCTGTATTTGCATAGATCTCTTCCCGATTCATATGTATGTATTATTTCTTGTGCAGACCTAATAGAAATTGCAGTTCCCATGTGAATATATTGAAAATTCTGGTGATATTCCTTTGTATGGACACAATGAAGCTGACCTTTTTCACAACTGGTAAGAAATCCAGAATTACATTACTTTCAGTTATAAGAAATATTTTTTATTCTTTTTTTGCTAAAAATACATATGCATTACAAAATGATTAAAAAATCTAACTGATCTTAGTCAAATAATGAACGAGTGAGCAAAATAAAAACCACATCTGTTAGTTAAACAGTGCCAGATACTTAATGCATTACATGCATAACACATAAAAAAAAAAAAGACAATTAACAATTCAAATGGGTTTCCGGACTACTACACAATGATCTGATGGAAGTACTTCTTCAGATCATGCGTCCTTTGCTGCAGCTCTCTTCAGCAAAGCTACATACCATCAAGAATGTGAAACATGGCCAGAGCTAATACAATAAAGACATGCAAATTAAATCTTTCAGTAATTTAAGGAACTGATTCTTTACAGCCAAGCACTGTTCCAAGCAATTTTCCCGTTGGTATAACCACATTCATGAGGTTGAAACTGGTGACCTAATACAATTAAACTCAAGCTAGGTGTAACTTTCTCTTGTGTACAGGTGGAAATCTTGATATATGTCAGTGTAACATATTTACAATAAGCATTTGCAGTGGTATAGCTACTGACAGTGGTGGACTGCCAGTGTTCTTAACAGACACCAGAGACCTTGAGTTACAAGCAAGTAAATTGCAGAAACCTCCATTAGTGGGCCACAGCCTCGAGTAGATGTGAAAGGAAGCCAAGTCTAGTGGACTTCAAGACTCAGGTGAGTTCTGCTGTGCTATGCAGACACACAAACACACATATGCACGCACCCACAGTGCAGACATGTCTGGCTGCAGAGATCAGCCCAGAAAGCAGTGCTGTCCTCCACACCCACACAAACACCAACAATACTCACACAGACACCACCACCACCAGCAGCAAGTGCTCTTCCTTCTTGCCAGCTCACCAAGGCATGGGCTCCCCGGTGGGGAAACCGCCCCCCCCTACCTCACCCCACAGTCTCTTCATCCACCAGCATGTGCACATTCACAGGTCCTTCAAACCCCAGAGCAGTCTGTCCTGATCACGTCTGCCCCAAGTCTCTGCCAAGGCCCTGGGTCGCCTTTGTCCAGCCTCCAGCCCTGACCCTGGCTCTGTCTGACCTGGCTGGTCACCCCTCAACTCCTCATCACAGAGCAAAGAAAGAAGTGCACTGCAACAGCTCGTTTACACGTCAGTCACCACTTTGATCCCATCTCCTCTCCAGTTTCCCATGCTTTCTCCTCCTCCTCCAGGGAGCCTACAGGCACGACATCTCTGTGTCTATATAGTGTGATGAGGATGATTTCCAGCTGATTAAGACAATTGGCACATTTGGGATTATTACAGTGTCCAAATAGGTGGGCACTTTCACAGAACAGGATAAAAAACACCGTAGAATAGCATGGACTATATTTTCACCATCTGCTACAGAAAAAATCATATTACTGCTTTTGGTATTTTGGAATAATGTATTTTAATGAAAACTGAACATAGAATCAAAGAATCATAGAATGGTTTGAGTTGGAAGGGACCTTAAAGATCATCTAGTTCCAACCCTGAATCCTTCCACTAGACCAGGTTGCTAAAAGTCCCATCCAACCTGGCCTTGAACACTTCCAGGGATGGGGCATCCACAACTTCTCTGGGAAACCTGTTCCAGTGCTTCACCACCATCATAGTGAAGAATTTCTTCCTTAGATCTAATCTGAATCTACCTGCTTTTACTTTAAAGGCATTCCCCCTTGTCCTATCACTACGTGCCCTTGCAAAATGTCCCTCTCCAGCTTTCTTGCAGGTCCCCCTTCAGATATTGGAAGGCTGCTCTAAGGTGTCCCTGGAGCCTTCTCTTCTCCAGGCTTAACAACCCCAACTCTTTAAGCTTTTCCTCATAGGAGAGGTGTCCCTGCCCTCTGATAATTTTTGTGGCCCTCCTCTGGACCTGCTCCAACAGCTCCATGTCTTTCCTGTGCTGAGGGCTCCAGAGCTGGATGCAGGACTCCAGGCTGGGTCTCACCAGAGCAAAGTAGAGAGGTAGAATCACCTCTCTCGACCTGTTGGCCACACTTCTCTCGATGCAGCCCAGGATATGGTTGGCCTTCTAGGCTGCAAGTGTACATTGCTATGTCATGATGAGCTTCCCATCAATCAGAACCCCCCAAGTCCTTCTCCTCAGGGCTGCTCTCAATCCATTCTCTATACAGCCTGTATTTGTGTTTGGGATTGCCCCAACCCATGTGCATTTGGCCTTGTTGAACTTCATGAAGTTTTCACCGTCCCACCTCTCAAGCCTGTCCAGGTACCTCTGGATGGCATCCCTTCCCTTCAGCGTGTCAACCGCAGCATACAGTTTGGTGTTGTTGGCAAACTTGCTGAGGGTGCACTCAGTCCCACTGTCCATGTTGCCGACAAAGATGTTACACAGTGCTGGTCCCAGTAGAGACCCCTGAAGAACGTCACTCATCATTGGTCTCCACTTGGACATTGAGCTGTTGACCACAACACTTGAGTGCGATCATCCAGCCAATTCCTTATACACCAAGTGGTCCATCCGTCAAATCCATGTCTCTCCAATTTAGAGACGATGATATCATGCAGGACAGTGTCAGATGCTTTGTACAAGTACTTTCATGATGGCACAGACCTTTGTGCTAAAATGGGAGAGGAACTCCTTGGTTGATGCTTGAGGAATTCTGAAGGGGACTCTCAGATGAATTTAGATGTTGTTTTGTATCCATTTCTTTCTGTCCATTGACTGTAGAAAAAATGTGAATGTCTCCATAAAATGACCCAGTCTACTTAAAACATGGTTCTATTATATCCATTGAGAATATAGGGAACTGATAGTATATGTTAAAAGCCTCCATCTTTTTGTGATTCAGTATACTTAATTTTCTCCTGAGAATTGAAAAGGCATGATGCTATGACTTCCTGTTTTTTGCACAATAGTGTACAAACTAGTGAAATTATCCAGATTCAGGTGACTGGGCTACCCAGCTCATCTTTTGTCCCCCTGAAAAGTAATAACTAACTAAATAAATGAGGACTGGATCATAATTAATGGTAAACTCAAGTCAGCTTGCAGCTGACCTGTATCTTCTGAGTGCTCCTCCGATAATAACTGACTAAATGACTTTCCTCTGAGTAAAGGTCCTAACCAGAAAATGATTACATGGGAGGGAAATATCACCACCATGTAAAATGAAATTAGCAGTAGTCCTGACAAAGCTAAACTTTTTTTTTTGTATTTCCAGGAGTGTAAACGAATATTCTGTGCCTTTTGCTCCAAGTCTGGATTGCGATGAATGTTCTTATCTTACCAGAGAAGGTCTCTCTATGAATGCTGGATGGTGTGTGGCAGAAAGACTGAAAGGATCTCCAAGCTAGTGAGAAGTCTGTTTAGTAAGGTAGGTATGTAATGAACAAATTGTCCTGGAAAGCAGGCAGACTAGTCTGCTGCTTCAAATAATAAGTGGATTTTGGATATATAAATCCAAATTTAAACAGGATGTAGGTTGATGAGATCTCATTTTTTATTAACTTTTCCTTAGGAAATTCAATTGTTGTTCTTTCACCAGTGACATTGATGTTAATTTTATTTTGCTAGCTGCAGTCTGTGACATATATTCCAAGAAGATTACTCTTTCCTCAAGTTTTTTGCCTAGTTTCAGTTAAAATTGAATTTCATTTGTACCAGATAATTCATTATCGATGTCTCTGATGTGTCTGGGTTAGAAAATAACAAGTATCACATTCCAGGAAATCTGCATTAAGAGGAAAGAAAAGGATTATTTTTCTTTGACTCCACTGCTACTTTTATATTCTAAAAGCTTTCTGAAAGTTGTCAGGAAGTTCTCTAAGATCGTTGGTTGAAGGATGGTATAAAAACACACAAATACACCATAGTTACAGAATGCAGTCACCTCACCTGCTTTCTCCCAGCTTCACAAAGAACTACTTTGTGATTGATTAAATATTTCAGTTTCAGTTTAGCGTTTAATCTGTCTCAGCTGTCAGTAGTTTTGAGTGCAGTTGAAAGAAATTTTCTCACTTAATTTAACAAGTTTCTGTGTAACAACTGAAATCACCTGAAAAGGAAAATTCTTTTTCTTGACTGAATGTGAGGATACAGTTTATCAGGATACAGTTTATCAGGAAGCCCTATGCATATGGTGCCTCTTAAGCAGCAAGGAAGAACAGTGTTAGGTAAATATTTTTAGAACAGATCTTAGCAAGGGATGATAACAATGAAACCTCAGAGACCCATGGTAGGCTCCTTAAGCATCCAAACCAGATACGTTCCTCCAATTTATAATCCAGAAAGAATTTCTTATCTTTCTTATAAGTAGCCTTTAATTCAGATAGCCTCAGAGATACCTTATGAATATTCTAAATATGTTTTCATATGAAAGAGCACAAATAACTCTCAATCTCTGGCAGGCCTTCTGCTCACACAATTGCAGCTGTTGGAGGTACCTAGACTTAGCTGTTCCTGTAGACTTCCCTGGTAGTCAGTGGATGGTAGCTTGAGCAAAGATCTGAAAACAAGACAATCTTCCAGAAGCATTTACCTCCCTCTGCTGTCTTTAGAGGGAGTCTAAAGGACAGTCATAAATTAGACGCCTTACTTTCCACAGCTAAGTGAGATGGGAAGGCTTAAGTGGTAAATGTTGATTTAGTTTAAAAGCTTTTGAAAATAATGCTCTTCAAATGTGCAGCGTCAGACAGCTTCAGCAATGCTACAAGCACTATGTGTAATACATCTTTAATCTATTCTGCAGCTTAGTTACACTCCAGATTTCATCATCTGGAGCCTTTTTGCCCCAGAAGTGTGGCTCCCTGATGAAATGTTTCAAACTGATATACCAGCAAGTAGCCTGCCTTTTTACATGGAGACCTTTACACACTTTGCCTTAGGATACATTAGTCTTATTTCACTCTTGCTGTTCAAGGAAGCTTAGACTTTCAATCATTGTAAGAGTTTTGCATCGTATAAATTCATGAAAAATTTGGCTTCAGTATGACCTGGAATCATAGTTTCCATCCACAAAATCAAAATTACCTACTCCTAGATCATTCCTAATACACGTCTTTTACTTGTGCTTGAAATGCACCTGTAAGGACTGTATGTTGTCCTTAAGCAATACATCCCATTGCTTCTATTCTTTGTGCTAAAAAGCTTTTTCCAAATGTAAAACTTAAACTCTCTTGTTATGATAATTAAATTAATTATTTGTTTAGACATGTGGACACATTGCTTCCTTCCTCTTTCTGCTGTCTTCTACTTATCAGGAATATTATCAAATCAGATAGGAAATTAACTACCAAAATATATTATCCCATTTATTATATCCACCGTTTACTGAACATTTTCTTCAATGCCTTCTTCAGTTAGTTTCCATAGCTATTTCATGGATACTGTTGTGAAACACAGGCATCTGAGAGGAAGATCAATTATATTTTAGGAAGGAAAATTCTAGTCGATGGTTCCTATGTGGGTCAGTGTGAGATTTCACTCAGAGAACAGTTAAATTAAATTATTTTAATTATAATGGCTACTTCAGTTTGTTCTGGATGATAACACACAACAACAATCATCAATGTATTCCTATAACAATTTAATATAAGTTCTTGAATATTATATTGAAACTTGATGTCATGAACTCTTAACACCCCTCTTGTTCAATAGCATGTATTTTTGATGAATACATTTTGTGTGTGCAATTTGTTAAATGGCAAACAGTGCTAGAATCCACGCATTGCCAAGAGTAGTTGAAGCAAACATATCACCATCAAAAATATGAATTTTTCTCCCATTTGTATTTATATGACCTTTTCAGTAGAAAGAATTGTGTAAACTGTAGTCAGGAGATTTGAATACTGAGGCTTGATGCTTCCTGATCATGGAGGACGTTCTTTCAAGTAAAGGCAATTTAATTCCTCAAGCAAAATTCTGGTTAGAATGACTTAATGACATTTCTGACATTGTCTTCAGTGTGCGGCATTTCAGCTCCTAACCGAAGACATCCAGAAACAGTGATACTGAACTGAGATATAATTTAGGATGCCATTATTGTTGGATTCTAATACAGGGATTTGAAAAGATGCTGAAGTTGCTTTGTACCACTGACATTCCATCAAATCATGACATAGCTAAGCCTACAGCTCGTCGAGGTCAACAGCATATGTGAGCTCCACTTAACGTCCACATAACAGTGAGTCTGGGCCCTTGCCTTTAAACAGACTCCAGAACATTTTTCATTAAGTACTATTGTACAGTGATGCAACAATGTCAGTTACTACATTGAGGCTTTACTATATATTTTAGAAGTTGCTTGGAACAGAAGTGTGTTACATGGTGTTAAGGGAAAATCCTGATGGAACTTACTGTAATTCACATTAGGACTACATGAAACTACTATAGGTGGTGGATTATAGCCTGTACCATTATCAAGAGTTTGTACTGATCTCTTCTAATTCAAACTACATTTGTCTTTCAGCATTCAAGAAAAAAAACATCTGTGAGAATAACAAAATGGGTGGTTTCTAGTAGCAATTGCTGCAGATATCAGTAAGTACCAGTGGAGTGTAATTACGACAGTCAAACTAAAGAAAACCATTCATGCTGTTAGTAAAATAACATGCATTCTTTTATGTGAATAACTAAGGGAAGGTAATGTATCAAACACTCCTAAGCACAGAAAATGGTATCCTGAATGACTGTGCTACCTGACATTACGTGACTGTTTTAAGTGGCACCATGCCATAGTGAAACATGTAATGTGTGGTTGCCTGAATTCCTGCAGACAGCTGGGATGCAATCAGCTGCAAATAGGTACCTACTCACAAAGCAAACAAAAGCTTCTTTAAAACGTTCATCTCTTGGAGCCTGTCCTCAAATCCCTAAAAAATGCTGAGTAGTATTTATGTAAATACACTGACGTTGACTTTGCCATACTTGGGATCATTTCTCCCTAAATGATTTCTCCTGTTTAAATGACAGCAGAAGTTGTGGGTTTGCTTGGTGTATCACTGCCTGCAGGTAACTTAATAGGCTTTTGTATTTCCTCAGGCCCATCTTTTCTAAAATTATTAGTTTGAAATTTGGGCTGTTAGTGCTGAATATGCTGTCAGGACTTGGCCCAAAAGCTGTCCTCTAAGCACGTTCCAGGTATTTAACACTGTGAATGCCAGTTGATGAAATAAATTGCCATGCAGAAATTTATTGAAGTGCAAAGCTTTGATTTGTGAGGCCAGGGACCAAACACTCTCCCTCACACTTACTTGTTGCTAGCAGTGAAATGGCATCAAATGTATGAGAGTAATTGTGGGATGAATTTGTTATTATTAGCTAAAATGCATTAAGAATTTCAAAAAGAGAATGAAAAAGACTTCAACATAAAAGGTAAGTGTGGAGTCCTGGCTGGACGAGAGGGGACATAGCTTGGTGCCATTGAGCAACCCAGGTTCTGATCCGGAGGTGAGCCTTGAGAGCGGCGGACACGGAACCCTGTTGGGAAGGTAGAGCGACGAGCTCGGGACACTGGAGCAGGAGGACCGTCACGTTGCCGTTTCCTGCCGCACTGTCACTTCCTGCACTGACACTTCCTGCCACGCTGTCGTTTCCTGCCACAGCACTGCTTCCACATCGAGATGCAGCTCTGCACCAATCCCAACGAGTTGCAGTAGTTTTGCCTATATATGGTTAGGGGTCTAACCAATCAGATGCTGAAATTCCTTTGCTATATAAACCTTGTTTTGCTGACTAATAAAGGTTGAATGATCAATACTCATATTGGGGTGACATCGTTACAATGGATCCGTAACCCATGCCAACAGGTAAGTTTCCATGCTGCTGTATGTTGCCATGGATCTTGATTCAAAGGCCCCTTAAGACCAATGAAGTGAATTCACTGAGCCCTTTCAGATCTGGCTTTAGGCAGGTACTGCCAGGGAAAAGTACAGGACTTGATCTTGAATGGATAAAGGCACTTCCCTGTGAAAAGAAAGAAATCTTGGAGTATGAGGCACCCCCATGCTTAGCATTGCCTATTACTAGAGGAAATTTTTGTTGTTTAGTGTGCTCCCTTGTTTTCTCCCATTCTTAGGTGAGTAGTTTTCTCCAGCCCTCCCTAGGAAACTTCAGCACCTCCTTCTGTATCTGGATTCCGTTTCATGATCCAAATCGTTAACTCAGGCTAGATCTTTGTTTTATTAGTACCTTGATTTCCTGCCCTTTTTATTCTATGGACTTTGGCGTATATATTTTAATAATCATTTTAATAATCATTACTTTGCTGATTAAGTCTACGTTATACCTTTGCTAAAGTAAAGAGGTGTTGTTTTCAGCTAGCTATACTCCTTGTTTTAGAGCTGTTAGAGAATTTCAAGGAGCGTTACTATTATTGAGGCAGTATTATTGATGCTATTCCCTGGTGCATTGAACAGACATGAACAAGACAAAAGTTTCTTTCCATAAAAGTTGATAATATAGATATATAATTTGGAAGAAGGAGAAAATAGAATGTAGTGAGAAATATTTTGGTCCCCATTCTAGAACAGGGTAGCTGCAGCAGCTAGAGATTAAAGATGTTGTCTTATGTCAAAGTTCATGGCACAGCTACATAAGCCAAAGCATAGGCTTCTGCCTTTACTGTAAAGTCAAGATTAATTTATATTTTAACTGTTCTGTCTTATAATTTTAAAAGCTTGGAATTTCTTTGGTTAAACCTTGCTTTTCAGGTGAGACTGTGACAGGATTCTCCTAGTAGTATATAAATGGTGAGAATCACTAATCTTCGAGAACTGAAGAACAGAAATATTTATACATCAGTAGCAACTTAGTCCTGTTCCATTAAAGAATTAATTTGTGTTTTTCTAGTCTAAGATTACAAATAATTTGAATTTATTGTAATGTACACTGGAAACTAGGTAGTTAAAAGTATCTGTGATTTATGGAATGAATGTATTATTTGACTTAATAATCATTATATGGCACAGCACCTCCCCTACAAGTAAATGGGGTAGCAGTAATACTCTAAAGTAAAATTCACAACTTAAAAATTATCAAAGCACAATACTTATATACATACAATTTCACAATGATGGGCTGTTTTCTTCTCTGAATTTAAGGCTAGAAATTTGTTACCAATTTATAGCATAAAAGTCTCTTGAACTTTCAATGAATTTTAAGTACTGCAATACGTAGGTCAAGGACAGTACAATTTCCTTTCATCATTGACTTTTCTCAAAAAAACAGGAAAAATGAAAAAAATATTAAAAAAAACCTGGACACCTGGAGATAATTTTAAGTCATGCAAATGCCTGTTTTTTGAGTGCTCAGTTGATTATATTGATGCTTCTGTACACTGAGGAAAACTACCTGAAACAATTATATGTCTCTGCCGCTACTATCAAAACACATGGTTTGAAAATTGGAGCACATCCTTGGGTGAGTTTAGTGTAGCACGGTGTGAAAAAGAAGTCTTTGCAATGAACCCACTGAAGACATTAGCAGCAGGATTTTTTCATTGCTGCTGTTATTTTTGTAAGGACAAAGAGAACTGGTGTATTGCAAAGGTATAGAAAATGTAATGACAATGTATTAAATAATGAGTGTCATGCCATCTGCTTAATTTCAGTCAGTCACTAAGACAAAGCACCAATTTAAAAGATGAGAAGAGGGAAAAAAAGTTGTCAATACAGGGTTTGCCCAGAAGAAAAGATGACAAAAATGCATTTGTATTGAGAATTAGAATTATTATGATTAGAAGAAACGAATTTAAATTTAGGAGGTGAACATTATTCCTTCTTGATGATCCTCCTTTCTTTTAGATATTACAATATGATTTAAGGATAATCATCAATTTTTGAGATTAAACAGCAATTGAGAATAAATACCAATGAAAAGAAACCCTTTATTTAAATTTCTAGGTTTACTGTGTCAATTTTAACAGTTTTGGAAGATGATAATATTTTACCCTTAGTGCAATGATACTTTATGTCTTTTTGTGTGTTCAGCTGCCTGTTCAGTAGTTGAAATGTTCACTTGTCCTGACAACTAAGTGGATTGTATACTGTGATTAAAAAGTTTTTGAAGAAACATGTTTTTGTGTGGTTTCCATTATACAATCTATTTTCCATCCTGCTATGATGCCCAGATTATATTTTTTTACTATAGTCTCTCTGCATTACTTCCTGTGCTTCCACCATTTTTTTCATGTGGTTTGGTAGCCCAACGAATCTGATTTTTGCCCCCTTCCTAGTACAAAGCCTATGTTGACAGTTCAGGGTCTTTAAACTTGTCTGGGTTTGTTGTAGCCTCAGCTGCTTTTACCTTATTTCAGTAATTGTCTAGTGGTCAAGTGTTTATTTCTTAACCTGTTTGAGCTTAACCTCTGGAAATATCAGGTATGGTACCGGCCTGATAAACATATGTAGCCAATTTGTGCCATATTTTGCCACCTTTATGCCATCCCATGCTGGAGGAGTTTATTGTGCAATTTTGAAAGTAGCTAGCAATAAGAAGGAAGCAGGCTGTGATAAGAAAATGTAAAGATAGCTTTCCAGGTGGACTCTCAGACTCGCATGAACATCACTGTTCTCCCAAAAAAGGACTCAAGATGCTGCTGAAACACCATACGCCTCAAGTTCTCCCCCATCCCTCCCCAAGCCTGCTTGAGGAAGCCTGAAACTGCCGATGTCAGGTTCCAAGAAGCACCGAAAGGATAAATATAACACCAGACAAAATGTATGGCTAATAATAGGAAATTTTTTTTGTAGAAAAATCTACAGTGTGTTATTTGGTTGGTAATAGTCAGCAGGGATATACCATTTGTAAATCAGGCTTGACTGCTTTCTGTGACAAAATGATGACTGGATTTTCACATTATGGGACAGTAGTGACTGTGATTTCCTTTGATTTTATCAAGGCTTTCAACATTGTTGAAATATCCAATTTCACAATACTCTCATATCCAAGTTGGGATGTTGCAGTCTGAATGGGTGGACAACTAATTGTAAAAAAATATGTTGGATGGTTGGGCTTAGGGAGTTAGTGGGCTGGAGTCTACCTTGTAAAGAATTGATGAATGGGGTACCACAGAGGTCTGTCTGGGACACATCCCATTTAGTATGTATGAACCAATGACTGTCAGGAGATGATGAAATGTGTCCTCATCAAGTTTGCAGCTGATACCAGACCGGGAGGATTAACCGATAGCTCAATGTCTGGGTTGTCACCCAGAGAGACCTAAACGGGCTGGAGGATAGGGCCAACAAAGAAGATTTCGAAAGTCAACAAGGATAAATGCAAAGCCCTGCATCTGGGAAAGAAAGAAGAGTCTCTGGTAACAGAAAAGTCTGGAGACTGGAGGAATTAGTTCTGCAGAAAAGAAGCTGGGGCACAGCAAGCTGAACAGAAACCAGCCTGCAACAAAGAAAGTTAACAGCATCCTGGGCTGTATTCACTTCTAGTCAGCACCATCTAGACCACATCTAGAGTACTGTATCCAGGACTGGATACCTCCAGTACAAGAAAGATATTGATAAACTGGAGCAAATTTAATAGAGGGCCACCGAGCTGGTCAGGGCTGGAGCACCTGCCGTATGAGGAGTCACTGAGGGAAGTGGGCATGTTCAGCTAGGGAAAAGGCTACGAAGGACCAGCTAGGGAAGAACTACAAGGAGTCCATGAAGAAGATGGAGTCAAACTCTCATAGCATTGCCTGGTTGGAGGAAGAGACACAGTGGACATGTATTGATGTAGGAGAGGCTCCAGCTGGGAATGAGAAGCTTTTTCCCCATGAGGACAGGCAATCAGTGGAACACGTTGCCAGAGAGTTAGTACAGTCTCCATCCTTGGAGATTTTCAAGACCTGAGTGGATAAAGTCCTGAGGAACCTGGACTGATCTCACTGCTCACCCCGCTTGCAGGGAGCTGGATGAGACACCCTTAGTTTCATTCCACCTGGAGTTATCTGTAATCAGCAGCAATGCACAATTTGCAGTTACTTGTTGAAGAGTTGTTTTCACCTTTGATAACTTTGTACCGTGTCAAAGGGACCACTTTTGCCATTCTTAATAATTAAGAAACTTGCAGAGTACCCCTCCAAAATCTATAAAACAGCTCATGGATAAAACTGATCAAACTAATGAAACATAAGATTCATAGCAGTTTTTAATGATGAACAGTTTTAACAAAAAATTTAATTTTGTATTTCTAGTTTGATGTCTTTTCATGCTGAAAGTCTCAGGATAGACATATAGTTAGTTATTGGGTGATTTCTGTACCTTAATTAACCATTATATTTAATTGTGCTCGCATAAAGGTCAATAAATAACTCAAGACAAACAAACCTTCTCTAATAGATAAGAGGATGTTGACATAATTGTGCATTACTAATATTGTTAATTGTATATTGCACAGCAGTAGCATCCCTAGAGACTGGTTGGGATAAGGGCTTATATTGTGCTAGGCAGCAAACAAACAGAACGGTTCTTATCCTGCTCTTTTTTGGCATTGTGGGAGATGTAGTTTCACTGAAGGATGATGCTGGAGGTTTAGAACATGGGCTTTTATGTGCTTAGTCTTCAAATCCCGTAAGGGGATGTCAAAAAATACCAAAGGATAGTTTAATGGTTTAAAGGGGAATTGACATCTGACAAAAATGTCATGCTGTTTCAGTGGAGGAAGATGATTTGATATGGATTGGTTGGTTTGTTGGGTTTTTTCCTTTTTCCAGTGAGAACTGAAAAATTTCAACAAAATAGGAAATTACTTAAAGCAGGAAATTTACTACAGAAAAAAATAGTTTTGAAGAGTTGTTCACTTCTGTCTTATAACTAAATTCTGGAAGGTGGAATGGAAGAGGTGAGGTGTAAGACCTGTATTAATCTTCAGCATGAAGCTCCTGATGTTTGTGTGCACAAGAACAGAGAAACACTGGCAAATAAAAGTATTGCAACTATAATCTACACAATCATGTGTAACTCTCATCTTCCCTTTCTGCATGGAACTAAGGGGCAGATCTTATCTATGCTGGATGCAATTTATTTTGCTAGCAGTGGATAAAAATAAGGAATTGTGTTTTACACAGCCTTAAAAAACTCCATGGGAATGTAGCAGGTGTCATGCATAGAATAACAGATGTGTGCTCAGCTGAAAGTAAACAGTGTCTCTTCCAAACAACAAATTGTTTCTAGAGGCCAGAAGTCAGCCAGGTGAGCCCTGAAAGAGTCCATTCTTACCTTCAGTGTGTTTCACAGCCATCCTTCTCCTGTTCATTATAGTTTTCACCCTTCTCTAAATATTTGGAAACAGGTGGCAAAGACAAGTGAAAAACGTACTATGCTCAGCAAGCATTGTAAAGCACTCCATGAGGTGTAAAGCTGTACTAACACAGTGAAAAAGATGAGTTTTCTTATACAGAGATGGAAGAAAAAATTATTGCCTGTAATTAATTTCTGAGGCTGTACTTAGACATACACATAAATCAGCATATTCACTGGAAATAGATGTCTATTCTTAACTCCTTTATGCCCCCAGCTATTTATTCTCACTCTCTCACAACGTATTTAATACTAACACAATGTTATACTTGGTTATTTTTCAGAAGGGCCAGTGCTTGAGCTGGATTACTACAGGCCTTCTTGAATGCTTATGCTGGCCTAGTGCAAAGAGGAGGGAGACCAGAAAATGATGATGAAGACAAGGTGAAGACAAAGCCTCTTTTTACCAGGCACAATAGAAAAATACACATCAAAACTACAGACCAGCAGTAAAAACTTGGAAGTATGTTACAATTCAGGACCATATAGTATGCGGATCACAACAAAGAGCTGAAGTATAGTTTTATTTCCTTAGGGGAGTTTATTGAAGTGTTGCTGCAGTTATTTCATATATTGTGATACTGGCCAGTGATACTGGCCTCCAGAACTACTGCTTTTTCTCATTCTTTCTTTACAGCTGTCTCCACTACCATACCATGGGGTGCTGCACTGGGAAACAGATATAAATTACAGTCATCTGACAGCAAAAAAAAATAATGGCTTTGTTTTATTTTTTAAAGCCAAATCAGTTCCTCGCTATATGCTGCAAGGTGGACCCACAAAGGGCTGTGTTGGCATAACCGAGGGTCTTGTATTGGACCACAGAATGTGCGAGCATAATTTGGTAGACCTAAAACCCAGCTTTTTGAAGGTAGGTTGACTACACAAATTTCTTTAGTCCCAGTAAGTGTATGTCTTGCTTTGTCATCAGGTGAAAGGGACTGGCAATGAATCTATGAAAAGAAGCTGGATGTATGGAAGGTGTTACAAGAAATAAAAAAATATGCTTAGATGACAGGGTTTCTACGATGTTTTAATAGACTTACAATGTCAGCTTTGTAAATTGAAATCTCACCCATTAGATTTTATATTAGGATTAAAAAGAAAAAAAAATGTATCAACAACAGTCTTAATGACAGCCTGAAAAAGTGGGTTTCAGTGCAAGTAACTCCTATACAAAAAAAAAAAGCTAAAATGATGGAAAATGTGTATTTTATTTCATTTTTATCTGCTAAATTTAAAGATTCATTTCAATTCCTCTTGCTTGAAAATGTGGAAACAATTAAAATATTTATATTCAATAATTTATTGTAAGGCTCTGCTGTCTTAAAGTCTCCCAGATACCATCTAGATAAATATTCCACTTGTGTATGGAGTATTGATCTTGTAGAATTCAATGTGTTTTGATCAACAGAAGATCTACAGCTACTCTAGAGGTTTCTTGCAAAATAAAAGAAATTTGAATGGAAGACTGTAATTAATATGTACTGCTCCATTTCACTCACTTAAAAACACAATTCTTGGTCTTTGTTTTCTGTAGGATTGTGATGTGTAATCAATTTATCTTTTTTTTTTCTTGTCTGGGTCATCTATGTAACTAAGAAAATTAAATTACTTCCATAGATATACAGTGTGCCCACATCACACATTAAACAAACTTTGCTGTGTTTTTTACCATCTTACTCTAAATGTGAGCTCTATGGTAACAAGCAGATTCTAAGCGCACTTAGGTAGCTTTGTGCCTACAATGAAAAAATTAGTAATTTATGTTACGAAGAGTTTTTTTAAACCGTATGAATACATTGCAAGTTATTTTGCATGTCCAGGCCAATCTTTTGCCACAATATCTGAGTAATGTGGGCCCCAGGCTGATAAGTGGTTAGCTAACTTAATGTTTCTCTATAAATTTATATATGTAATTTTATGTATGTATAAATGGTGTGTGTATATATACCAAATTAGTGTAGGTGGTGGCAGTTGGCATGCACTCCTGTGTTCACCGACGGCTCAGTGCTCAATAGCTTGTGCACTGTAAATTTGCTTGTTAGATCAGTGGTTCTTTTCCTTTCCCGTATTTAATTTTGTGACTCCCCCTTCCCCTTATCCCCAGCTCTAACAGCACCTAACATGGTCCCAGCTTCTGCTCCATTCTGCAGGCTCAGGAGTGAGGAGGTGGTAACAGACAGACATCCCCATCCTGCGGGGAAAGGAGTGGGAGAGACAATACTTGACTGATCATCACTGCCACTCCTGCAGCGCTGCTCTGCAGCTGTAAGCTCTGTCGGCCAGGTGTCCTGAACAGAGCTGCCCTTTCCCTCCCTCTCAGGACTGGGTTTCAGCATCTCCCCTGTAGCTTGGCTTTTCTCCACCTCTCTTGATCAGCCCTGGCTCTGAGAAGCATCCTTGTTTTTGTAGCCTTCTGGCAGGTTATCAGGAACAGAGCACATCTGGCATCACTACCGTCCCACTCCTCAAAGGAAAACCCTTCTCTCTTTGCCCATAATAAGTCCTTGGGATAAAGACATTTTCCAGTAGGAGGATATATGGCTGCACATTAACTTCCCAAAAGATGAGCTTCTGAACTCATTTAAGAACTGGTAACAGCTATAGGAAGCACTTTCCCTTGATGCTTGAAATGTTATGTGAGCCAAGGGGATACACACTGTAAGTGCTGTAGCTCCCTAGCCCATTCTCCAAATGTCCTACAGAGGTGATGTAGATGATACTGCATACCACAGCAGTGGATGTGGATGACACAACTACAGAGCAATGTTGTCTGGCATTCAACAGTACTGGGGAACATGCTTGCACTACCGTCATCCCTAGGAGTTTATCATCATTATTTTCCCAAGGCACAGTGTGACTGTGAAGTTTCCTAGCTAATTTATTCAGTTTTTGTCATAAATTCATGGATTTTTAAAAGCTAGAAGACATGATTAATTTACTTCGTTTGATCCCCTATCTGTCACCCACCATAGACATTTCTCCTGTTACTCTTTTGCTGAGACCAATAGCATGCTACTGGCTGAAGAATAGCTTCTGGAAAGGATCTTGTCATTGGCGTTCAGGAATAAAAAATGCAGAGTCGAACCACTTCCCTTACCTGTAAAGGTAAGAGAAAATTTCAGTCTGAATTTCTTAGGCTTTAGTCAGCAAGTCCTTTTCTGCTGGATCAAAATTAATTTTGAATGTAGTATGTACTTTCTGAGAAATTGCTGACTTGCTGAAATCAAACAGAATAATCAGATTAGGCTATGTAGCTTATATGTAATGTGTTTTCTCTTTTCTATGACTTCCTTTTATACCTTTCCCATTTTTCCACTTTTTTTCTTAAAATATGGTGAACACAACTATAGTACCAGCTTCATTAATGATAGCCACTTTTTCTGAAGATTAAACCTATATTATCTCCTTTCCTTTTTCAATTATTCTCCTGTGCTTATTTTCGAAGATTCCATTAGATTTTTCGGCTTCTGCAAGGCACTGGATTGTATTAGTGCACTTACTCACTGCATTTCATTCTGCTGTGCAGATACATCTTTAATGTCCTATGAAAATTCGAAAGTTTATATTTCATTCTAGATCATGGATCACGGGGCCTACAATAATCCAATTTGAAAATTGTACACGAAAATAATATTTGACAATGATTTCCCCACTGACAAAATATATATTTTCTGAGATACACTAGTCAGTCCATTCTTAATCCAAGTAATTTAAAAAATATTTTTATTTCTTACCTTTTAAACTGGCAATGCTACAATTCATTAGTCCTCCAATTCATTCCTTAGAGAATACTGTTAACTGACACAGTTTAAGTTAGTTTTAAATCATATGGGGATAGTTTTCTCTAATATAATTTTTATTTTAAAGATAGAGAATCTTTCAAGTAGCATGAGTAAAATTGTTAACCAAACACTGTCCAATTGTTTGGAAAAAATCCTTCAAAGCAAAAATTGCTTAGCTGCTTTACAAATAAATAGAAATGGATATATTAGTACACATTCCTGTGCATTAACTATATTAGTACACATTGCTGTGCACTAACTCTCAGTACGACCTTGAAATTTACTGGGATTAATGGAGGAAGGGAAAAAAAAAGAACATTAAGAAAAAGCCTTTTGTGCTTGTTTTTATAAGAACAGCACTAAAATCTTATGAATAGGTATAAAATCCTGTAGTTTTAAAGTCCATTTTATGTGTCCATAAATGAAGTAGTAATTTTGCTGTAAAGGAACATTTACATTTTAATTGTGCCTCATAACAGCAAGATCTAGAACAATTTCCCTAAACAAATACTGCTAAATATTTTTTCCATCTTCTGAAATGGATCAAGATCATTATGCTTTTGCCATTTTTTTAAAATCATTATTCAATACATAGAATATAACTCAAGGGAAATGAGAAGGAGATTACAAAGTTCTGTGAAAATAATAGAAGGGTTTTATTCCTAGGTACATTAAAATGTTTTATAGTGTTTTATAAAGGTGCAGAAGATTGGATCAGAAGAATTACTCTTTCTAGAGTGGATCCACATTAGGAAAAATTGCCTCCAGCTTCTTGTTGCTTCCCCACCAGAACATATTACTCATTGTGGGTTGCGACCAGGGCTTCTCCTTGATCTCATATTAGGTGTCTCAGCAGGTTTATTAACTCGGACACAGAATCACTCTGAGAATGGCTGATTAACTTCTGATTTTGAAGCAAGTCATTCATTGCTTCTTGATGAATCTCTGCACCATATTCTGCTATCCAGCATAAATATACTTCAAGGTTGAATAGTGGCAGATGTTGATGAGGATGGAGGAGTCATATAAAGTGATGTACTTCAGGTTAGTTTAGATGTGTTTCTTGAGTATAGTACTTTGAGAGAACCAGCCACACAGACAGTCATGCCGTCGATTTCAGGAAATAGAAAAGTTGGATTGTGACAGAGAAGCAGTAGCAAGCAGCTAGGGCAGAAAAATCTTAACTGATATTACTTATGATCAGGACAGTATGTCCTTGAAACACTGTCTATACCATGATCCATTTCTTTCTACATTCATGCTGGTGTAGCTAAGCTAGCACAATGATAATCTGGTAGCAGTTATTTCAGTAAAAAAACAATTTCTTATGCCAGTTTCAGAGATCAAAATGACTAATAACAGTAGAACTACAGATATATTGATGCAATTACAGACACATTAGAGCATTTATGGAGATAGTTAAGTTGTTTAAAATACAGTATCTCTAGCATATGTAGCTATGCTGATAAAAATGCTGGTAAAATGTATAAATATATACTCAGGTATCCAGGATATTAGAGTAGCTGAGGAAAGAACCCACTAGGTAAAATTCATCTTTCGGCAAAAACACTGCAAAAGACTCTGCATCTCTAAAGCTTCTGTTAACCTTATAAAATAAGGTTCTTACAGAAACTAAATGTTGAAAGTTTTGTGAATTTCCTCTGAAAATCACTCATTTTAAACATCAGAGGAAGAAACGATTTTCTTCATATTCTAGTGGAGGACAAGAATAAGGTTCTGCACTAATGTAGAAATCAGCTGCAGGGTGATACTTGATGCACTGCTTGTCTGCCGTACACTGCCAGATGATGAGTCAATTACTTCAAGCTGTTGCCAAAAGACCCAAACATGGCGCAAGGACATATAGAGAGAAGTAGAGCCTTCAAGAGATGGAAATTCAACCACTTATGCACTCAATATTGATAAGGCATCAGGTAGAACACTTAAATATTTCTAGGCCTCATGCACCGAGAATCCGTGAACCTATGAAGCATAACTATAGGAAAGTGGTCACACACAAAACATTCAGGATGAGAAAAAAACTCAATGAATTGCAGTTTTTCAGTCTCGAGAAGATTGAGGAGGGTTGGCTAAAAATGTGGAAACAGGCAAAGAAGATGAGAATGATCTGTTTTCCATGTCTCCTGTGGAGAGGAGGAATGATCACCTCTGTAGCAAAAGGGATTCAGATGAGACATTAGGAAAAGCTGTCTAACTATGTAAGTTTGGTGGAGCACTAAGATCTGAGGTATGTGTGTAATTATTGTACTGATGAGGTTGAAGAGTACAGACAAACATCTGCCCAGTGTTACAGGCGTACAGCTGCTTCTGCCTCAGAGCAGATGGATGGACCCGATGATTTGTGGAAGGGTCTTTCATCCCTGTTTTACTGAGGTCCCCACTATTTTACACAATTGTTATGGTCTTTTGGTCTTTTGTTGCTTACGTCTTGTATGTTCCTATTTGTCTGGGGTTTATTCATTTACCATCTGTGGACTTAGCCTCCCCTACACTGAGATCTGTGGATGCAGTCAGAGCAATGACCTCCACATGGGGCAGGCTCAGCCCTGTGCAGACAGAGAGACTATCACAACATGCTCTCTGGGCTCCCTCTACCCACACACCTCAGCACAGTTGGGATGTTAATCTCTGAAAAACCCAGCTGTCATGTGACAGAAAGGAAAGCAGATGAACTCAGGGACATCTCTAAAGTACCCAAGGGCAGGAGAAACACCATAGCACTAAGTGGAAATGAAGTTCAGTAAGGCTGGGCCAAGTCCATGATGCCTTTTTTGGTGACGAAAGAAGTAAGCTGCCCTCTACTTTGTCTTGGTGAGGCACTTTTCAACACAACTACCATTTCTTTTTAATGCTGTATCTCTGGAATGTACAAACTCAGCACAGAATCATGCCTTTCTCTTCCTTAGCCAAAACTCAGTACATGTATGCCAGGAAAGCTCCGTACTTTTGTTTCTTTTTCATTGTTGTTTTGTGGATATCTTTTACCCTAGCAGCAAAAACTAGGTCTGGTCTGATGCTAAGTTATGATCAGAGTCCCTACAACTCCATTCCTTTCCATGAGCCTAACTGTTACCAACAGCATAATATAAATAATCTCAGATTCAGTCTCTACAGCAGCAGCCTGACGGGGATCATGCCTAACACATTGTTGCATAGTTAGTGAAACAGACATTCACCATTTGGGACTCTAAATGTCTTCTTGGGCTGCATGAAGCAGTCTAGACAGTGACGTTCTGCATAAAATAGTCTGGACAGTAGTCTCAAAAGATGTTTTTCAATGCAGATATGTCTACTTGCAAAATACCTTTAAAAATGGATGTGGTCTGTAGTTCTTGTCAGGATAACATTGATTTCAAATGCACCTTCTTCATCAGTTCTGAAAAGAAAATATTCCTGTATTTAGGAATAGAAGAGAAAAAAGTAATGTTGATCTATACTTTTCCTTAAGGCTCAGTGCCTCTTTCATAAGTAAACATGCCTCTCAAAGTATAGCAATTTTTCAAAGGTTTTATTGAATACATTTGATATTGCCCCCTCACTCCCCCTTCATTCAATCATTTATTCCCTTAATGTTTCACAATATTTTTACCTGTCTGCAATTTTATATGAATGCCATTTATAATAATTACACGCCCAATGGGTGACATTAGAACTTAAATAATGGATTTGTTCTTCTGTGTGCGCCATCGTGAGAAGACACCGAACGGGATTAAAGGGAAAACTCTATATTAAAGTAACATTAAGTATCTGAAAGACTGACAAAAAACAATAGATATTTACATGGCTTACTGTGTATCACAAGCCAGCTGTGCCTTGCTTATTACACACATGTACACAGTTTAACCCAGCCTTTTTCTTCTTCTGTAGAGTTCATAATAATTTCACTGAGTACCAATAACTTCCTCTGCCTTTTTTATCTGGGGATAGGGAAGCCTGTCATTCCGTAAAAGTAAATGCAAATTTCACCCCAACTGATGTTAAAGTAACACAAGGTAGAATTTGTTTCTAATATGGAACAAATTATCATCAATTAATCTCACACTATTTGGAGGTTGCCTTCAAGGAACTGCTGAAGTTAGAGAGTACAGCTATGTTTAAAACAGTAAATCTTGTTCCCAGATACAGAATGAGATTTGTAAACATAAAAGCTGGCTGAACTTTGCACAACAAGATCTGGTCTTGATCTGCTCATTTTTTATCTATGCAGAAGTGTTCAATTAAATGTACATATAGACGTGCACTGAAATGTGCATAGGTTGTGAAATTTGGCTAATGGGTTCTGCATGCACCATGGAGAAATTCCAATGTCCCATTTGGGTCTGATGTTACATGGCTTAAATATTCAGAAGGATCCTATTTATTTCAGCTGAGTCTTTAAGATTAGTCTCAGAGCTTACATGAGCAGCCAGTGATATTTAAAAGAGGACTGACAGTGGTTAGGCACCTGCGTTTCTGACATCAGCTTGTCACTCTGACCGCTCTTTTCTCATCGAGTATTCACATTGCTGAACTCCTGCTTCTTCTTGGCCTCCCCAAGGAGCTACTGGGAGACATCCAGGTTTCTCAAAGGGCAATTCACAGATGGATCCAAATATGAAATGCCTATCTAGAATGTCCTATGAATTAATCATCCCAGGGAGATTTTACGCTTACCTTACTTGGCACCAGGTATTTCCATTCTGTTGCTCTTTTCTGTTGCTTTTTCTTTCACTCACATTATTCACTTGGCAAACATAGATGAATTTGTTTCCTTGCTTTGTTTGTTCTATTAACACACAGTGGGACTCCTGTCCACACAACTAGTCTACATACTATAAGAATATACCTGTGCAATAAAAGCTAAATAGGAGATAATGATTGTGGGACTGGTCAGGTCCATGAGAAAGATTGTAAGGAGACAGAGACTGTGAGAGAGAAGACTTATGCATTTTGATGTAATGTTCCTTCACACTTAATTTTTATAATTTGTCCCAAGCTAGGTGCTTACTTGCCCTGAAGAAGGCTGTAAGACTAAACACTAAAGTATGTAAGACCTGTCATACTTGGTCACACATACAACCTACCTACTTCAATGTCCAAAGCAGGCAGCAGTTCCCAGCATCCCACGATGGACAAAAATGTCTAGAGCATGAAACTATAATTTTACTTACAGCCCTACATATATGTGTATGAAGTAGAGAGTGAGTGGTTTATAATGCCACAAACAAACTCTGTAGTGTAGGTCAGCTCAGAGGAAGGGTGGAATTACTGCTGTACTTAGGCTCTAGGTTTAGGAAGGAGAAAAGACTGGTGAGATAACAGCTGTGAAGCATCTCAGGGTTGCATTGAAATGCTAACTAAATATGAGTCAACAGCACAATGCTATTTCAAAAAATAGTTTATTTCCTTCTAGTAAGTATTGACAGGGTATCTGATATGTGAGAAGTGGGAGAACTAGTAAAATATAACCTGAAGTGCTGTGTCCAGTTTCTGTGTACTATGCTTTAACTTCTGCTTTTTAACAGCTTTGACAGTCTAAAAGACATCAACAAAAAACCAAAACTGCTAGCAAAAACATGACCTGTGATGAAATCTTGAAGCAATAGCAGTAATTATATCTAGGCAAGAGAAAATGTGAAGGAATGAAACTATAATATTCTAATGTATAAAACAGTTATTAAAACACTGATGATTGATTAACTGTTTTTCATGATCACTAGAGGTAAAAAAAAAATTTGTCTTGGTACTCAGTCTGCTCCTGTTTGTGGTTTGAACGATTTCTTGAAATTTCTCTGAACCCTAATTTTCTATGTATCTGTGCTGTGGTTATAGAGAAAAGGGGAGTTTGTAAGCACTTCATTAGTTATAGGGATTTGTCTTTCCTGCAATGTACTCATATTGGATTTTTGCATTAGTGTTACCATTGAACCATGAAGAAAAAGCTCCCAGTATTCGTTTTGGGTTTCTAAGTCCACTGGAAGATTAGTCACGACTAAAGAATTTTATTATTACTATGGCTTTGTCTTAGAGATTGAACAACTTTAAATAATGTTTTTTGAATTGAGTTTACCATGAGAAGATTGACTATTTGACAGAAATTCTTTTTGGACAAGATTTTTGTGTGTGATGATACAAATCTTTTATATATTTTTTCTATGCTAATAAATGGCTGTAGGGACGGATGGATTAGGGTTATCAGAAGTGTAACTATAGCTGGATTTGTGGACTAATCGGCCTTTCTTTCTGGATTTATGGATTAACAGTCCAAGAACTAGGTATTAAAAATGACCAATATGATCAATAAGGCTATACATTGAAGAGGAAAGCAGTGACTGTGAGGGAGGTAACCAGATACTGAGGCTCTGATTTGAGTGCCTGGAGCAAAAAGACTGTGAGACTGTGGGTGGAGAGACGTAGTATGAGAGGACATCTCATGGTGTGAGAAGATGTGCATAAGACACGTTGTGTATTAGGTGAGAAATGGGCTTGGGCTCCCAGAGAAACACCCACCACTGCCTTAGTGCCTCAGCCTGAGGCATTAGTGAGAACACCTGGGATTGCCTCATTGTTCTCTCCTTCAAAGGTGTACTGATCCCAACATTTAGGTAAACAGATAACTAAGAGTAAGCACCTTCATGCGTACTTTAAATACACAGCCTGACTTTCAAAGATACTGGCAATGTGCAGGGTTTTTTTGAAACTGATTTGATGCTTAAAATCATAAAGAAATCTAGTGACTATTTTTAGCATTTGATTATTTCTTTTGGGTGTTTCAGTTTAGTCTTGGGGCAAGGACTTCAAAACAGAAATGCTCCTGAGCTAAGCTTCTGTTTCTAATGAATGCCACAGTTATTTTTGCATTTAATTTAATGCACATGCAGAATGTCTGAAGCTAAGACACTATGTCTATATTTTCTTGAACCTGAGACATCTCAGGTGATATTATTTCTGAGCACACTGATGCTGAAATCCAGAAGTCCATGGGACCTGGTGAGATGCATCCCAGAGTCCTGAGGGAACTGGCTGATGTAGTTGCCAAGCCACTCTCCATGATATCTGAAAAGTCATGGCAGTCAGGGGAAGTCCCCAGTGACTGGAAAA
>Ga0065711_1028463_pt1 | contig 41070 bp, 16 predicted proteins | sample Hoacrofraction12_FD_59098 | JGI IMG/M metagenome (GOLD analysis project Ga0065711, IMG submission 59098) | Hoatzin crop microbial communities from Cojedes, Venezuela - Epithelial fraction 12 v2 (version 2) | ecosystem: Host-associated > Birds > Digestive system > Esophagus > Crop | place...
TGAGCCTGTCCCTTAATTCTAACCCACAAGCTTTCAACTTGTTCCTCATTTGCCCCCAGGCCAAGCTCAATGCATTCTACTTGCTCCCTCACATATAGAGCAACTCCCCCACCTCTCCTTGTTGGTCTGTTATCTATTCAAAAGACAACCTTAATTTATGAATCCTTTTTTTTAAAGACAAAAAAGGTTCATTTTTTTTTTCCCCTGAAGAAGTCGGTGTTAGATGCTTTCAGACTGGGAATACTACTTTCTCCACTGCATTCATTTCTGTCCTTGTATACCCTTCAGGTTCCAGACACATAGATTATTGCTTCCATCAGAAAAGGGATTTGATTAATCACCAGATCGTATGTTTTATTCAAAACCAGTGCCCTCCATACTTCATCCAGAGTAAATTAATGAAAAATTCAGATAATTTGTGCAGAATATTTTATTAACTGCTTTTTTTTTTTTAGTTTTGTTTGCAGCCTCAGAATAAAAACTAAAAATCAGGAAAGAAGGGAACTACATTTAGGGTCTTGATTTTTGAAGAGTGGGTTGAAAGGAAGTTAAATTTCATCAGATTCTCTTAGGGAATTAACTGACTACATAAATTAGCATTTGGTAGCAAAGCACTTGGGGATTTCAAACACCCCTTACTTGATTTTCCCATCCCCCACAAAACTGTCTTTTACTGAACAGTCTGTCTTTTGAGGTGCAAGGATTACACAGTAACATGATACTAAGGTACATGATACTGGCAAAGGAAAGCACTGAGATTTCAGGTCTCAATGTTATGGATGTTTCTGTTTTATAAGTGCAAAAAGTATGGATTTGTAGTCCTTGGCAGCTTGTATGTTGAACATTGGGAGAAATATGGCATAAGGCAAAAATACTCTTTTGTAGCTATGTGTCAATGCTCAGTTTATGTAACGTACTCACTTTTTAATATAGCGATGTCAAGTGAAGTCACTTACCATAGAGAAAAAGTAAATATTACTGTGAATATCTAAAAAAACCCAACAACCTCTTCAATAGCAGCAATACCTTTTAGGTTGTCGTACCTTTTTCTTTTGAGAAGTTACTGAGATAGATATTTAATCTGCCCATGCTCAACTTATCTGTATTTTGAAGTCAAACATTTTAATTATATTGTGACACCTGAATTAGGCAGCAGCCTGTTTAAAGAGAAGTAAAAGGAGAATAAGGTTATAGGTGTCCCTACTCTTGATATCCACTTTGAAGCTGCACACATCCAACACAGTGAACATGAAACATCTGGGTAGGAGAAACTTGAGGCTATGTTCTGTTGAGTTAAATGTTTTTGATCTTCTCTGAAACTGTAAAATAAGACATAGCTTTTAAGATGTTCAAAGCTGAGATCACCCACAATTTGCTAAGGTATGTATGTGCTAAGTGCTCAGGAGATCAGGCCAGCAAAACAAGTTGAACAACCCAAAACTACTGGCTTCTTCAAAACTGTATTGATGGAGTAAGTATGTTCTTGAGTTGGACAGCTACAGTTTGCTAGAGCACAAGAAGGGTAACCCTCGCGTCATGACTGAATGTTGTTTGAAAAGTAGTAGATTAAGTATCGCTCATCACAGATGTATGAATTTCAACAAAAGAGTTTGATTGGTCTACATCACTGTTCTGTCTGTCTTCTAATTAGAAATTAATCGTTCGTATATAAAACATTGACATTCATGAGTTAAAAGCACTTATGTGAAAACCAGCTATTCCTTAGAAATCAATGTGTTCATTTGTTGACTTTCCAAATACTGACTACCTAACTTGGAATTTATCCATCCTTTTTTGCTGTAACAGCTATACCTCTGGCAAACACAGAGTAATTGGTCTTAGCACTGTACTTAAGATAGCGAAGGAGTCTTGTGTCCAATCCACAGAAGAGGAACTATGACCCTGAGAAGTGGCTTGCTTGAATTTGCACAGGTATGCTTGTGAGTCAGTTGCATTAAGCATCACCATTCTTTGCCTTAAAATGAGTATCAGCTTTCCCCCTGTGTCTCCTTCTCAAACAATTGGATTTGGAAAGTGGAGGAATATAAGCAAATCTTTTGAATATGACCAGCTAATACAGGTCACTAGTGATACTGACTATATAATAATAGTATTTTGTGGATATTTTCCGAAAGCATGAAAATTATTTTGCCACATCTGTTGGACTGAAGCTATTTCCTTGATTGAAATATTGAATCATTAATACAAATTACTAGCTAACTTTTTACTCACATTACACAATTGTATTGAGGCTGAGAAGAAAAACTGTCACTGAAAGTAGGTATGGATCTCCCCACCAGGAGCTATGGAATGAAGGAATTTTTTTATATTATAAGCCAGAACAACTGGAAAGACACCTTGGTGGGGAAGTATGATAAGACAGGCATATCACAGGAGCCGATTTCTGGTTTCAGCTTAAAAGATAGGGCCTAGGGGAAGGAGAAAGAGACAGAAAGACCGAGAAGGAAGAAGCTATCTCTGGGTGTGCTGACAAACGAGGGTCAGGAAATAGATTTATTTCAGGAGACAGATGTTTTTTTTTACATTTTAATGTAATTAAATATCATCTGTTATTGATTATATAATTTGAATTTATAATTTTTACCCAAGTGGTTTTTAGTATTTCTGTATTTTCTGCATCATTTTAAAGACTACTCTTATATATGTATTTTCAGAGTATACACTAAAAGGAGGCAAAACACTTCCCACGTCCTGAGAAAAGATGAAAAAAACATATATTTTAATAATACATCACAACTGCTAAGTTGAGGGAAATAAGAGCAGATGTATTTGAAAATAGGAAGCTAAAAGGATGACGCCCAAACTGAGAAATATTAGGGCCCATTTTCCACACCAGTTGTGGAAGCATAGCAAAAAATGAAAATCAGTTGAACCAAAATTCAGTTCAGGTGGCTAATATTCCTTGGTTAAGGTGTTTTTAAAATGTCTTTTTTAAATTGCACAATAAGATACAAATTAATTTGTATTAATGTGAATATCAATATATGTGTGCTTAAAATGAAAGTTATGTTTGCAAAGAATTTAAAAATGTGTGTATGTCCAAACTGAAAGAAAAAGAAAGGTTTGCTTAAAAATACAGACAAATATTTGAGGTCTGTACTTTTGGGGGTTTGCATTATCTTATATAAGGATATGCAGAGTTCTAAATATCAAAGGTCATTTTAAAATATAAAAAAATGAAACATTCTATTTGCAATAGTCTAAAAGTAATGTTGCAACACTGTCATTATTTGGAGTCTTATTTAAAAACAAAATATCAAAGAAAATGCCCTAATTTCACCAAGGAGTTTCATTGTAATACAAATTAATAATGTCAGATACCATGGATATTTCACTTATTGCCATTTATTCACTATTGTTGTGGATTTCTAAATGTTCTTACACATTTCCAAAAATGGATGAAAAGGAATTTCTGTGACAGTTTCGCCTCGTGTAGCAGCAAATAGAATGGAAGACTTTAGGGAACCAACACCAGGATGAAGATTTATATCTAAGTTGGCTGTCATTCTTAGGGAAGAGACGAGGCATTCAGAAACCAGTCTTTAAGCATTTCTGTAGAGAGAGCTTGTGAACGTCATCCAGCAGTCGTGCTCCCTACTCTAAACTGGCCTTTCCACCCTTTGGGGAAGTCACTCTTCTGTCAGTATTTATTAGTAAGACAGAAACAAAAAACAATAAGAGAAATTAACACAGCACGGACCAATTAGTAACTCAAGGGTAAAATTGTAATGTGACGTCTATTTGTTCCATCAGTTCTGACAAATCATTTCTATCCTGATTGCTACAAATAATATGACTGTAAGTTTCGTTGTTATTAAGAGCCAGAATTATGAGCAGGCAGAAGAATAGCCTGTTTGTACTAGGTAGCAGAAAAAAAACTGTAGCTCTCTAAAGCTTGTTGTAACTAGTACCTCAAAGACCCAGACCACAGAAATCAGTTAGTAGAGATTTCTTTCAGAATGTACAAAATATGGTTTTATGCAAGTATTTCAACACTTTCCTCTGAAAAAATCCACAAATTTAAAAAGCTCTTTAAAATTAAGTATTTAATAATTGCTCTCTGTAAAGGAAATAGTAAATTGTTCCATTTCTTCTGTTCCTAGGATTTTGATTTTCCCTGAGATTTTAGACTCTAAAACAGCAGTAAAATCTGTCCACCCACGAATTTAACTGTCTTTTCTCAAGTACTTTGAAACTATCGCTTGTGTTCAGTGCCTTACTAAATGAGAATTTTTCGAGTTTTTTCTTGTGTTGTGGTTTTGGGATGGTGGAAGGAGTGTGTGTTTAGTCACTTGATTTTCTATAAAGAAAAGAACTAATTCATCTGAAAGAGAAGAATGGATTGCAAAATACATATGCTTTTTACTCTTGATTAGGTAAGTTTGCATCTTCAATCTTAAAAAATCTCTTAGCTAAAGAAAGAATTTCATACAAGAACAGATGTTGTTGCTTTCACTGAATTAACAATAAGGTTGTATTTGGTTTCACTAATGCAGAATTAGATCCATATATATCCAGCTGATCGGCTGAAAACCTACTAGCACCCACACAGAAAATCGGTGAAATGATGAGTAAACTTTCTTCTGTCTATTGGCAAACTATAGAAAAATTACACTGCAACAAATCTTCACTCTCAATCCTATGTACTTTTGTGTTCATATAGCTGAACAAAACCACCTATTCTGCCTCACTGGGCCCTTCTCACCAAATGACAAGTCACTGTGCTTAATAGTTTAAAATGAAAAAATATTGTTGTTTAAAAAATTTTTTAAAAAGTCAAATGAGTAGAAATTGATAAATTTTACTTCTTTGATCATGAGTGCTTTTACAGTTCTTTGAATTCAAACAAAATATAAACAAATCATATAATTTCAAATAGAAAAAAATCCAAACCCATCGTTTAGAAAATGATAAAATGACTATTTCAACCAAAAAATAAAATTAACACACATATGTGAATCATGTCAATGCTACCTAATTTTGAGCACTGTGTTGAAAATTTTGCCCTGCTGTATTCTGAGACCGCCTACAGAAATAATACTCTCGTTTTCTGCAGCTATCATTATGCCTTTACTTAAATGCTTACACTCTTTCACTTTGAATAGGTTTTCTAGATTGATGTTCAAGTTCTTGCCTGTTTCATAGTTTCTAGTTTGATGCTCAAATTCTCACCCATTAATGAAAAGGTGGAAAACAGGCATCTTAGAGAAGCTGAAAGAACACACAAATTTAGCATTTTCTACAACTCTAAAAGGAAAAAAAAAATGAAGGGCTTAGTCTTTGTCTTGGCTTAGCCCTTGTCTGCTGCAAAGAGTGTAGAAACAGGGATTTGCAGTGCACCCCTCTCCCTGTTGCAAGTCTTCTCTCCTGGGGGAGGCTGTGTGTAACTTATCCATGTTACACAGGCAGGACAAAAACAAGACTCTTAGCAGCTGTGGATCATTTTGGTTTGAAGTACTTTCAAAGAATTCTGTCTGTGTATTATCAGAATGAATTCTAAATAAACCAGCTTGTGATTGTTTTTCTGCTGGGCATGTCAGGCCTGATACTCTGGGTCAGATAGGAAGTGTCATTTGGAGACCAACAATTTTTTGTGTCAGATATTTGTTTATACAATATCGCCCAGATGTTTTTAAGGTAGGATTTGTTCTGGTTTGGCTGCGGCCAGTAACAAAAGCGCCACACGGCCACCCCTCCCCCCACCGGGGTGTGGAGGAGAATGGAAAGAAACAGGCAGAAACTGGTGGGTAGGGATAAGGGCAGTTTAACAGAACAGCAAACAAAAGGAACAGTAACAACAACGATACAGATAAGGAGAAAACACAACACAAACTGCACAACCCAGAGAGCCACCCTCCACGACCACCGTCGCGAGCTCCCGAGCCGCGAGTGAGTTCCCGCCCCCCAGCTCCTCCCCACCGGAACCCCGCATGACGGCACATGGTATGGAATACCCGGCTCTGTTTGTCCAGGTGGGGTCAGCCCGCCCTGGCTGTGCCCCTTCCTGGATTCTGGTGAAAATTAACCCTGTCCTGGCCGAACCCAGGACAGATTATAAAATGCAGCCCTAAAACCTCTTCCTTATGGAAATTAGGGTGGACTGCCTTCACAATTTTTCATTTTTTGTTCTCAAGTGGAGTTTCACAAAACTTGCCAAAATTAAATGATGTTTCTAAAAAAGTAATTCTATTCAGTTAATTATGAGGAGTCCCTCTGGTGCTGGATTTCTCCATTGGGAAATATACTTGCTTATAATCAAAACCAGATTTTTATAATCAAAGATAAAGTCACATCAGGTATAAGAAAAAGATTCTTTACTATGATGGTGGTGAGGCACTGGAAGAGGTTGCCAGAGAAGTTGTGAATGCCCCATCCCTGGAAGTGTTCAAGGCTAGGTTGGATGGGTTTGAGAAACCTGATCTGGTGGAAGGTGTCCCTGCCCATGGCAGGGGAGTTGGAACCAGATGATCTAGAAGGTCCCTTCCAAACCAAACCATTCTATGATTCTATGATATGATAAATTCATACAAGTACATGTAATGAGACAGGAAAATAGTTTGGATAAGTGAACTTTTCTGAGCCAAATTTATTATTAAAATTATTTTTTACTTCTATTGTTTTGTATCCTTTCATTTTTCCAGACTTTTCCACATGTCTGTTTGTCATAAAGATAATACCAAAACTATGAATATGGTGGCAATGAAGAACCATCTTCAAAACAGAGGCAAGATATGTCCAAGGAGATTACGTATGGTAGTTTGCATCTGTGCAAGGTAGCATCTCCCAATTCTTCTTGAATCCAGAGCTGAAAGTGCTCTATCTACACAGCAAGGCAGATGAGCTGTACAAGATACTTCCTGTGAAGATCCTTGCAGCTTGTCACCCTGTTGACATGCTGGTTGCATGTCAGCTTTGATACCTGTTTACATGTGCAACCCACATACCCTTTTTGCCAGGAAGGGTACATTTGAGTACATTTCTGCACTTTTCCCAGCCCTGTGGAAATATTTTAAGCAACTTGCGCAAAACTTAGATGAATCGTGACAGAAACTATCTTCACGTAAATATATTTTGATAGTTCTTTCAGTAGCTTGGGCTTGTCCATCCTGCTACACTCCAATCCTTTCTCAAATCGCAGTTTTGGTATAGTGATATTTTTCCCAAAATAAGTAAGGAAACAAACATATACCTTCCATTTTTTACTCCTAATCTACTTCTTCTGATTCCTTTTTTTCCCTGGTTTTGATGCTATGTCTGGATTCCACTGCCTGTTCTTCCAGCCTGCTAGCTCCTCGTTTGGAATCATGTTGATTTTTCTCATGGCAATGTTTCTTTGATGTGTAGAGAGGAAGTTAATGAGCTCTCCCAAAACATACTGGTCTTCTGTGAAATCTTTGTAGAGTACAAGGAAGCTGGTTTTAGTTAAAAGTCCAGCCACACGTAGAGTGGGGATCTTCTGAAGACATAAAACAAACATTATGTATATGTCTTCTTTTTTTCCATTCGTAACCTTGGAAACTGTTATAATGCATTATCTTTTGAAAGTGACATTTCTACGCAAGCAGTTCTGTACAATATTTTCTTCTCTATCACCATCTGAGGCTGACAGAATACATACCTCTATTCCATGCCAAAGGAACTGAAGTTTTTTTCCTTCTAGAAAAGACTTTTTTCTTTGATTTCACCATGATCTTCCTTATCTTCTCCTAGCTGTTGCTTTTTCTGGCTTACTTTGGTATAACTGCTACTTTTCATTGTCGGAAATCTTTTACTGATTAACTTCCCTCAGTTCCTGTTTCCCTGCCTTATTCTTGTTTTACTCCTGTTTTGTTTTTCTGTTTCCTGCTGCTTAGCTTTTCTAGCAGTTGCTTTTCTGGCTTATTTTTGTCTCACTGTTATTTGTGATTTCTGTTAAAAGTCTCCTACTGTTTAACTTTCTCAAGCAGTTGTTTCTGGGTTTATGTTTTCCACTTCTTGAATTTGGTGTTATAAGTCTCCTGCTGTTTATCTTCTTCTGTGTATTGGTTCTATAGACCATTCTTTTCTCCCAAGCATTCAATATATTCAATCTCTGGACCAAATTCAGGGGTGAATTCAGAGGGCTTCTGTATAGCCAGGTTGATCTAAGTGTGAAGAGGAGAGAGTTCTGGTTCAGTCTTTAAGGGATTTCTAGCAAGTGTATTTTAAAACAGAATACAAATGTCTTCAAACTAGTTCCCTGAAATGGAAAGTAGTGTTTCTTGGGCTTTTAGGTTGAGTGTAGGAAAGAATTTTCCCACGACAGGCTTTTCCTTCTTAATAAAATAGCATGCTTATTCTTTGTAAAATGTCTTAGAAAGATGTGAGTTTTCAAGACAGGAATTCCAAGCTTTCAGAATTTCAAATCACAACAGATGTTTTATTTCTGAGATTTAAGATAACTTTGAGCTTACACTGATACTTAACAGAAGAACATTCATGCAGGTTCAAATGTGTACTCTTTGCTTTACCGGAGCATTGGAGAGAGACAGTGTGAGTGACACTTTCTTAGCAACTTTTCCTGGTGCTGCTCCGTCTTTGGTAACTTACTCACTTGGCCAAATACAGAAGCAGGATTCAACAGCCAATATTCAAGGCACTCACTTGGAAAGAGGAAGTCAGTAGTTCAAGTCTTTGCTGCACTAAATATTTAATTATTCATATGAAGTGGAACAGTTCCAAGTGGAAATGCTGAGATATATTCATCTCTGTGTACCCTGCAACCTACTACATTATGAAGTACAGCTGGAAATTCACATGGAGTTGCCACATCTGAAGCAATTAGCAATTCAGTTGTTATGAATTGGGCCTCATCGCTGTCATTTATATTGCAAAATATTTCAGAAGGTTCTGATTTAATCCCAGTGGGGCAATGAGGCATGAAAATTACCCACATTTTCATACAATATTTCATACTCACTCCCATTGGCTTCATCACAGATTCTAGGCTCTTCTTGACCTGGATGGCTTACAGCTAGCTGGTGATGCGGTTTGTAGGATACTAAGTTCTCAATAAATAGTTGACTAGTTTGATATTCTGCTAAATTAAGAGCCAGTTGAAATTTCTTATATTCTAAAGACTTTTATGAATAATGAAAAGATGTGCTTTATGTCACAGAGAGCATTTATATTTCGTGAATCTTTCCAGTATGAATGACACTCCCTTGCCTAGAACACTATGAAATACTTCTTCTAAGAAAGATTCCGAAATTTATTTGTATTATAGTTGGATACATTTTATGTAGTTGCAGAAGCTGCTGAACACTTCTGGAGGTCTTTAGTGTAACTGTATGATTATAATAATATAAAGATTACAAAGTTATTGAACGCTTTTAAAAGCAATACAATAAAAGTATAGTATTCTCCTTACATCCTATTTTCATTATCAATATGTTCTTTCTGCAGCCCTAAAATTGTTTTTTATCATCACTGTAACTTCACCAAAATCATAATTTGCAATTGTGCTGGAAGTTTACAGACATCAGCAAAAAGTTGTGAGATGGTCATATTCATTCATGTGGACTTTTTTAGGTCGTTCCAGTCTTGTTTACTGTGACTGAACACACTAAGTGAAATAGTACTTACTGTCCGTTTTCTGTGCAATACGAGACATATTCTCAATTTTAAGGGTGCTAGCAGAGTAAAACTCTTATGACTCCCATCCCATTCAATTTTATGAGACCAATCTTCTGCAGAATCAGTGTAAAAATACTACATCAACCTTTGCCTTTTTCATAATTGCATAATATTTTATAACGTTCAATGGAGACATTAAACCTCCTAATTTCCCAAGAGGTACATGGCTGTAAACTCGCAGTTTAGGCAATAGCATGTTAAAAGATATTGTAAAAATAGATAAATAATTGACAGATGTTATTTTTTGCCCCAGATTTCCTTGAAGAAACTCACACAAAGAGAAGTGGGAAGGAGAAGTGATATAAGGAAAGAAGATTCTGTACGTCTAGTATAGTTATATTACCTTACTGATAGCATACTAGCAACCAGATTGTTGACAAGCTGAGTAGGGAGTGAGAAGTCGAGAGTAGACGCTGAATGTGTTTATACTTACATTTCAGTATTCCATGATGCAGAGAGATCCAAAATGTTATTTTGATTGGGAAGATAAACAGGGAGGATGAAGAGAGAAAGACAAGGAAGATAATCTGGTTGCAGGAGGAACTACAGTAGAAAAAAAAACCAAAAGGAAATATAAGAAAACCAAAGCAACTTTCATATTACTCTGTCTTTATGCTAATATACAAATGACTTCATACTTTATCACTTTTTCTTCAGAAAAAACCCCTATATTTTAAATAAATATAATGAAAACTCTTCCCTGTTGGGGAAGGCAGTACATGACAGACCAATAGACTCTTGGATTCTTCCAACTACCTAATATGAAATGGTCAAATGCTATGAGCATTTTTCTATGTCTGGTATGTTTCTGAAAATCAGGGTGAAGAATATGTACCATGCATGTATTCTGAAGTCACTTTATTTCTTCAAGAATCTTTGTCAGGATCAGACACTGGACTGGTCAAAATGGTTAACGGGATTATGGAGCCCTGGGTCCATTTGGGGAGATTCAGTCTTCTGAGTTTTTGTACATAAAAAATAAATCTAAAATCTTCTTCCTTAGCTTTTCCTAGATTGAGACATATGCAAGTAAATCAGCATTTTTTTCAAGATAGATACTGAAAATAGTGCTCTCTGGCACAACTAGTTCTTATCTATTGTTTAGGAATTCTCCTTGCAAATTCTTTAAAAAAAAAAAAAAATTACTCTTTAACACGCGAAAGAGAGCAGAAAAAAACATTTTCCTAGTAAACCTCTCCTTTTTCCAGTGTACCGTATGTTGTTTTGAATCTGATCCTAATAAAGCGGATTTTCAGTGTGTGAGAGAAAGTCCATTCTGTCAGGGTTCTGTGGATTGTTTTGATGAATCATTAACCTGATCAGTTATTCCCATTTGAAATCTACTTGTTTAGTTTCTAAATTCCACTCAGTGACTCCCTGACTTTCAGTTTGTAAAGGTACAATCTACTTTCCCTATAGGGAAATATATATTTAATTAATATTTTTTCTGTAAGATGTTTCTCAGTTTTGTTGGCATAGCCTTCATTTGAACTCCAAAAGAAACCACCTTCGGAGCCTGACATTTCTGAAAGACCAGTAGTAAAGAAAGAGAAGTTCCATAGCAGAAGGAACAGCTTGGATAGCAGCATCATCACAGCTGACCAAAAGCAGCTCTTTTTTGTGTGTGTGTTCTTAGTTTTCCCCAGTTTTTCTCCAGATTCCCTGAGTTTCCTTTCTTTTTCAAAATGGAAAATTGGGGTAGTGTTGGGGTGTCAGGAGAAGAGGTATTCAAGACAACTATTTTTTTATTTTTAATCAGATTATTTTCAACAATTTCAGCTTTCTCTTTTTTTTAGATTTAAAAAATAATATAGGGGTTTTATTCTAAGAGAAAGAGATTTTTCAAATAAAAAATGCCAGCTCACAGTATGGCCACTGCTAACATGCCTATCCTGTGAAGCAAAACTGTATTTAAGATATCTTGAGCCAATTGCACCTTGTAGAAGGAGAAAGGGTACCGATTTCTCAGTAGCTTATAATTTACTAATGCAGGAATATAAGAACAACTCATTGGCTTCAAAATTCAAGCCTGCCTTCTAAGATACTTGCCTTCCAATTTCAGCAATGTATGCCTGAGGCATTCATAAAGGCTATTTGCATAATCAATGTGGCACTGGATCCAACCTATAAAAGAGAGGCTTTTACTCACTTGCAACTAACAGCAGAAATTAATCTACACTTCCGAAGACGAATTCTTTAGCTGTCAAGATTTTAGACAGCATCACAAACAAAATGTGTATATATTTTCTTGATAAAGGCACAACCACACATACTGATACAGTTATGGCTTGAAAGCATATTCTTAACTGTTGAAATGGTCTTTGAATGAGAAAATTGTGAAGCTTTCAGTTTTAATAATGCCCTGGTAAGAATGAAGCAAGGAACTAAAATCACTCAAAAAAACTCGTTTCTTATAGCCCTAAGTGTCAAGGGCATTCATTGTGTTCTTGATAACCACAAACATTGACATCACTGGTGTTCCAGATGAACAGCAGTATATATACTTGCTGTGCTATTTCCTCTGGTATGAGTGAAAGCAGTGTGAAAAGGTCATATAAAGTAAGCTACTGCAGAAGTTGACAATTTTTGTTGGTTTCAGAAAACTAGAAAAAGTCTCTTTTTTAATTCCCATTGTTTCAAATGTTTTTCTATTTCTGTACCAAGAAAAAAAATTGGCCAAAGGAAATTAAGCTACAAGTTATGGACAGAGGGAGTGAAATGACATAAAAATAGTCAAGGACCCAACTCCTATGGACTTTGAATAGTAACTGGGTACTCTGTTGCCCTTACTTCCTCTGAAAATCTCTTGTTTCACTTGCTCTAATATTGCCTCAATTTTAATGCCTAAGGAATAATGCGAATGTCATCATCTTGAAAAGAAGGATAAAATAGAATGGGTTCAGAAGTTGTGAAGGAAACTGAAGACTGAAAGCATGAGGCTTTAAAGTTGTCTGAAGGGGGGAAATACTGCAACTGTCTAAATTTATGTGCCAGGTCCAAAAATGTTATCTAGCTTATCTTTTATAAATTCAGATTCCCTTATTCCTAGCTATCTAGATTCATTTAACATTTCTAGTCTGGTCCTGAATGTGATACATTTTGACAGCTTCAAGTAATTAGCAGTAAACAGGACCAGGTTAAAATTTAAATAAACATCTTATAGACAGCATTGTGAGCCATGACCTCTAAACCTGAGGCTTTTTATTGCTCAGCAGGGTAATATTCCCCACTCAAAGCTTGAATTAATTGCCACCATAGAATTTTTTTTTTCATTTTCTTTTAATGAAAAAAGAAATGCAAGAATGTAGATCAACAGGAATAATCTAAAAATACAACTGTTTTTTAAAGTCCACTTTGGTGAAGTTAGCTGAGCCCCTACTGCGCCACTTGGTTGTTTCTCCCCCTTCTGCAGCAACATCTTATTCACAGCATGGGATTGTCAAGTTTTGAGGTCCTGTCACCTTTCCTGCTGAGTGGCAAGGTGCAATTCAAGCTGCCACTGAGCTTATAAAATCCGTTGCTTCCTCATTTCACTTCTGCTGAAGTTTTTGTCATTTCAGCTTTTATGATTAGTTCATGTTAAAACCTAACACAGCTGTAAGATTCCTAAGCTATTTCTTCAGCCCTCCGTGTCATAGAACACTCTTCAAGTAATCTTTCAATTCAGTGTTCTAGGTTGTAACTTTTTCACTGTGAAGTTGAGATTATTGGATATAATAACCATTCAGCCCAGGTGTAGAGTTACTATCACAATTTTTTCTCTGGTTTTGAAGTGCCTCTTGTCTTCAGTTGAAATGCTTCCTAAACAGAATCAGCTAACAATGCAAAATCAAGCGGGAGGAGTACACAAGTTCCATGTTTTTCAAAGGGGTCAATCCAAACTTTTCTTACAAACAGCAAGCAACCATAAAGAGTCCAACATATGGAGCAGTTCCTCAAATCACCTTCTGGTGATTTTCATCACAGATGAAAAGAACAATTGGGGCCACTTACTAAATGATATGAGTTGGTTATAGGCCTTACAGAATGAAGTTCTAGATTCTGTGAAGTCCGAGCAATTCAAGCACATCTCTCAGTTTTGGAAGAGAGGCATCATTACCAATAGGTCATCTATGAGTGGAGACACCTCCAAGCCACCTTCTTAAAACTAAGCTGCTCTATAACTAAGCATGGAACGTTACACCACCTAGGGAAGTAATAAAAGCCAAATTCTATAATCCAACAGTTAAACTATTCAGCTGGAAAAAGACAAAGGCTTTGTTTCCGGCTCAGTGGACTACATCTTCATCTTCGATTAGACAGATATTTAATATGAAATCCAGACAAACCAGACAGTAGAAGCCAGCTCCTGTCTCTTTCTTAAGGTCAGGTAGCAAAGATGTCACATGAGATGAGAGATCTTATTCCAATGGATATTCATTTACACTAACTGGAATAGCTTTAGCGATAGAATTGCAGTACTAGCTGCATACCTAACCTGAAATACTTTCCTGGGAAGTGGGAGACTTGGACTGCTATTTGTCCAGATCACGCAGATTGAGAATCTGAAAGGCAGCTGTCAACATTTCAAGTCATATTTCGAAGATCTGAACTAGCAGACAGGCTTTTCCCTTGGAAATGAGGAGAAGAATGATTTAGACACACAGCTTCAGAAGAGCTAAATGCTCGTGAGCAGAATCAGGTGCCTTACTGGTTCTGAGATTAGTTTGGCTTTCTGGCTTCTAAAGTCTGTTTATAGATATTTTCTCTCGTCATACATTTTCTGAGCCTGCCTATGGGTCTGATTGTCAGGAAAGTGACATAAAGCATAAGTATCCCTATGTGAAGTTCCTTAGAGTATTCAGTACCTGTGTATCTTTAAAAATCTGGCCCTAATATGAGTCTGCAAGATCTGCAAGGATATTTCTGAATTAATATAAGAAGTTAGATAAGCTATGGGCTATCTTGTTTTCTTCTTGTGATTATAAAAGCTTCCCTCAAGTACAGAGGCAGTGGTAGCTGAAGTTTTATTTTAGGGGCAGCTGCTAGGAGCAGTTTTGTGAAGAGCTTTTTCTTGAGGCATATTTCTTCAGCATGGGCATTCTCTAAACAACCTTTTTTCTGGCTATATTGACTTGTATGGATTCTGTTTATGGAGATGTTCCTCAGAGGCTTTATAAATTATTATTATATTAAGTGGGTGGGTTTTGAGTGGTAAGCTTACTTTGGAAGAGAGGCAGCAGATGTGCCTGTGAATGCTAGTGGTGGGCAAATATAATTTTAGGTTGACCATCTGCTGTGGTGTAGCATTTCTAGAAAAATAAAGGCTGCTTTTAAAAATATAAACATATCTATTTTCTGAATCTTTCTGTATATTATACATATCCAAAATTAAAGCATTTTTTTCTGAAGGATATCTGTATATGGAGATCCAGAGTGCTTACATCTACATAGGTTACAACTAATCTTATGACCATGAGAATTAAGCTATTGTAGATAATCCCTACCAGAGCAAAATATCTATTAATCAAAGTGACTCTATAGCAATACCATCCGCAGTTTCACACCTGTATGGTGTATTGCAGAAAGGGACATACTTAGTTTAACAGGAACTTTCACCCCTCAGGAGGGCTTGAACTTGCCTAACCTGTCCAAAACCTAACACAGCCTTTGGAGTTTACTTGTGGATTTTTTTTTCTCTTTTCTTTAAGAATTAAGAGTAATTATTAAAGTAATACTTATTTGTATCCAAAATTCTAACTGTCTCTAGTGAGAAAAATAGACCCTGCTATTTTTAACTTCTCTAGTTCAAGAAATCCATTACCATGTGGAGGCTAGTCTTTTCTCTATCGTAAACAAAGTTGTTTACAAAAGTCTAATTAGTTACACTGTGATAAACCCAGGAGTTTGATATCACTGTGAATTGCTGAACAGAAGTCTTTTCAGTGTCATTTTCACCAATGCTTTTCTTAAAAATCATCCTCTAAACAGCAGAATTTTCAAACCTAGTAGCCAAATAACCAATTAATAAAAAATAATTAAATAGCAATGAAATACCACCTTTTTCCCTATCTGGCAGTTATTTAAGTAACATTATTCCATATCTGGAATAAATATATCTGAGAACTGTGTACCAACTCTTTTTTTCTTTTTTTTAGGCCAGCATTTCTGCAATTAAACATTAAGTGGTTAAACCTTTTCACAGGGCTTAAAAAAAACCCCTACCTCAGACACTGTCAGTGAGAGTGGAGATAAGACTATGAATTAAGGTTCGTCAGGCACTTAAAGTGAGTTTATTCTAGTGTGGGGAAAGGAAAAAGTTGCAGGTTTGTTGGGGTTTTTTTTTGATACAGGAAAGAAAATGTCTTTTTAAAGTGCCTGAGAAAAGCTTCTGGCTGAGATATGTTTCCTTTCAGTTTCTACTATTACAATGCTACTATGAAGTTTAGTTGATGTATTTAAGCCATCTTTCTAAGAAAGGATCTATGAAAAAATAATCACCTCTCAGGAGAAAAACCATCTGCACTTTGATTGACATTTCTACTTTGTCTTAAAAGAGCTTGCAACTCTGCCCTTGAGGGTTATCCTTCAACCTTGTCTTCTGAAAAAGTGTTGCTCAGGTGTTACTCCAAAATGTTTTCACACTACAGAGAGTATTCATAAGCTTCAAAATACTTTCTGCTTGTAAGTACCCAAAGTTAACTAGCTTAATCCTGCTTTTTTTTTTTTAATGAACTGTATTTATTTTTACTTTTTTTCCTAATCATTTATTGGAGGATTTGATTCCTAATTGGAAAATTATTTACATAAGCCTGGACTTTATTCTAGTTTGATTAGTCTTTGCTTAGACAAATGTCATATTGCTCAGAGAAGTCACTGAGTCGGTTTTGACAGAAATGATAAGTTACAAGTAAACTTATAATAGCAAATTTAAGTTATAGTCCAAATGTGAGGTGATACTGGTTACTGGCCACTCCAAGCCAGATGATTTTCCTGACAAAGATGGAAACGTTATGTTTAAATCTGATCTGGAGATGTATGATAGTTAAAAGCCATCTTAGTTCTTCTCAGTTGTGTGCTCAATTAGGAAGTAGTTCACTTATCATGTGAATGAATGTGCAGCGACACCACAAAAGTCTGAAGCTGACCCTAGTCTTCTGGTGAAGATAAAGGCTATGAAGAAAGAAACTTTAATGCAAACTGGGGGCTGGACGGTCGAATTGTTCTATGTTCGTAGCACAGCATTGTCTAAATAATTCTGGACCTTTCCCAATTTATCAGGGTGATAGATTCTTAGGCCAAAGACTATAAAATTGTTTTATAAGGCAGATCATTTTTTTGTATCGCCACAATAAGATGATTATAGTTCTTGGAAAACTTCTTGAATCGTTGAACATGCCAGTAAAAAAAAATGATACTTATTAATGGGTGCAAGAAGAACTTTCTAAGCTTCAAAGTGAATTCAAATAGGAAGTTTACATTTTTAGGTTTTCCGAAAATAGACCTCAGAAGAAACTTCCTTCCAAGTTTATTTGCCTGGGTTATTTTTTTTTTTTATTTTTTCCAGTCTTAACATACCATTAGATCAAAATATTTCACACAGCAAGAATACGTTGTAACACATGTATTAGGACAGTTGCATAAATATATAGAACAGATGTTGCAGGAAATAAAAAAATGGTTTGAATTTAAAAATTTCAGCATAACAGTAACTTTTTTATCCCTCCTATTTCTACTAAAAAGATAGGCACAATCAGCATAGCCAGTTTTGTGTGCTTCCCATAAGTATCCTATTTAAAAAACAATTGATTTGTGCATGTGCACGTGCCTAATCTGGTTAACGAACACCCTAGCCAAATTAATGTAGATTTATTATCCATGAAAATTGGATTAATTGAGTAATAGCCATTGATACAAAAGGCTAGTAGATATTTTACTATATCTATATCTCAAGTAGATTTATTTTTCTGCAAAATAAAACATAGTGAAAACAAGTATATTGATTCACGTTAAAGTTGATTATTTGTTACTGTAATTTAATTGTTTGTAAAATTAGTTGCTAAATAGTAGGAAAAAATGGTCATTTATTATAATTGTCTGTGTTAGAGCGAAGCAATGATTTTATGACTGTTATACAAATAAATCCCGATTTCCCAAATATATGTATTAGAACAAAGGATAGTGTAATTTGCAGTCCCAGGAAATACTATGAAATTGTAACAAATGGCTATTCACATTATCATCTTAGTTAATTATCGGACTTACTATATTCAGCAGTCTGTGTTACAGAGCAGTTTAAAGTGAAAGCCACATAAAAGAATTCATTACCAATGGGAAAAAAGAGAACCGAGTTGAGAAATGCCAGCCAGTGTCTGCATCCTCAATAGAAGAAAAATGGACCCCATCACAAAATGCCAACTGTGGCCATGTTCCCTGATTTTCTTTTTAGGGATGCTAAGCAGTAGATTGGATTAAAAACAAACTGCCAAAGCCATTATCTTTCACTTTCAATAAAAATGCACTGTGTCCAAATTAAGGATGCCAGACTTCATCCCTCCTTTCTTGGGGAAAATAGTAGAACCAGTTAAAAAAAGCCTGGTCTGTACATCTTTCACATTTTATGCTTTCTAGGGAAGAACAATAGAACATTAAGTCATTGAAAATCTGCAATATCAAAAAAACGGTCTCATGAACTTCAAATGGAAAATGGGATGAGGGAATAGGACATCAAAACAAAATTAAGGATTGGAAATATGGCCACTCAGTAGGTCTGATGTACATTTTTTACTAGGTTTGGTGTTCCTCACACATGTAGAATACTATTTTTCTTCTGCAAGAGAGGATAACAGAAAACCTTAAGAAATATCAGCATCAAAACCTAGAATAGTTATTTTGTTTCACCGAATTTCAAGGAGTAGCCATATCCTACAATTTCTTAGGCCAACCAAAATGTTTTGACTTGCCATCTGTAGACTACTTGTACTCTCTGTACTGAAGGAGAAATGACACATAAGATGATTGCTTATTTTCTTTATTCAGAAAAGTCCAGAAGCCTTTGCTGGCTACGAGTTATGTGGCATTATCCAAGTAGAGATACTTTGTCAACAGAGCTCACACACTTTTTCCTTCCAAAGGGCTTCCTGAAAGCAAGCCCTAATTCATGGTCTGATGTCATGGGTTAAAAATTGTGACTATTCTGTTTCTGATTGTAATTCATGCTGGGTCGAGGAAATTTCCAGTTTCTGGGCACGATCTGGGAGGAGAATGCCTTAACAGCAGCTTTTTTTGTTACCAATTGACTCAAGTAATTTTCATTACGTGTTGAGATTTCATGCAGGAAGAGTGATATCACAGTGTTGTTCCAGGCCCTGTATAATCACACAGTTCCAGACTAGCTTCATGGTGTACCCAGGATCATTTACTGTCAGCTGCTGACTTCACTTAACAGGGTGCGTTCTGCATGAATTTCATTTGCCACCTCAATTTAGGTATATCTAAATGGAGGGTGCCCTTCATTACTTTGCAATCACACTAGTAAGGTGTAAGTCACGGAAACAGAGTTCATCTCCGAAGGAAATGCTGCAAATTCGTTGGCTAGATGTCATGAAATAAAAGACACACTGCTCTGTGCTCATCCAAGACCAGCTGGGAAGCAGGGGCATTTGCAGATAGTAAAGGTGAGGGCACCGTATCTGAGAAGTTATTCAGTAGATGCTGTGTTTTAAAAAAAAAATCCCTTTTGTGATCTCAGCAGTCTGCCACTCCCTCTTTCACTGAAAACAAAATCTAGCTAAATACGCCTGCAGCTATACTCTACCATTCTGCAGCAGAGCAGTGACAAGGAGAGAATTGCAGATTACTCTTGACCGCAGTACTTCTCATAATGACCTTGATTCCTTGTCTCTGTCCTTTTCTCAAGTTATTGTATGTGCACAAATCCACAAAGGATATGAGAAATATTGTCACTGAATGGGAAGTTTTTCCACTGAGTAAACAGGTATGAATTTTTTGTAAAACAAGGCCATACTTTTGCTGAACAGACACTTTCTCCTTTTCAAAGCCCTCAAAATAGCAATTTGTTAATGAAAGTTTTGAAGTACCAACACTGAGATGTCCCTTCATGTCACTGTAAAATTACATTATCTCTGACTTGGTGCCGAGTTATAGCAACAGCACCATGTCTTACTAATGACATATAGCCAGCAGACATGCGTTACATGCACTACAGCACTCCTCAGTCTCAGAACAGATGTTCTTCACTCTTAAAAGAAGAAATAAATAAATAAATAAAGCCTCTTTGTTGGTGATAATTAAGCAGTAACATCAATTTTCTGTGCAGTTGTGATAATATGTTTGTGATAGTGAGATTGTTTTGTTTATGCTAATTGTTTAGTTGGTGGTGCTCATGCATACATCATCTAATGCAAATCCTCTTCAATCTGTTGCTAAGCAGTTATTGTTACTGTGGATATTGTGAAATGGTTACTATACGAAATTAAAAAAACAGAAAAAAGTACTCTCCTGAATTGCACAAATATTTCCCACATATGATATTTTCTCTTCTTAGCATATTTATCTCAATATCTATTTTTAAAACTTAGATCCTCTACAGAAAAACTGCAGGACATAAAGGTCTAACATCTATCTATTAATCTTTTCATAGGTTTCTAACGTTGGGTGGATGGCTTGTGTGTAAGAGAGAATTCATGCTGACTTATTCAAAGACTACTTGTTCCCAGACAGTTCTTTTTTTGATCCACATATACATAAACACAGAAGAAAGGAATTTTTGAAGTTCAAATTTCTCCCGGAACTGACAGTTTAATAAGAAACCATGGTTCTCAGTTACCTCCCTATTATAATTTTTACAATACAAGTCTTTGAAATGAGGGCTAAGAAGCACAAGCGGGCTTCATACTAAGAGCCCGTCATCTTCATTTAGTCAATACCACAAAGACAGAAGATCATAAAAATTGTATTCTATAAATGCCCCTGTGTAGTGTTGGAATAAAATTAATTTCATGAATGGAGGTCATTTCACATCCATGTTTGTTTGGATAACTAATAAAAAGATGTCTTGGGGGAAGGAATTTCTTATTGCTGGGGGAAGGTAGCAGTGTTTTGCCTTCCACACGCTCTGCTCACACAGTTGCCTATCTACTAATTGACTGATTGACCATCTATGAGACTTCGCTATTGTACTCTACTTTCCAGCAAATTAAATAATCCTGTTCTCAAATTGTTGCTAGTGGTAGTGGAGGTTCAGTCTGTTTCAGAAATACTGTAGTCTGAGGAGACCTATAAATACTGGCAGGTTAGTTTTTATGAAGCTTTACAATGAGTATCATAAATATCTGATTATTTTAATTGAGTCTTACTAAGATATTTAATCTCTAGTGATTACATGGCAAATAATTAAATTGTATCTATTTAACACCTGTGAAAGGCAAAGTAAGTTTTTGTTATATAGATTTTAACATTAAGTAAATACACGCAGTAACACCTTCGGATTTATGTATTTAACACAAAATTGTTGCATTATATATGCTTTTCCCCATCTCAGAAACATTACAACAGATATTTCAAACAGCCACATAGTACAATGTAGGTTAAAGACCAACTGAATGTCCAAAATATACTAAGTGAGATTTTGAACCCATCACATTGATATGTCTGTTACATAGGCACTTGTCATTGGTAAGTAGTTTATTGAAATACTGTTAATCATGAGCATTTAGCATTTATCGTACGGGTGCTGTCTCAAGGAAAAATTAAATGCTTCTTTGAGACTCTGTATTCAGTGTAAAGAATTACTTTCTTATAAGGTTAGAAATGTCTGTGTTAATATAAGGGAGAAACCAATTGTGCAAATAACCAGTTATCTTCATCTTGAGCCTTCTCAAATTCACACCAGAAAAACACTGGTGATTTTAGATGGTTTTAGATCATAAAAATTGAAGCTATGTAGATATACAGTAGGCATAAACCTCAGTCCAGCATAAATGCTGAATGCAGTTTATTGGATATACCTCTGGTTGAGTAGACTGGCCCTCCTTGCAAATGCCGAGAGTAAATACATTAATATATATATCTCATCTGTAATTGTTTGAACACCTTGATTTGTCATTTAAAACTTTGTGGATAAAACATAATGTTACCCCTGTGGGAGACCCATGCTGGAGCATTGCTTTGTGTTAGTATCCTGGCATGGTGCAAATCTGTGTAATGTAGTATTCTTTTTGAGAAACTGAAACCAAATGACCGGAGAACTTGAAGAGGAGGACGTTTGGTTTATGGGCTCAGAAAGTGATTAGCTTGGTAAGTAATCTGTTCAATACTAGTAAAAAAGGACAGTACTAGACACTTACAGAGGCACAACTATACAGAATATAGAAGACATGTAAGTCAAAAGGGCAGCTTAAATTTATCAACGTCTAGTGTTACATAGAAGTTCAGCAGTGGCTATCATGATTGCAATTTATTGAAATACTTGCAAAGTTAGGAACTTAGGTGCAAATGATGCAAAATGATGAGATCTTTAAAACTGAAAATTTCAGAAACTGAGATATTATGAAAGAATCAATGTATTATCTAGCAGAAAGGAGCAAACTTCCCTAGGATGGAAAGCAAGGAACATTGGGCAGATTTAGAAGAGGTTAGAAAAAAATGCAGACAGTAAAAACATTGTGCATATGACTTTAAATCTAGTTTGAGTTCACGTGAGTAGTTTTCCTAATAAAGAGCTGGCTGTCCTTGCTGCATTCCCAATGTTGAATTTGTTCTGTGAAGGCAGCCACAATTTGCAGCACGTATCAAACTTTTTCACCGGTGGACTGCTGTAACTGGACTTTGTTCTCACCCTTACTGAATGAACTGTGGGAATTTTCTTACTTTATTAGGTTTTGATTGAAGCCAGAATTCATCTGGAGGAAAGCTTGCTCAAGATGACATTGATAATGCACCCTATTTAAACTGATAAATTTACCTTATATGTCTTTTTGAAGAGCCATGTTCACTTATTTTTTATTGTATATGCAGAGAGCAATAAAATAAAAATGTTGAATATTATAATTGTTCCTTACTCCATTGAACCTTCTGTTTCATTAAACATGAGTCTTACAAACTGGATAAGATTCCAAATTTAGGATATCTAAAAATTCTGTAAACCAAGTGTTCTGCATATGACAATCCAGATTAGCTATAGCACATACCAGAACATGACATGCTTCAGATAGAAGTTAGTTTTCTCAAAATTAAAAATTAGTATATAAATATTTTAATGCATATACAGCTTTCCATTTATTGCCTCGTTCTGCAGTTTTTTTCATTACATTTGGAACTTCAGGTATGCAATAATATAATGACAGTATTTTTCTTCCCTCTGCATGCTTTCTCTTACAGTAGTTTTGAGGGAGAGAAGACACATGTTTTGACTGTATTGTGAAAGAAAGCTTGCTGGTAAACCAGCTAATGAATTAAAAACAATAGTTAAGGAGGGAACATGGTAGAGTCTTTTATTTTTATGCAGCTATATACACATATTGAAGTTGTAGTATGACAGAAATTAATATGTTTCTGTTCTGAAATTATTTTTCTCTTCTACTAGCTAGAAGAGTACCAGAACAGAAATGGAGGGGAGAAAAGGCGGAAATTCTACAAAAAATGAAATTTATTTGGTCACCACAAGCAACACTTGTGGACAAATACTCCACTCCAAAACACACCATCATAGCAGACCATCTTCTCCTGAAACCCTGTGATAATTACTCAGCCTTTTACTTGCATTTTATCATTTAGTTTAATTTGATCATTTAATTTCATCTCATGCAGTGTCATTTATCATGAAGGATTTGTTTTCATTGACTCATATTTAAGTTTATTATTTTTAATTTTCTTTTTTAAAAATTGTATCTGTTTTATACTGGTTCTGCAAGTCCCAGGACTGTAGCTGATATTTGGTAAAGACTATTGAATAACAGTGAATTAGTGAATCTTTCACAACTTTCTTATCTTATCCCCCACAGTATCGGTCTTGTATTTCGTTGCTAGTGTTCTGAGAGTCACAGACTGACCTCAGAATTTTTCAGGTCCATTTTCTGAGATCCCATCCTAACTCATGCCATCTCTTCTCTAAGACTCGTATATCAATTCCTATTTTCTGAAAGCACAGTCCATTTCCATTTTTAGAACACTTAATTTTCACTTACAGATACTAATAAATAGCTTATGACTTCCTTGCTGAAGTGGAGTACTAACCTTTGCATAAGGTAGTGCATTCCCTCAGCTCTCAAGCCGTTATGCTTCAGGACTGAGAACAGATTTGGTTTCTTTCCTGTTAGACCCAGTAGTAATACTGGGTACTTTCACACTTCAGGCCAAAGACAGAGGAGCAACCATGTGGAACTCTTGTCGGATTAGGTACTTACAGGACTAGGGGCTAAGAATCCAGTCTGCCTTGATCGACGCTTGTTAGGGATTCAAAGCTATGTTTTAATGGAGTTCTTCGTGATACAGGGATTTAGGGAAGTGTTTTCAGTTAACTGCCACTTATTTCTTGTTCTCTCCTCTCAAGTACGCTCCTGGCTCAAGGGGGACATCTCTTTTGATCAGCTATGCTAGGTGGCTTATATATCAAGCATAGCATAGGTTAATAAATATGATTTTTGAAATGATTACAAATTTTCCTGGAGTTTGAAGCCAGAAGGGACCCTCAGATCATCTATATCAGGTCATTAAGTTTTACTAAGGCTTTATTCTAAACTTAAAGGTGTTCATTAGACCAAAGAATTTTAGACCTCATGAGGTTTAACTATGCTATAGGCAAAGACTGGAACTAATCCCTAATGCCCTTGCAATGGTAGGAAATTAATTAGATGAAATATGCCTGGATGATCCTAGAAAATAATCTCGCTTATGGAGCTGAGGAAGGCAAAACAAAAAAATAAAGGTCCAGCTTCAACTTCTAATCCCTGGATTTTGTTTTGTCTTTATCAGCAAAGATAGAAAGCTCTCTGTTACTGGAGATCTTTTCCTTCTGTAACTACCTATAAACAGTGATCACATTGCCTTAAGCTTTTTTTTTTATTTTAACCAACTGAATGCATCAAACCTCTTAGTCTTACATAGCAAAGGTGGTTATCCAGTGTCAGGATCATTTTGGCAACTTCTTTTCAAATTCTTTTTAGGATTTCCACCTGCCTTGTGAACTAAATTTTTGTTGTGATATTACCACAGCCAGTTCAAGTCTCTTATTTAACAAAGTTGCATACAAAGGATATAAAACTCCTCTCTTTTCACCCTGTCTGTCCTCTGTATGTCTTCTTGGATCACATTTGCTCTTTATGTGACAGCACTGCGCAAATGGGATCATTATGAATGATGACGTCTAAATGAATATTGAAGACACAAACTGGTATAAGAATTTATCTAGGGAAACTTCTCCAATAATAACTTTAAATTCCATAATGAGGGAAACAAACATAATCCTCTCACTTGCCAAGACAACTCCACTAGCGACAAAAGCAGCAACACTAGGTGGATGACATTTGTAGACACTTTAGAAACTGCTTGGTTTGATGTATTATAGCTCCACATTTCTCAGTAGATTGCTTGTTTGGTCTCTTCTGGTAATTGTTAATGTTGCTTGGTTTTGCATTGTGATTTTCAGTTCAGCTAGCTTTTCCAAATGCCTGAATCTTTGATGTCAGCCACATGTTGATTGACTTCAATGTTTGGTAATAATTTTTCTTATTTAGTTGATTTTCCTGGTATTATTCAGAATTATAAACTATTTTATAGGCTTCATATTTTTATGAATGTGTGGGCTTTCTGTAGATGGCATATGGATTTTGTCCTTTAATGTAAGCTGTTTTGTTGCCTCTTTCCTCTAATGTTAATTGAATGTTTCATTGTCACTGTTTAAATGGATGCACTGCTTTCTGTTTCCTGCTAATGGTTAGGGTCAAAATACATTTCTAAAGATTTGTTCTGTCTTTTGAGATCTTTGTGAAAGGGAGATGTAAAGAGGAGCTGCTGATACTGGTACTGAATTGAAACTTTGGAAGAAATTCTGAATAAACCTGAAATAAAGCCAAGGCTGAAACACATTCTAAACACATTCATATGCATGTACCAGACTTCAAGTATTCTGCAGCAGTCTAAACCTAAGGTCTGGTGCCTTTTGTTTTTTCCTTTGTGTACCACGTTTACCTGGAGATATGCCACCAGGAGCAGAGCCTCATTTGATCTCCTAAGATAAGCAATATCCAGTTAGTTTGGTGTTTGAAAAGATGGTATCCCTGTGAAATCTCAGCTGTTTTGTCAAGAGTGGCACATTTCAGTATGTGCCATTCTTGCTAGCATTGGTCATATATTTTAAAAACCTGATCTGAATTTGAGTTGCCAGAGATTTTTACGTCCAGGTGTCTCATGGGAGTGGGGATTTTTGTGATGCATAGTTCTGTGTTCAATAGGGCAACATCCGGGAACTGGTTCAGGGAGCATCAGTGTCAGTCACACTCTGATTGATGCTGGCATTGGATAACTGCATGTGTACCCAATTTTGATTAGCTTTGAAGCAGAATAGCAGGCATACTGCCTTTGATAATCCTTCTAATCCACTCAGACTTCGTATGAGTGACAGGGCAGCTGTTGAGAGTGTGAGAAGCGAACTTGAAATGGTGTTAGAAACTTTCCACTGCATCTCAGCCTTTGTTCACTCCAGTCTGGATCCTCACCACTGTGTTCCAGTTACATTCTTAATGTTTCCAAGTTGCAGTCCTTTGCAAATGTCACTTGAAGGAGATATTTGGTCAATGAGCCTGTTTGTACAAGCTGGAATTCTTCCCTTTTTGAACTGCAGCCTCTTCCTTTCCACAAGCACTGAAATATTTCTTAAAATAGAAAAGATTCAACTCCATCTAACTGGTTTGCAGAAAAGCTGCATCTGTCTATCAAGCAATACATATATTTCACCATAGGATGGTTCAGCAAGGATCAGCAAGCTTTCACAGTTATCAACACGGATATATAAAATTTATACCACATTGCATGGTTGCTTCAGTGAATGACATTGATTTTGGTTTGGGGGTTTTTATGCTTAGTTAATATCTATGTGTTTCATTACAACTTTCAGGCTGAGAACTGTTGGAAACAGAACTATTTTAAAGAAGATATAAGACTTGGGCACAGTAGAGAGAAATGAGAAGCCCTGAGTTTGTGAAGTCATTTTCATTGCTGTTAAATGGAGATTGCACTGGTGTAGAAGACATCTGGTTTCACTTTCATCTACAGGAATTTTACTCATATGTAATTTCATTCATGGATATGTTGATTTCACTGAAAAATCTTTTAGAAAGCTGGTCAGAGACAACAGTTGACCACCTTTTTGTCCCAGTTAGCAGACGAGGATGAAAAGCAATCTAATTTCAAGCTACAAGTGTGAATTTTTTCATACATGCTAAAACAGGCCTATTTTGGCTTTGAATACTAGTTCTAGGTGTATTCTGGCAAGGTGGCTGGCAAAAGATCACCGGCATGCCCCAAGTGCAAAAATGCATGCTGAATTGCTAAGGTCAACAAACAAGTAACAGAATCTGACCGCACTTCTTTTTATCAGAAAACTGCCCTACAGGGAGGTGCCACAAAACAGGATTGTCATCATGGTTTTTGATTCCTGTCTCATTCTTTAAAATTGTTAAAAGATAATGTGCTAGTCAAAGTGTTACTCTCATTACTAAAATCTAATTAAAAAGGTATCAAAGGCAGGACAACTGTCATCAGTGCCTGTGAGTGAAAAAGAAGAGGTTTACATGATGTGTGCTTTCGGTTGTTGAAAGCAGGAACGAAAAAATAGTATGTGAGGCATTTATGACTTGCAGCTCATCTGTGTATGCGAACCCATACAAGCTTGATGTGATAATAAATTAATGACTACCAGTTTAGTTCCACTTTTACACATCTTCACTATCTTCATAAGCCAGATTTCTGAATCTTCAGTTTCACATTTATAGCTTTAGGAGAAAATTTCAATGTGAAAGTGCCTTTACCTCAGGTGGGTGAGCTTTCTGTACCAAGTGAAATAATAGTATGGAATTTCAAACCACTGGCAGAGGAAGAGCTTAACCAACTGACTTAATTGCCGATGAAGAAACAAGATTTGTAAACTGTTAGTAATGCTGAGATAATGCTCTGAGCATTGTTGTGGGTTTGTGTGGCAAGATTTTGGTAGCAGAGGAGCTACAAGAGGGGTGGCTTCTATGAGAAGCTGCAAGAAGCTTCCCCCATGCCTCACAGAGCCAGTGCCAGATGGCTCCAAGATGGACCTGCCACTGGCCAAGGCCAAGCCAGTCACAGACAGTAGTAGAGCCTCTGTGATAACATATTTAAGAAGGGCAAAAACCTGCTGTGGAAGAGCAGTTGAGAGAGGAGTGAGACTATGTGAGAAAATAACTCTGCAGACACCAAAGTCAGTGAAGAAGGAGGAGGATAAGGTGCTCCAGACGCCGGAGCAGAGATTTTCCCCTGCAGCCTTTGACAAAGACCATGGTGAGGCAGGCTGTCCCTCTGCAGTCCATAGAGGTCCACGATGGAGCAGATCTCCACCTGTAGCCCATGGAAGACCCCACGCCGGAGCAGGTGGATGCCCAAAGGAGGTTGTGACCCTGTGGGGAGCCCGTGCTGGGGCAGGCTTCTGGCAGGACCTATGGACCCATGGAGGGAGGTGCCCATGCTAGAGCAGGTTTGCTGGCAGGACTTGTGACCCCATGGGAGACCCATGCTGGAGCATCCTGTTCCTGAAGAGCTGCAGCCTGTGGGAAGGACTCACATTGGAGCAGCTTGTGGAGAACTATCTCCCATGAGAGAGGCCTCACGTTGGAACAGGGGAAGAGTGTGAGTAGTCCTCCCCCTGAGGAGGAAGGAGTGGCAAAGACAACATGTGATGAACTGACCGCAACCCCCATTCCCCACCCCCCTGCACCGCTTGAGGGGAGGACTTAGAAAATTGGGAGTAAAGTTAAGCCCAGGAAGAAGGGAGAGGTGGCGGGAAGGCATTTTTAAGATTTGATTTTATTTCTCATTGTCCTTCTCTGTTTTGACTGGTGATAAATTAAACTTTTTTTTTCTTTCCGAATTCAATCTGTTTTGTCCATGACAGTAATCGGTGAGTAATCTCTCCCTGTCCTTATCTCAAACAACATGCCTTTTATAGTATTTTTTCTCCCCTGTCCAGTTGAGGAGGGGGAGTGATAGAGCAGCTTTGGTGGGAACAGGCATTCATCCAGGCTAAATCATAACTGCACCCATAACTGAGAAAATTTCAGTATGAAAGAGCCTTTACCTCGGATGGGTGAGCTTTCTATACCAAGTGAAATAATAGAATGGAATTTCAAAACATTGGCAGAGGAAGGGCTTAACCAACTGACTTAATTGCCAATGAAGAAACAAGATTTGTAAATTATTAATAATGCTGAGATCATACTTTGACCATATTGCTGCTCTTTAGAGTTTATATAATAAAAGATATGTCTGTTTGGAAGTTTGAAAAACAGTTAATTATTCTCGATTCATAATTTATTTCTTCAGTATAGGTATGCTTCCAGATTATATTGTCCTATTTGAAAGAGCATCCTGAGAGTATTAAAATGTGTAAGATCTTCTTCTTTGTACAATTATTCTGTATTTCATTCAAGTAATGGTGGAGATCTTTTCTCCAACATTAATTAATAAACTCATTGGTGTTCCCTCTTCAGAACCACTGCTCCCTTCATTACGTAACCATGATGGGAATACGGAAAAATGACTTGCATTGTACAGAGCCTTACAAACCCAATCCCATCTTAAGGATTACAACACGGAAATGAGTTAGCCATAAATATTAAAAATTATCTACATCTCACAGATGTTCCCTCTGCTTATTATCTGCAAAATTTCTGGATCAAATGTTCAATATGAATATGTTAGTATCCACTGAAGATTGCTTTTGGCAGAGTATGTGTTGATATCAGCAGGAAATAAATAGGAAAACATTAAAAGATATAAAACTTTAAAACAATAGCTTAAAGGTGTTTTATAAACTACAGATGGCTTATATCGTTCAAGTGGATGTCTGGTGTAGAATGAGAAAGAGAGAAGACTGCAAAAAAAGGTGGAAATGACTGGAAATAATGGGTCTCATGCAATATGTTGTATTTAAAGTAAAAATAAGCAAAATGAAAATTACTGCTCTTTTCTTGTACTGATAGTGAGGCTATGCTAGATTGTGTGAATGAGAGTTGTCCACCATTTTCTAGTGTAATACTCTATAGAATGAAACCTGTCACTCTGGATTCTCTCTAAAAAGGTGACACTAACAACAACAGATTGATCATTTTTCTGTGCTCCCTAACAAGTCTCAGTCATTGACTTTACATAAAGAAAGTGCTCATGTCACGTAGAAGAACTGACTATCTCTATAAATAAAATGGGAGCTAGATGAAGCAAACTTTCTTTTGTCGAATTATTAGTATCATTGGTAGCACCAAAGCTGCTCTCTGTCTCTGAGCCAAACAGAATAGATTAAATCTCTTTGCAAAATAGCCATTCGGAACTGTTTATTCAGAAACTAAATACAGATGGACATGGACAGAGCTTACAGGTTGCAATACTCCTCTCCTAAAACACCCCAGCACTGTGAACTCATCACTGCAGGCAGTGAGAATGACAAGGAAATTAGCACAGTCAGAGAAAAAGCATATCACTGAAAGAGCTGAGAGGAAAGCAAATCACTGGTGTTTCCACAGGCATGCTGGTGTGAGCAGGGTGGGAGGGCTGAGCAGTTACAGTGTTGATAACTGACAGACACGCAAGACTGCATTAACGAATGCAGTCATTATTGCAGTCTGCATTCAGAAACAAGAGCTAGAAGTTGCAAAACAAGATATACAGAGTGGGCACAGCCACTAAGACACTATATATTTAAGACAATATTGTAGGACAGTGAGACATTTCACTCTGACAAAACTTAACTGATGATCCAACATTAAAAAAATGAGACGAGTTGGTTTGCAGATTTTTTTAAATGATTAAAAAAGATATTCACTTGTTTGGTCTTTAAACCTCTGCCATCTATCTAGAGAATAAAGAGCATCTGCCTCTTTCTCCAAGTAAAATTGCAACACTGGTAATCACAATCTCATTACTTTTCATTTTGTTGGTTTTTTTCATTTTTGTAAACTGCTGTGCAGCTTAGAACAGCTGCTTTTTTTTCACTGTATTAGTGCATGCAGTGTATGGTCCATAATTTTGTATACAACTAGGTTGATTAAAAGGCATTGCAGACTGATGAAATGTCCAATAGCAAAGAGGACCTTGATGATCATCACTGAACTTGATGAGTTTGTGTTAGGATTTAATGTGACCTCCATGCCTTAGACATGTATTTTTTACTGTATTTAGAAGGTCAAATACCATTACTGTGGAAGACCTAAATGAAGCCTGTCAGAGTGTAGTAGCAACCATTTTCCCTGCTCTGCTCCTCAAGGACCAGGCGTTTAATGAACAATTTGACCACACTCTTGTCTGCTGAGTGCTACTCCAGTGCAAACAAAAGACAAGAATCTGAGCTGTGGATTTTGATATTTTATAACCACTTGACTAGGACTTCTGAGGAAGGTGTTTTCATTTTTTTCAGCATTCTTTGAATCCAGCCTTACAAGCAGGGGCAGTTAGGTGTCGCAGTGATGGTGATGTTAACAGTACTGTTTGTATTTATTTCTGTAGAAAATCCTCTAGCACCTGCACTGAGGGAGAATTTCCTTTAATAGCTAACAATGTGTCATGTCTCCTGATCTCCAGTTGCTACAGAGAGAAAACATTTTACTTTTCTCGCCTTAACAAAGTATTCACCAGTATTAACTAAATATGACATCTAATCAGCCTTTCGTATATGCCAGAGAAGACACTTTTGACCCAGTGGATAAGGCCAGTGAAAGGATGTGGAGTCAGTCACCAAAGTCTCACTATGCCAGCAAGATAGCACTTATCTGGTGTGTAATAGCTGCTGTCTGTTGGTAATCAGTACCAGCACAAGACCTCTTCTCAAACAGTGTACAGTCTACTTACCTTTCCGTATCAATGGTTTCACCAGCTGTCAGGATCACTTGGAAAAAAAAAAGGGGAGTCTATACTAGTTGCATATATGATGCAGAGTCCTCACACCCTGGTAAGGGGCAGTTGTCTTTTCAGATAGTGAGACACAGCCTCTTCATCCAAAGGCTTCATCATGGAAATGCCAGAAAGTAACTAAGCTGTGCATTCAGGACTGGAGCAGTTGTTACTTATGCATTAACAACCACAAAGGCTCAGTTCCCACCTAAATGCTCAAATAAAACTCCCTATATTAGGAGTTGTGCTACAGGTGTTTAAGAGAGACACATTGAGATATAGACAGGGATACACAGTATACCTAACCTGCTTCTAGCAGAAAATCAAAATTGCAGCTTCAAAAAAATAAAAGTGCCCAAAGTATTTCACCTTTTGTTATACTTCGGACAGCTGATACAACTTCAAAGATGAATTTGTTATTTACCAGAACCTGTGTCCTAGAGGTAGGCTTACTAAATTCCACAGGTGGAAACAGTACAAGCAAAACAAATGTTTGTCGATATAAAGCTTTTGCAAATGCTCTCCAGAGGAAGGCCTTTGGATCAGTTTAGTCAGGCAAAGCAGTCAGTGGATTTGATGGAAAGGTACTAAATTCCATATTTTACCCTTGTGAAAAAAAAAACAGTATTTGAGGATAAGACAAAGATGCAAGTGGGAGATACAGAAAAGAAGTTTCATTTTTTAAATATTGTAAAAATTATTGTTAATACTGCTTTTAAAATTACTTCAGGGAGTGGAAAGTGCCCTGTGTTTGCTCTCAGGAGTCCTAGATTGTTTAGCTATAACTATATACTGCAACTCAGGTGCTTTCTAGTAAATCCCAGTTCCAGTATCTCACTAGTATAGAAAAGTAGGCTTGCTGGAGAGCACCTGCTTGCTGGTCTGTCTGCATTCTGTGCTGAAGGAAAGCCATGGTCTGCTAGGTGGGGGATGGCCTATAACTATGTCTCATGCCCCTTTGCAGTTAAAACGTAGCTGGGATTGTACATCTGGACCCAGGAGCTTATGAGCTCTCTCTGCACTGCACTTTAGATCAAATGAATCAAACACTTGGCCACACTAAAAGTTATTTTTATATATTCATAGCTTTTATGTAATCCATGAGGGACAAAAGTCACTGAATACTATACGATGTTGTACAACAGGTTTTGTTTTATCGTGCTACTCAAAAAAGAGAATTGTCTACAGGTAATTTACCTATAAGTGTATGGCAAATACACAATACGGTAAATGTTCCATTCCTTGTCAAAATCAAGATACAGAGTAGGCTGGTTAAGAATGCCAACCTGTGATCTTTGGAATAACAATAATTTTATACAGTTATTAAAATTTTCAAAAAGCTGAACAAAAAAGATGAGTTAACAAAAAATCATGTACAAGTTACCTCACATAATTTAATTCTCTTAGTAATTTCATGTTTACAGCCAATTCAATGCAACATACTGCATTCTCTGAAATGCTTTCCCTTGAATTCAGTCTAAAGGCTTACAGACGTATTGTTTTAATGGCAATTAATGTTATATTATGCATGGCTTTTTGCTGTTATCATCTCGGTTCTAGTTTTCTGAGTGTGGTTTATACAAGCACAGAACTGTGGCTCTTTAAACCTTACAAAATAAAAAAAAAAAAAGTAGAAGGCTTTTATTTAAGTGGAATAAAGGTTAGAAGGATCTATTTCTGTAACAAGAACAAGTGGAGGATACAGACAATGTAGACTGACCTTGCTTATTCAATATGTAGTTAAAGTGCAGACCCGTAGACAAAGAACTAGAGTGTGTTATGGTAAATGCCTCTGTTCTGGGATTGGTTTTTACTGTCAGTCATTACTTTTCTATTCTCAGATTCAAGGCGCCTTCTGCCTCCAGGCACTTAAGGGAGAATCCTGATGTCCCAGAATCTGTGACCATCATTGACTTCGCTATCTCACAAAACACATCTTAAAACATGACATATATACTTTCTTGTACAGCTTTTGATTCATACTTTAACAAAAAGCTTCCTCTTATTTATTGATTGTTAGGACTTTTGGGGACAGATTCTCAACCCTTCTCCTGCCTGCAACACTGTTTTAGCAGAATAAAGAACGAGGAAACTTCTTCCTATTAAACTGTAGGGCACAGACCCATCAGAGCTGTTTAGCCTCTGAACTGAGCCTGTTTGCAATGTCATTACCCTCCTTGCAGTCAGCGAAGAGATCTGGAAGCCTCCAAAGATCCATTCAGAGCTGAAGGATGATGCATCAGCACTTGGTAATGTCTCAGTCTACTCACTGATTTTGGAGTCACGCTGTGGCTTAGGAGCCCAGAGTTTAAGGTCTACCTAGCTATGCCTAGTATGATGAGATATGAGAGAAAAAAACACCATAGCATGTAAACTGCAAAAGTCTTTGTAGAGCAATTGCAATCAGTACCTTTTGAAACAGCCCTGGATGCTTCCTACTATAAAGCATTTCAACCCCCAGCCAGAGGCAGGAGAACATTTTAAAATTTCAATATCCTGTCACAAATGCAACATTTATCACATGATTGTAAGTTGATCCTATCTCAGCTATGTGAAGAGGTTAGCATTTCTTTTCAAAATATTACAAAACTTTAATGCAAAGTCTTCTAAAAGTTTCCAGTTGAGTTTATTCACATTTAGTCATATTAAAATCTTGCCAAAAATAGCTTTGTGCATATTGTAGGTACCATGAAATCTGATAAATCTCATTGTCATGATATTATAACAGTGCTATGAAGACAGAGTGGGAACATCTGTGATTATTAACTTGTGTTATTTTTGAAGGTGCTCCGGATAACATTTACGACTGTTACAGAACTGCACCAAATCGAAACACTCTCGAGCTGAAAAATTGATTTCCTTGGAGCTACTGCATGGGAACATGAGACTGTAGCACATTAAATGTAGACTTTCATGTATTAGACTGTTTTGCAGGGCTTCAGAGGCTTCCGATAATAGCTGATGGTAACTTATAAATACAAAGAGAATTGTAAAAGGGAACATTTTAAATGTGATTCTTCATCTGCATTGTAATCAATGATTGCTAGTGTCCTCCAAAATAAGGTACTCAAAGACAAGCATTTCATTGTCAAAACACAAATGAAAAAAATGTTGTGTCCCATGTAAGAAAAAAAAGTCAATTTCATTTTATGTATTAATACACAGTTCAGACAACACAGACAGTAATAGGCATTTCAATAGCTTCAGAATCCATTTGAAATTCATATAAATTGGAAAAATACTTTACTCTGCTTTTATATAAGTGATGTTTTTTCTGAATAGAGATGGAATAAAGTATGTGTCTTAATACACTCTGTGTAGATGTAAACGCAAGAGTTCAGCTCAATTCTATCTCCTGATCCAAATGATACCATGCCAAGATAGAATTCAACTAAGCAGCCCACGGTAGTTTTCCAGGCACTGTGCTGCTTTTTCTGATTAAAGCCAAAGGTGAGATTGTTGTACTCTGAGGTTGCTAGGGAGCCTGACATTTTTAACTGCTAATCAAGGGGGAAGCTTCCCCCTTAAATTTCAGAATTCCATGTGAAAATAATAGGTTTTGCCTTAAAAAATCTAATTTTGTCTTTGTTTCTTGCCTTGTTCATTAAAAATTACATCTGGATAAGAAGGTATTTTCCAGTCCCATAAGGATTATCAAGGTCTTAGGTTTTCCTGTCTTGTTAGAACACAAGTTAGGCCTGAATTTTCCATAAATCAAACAATCAAAAAGCAATTAAAATTACTTCTAGTCAAAATACTTTAGATGGTTTGATAGTTTCAGATCACCTTCAACATTTTTAATGTTTCCATTTTGTCTTTATGCAATAAGATTACATAAAAAGAAAAAACAACTTAGTTCAACTAAGCTATTTCTTAAACTTAAACAGAAATAAAGCTTTAAAATAATTATGATCCTTCATTTTAAATTTACTCACACATGTCTAAGGGCAATAAAAAGTTCAATCTTTAAAAAATACAGACTGGAGAAAGCCATCATAAAGGTATACTAACAGGCTTGAGTAATTTCTTTCTAATCCTACAATAAATTGTCAAATGTTCTTTTGCACTGCTATAGAAATGGTGATATCAGAGATGACTACATTTCAACAGAATGAAGAAGAAGGTACTGAACATTCAGTCTGAAGAATACTCAGTAGATTAAGACATATGCTTTGTGACGAATGCGTTTGTAAAAATGATATTCTATTATCTGTGTTTTTCCCATGTTGTTTTGAGTGCAACCTGATATTTTTGAATAATAAGGTTCTGCAAGGCAATTCTACTCAGTTACTGAAGACATAATTTCTGATAGCAGAATCCAAGAGTTAACAGCCCACAAGGAAAGAAAAGCATTGTTGTTACTCTATTCACAGTGAGGAAACATTCCCATCCAGTACACTGGTGGCTTCAACAATACTGTCCTTAAATTATGCCGTTGAAAAATATTCTCAACTCATCTCCAAAATTACTCTTTAGTTAAATGAGGAAAAGCAGAGTCATTAATTACCATTTTCTGTTCCTGCTCTGTCTGGATCCATCCCAAGACAGTATCATATATAGCTGCTGTTCTAGTCACATTCTCTAAATGGGTATTTTTATAACAACTTAAACCTAAACATCTGTTCATCAGTTAGTCTGCAGCAGTGCCTTTGACATGTTTTTGTGTTTTTCCCTAAACAAAGGCATTGCGGTCACCAGCATGCATTGCAGAAGGAGCAGAAACCTTTGCTTTAGTTCTTTCCCATAAGCATTGGCAGAAACTAGCACAGATTTGTGCATATTTTAATGTATAGAGCAAGAACAGTATGCTTATGACAAAGAATGTAACTTCTTCCACTTTACATTTCCTCCTGTGAGACAAGATACCTATCGAGCCTAGATTCCTTTTGACTTACTGAATTTTGATTTATCTTAGCAAGGAAATAATACAACATTCTTGGCTAGAAACGCAAACACATGTTGTAGATTGTGTCTCTGTTGAACTAATATGACTCTTTAAATCCTGAGGCGGAAGAGTTTGGCTGTTTGTCTCTGAAGATCCACAACAGAGAATCACAGAAACATGGATATTTCTGGTGGATCAAAAACTGTAGTGATTGCTTCTAATTAAGAAATACTGCTGACTTGCATCTTGAGATTGGGACATCTTTTTCTTTCAATGTGTGAGAACAGGGCTTATGATGTTGTGTGTAGATGAGTGTAAAGGCAATAACAGTCACAGCACACAGTGGTGAAATTAATTTTGTAATAAATTATGGAGCATGACATAAAATATTGCAAATTATTTTCTATTTATTCTAACTGGCTGATCTGCCCTCGTTGTGTTAACACCATTCCCCTGGAACTTAATGCAAGATTGCAGCCTCTTAGCAACTTAAAGTTACTTTTTAAAGCAATTGAGTCAATGTTTCTCTGCCTTTACTAAAAATTTTAAATCTCTTCACAAAATGTGTGCATGTTCAAGGCCAGAAACAGATTGTGCTGTGGGACAGTCTAAAGTCTGTTTATCTTAAAATCCTGCAAGTTAAAAATGGCATCTTTGCACCTCTGGGAAAGGATAATTACTAGGCTTTTATTGGGGGTATTGCACTCTGAAAATTGGCATTTTTGATTTACAGACGTTACTTTTTATCATATTTAGAGGGATACTTGGGTGTCTTTTATGACTACTTCTTCACCTTGTATAAAAGTAAGACAATAACATCTCTGATATTAGGGGCCAGGAACTTTAAAAATATGCTTCGATTTAAATTAGAAGAACAAGATCCTTCTCCATAAAAGGCTAGTGAGAAACCATATTCAGACCATTATTGTTATGTTTTAGAGGTTTTCATTGCACTCATTTTCTGGTGTTAATTTCTGTTCTTCAGAACAGCTACACACCAACTAAAATTTATGTCACTAAAACTCTCCATATTATTTTCTACCAGAAAAATTCTTGCCTATGTATTGGTGATATCTTTATGACAAATTGTGAAGTCAATCATTTGATCAATACTGTTATATTGTCTATTTGTAATACTTACACTCTGCTCAATGTTATTTTCTGAACTAGAGCTCAGGAATGGATGGTGTTTATGTGGTATTTCATGATTGACTTTCATGTGTGTTATTTTTGCATGTTTGGTTATGAAGAGAAAGAATTACATAGTTGTTTAAAGAAGAAAATAATAGTCCAAACAGAAAATTGTGGTAGAAAAATAGATGAGGTTACCTAAGTGCAGATTCCTAAGGAGGTACTAATAGCTAGCATAAATGTTATCATTGCAGGATTCTATGACACCACAACCTGAAGTTGGAAAATGTTATCTTTACATCAGCTTTGAAAATATCTGGCCCTTTGCAGTGGAGTTTGTACTTAATATAAGAATTTCTTAAAATGAGACGACTGATAGAATATCTGTAGGTGGAGATACTGATATTCTTAGGATCAAGGTTTCCATACTAAAGATGATATTTTAAAAAAAATCAATTTTGCATTACAACAAAATCAAGAAAAGGCAGAAGAAAGAGGGAGGATCACAGAGAGAAAATTATTACGAACCACAAAAAGGCAGTTACTCAAAATAATTAAAAAATGTCTGTGGAACATAATGATTCAATGTCTTTTTCTGTTTAAATCAGGAATTGTGTTTCAGTTTCTCAGTCCCACATGAGCCACTCACTGCTGCATATTGCATATTCTGGTCCAAGTATAGGGTTAGACAATGAAGAAAACCTTTCTTCCATTTATGGCCGATGCATTTAAATTCATCTAACTTCACAATTGCATGAACACTTTGTGTCGATGTAGGGGCTTTTTCTATTGAAGAATTCCAAGCAAGGTCTATGCAGGCTTATCTTCAACAAAGTATAATTCAGCAGTTTGTCTTAGAGTTGTGTGACCTGACCTTTACATTTGTGGTCATATGTCTAAAAACTACACAACAACTTCTTAATGACTCCAATTTAAAGTCAGTAGCCAGTGGTGCAAAAAGCACAGAAACAACGAGCTTGGTGGAATGCTATGATAGGACAATACTAGCCTACAGGGAAAGAGTGAAAGGGAAAGAACAGTAAAAGTAAGCTGAAAGCTTTTCCACAAGCCTAATTAGGAGAAAGGAAAAAAAAAAAAGAAAGCAAAAAAGAGAAGGAAAAAAAAAAACAGATGGAGTTTAGTTCACTAATTTTCTACCTGACTGCCTAGATGAAAAACAGAGATGTACTGACCTTGTCCATCTGTATTTCTTAGAAGTTCAAATAGTCAGTCTGCTCCAGTTAACAAAAAAGCCTAGGTTGGATAGTTACTAACTGAACCCTAATCACTCATAAAATGTTTCTTAGTTTTACAGAATATTACAGAAAGGTCAGAAATATTCCTTGCAGGTATGTTCTGCTAATCATCCTGAAAATATCACTTTCTAATATCAGATGGGTGAACAGCTTTAGCTAAAATGAAAGCAGAATCTAAATTGTCATCAAAAGCTTACAGTAAACCTTTTTTTTCTTTTTTTAATTCCCCAAAATTTCAAAATAGTTTTGTACTTCATTGACCTGTTTTTCACTTTCACACTTCATTTCCTACTTCTGGCCAGGACCAAAGTACAAATATGAACATCTTGAGATCAAATTAGATTAGAATTTAGATTATATTACCCCAAGTAAATTAAGCTCTCAGCTCCTCTTGCCTAAGACTTTCTAACCTAACCAAAAAGGAGAATTACTGAAAATATTGTATTTGCAGTTCAGGTTTTTTGATTTAATCACATTTTGATCAAAATTACTTACTCATTATCAATATTTTAAAACATTTTAAGTTCCTCCATCCTTTAATAGTATTGTTAATGTTTTATGTAATGCTAATCTTGATAATCTCTCTTGTCCCAATAAAAACAATTTATGAATTACAAGGAGATTGACAGACTGAGTTGATCAAAGTAACTGGAAATTAATATAGATTGGGTGAATGGTGCACCTAACTTTTCATATAAAGTTCCTGAAATTGTTATTTTCGAGAGTTCATAATTTATAAAGTAGAGCTCAAGGAAGGACACACAGCTTCTGTTTCATACTGGATCCATCAATTTCTGGAGTTTGGGTTTTTTTAACAGACAGTTACAAGAATAAATTTTTTACAAGAATAAACTTGTAAAAGCAAAGTTTACAAGCCCCTTGCTAAGTACCTGCAAAGAGTTTTAATGACATTTGTAAAAAAATCAAACACCTATGAAAAGTTTGCTTTTGCTTCAGTTCATACAAGTGACCCTACCTTTAGTCACAGGATCAGTGATTTATACAACAGATGCCAAAGGTTTTTTTCTGAATCTCAGACTAGTTTGGGACTGGCAGTTGGAAGAGTCAAGTCTTCTGCATTACTGCTCATTCCCGAGATCAGCATGAGGGGAAGCTCCTGACTTATGAAGAGGAAAGGTACTGCAGATGTGTTATGACACCTCTGAGAGTCACCACTTCATGTCTTGAGATGAAGGAGTGCAAATTATAAGGATCATTTATGGTAGACATAAACCTGTGATATTGTCCTGTAGCAAATATCCACATCAGCAACTCTTAAACTTTGACAGCCTTTGAAAGCATAGGCTTTTCTTTCTTTTACTCTTAAATAAAAAATTCGGGGCTTATTCTAACTTATTTCAGCCAAATAAAAAAGAAAAAAAATATCCAGACCTTGTAGCATGAGTATGAAGAGACACTTGACCTCAGTAACTCTCCCTGACTGTCAGTAAGGAAAAAGGAGTATTTCTCATAAGTTGCTTGTTTTTTCTAGCTGTTTGAGTAGTCCTGGCATTTTTAGTTTCTTCTGCACCTTTCAGTCATGTCAGGAAGCCTAACAGTATTGGGATCATTCTTTTACCACATGCTCCTCAAATTGCCACTGTTCTTCTCAGTGCCCTGAATTGCCCATACTGCATTCTGTGCCTTAAATTGTTACATATCACTTTGGCAATTCAAGTATTAACCATGTACCTATCACTCTTGGTTTAGAGACTTATTGCTCTAAGCTATTTACATCTTGGATTTATTAAAGGGTTGGGAACAGCCTGATTCCGGCCGCTACTGCTCACTTTCACAAGTTGTTTATTTTCTTCTGTCCTTTCCTGTTTAGGATTCTTGGCAATCTATTGGAATAAAGGACCAGTCTATGTGGCTTGGCCACCCATGAAGATATTAGTTGTTTTGCCCCTTGAAAAGAGTAATAGAATTGATCTGACTTATATACTGCCATATAAATTCTATAGGCATTTGTTTCTACTTGTCTCAGAGCAAACCTATTGG